>Ga0114938_1000650_pt1 | contig 25355 bp, 23 predicted proteins | sample AshMeaBigSpring_FD_88675 | JGI IMG/M metagenome (GOLD analysis project Ga0114938, IMG submission 88675) | Groundwater microbial communities from Big Spring, Nevada to study Microbial Dark Matter (Phase II) - Ash Meadows Big Spring | ecosystem: Environmental > Aquatic > Deep subsurface >... | reverse complement strand
CGTCCGCCTCTCGTCGCCAGGGTTGCCCCCGCGTTACCGATCGACTTGCATGTGTTAAGCACGCCGCCAGCGTTCAATCTGAGCCAGGATCAAACTCTTCACTTGAAGTCTTGCGACTCAATTCGGAGCGACCCCAACTAGTTCAGTATTTACTGGCTAATTGGTACTCGGTCCGTGTTTGCGCTTGCAAACGACTGACGCGAGTCCCCACACAAATTACCTGTTTCGATTTTTAAAGAGCGTCCCCAGAGCTTGCTGGGGGAGCCGTGCATTATGCGGCATTCCGCGTGACTGTCAACACCGTCCAGGAAGAATTTCTCGGCCGGCGTTTCCAGCGGCGACCCCGGTTGCGGCCCGGGTCACGGCGGAAGGGCGCGCAGTATAGCGAGGCGAAACGCTGCGTCAATACCAGCAGAAACACGGCGCTGGAGCGGCCGAGCTTGACAATGCTCGCGCCGCAGCAAAAACAGGGAAAAGGTGCCGGTGTTACGCTTTCGGTTGCGGTCCGACTGGCAACCGAAAGCGTAACACCGGCACCATTCTCTATCTGATCGTGACGCGCGCGAGCCTGCGCTTGCCGACCTGGAACACGTGCGTGCTGCCGGAGGCGAAGCTGAGCGCACCGTCCTCGACGCGCGCGCCGTCCACCTTCACCGCGCCCTGCTTCAGCTGGCGAAACGCCTCGCTGGTGCTCGGCACCAGCCCCGCGCCCTTCAGCACGTGCGCGATGCCGAGCGCGCCCGACTCGGCGGCGAGCGTCACCTCGGCGAGGTCCTCGGGCAGCGCACCCTGGCTGAACCGCGCCACGAACTCGTCGCGCGCCCGCGCGCCGGCACCCGCGCCGTGGAAGCGGTCGACGATCTCCGTGCCGAGCTCATACTTCACGTCGCGCGGGTTGCGCCCCGCGGCCACCTCCTGCCGCAGGCGCTCGATCTCGGCGTTCGGGCGGAACGACAGCAGGTCGAAATAGCGCCACATCAGGTCGTCGGAGATCGACATGAGCTTGCCGAACATCTCGTCGGGCGGCTCGGTGATGCCGATGTAGTTGCCGAGCGACTTCGACATCTTGTTGACGCCGTCGAGGCCCTCGAGCAGCGGCATGGTCATGACCACCTGCGGCTCCTGCCCGTACGCATCCTGCAGCTGGCGCCCGACGAGCAGGTTGAATTTCTGGTCGGTGCCGCCGAGCTCGACGTCCGCCTCGAGCGCCACCGAGTCGTAGCCCTGCACCAGCGGGTAGAGGAACTCGTGGATCGCGATCGCCTGGCCGCCGCGGTAACGCTTCGCGAAGTCGTCGCGCTCCAGCATGCGCGCCACGGTGTGCTTTGCCGCGAGCTGGATCAGGCCCGCGGCGTTCATCGTGCCCATCCAGCGCGAATTGAAGTCCACGCGCGTGCGCGCCGGGTCCAGGATCTTGAAGATCTGCGACTCGTAGGTGGCGGCGTTGGCCTTGACGTCCTCGGGGGTGAGCGGCGGGCGCGTGGCGTTGCGGCCGGTCGGGTCGCCGATCAGGCCCGTGAAGTCGCCGATCAGGAAGATCACCTCGTGGCCGAGCCGCTGGAACAGCGCCATCTTGTTGATGAGCACCGTGTGGCCGAGGTGCAGGTCGGGCGCGGTCGGGTCGAAGCCGGCCTTGATGCGCAGCGGCCGGCCCTTCTCGAGCTTCCGGAGCAGGTCCGCCTCGAGCAGGATCTCGGCGGCGCCGCGCCTGAGCTCGGCCAGTTGTTCGTCGGGACTCATCATGTTGGTCATCACTTCGCGGGAGGGGCAGCCGGCGGACTGTAGGGACTCGAACCCCAGGCCGCAATCGCGCCCGCCGCCGAGAAACCGGTCACAATCTCGTCATGATTGGCGCAAGCATCTGTGACGCAACGAAAAATAAGCCTATTTGACAGTTGACGTGTCGCGCCGCCGCAACTAACTTACGCCGAGCTTTTTGCTGGGGGTCGGACCTTGCCTGCCACCGAAATCCGCGGCATTCGGGTTGCCGCGACCCGAACTGCTGTGCCCGCGCGCCGCTGGATGCTGCCAGCTTCCGCCCTGCCGCTGCTGGCGGCCGCGGCGCTGTACGTGGCCACCCCTCCGGCGCAGGACGCTCCCGCGGAGATCGACCTCACGGCGCTCGCGGCCAGCGTGACGGCGCCGGTCGCGGTGGCCCCCGAGCAAGACCTGCCGCAGAACGTCGAAGTCACGGTGCAGCGCAACGACACGCTCGACCGCATCTTCCGCTCGGTCGGCATCGACGATGCCACGCTCGCCGAGCTGCGTACCCTGCCCGACGTGCGCAAGGCGCTCGACATCCTGCGTCCCGGCGACATCATCATGTTCACGCACGTCGACGGCGTGCTGCAGTCGCTCAACCGACGCATCAGCGAGACGCTGACGCTGTCCGTCTCGCGCGGCGAGGACGGCTTCGCGGTCGAATTCATCGAGAACCCGCTCGAGATCGAGGTGGCGGGCGCGCGCGCGCGCATCGAGACGTCGCTGTTCGACGCGGGCCGCGATGCCGGCATGTCGGCGCAGACCGTGCTGGTGCTCGCCAACGAGGTCTTCGGCTGGGACGTCGACTTCGCGAACGACATCCAGGCGGGCGACGAGTTCAGCGCGCTCTACCAGCGCAAATTCCAGGACGGCGCGTACGTGAGCGACGGCCGCGTGCTGGCCGCCGAGTTCGTCAACCGCGGCAAGACGCTGCGCGCGGTGTGGTTCGAGTCGGCCGACGGCGCCGTGAAGGGCTACTACACCCCCGACGGCAAGGGCATGCGCAAGGCCTTCCTGCGCGTGCCGATCGATTTCGCGCGCGTGAGCTCGGGTTTCAACCCGAAGCGGCGCCACCCCATCACCGGCCAGGTGCGCGCACATCGGGGCATCGACTTCGCCGCGCCGACCGGCACGCCGATCTATGCCGCCGGCGACGGCCGCATCGAATTCGCCGGCCGCAAGGGCGGCTACGGCAACGCCGTCGTGATCAACCACGGCAAGGGCATCACGACCCTCTACGCGCACATGTCGCGCTTCGGCAAGGCGTCGCGCAGCGGCCGCAGCGTGAGGCAGGGCCAGATCATCGGCTACGTCGGATCCACGGGCGCCTCGACCGGCCCGCACCTGCACTACGAGTACCGCGTGAAGGGCGTGCACAAGAACCCGGCGAACATCGCCCTGCCGAACACCGAGATCCCGTCGAACTATCGGGCCGAGTTCCGCTCGCAGGCCGAGGTCGCGCTCGCGCAGCTCGAGCTCGCGAACGGCGCCCCGGGCCGGCGGCTCGCCGACAATCGCTGAGCCGCGCCGCGCGCGGGCTCAGGCCACGCGCAGCCGGAAGCCGGCGCCGCGCAGGATCTCCACTTCCTGCTCGAGGTCGGCCGCCGTGAGCGGGTGCGCCTCGAGCCAGCCCTTCGGGAACACGCACTCGAGCGAGCGGCCCCTCGGCCGCAGGTCGATCTCGGGCAGCGCGCGCGGCCCGCGCCCGCGGTGCAGCAGCACGGCGAGCCTCAGCAGCACGATCAGCAACTCGGCCTTGAGGTGCCACGGCGGCACCAGGTCCTCGAGCTGCGCGACGTTCAGCTTGCGGCGGTGACTGCCGACCAGGGCGGCGAGCAGGGCCTGCTCCTCGCGCGGGAAGCCCGGCAGGTCGGCGTTGGCGAGCAGGTACGCGCCGTGCTTGTGGTAGTGCGAGTGCGCGATGTCGAGCCCGACCTCGTGCAGCCGCGACGCCCAGCGCAGCACGAGCTCGGCGAGCGGCTCGTCGAGCTTCCAGTCGGCGCGTACCTGGCGCAGGAACGCGAGCGCGGTCGCCTCGACGCGGTCGGCCTGCGCCGAGTCCACGTGGAAGCGCGCCTCGAGCGCGCGCACGCTGCGCACCCGGGCGTCCTCGTCGGTGAGGCGGCCGAGCAGGTCGTAGAGCAGTCCCTCGCGCAGCGCGCCGTCGGCCACGCGCAGCACCTCGATGCCGAGCATGTCGAACAGCTCGACGAGGATCGCCAGCCCGCCCGGCAGGATCTCCTGGCGCTCCGCTGCGAGCCCCGGCAGCTTGAGCTTCGCGGTGTCACCGGCCTTCAGGCATTCGCCGACCAGCCACTCGATGCCGTCGCGCGTGATCTGCCCGGCGGGCCTGCCCTGCGCCGCGAGCGTGTCGGCCACCGAGCGCATGGTGCCCGAGGCGCCGAACGCCGTGTCCCACTCGGTACGGCGGAAGCGCGCCATCACGGGCTCGATCTCGAGCTGCGCGGCGGTGCGCGCGCGCTTCATGCGCTTCTCGGTGATCACGCCGTCGGCGAAGTGCTGCTCGCTCATGCTGACGCAGCCCATGTACAGGCTGTCGAGCCGCTTGGCCGCGAGGCCCTCGCCGATGATCACCTCGGTGCTGCCACCGCCGATGTCCACGACCAGCCGGTGACCGCTCTCGCTCGGCGTGGTGTGCGCCACGCCGAGGTAGATGAGCCGCGCCTCCTCGACGCCCGCGATGATCTCGATCGGGTGGCCGAGCGCCTCGCGCGCCCGGTCGAGGAACGCGCCCTTGCGCTTCGCCTTGCGCAGCGTGTTGGTGCCGACCACGCGCACGCGCCCGGCCTTCATGTCGGAGAGGCGCTGGCCGAAACGCTCGAGGCATTGCAGCGCGCGCGCGACGGACTCGCGGCTCAGGCGCCCCTGCTCGTCGAGGCCGGCCGCGAGCCGCACCATCTCGCGCAGGCGGTCGACGATGACCAGCTGGCCGTGCGAATAACGCGCGACCACCATGTGGAAGCTGTTGGACCCGAGGTCGACGGCGGCGAGGACGTCGGGCAGGGAATCGGGCGCCTTGGCCAACCGCTCAGGCCGAGAAGGAGGATCCGCAGCCGCAGGTCGTCGTGGCGTTCGGATTGCGGATGACGAACTGCGCGCCCTCGAGGTCTTCCTTGTAGTCGATCTCGGCGCCGGCGAGGTACTGGTAGCTCATCGGGTCCACGACCAGCCGGACGCCCTGGGTGACGACGCAGGTGTCCCCCTCTTCCTCGTTCTCGTCGAACGTGAAGCCGTACTGGAAGCCCGAGCAGCCTCCGCCCGAGACGAACACGCGCAGCTTGAGGTTCGGGTTGCCTTCCTCCCGGATCAGCTCGCCGACCTTCAGGGCGGCGGAGTCGGTGAAGACGAGCGCCGGCGCTTCCGTCGCCGCGGCGGCTTCGTTCGCTGGGTTCATCGTGCGAGTCTCCGTCGGTGCGCGTTGCGAAGGGCGCAATATTACCACCGCCCGGGCGGCCGCAAGCCAGTTCAGGCGCCGGGCGCGACCTCGGCCGCCGCCTTCCAGGGGAACGACTGCTGTAGCGGGGAGCGCAGCTTGCTCGAGCGCACCTGCACCTCGGCCTCGAACGGCTGGAAGCCCTCCGGCAGGGTGACGGCCTGCTCGATCGTCTGGAAATAACGGAACGAGAACGGCAACTGCGCCTTCGGCCGGCCGAGCAGCTCGCCCACCGAATGCCGCGCCGGACGCTCCCCCTGCATGCCGTGCACCACGACCTGCACGAGACCGGACGCCACGCTCTCGTGGCGCATCGACTGGACGAGCGTGAGCTGCATGCGGAACTCGCGCAGGTCGACGCCGGGGCGTACCTCGAAGCGGTGGATGCGCAGGCCCTGCACGCCGTCCGCCGGCGAAACGATGCTCTTGTAGAACGCCAGGTCGTCGGACTGGCGCGACAGCTGCGACTGCAGCTCGCCGAGCGTCTGCTCGACCTGCCCGTAGGCTTCGCGGTCGAGCTTGCGCTCCATCTCGAGTTCCGCGACCCGCGCATTGAGCTTGGCGTTCTGCTGCTCGAGGCGGTCGGCCCTGGCGACGAGTTCGCGGCGCTCGAGCGCCACCTGCGCGGCGTCGAGCCCGGCGCTCGCCCGGCCGCGGTGGTAGGCATAGGTCGCGAGCAGCGCCAGCAGCAGGGCGGCGCCCACGACGACCAGCCAGCGCAACCACGGGGGGCCCGCGCCGGAGGCGGCGACGGGATCCATCGTCACTCGGCCACGGGCACGGCGGGTAGGGCCGTGGCACGCCGCCCTGGCCCGCGCTGGGCCGGCCGCAGGACCGCCTCCGACCACCAGTCGGGGCGCGGCGGCGGTCCGTCGGGAAACGCCAGGCGACCCAGTTCCTCGAGGGCCCGCGCGTAGACGCTGCGCTTGAAGTAGATGACCTCGCGCACCGGCGACCAGTAGTCCACCCAGCGCCAGGTGTCGAATTCGGGCTCGTCGGTCAGGTCGAAGCGCAAGCGCTCCTCACCGCCCAGCATGCGCAGCAGGAACCAGCGCTGCTTCTGGCCGATGCACAGTGGCTTCGAGCGGCGCCGCACGTAGCGGCGTGGCAGGCGGTAGCGCAGCCAGTGGCGCGTCGCGGCCAGCACCTCGACGTCGCCGGACTCGAGCCCGACCTCCTCCCAAAGCTCGCGATAGAGCGCCTGCTCCGCGGACTCGTCCTCGCGGACGCCGCCCTGCGGAAACTGCCAGCCGCGCCCGTCGCGGCGGCCGCCGAGGAATACGTCGCCCGTGTCGCGGATCAGCACGATCCCGACGTTGGCGCGGAAACCCTGGGCGTCGATCAGGTCGGTCATGCCTGTGTAAGCTCCGGAACGGAATGATTTTTTCACATTGCGACGACCGGGTCCAAGCCGACTGCCGCAACGACGCGCCTTGTGGCCTGGCGCGGCCTCACCGTAGGCTTCGACACGCAGCAGGCTTCCGATGCACCGTCGCCCCCCCCTTTTCGTCGCCTTCTCCCTTCTCGCGCTCGCCGTGGCCGCCCTCTTCGGACTGTCGCTGGCCCTGGGTAGCGTGCCGCTGCGCGCCGGCGAAGTGCTCGAAGCACTCGGGTCCGGCTCGCCGTCCCTCGCCCGTGACGTGATCCTCGATCTGCGCCTGCCGCGCGCGCTGGCCGCCTTTGCGGTGGGTGGCCTGCTGGCGCTCTCCGGCGCCATGCTGCAAGTCCTGCTACGCAATCCGCTGGCAGACCCGTACGTGCTCGGCGTCTCGGGCGGCGCCTCGGTGGCCGCCCTGATCGCGATCATGCTCGGGCTGCCGGCGGCGGGCGTGGACGGTTTCGCCGCCGTCGGGGCGCTGGCGGCATGCCTGCTGGTGTTCACGCTGGCGCAGGGCCCGGGCGGCTGGACGCCGACCCGGCTCCTGCTCACGGGCATCGTCGTCGCCGCCGGCGCCGGTTCCGTGGTGAGCCTGCTGCTCGCGCTCGGCGACGAGACGCGGCTGCGCGGCATGGTCTTCTGGCTGCTGGGCGACCTCTCGGGCACGCAGCGCTGGCCGTGGCTGCTCGCGCTGCTCGCGGCGGCCACCGCGGCGGGCATCACGCTGGGCCGCCACCTGAACGTCCTCGCGCGCGGGGCCGCACAGGCGGCGACCCTCGGCATGGACGTGAGCCGGCTGCAAGCGACGTTGTTCGTCGCCAGCGCCGTGCTGACGGGTTGCGCGGTGAGCGCGGCTGGCAGCATCGGGTTCGTCGGGCTCGTCACGCCGCACCTCGCGCGCCTCGCGCTCGGCAGCGACAACCGCTTGGTGCTGCCCGCCGCCGCGTTGCTCGGCGGGGCGCTGCTGATGGCCGCCGACCTCGCGGCCCGCGTGCTGGTCGCGCCGCGTCAGCTGCCGGTGGGCGCGCTCACGGCGCTGGTCGGCGTGCCGCTCTTCCTGCTGCTCATGTCCCGGCAGCGTTCGTGACGTCGCGCAGCGGCGCGAACGTGACCACGTGGTCGGTCGCGAGCCGCACGCCGATCATCTCGCCGACGCGGTGGTCGTGGTGGCTCGGGACGAGCGACAGCACGCGGCGGCCGCTCGGCAGCTCGAGCGTGTACAGGAACTCGGCGCCGCGGAACACCCGCTCGACGATGCGCGCCTTGAGCGGCGCGACGTCGTCGTGCACCACGTCGTCCGGGCGCAGCAGCACGTCCACCTCGCCGCCGCACGCCGCGTTGCGGCCGTGCCCCTCCGTCAGCGGCCCGAGCTCGGTCTGCAGCTCGCCGCTGCCGCCGCAGCAGGCCGGCAGGAACGACGCCTGCCCCACGAACTCGGCGGCGAAGCGCGACACGGGCCGGTGATACAGGTCGTACGGCGTGCCCCACTGCTCGAGGCGACCGTCGCGCATCAGCCCTAAGCGGTCGGCCAGCGCGAAGGCATCCTGCTGGTCGTGCGTCACGACCAGCGCCGTGGCGCCGAGCGACTTGAGCAGCGCGCGCAACTCGCCCACCAGCCGTTCGCGCAGGGCGACGTCCAGGCTCGAGAACGGCTCGTCGAGCAGCAGCGTGGCGGGTCGCGGGGCCAGCGCGCGCGCGACGGCCACGCGTTGCTGCTGCCCGCCCGACAGCTGGGCGGGATAGGCGTCGGCGCAATCGCCGAGGCCGACCATCTCGAGCATCTCCGCGGCGCGGCCACGACGTTTGGGCCGCGACAGGTGGCGCAAGCCGAACTCGACGTTACCGCGCGCGGTGAGGTGCGGGAACAGCGCGTGGTCCTGGAACACGAGGCCGATGCCCCGCTCGTGCGGCGGCAGGTGCACGCCCGGCCCCGCGAGCATGCGGCCCTGCGAGAGGATCGAGCCGCCGTCGAGGGTCTCGAGGCCGGCGATGCAGCGCAGCGCGGTGGTCTTGCCGCAGCCGCTCGGGCCGAGCAGGCAGCCGATCTCGCCTTCCTCGAGGCCGAAGCTCACGCCGTCGAGCGCGCGGCGCGTGCCGAAGTGACGGGCGGCGTCGCGCAGCTCAAGCCACATGGGTCACCCGCCTCGCGAGCAGCACCACGGGCAGCACGCCCACGGCGACGATGAGCACCGACGGCAACGCCGCACGCTCCCACTCGCCCTCGGCGGCCATCTCGAACACGCGCACGGCGAGCGTCTCGAAGCCGAACGGGCGGGTCATCAGGGTGATGGGCAGTTCCTTCATGAGGTCGACGAACACGAGCACGGCGGCGGCGAGCAGGCTGCCGCGCAGCAGCGGCAAGTGCAAGCGGCGCAACCGCTCCGCGCCGCGCGCGCCGAGCAGCGTGGCCGCCTCGTCGAGATTGCGGTGGATGCGCTCGAGGCCGCTCTCGACCGGCCCGGTGCCGACGGCGAGGAACCGCGCGAGGTAGGCGACGAACATCGTGAGCAGCGTGCCCTGCAGGAAGAGCTGCGGGGCCGAGGCTCCGAGCGCGAGGTCGAGCCGGTCCTGCAGCCACGTGTTGAGCGCCGCGACCGGCGCGAACAGCCCGACCGCGAGCACCGTGCCCGGGATCGCGTAGCCGACCGTGGCGAGGCGGCCGAGGCCCTGCAGCCAGGGCCGCTGCTCCATGCGCAGCGCGTAGCCGTGCACCAGCGCGGCGGCCACCACCACGAGCGCGCCGGACGCCGCGAGCGCCACGCTGCGCGCGGCAAACGCCCAGTAGCGCGCATCGAGGTCCGAGGCGGCGTGCTTCACCGCCCACGCGAGCAACTGCGCCATCGGCAGCAGGAACGCCACGGCGAGCACGAGCGTCGCGAATCCGGTCGCCGCCAACGCCCGCCCGCCCGTGAGCCGCGGCCGCGGCAGCGCCCCGCTCGGCCGCTGGCCGGCGAAGCTGCGGGCGCCGCGCAGGCGCCGCTCCACCCAGGCGCCGGCGAGCGCCAGCAGCGCGAGCACCGCCGCCATCTGCAGGGCGGCCGCGATGGAGAACATGCCGAACCACGCGCGGTAGATCGCGGTCGTGAAGGTGTCGACGTTCAGTGCCGCCACGACGCCGAAGTCCGCCAGCGTCTCCATGCACACGAGGCCGATGCCGGCCGCGATCGCGGGACGCGCGAGCGGCAGCAGCGCGCGGCGAAACGCGGAGCGGCGGTCGAGGCCGAGCGTCTGCGCCGCCTCGAGCGTACGCGCGCCGCCCGTCTCGAACGCGACGCGCGCGAGCATGTAGACGTACGGGTACAGGCAGAGCGACAGCACCAGCACCGCGCCGCCGAGCGACCGGATCGGCGGCAACCGCACGCCGGGCCCGAGCGTGTCGCGCAACCACGACTGCAGCGGGCCGGCGAAGTCGAGAGTGCCCGCGAACACCACGGCGAGCACGTAGCCGGGCACCGCGAGCGGCAGCAGCAGCGCCCACGCGAAGATCGAGCGACCCGGGAACTCGTGACCCGCGACCAGCCACGCGAGTGCGGTGCCGAGCACGCCGGTGACGACCGCGACGAGCGCGAGCAGCAGCAGCGTGTTGCCGGCGACGCGCGGCAGCACGTGCTGCAACTGGTGTTGCCAGATCTCGCCCGCCGGCACGGCCCACGCGGCCGCCGCCGACAACAGCGGCAGCGATGCCGGCACGGCGAGCAACGCCACCGCGGCGACGGCAGCGAAGCGCTGCGGCATCGGGCTCATGCGTTACCGGTAGCCCGCGCGATCCATCAGGCGCACGGCCGCCGGCTGCAGCCGCCCGGCCTCCGCCACGTTGATCCCGCTCGCCTTGAACTTGCCCCACGAGGCGACGATCGGGTCGAGGGGCGCCACCGGGTTGGCGGGGAACTCCATGTTGACGGCCGCGAAGTGCAACTGCGCCTTGCCCGACGAGAGCCATTCGAGGAAGCGGGTCGCGGCCACCGCGTTGCGCGAATGCCGGGTGACGCCGGCGCCCGAGATGTTGACGTGCGTGCCGCCCGCGCCCTGGTTCGCCCAGAACACCCGGACCGGGAAATCCGGGCGCTCCTTGACGATGCGGCCGAAGTAATAGGTATTGACGATGCCGACGTCGCACTGGCCGGCGGCGATCGCCTCGAGCAGCTGCGTGTCGTTCGCAAACACGTCGGTGGCGAGGTTCGCGACCCAGCCGCGCACGACCTCCTCGGTCTTCTTCTCGCCGTGGGCAGCGATCATCGTGGCGACCAGCGACTGGTTGTACACCTTCTTCGAGGTGCGCAGGCACAGCCTGCCCTGCCACTGCGGGCCGGCGAGCGCCTCGTAGGTGCTCAGTTGCTTCGGGTCGACGCGCGCGGGGCTGTAGAAGATGGTGCGGGCGCGCTGCGAGAAACCGAACCAGCGGTGCTGCGGGTCACGCAGGTGCGCCGGGATGTTGCGGACCAGCGTCCGCGAATGCACGGGGCGCAGCAGGCCGCGCTCCGCGGCGTTCCACAGCTCGCCGGCGTCCACCGTCATCAGGATGTCCGCCGGGCTGTTGCGCCCTTCGGCGGCCAGTCGCTCCGTGAGCACCGCGGCGTCGCCCGTCGTGAACTTGATCTCGACGCCCGTCTCCTTCGTGTAGGCGTCGAAGATCGGCTTGATCAGCTGCTCGTTGCGGGCCGAGTAGACGACCAGCGTGTCGGCAGCGGCGACCGTTCCGAGGAGCGGGCCGAGGCCCAGGGCGACGAGGGCGAGCAGGCGAGCGACAGCAGTCCGGCGCATGAAGGTGGGCCCAATAAAACGCGAATGATTCTCATTGTATTCAATCGCCCGGCGATGCGAAACACCGGCCACGACCGCGGCTCAGGGCGGCTGGACCTCGTGGCGGTCGCCGCCCGCCCGCTTGGCCCGGTGCAGGGCCGCCACCGCATCTGCAACGAGCTGATCGGCCAGCATTTTCCGATCCTGGCCTGCCTGTGGTCGGCAACCTGCCATGCCAATGGAGACCCGCAGTTCGCGGACTGTGCCGCCGCCCACCTCCACCGGACCCGACCGCACCGCCGCGAGGATGCGCTCCGCCAGCGGAGCGGCGAGCTCGGCTTCGGTGCCCGGCAAGACGACCGCGAACGCGTCGCTGCCGATGCGTGCCGCCGCGTCGCTCGAACGCACCTGGGATTCGATGCGCGCGGCGAGTTCCCGCAGCGCATGATCGCCCGCCGCGTACCCGAGCTCGTCGTTCAACGCCTGCAGCCGGTCGACGTCGGCCACGAGGCAGGCCACGCTGCCCCGCTCGCGTTGCGCGCGCGCGAGTTCCTCCCGCAGGCGCGCCTGCAGGTAACGCGGCGAGTTCCAGCCGGTGAGCGGATCCACCAACCCGCCGCGCAGGACCCGCGCCCGGTCGAGGTGGCGGTCGAGGGTCGCGACGACGACGTCGGCCGCGTGATCGAGCCAACCCGGTCCCAGCGAATCGAAGGGCGTGGCCACCGACGACGACGCGTTGTACAGCCCGATCAACTGGCCCGCGCGATTGAGCGGCAGGATGGCGACGTGCGAGCGGCCCGCCGCGCCCGGGAACAGCAGCGCATGGTCGGCCGCCTGGTAGTCGCCGCGCCAGGCACTGCGCATCGCGAGCACGTGGGGCGCGATCCCGGCGAAGCTCGCCACGAAATGCACCGCCACGGACGGCGCCGTGCCCGACGCCTCCCGGCTGCCGACCAGCAGCGGGCGCAACTCGTGCGTCGGGTCGGCGAGCAGCAGCCCGGCGGCCGCGGCATCGGGCGTCTGCGCAGCACACTCGAGCCACTGGTCGAGCGTCCCGGAGCGCAACAGGCCCCGCTCCCACGCCAGCAGCCGATCCACGGCCTCGCTCATGCGGCCACCCTCCCCAGTCCGGATCGATCCTTCAGCCCGCGGGCTCGCGCGCCGCCCGGCGCACCTGCAGGTACTCGTGACCGCGGCGCATCATCTCGGTGAAGGCCTGCGGGTCGTGCTCGATCACGGCGCGGTGCAGGCGCTCGACCGCCGTGCTCAATGCCTGCAGCGAGTCCTCGCCGTACTGGTTCAGGCTCTGGATCTCGTAGTAGAGCTCGGGGCTCTCGGCGGCCACTCGCGTGGCCACGTCGAGCTGCGCGTCGAACGTGGTGCTCGACATGCGCGCGAGGCGCGGCGCCGCCTCGCCGCTCTCGGCGAGCGCGGTGAAGAAGGCGATGTTGAGCGCGTGCGAGAGGCCGAGCACGAACGCGATCAGGCGATCGTGCTCGTCGAGGCCCATCACCACGAGGTCGGCCATGGTCGAGGCGAACAGGCCGCGCGCCTCCTCGAGCGCCTCGGGCGAGCCGAGGTCGATGAAGATCACGTGCCGCCCCGACAGCAGCTCGGTGTCGGGGCCGAACATCGGGTGCACGGAGGTGACGCGCACGCCGGCGTCGCGCAGCGCCGCGAGCCCGGCACGCAACGGCGTCTTGAGCGAGCCGATGTCGAACACGATGCCGCGCGGCTTGCGCGCGGCGAGTTCCTCGAGGATGCGCCCGGACACCTTGAGGGGTGCCGCCACGACCACGAAGTCCTCGTCGAGCGGGGCGTCCTGCCAGCTCGCCCGCCACTCGTAGCCCGGCACCTCGCCCGCCGGGTCGGCGACGACGACGCGGAAGCCCTGCGACGCGAGGAAATCCGCCATCCAGCGGCCCATCTTGCCGCGGCCGCCGATCACCAGCGCGCTGCGGCCCGAGCCGCGGCCCTGCGACGCCACGCGCGCCTGTTCCTGCGTGGTGAGCGAGCCGCGGATCAGGGACTGCAGGATCGACTCGGCGAGCGCCGGCGACACGCCGAGCGCCGCGGCGTCGCGGCGCGCCTTGAGCAGCACCTCGCGCTCGCGGCGGAAGTCGCGCGTGGACTGGCCCGTGGCGCGCTTGACGGCGGCGATCTCGGTGCTGATCGCCTGCCGTTCGGCGACGAGCTCGAGGAGCTGGCGGTCGAGGACGTCGAGGCGTGCGCGCAGTTCGTCGAGCGATTTCATCCGGGATCTTTGCAGGCGCGATGCCAAGTCTTTTACCGGACGGGCCGCACCTGTCGCAAGCGAACAGCCCGCAGGCGATGGACCGTTCCCGGTGGGGCATAATCCGGTCCCCTGCCGTCCAATCCTGGGGCGTCGCGATGCTGAGCAAAGGTTTCCTGCCCGCCACCCTTCCCGACGACCCCATGCCGCTCTTCGAGGAGTGGTTCGCCGGTGCTCGCAAGGCCAGGGCCCAACCGAACCCGGACTCCATGTCGGTCGCCACCGCGACGCCGGACGGGCGGCCGTCGGTGCGGATCGTCCTGTGCAAGAAGCTGGTGGTCGCGCCGGGCTACGTGGTGTTCTTCACCAACTACGACAGCCGCAAGGGCGCCGAGCTCGCGGCCAACCCGCGCGCCGCGGCCGCGCTCCACTGGGATGCGTTCGGTCGCCAGGTGCGCCTCGAGGGACGCGTCGTGAAGTCGCCGCCCGACGAGAGCGACGAATACTTCGCGAGCCGCGCCCTCGACAGCCGCATCGGCGCCTGGGCCAGCCTGCAGAGCCAGCCGCTCGACTCGCGCAAGACGTTGCTGAAGCGCGTGGCCACCGAGGCCGCGCGCTTCGGCACGCACGTGCCGCGCCCGCCGCACTGGGGCGGCTACCGGCTCTGGCCCGAGGCGGTCGAGCTGTGGATCGACGGGCCGTTCCGCGTCCACGACCGCGCGCGCTGGACGCGCACGCTCGAGGCGCAGGGTGACGGCTTCGCACCGGGACCGTGGTCCGCCACCCGCCTGTTCCCGTGAACGCGTGGCCGGCCGCACCTTTTTCGGCACCGTCCGTCTCGCGATCCTGCTCGCGGTGCTCGCCTTCGTCGCGCTCGGTGCCTGGCTCGACCGCAGCCGCAGCACCGACTGGGATGCGCCGCTGCGCGTGACGCTCTACCCGATTGCGACCAGCGACGAGCCCGCGCTGCAGAGCCACGTCGCGGCGCTGGCCGCGGACGATTTCGCCGCCGTGCCGGATTTCTTCGCCCGGGAAGGACGCCGCCACGCGCTCGCGCTCGACGAGCCGGTGCGCGTCCGCGTGTCGCGCGCAGTCACGGCGCTTCCGCCGCTGCCGCCGGGCGACGCCGGGGTGCTCGGCATCGCGGCCTGGAGCCTGCGCTTCCGCTACTGGGCGTGGCGCGTCGCCATGGACGACCCGCTGCCGACGCCGGACGTGCAGGTGTTCGCGCTGTATCACGTCGGCGACGGCTCCCGCGCCGTGCCCGACTCGCTCGGGTTGAGCAAGGGGCTGATGGCGCTCACGCACCTGTACGCCGACGCGGCTGCGCGCGGCAGCAACCAGGTCGTGGTGGCGCACGAGCTGCTGCACACGCTCGGCGCGAGCGACAAGTACGACCGCGCCACCGGCCTGCCCCTTGCACCCGATGGCCTCGGCGATCCGGAGCAGTCGCCCCTGCATCCGCAACGCTACGGCGAGATCATGGCGGGCCGGATTGCGATGGACGCGAGCACGGCGATCATTCCGGAGAGGCTCGACCGGATGGTCGTGGGCCCCGCCACCGCACGCGAGATCGGATGGCTGCGATGAGCGCACGACCTGCCGGCACCGTGCTCGAATGCCGCGGCCTGACCGTGCGCGTGCCGGGCCGCGTGCTGGTGCGCGAGCTGCACGCCTCGATCCGCCCGGGCCGCGTGCTCGCGCTCCTCGGACGCAACGGGGCCGGGAAGAGCTCGCTGCTGCACGTGCTCGCCGGGCTCGCGCCGCCGGCGAGCGGCGAGGTCCTCCTGGCCGGGCGACGCCTAGACGCGTGGCCGCGTCGCGAACTCGCGCTCGAGCTCGGGTTGCTGATGCAGGCGCTGGAGGACCCGTTCCCGGGCACGGTGCTCGACACCGCCTTGGTCGGACGGCACCCGCACATCGAGTTCTGGCAGTGGGAGAGCGAGGCGGACCGGCACATGGCGCGAGCGTGCCTCGCGGCGGTGGACCTCGCCGGCCTCGAGGCGCGCGACGTCGGCACGCTGTCGGGCGGCGAGCGACGGCGTCTCGCCATCGCGACGATGCTCGCGCAGGATCCTCGCGTGTTCCTGCTCGACGAGCCGATCCAGCAACTCGACCCGCAGCACCAGCTCGACGCGCTGCACCGCTTCCGCGCGCTCGCCACGGCCGGCCGCACGGTGGTGCTGAGCCTGCACGAGCCGGGCCTCGCCGCGCGTTTCGCCGACGACGTGCTGCTGTTGTTCGGCGACGGCCGCTGGCGCTTCGGCGCCACGCAGGCCGAGTTGCAGGAGGCCGCGATCAGCGAGCTCTACGGCATCGCTGTCCGCGAACTGCGCTGGGCGGGCGGGCGCACCTTCGTGCCCGCCTGAACAGTGCCCGCACCGTGACCTGGGGGGACTGCTCTTGAACGCTGTGACCCACACCGCCGCCACGACCGCGTTGGTCGCCCGCCTCCGGAGCATCGTCGGCGCCGCCAGGCTCCTCACCGGCGAGGAGGACCGTCGATTCTTCTCGCAGGACATTGCCGGCCCTCGCGCGCACGTCGCCGTGTGTGTCGCCCAGCCGCAGACCCTCGAGGAGCTCGCGGCGATCGTGGCTGCCACCGCGGCTGCGGGCCACGCCGTGGTCGCGCGCGGCGGCGGCTCGTCGTACACGGGCGGCTACGTGCCGTCGGCCGACGGTTGCGTGCTCATCGACACGCGCGGGCTCGCGCAGGTCGTCGAGGTCAACACCGCCGACATGTACGTGACGGTCGAAGTCGGCTGCACGTGGCAAGCGCTGCTCGCCGCGCTCGAACCGCACGGCGTGCGCACGCCGTTCTGGGGCCCGCTCTCCGGTGCGACAGCCACCGTGGGCGGCAGCCTGTCGCAGAACGCGATCCTGTGGGGGTCGGCCCGGTACGGCGTCTCGGCGGAGTCGGTGCTGGCGCTCGAAGTGGTGCTCGCGGATGGCTCGGTCCTGCGCACGGGCGCTGCTGCGGGCACGCATGCGCGGCCGTTCTTCCGCTACTACGGCCCCGATCTCACAGGCCTGTTCCTCGGCGACACCGGCGCGCTCGGCATCAAGGCGCGCGCCACGCTGCGGCTGATCCGCCGCCCCGAGTGGGTCGAGACCGCATCGTTCGGCTTCGGGACGCACGAGCAGATGGCGGGAGCGATGACGGCCATCGCGCGCGAAGGGCTGGTGTCGGAGTGCTTCGCCTTGGACCCAGTGCTGGCCGCACAGCGCATGAAGCGCGCGGGCCTCGCGCAGGACCTCAAGGCGGTCAAGGGCGTGATCACCTCGGCACGCGGACTCGCCGCGGGCCTCAAGGAGGCGGCGAAGGTCGCGCGCGCGGGGCGCGACTTCCTCGAGCATGCGCCGTATTCGATGCACGTCGGCACCGAAGGGCGCACCCAGGCTGCGGTGACCGAAGCGCTCGCGGAAGTGCGCCGCATCGTGGCTGCGCACGGCGGCAGCGAAGTCGAGAACACCGTGCCGAAGGTATTGCGCGGCATGCCGTTCGTGCCGATGTCGAGCGCCATTGGACCGTCCGGTGAGCGCTGGCTCCCCGTGCATGCGCTCGTGCCGCTCTCGGACGCTGCAACCGCATGGTCGGCCGTGCGCGCATTGTTCGACTCGCGGCGTGCCGACCTGGAGCGGCTCGGCGTCCAGATCGGCGTGCTCACGGCCATCGTCGGCTCGAATGCGTTCGTGCTCGAGCCGGTGTTCTACTGGCCTGCGCCGCGCACGCTCTACTACCAGCGGGTGCTCGACGAGGCCACGCGGGCCAAATTCGAGGACTTCCCGCCGAGTCCGCAGGCCGAAGCGCTGGTGATGGAACTGCGCGGCCAATTGACGCAGCTGTTCATGGAGCGCGGCGCGGCGCACCTGCAGATCGGCCGCACCTATCGTTATCGCGAGGGGCTGCGTGCCGAACCCGCGCGGCTGCTCGACGCGATCAAGCGCGCCGTCGATCCGGACGGCGTAGTGAACCCGGGCTCGCTCGGGATCCGCTGAGCGCCGCTTCAGCCGCGGATCGCGGCGAGCACGGCATCGTGCAGGCGGCCGTTGGTCGCCAGCACCGAGGTGCTCGCGAGCGTGAGCGGTTGGCCGGCGAGATCCGTGACGCGGCCGCCGGCCGCCTCCACGATCACCGCGCAGGCCGCGATGTCGAGGATGTTCACGTCGGATTCCACCACCGCATCGATCTTGCCGGCGGCGAGCAGGTGGTAGTGCAGGAAGTCGCCATAGCCGCGGATCCGGTTCAGACGCCCGACGAGACGGCCGAAGGCCGGCCACTGCGGGCCGGTGGCGAGCGTCTTGAGGTTGCCCGTGGACAGCGCTGCCGCTTCGATCGTGCCAACCTCGCTCACGCGGACCGGCGCCTCGTCGAGCCACGCTCCCACCCCGACCTCGCCATACGCGAGCTCGCCGTAGGCGGGTGCGGACGAGACGCCGACCACCAGCCGGCCGCGATGCATCAACGCGATCTGCGTCGAGAACATCGGGTACTCGCGCACGAATGCCTTGGTGCCGTCGATCGGGTCGACGAGCCACAGGCAGTCGGCGTCGAGCGCGCTCTGGCCGGTCTCCTCGCCAAAGAAGCCATGGTCCGGGAAGCGCGCGGCCAAGATCGCGCGGACGACTTTCTCCGTTTCGACATCGGCCTCGGTGACCGGCGTCTTGTCCGCCTTGATCGTCACGGCCAGGTTCGACTGGTAATAGCGGCGCACGACGTCGGCCGCGGCGCGGGCGGCCTCGAGGGCGGTCGCCAGGAAAGGTGAGTGGTTCATGTGCAGGGGACAGGGGACAGGGGACAGGGGACAGTGTACCCGGCGCGTGCTTGACACACCGTCCCCCCTTGCCTACCGTGCTGGCACCGAGAGGTGATCCCGCGCGGTTCGCGCGGGAGAACGGGAAGCCGGTCCAATGCCGGCGCTGCCCCCGCAACGGTAGTCGAGTCGAGCCTGCATCGCCCGGAGCAATCCGGCACCCACTGCGAGCATCGCGGGAAGGGGATGCGGGCGGGACCTGAGCAAGGTCCACTCGAAAGCCCGGAGACCGGCCTGTCGGACGAGACCAGCCTCGCGGAGGGCGAGCGGCCGGGTTCCGCGCCCTTGCGCGCCTCCCTGCCACCCCCTCGCACGCGGCTGGATGCCAACGAGCCCGCACGGGCGTGCACGGGGTCCTGCATCGATGAGTCGTTTCTTGCTGCTGCTGGCGGGCGCCGGGTGCGCCACGGTGGCATCCGCGTCCGATTCCGTTCCGGATTCCAACCACCTGGTGGTCACCGCCACCCGCATCCCGACGCCGATCGACGAAGTGCTCGCGCCCGTCATCGTCATCGATCGCGACGCGATCGAGCGCAGCGCGGCGTCCGACGTCACCGAGCTGCTGCGCTTCCACGCCGGCCTCGACCTCGGCCGCAACGGCGGCCCCGGCCAGACCACTGCCATCTTCATCCGCGGCGCCGAGAGCAACCACACGCTGGTGCTCGTCGATGGCGTGCGCATCAACCCGGGCACCATCGGGCTCGCGGCGCTGCAGAACATCCCGCCCGGCATGGTCGAGCGCATCGAGGTCGTGAAGGGCCCGCGCTCCGCGCTCTACGGCACCGACGCGATCGGCGGCGTGATCAACGTCATCACGCGCCGCGGCGCGCGCGACGGCTGGTCGGCCGAGGTGGGTTACGGCGATTACGACACCACCCAGGCGAGCCTCGGCGGCGGCTTCGCGGCCGGACCGCTCGAGCTGGACCTCGGCGTGTCGTATCTCGACAGCGCGGGGTTTCCGACGCGCACCACGGACGACACCGATCGCGGCTTTGACAACCTGAGCGCGTCCGCGCAGGTGCGCGCCGACGTCGGGCCGGCAGAGGTCGCGCTGCGGCACTGGCGCGCGGCGGGCACGTCGGAGTATTCCGATTTCTTCCTCACGCCAGTGGACCAGGACTTCGAGACGGCCACTACGTCGCTGTCGGTCGCCTGGCCGGTGGGCGACAAGGTTCGCGCCGAGCTGGGCGCGTCCCGGCTCGAGGACCGCATCGAGCAGAACCAGTCGCCGGACTTCCTGCGCACCGTCCGCGACACGGTGGAGGCGCAGGCCGATTGGCGCGCTTCGGCTCGTCACACGCTGGCGGCGGGCGCCCAGCTCGCGAGCGAGGACGCGAGCAGCGAGTCGTTCGGCGACCGCATGAGTGCCGTGACCGACATGGTGACCCTGTTCGTCCAGGACCAGTACGAGCGGGGACCGCACCGCGCGCTCGCGGCGCTCGGCTACACGGACCACGAGACGGCCGGCGACGCGGTCACCTGGAACCTCGAGTACGGCTACACGATTGCGGGTCGCACCCTGCTCTACGGCCTCGCCGGCACCGGCTTCCGCGCACCCGACGCGACCGATCGCTACGGCTACGGCGGCAACCCCGACCTCGAGCCCGAGCGCTCACAGTCGCTCGAGGCCGGCGTGCGGCATCGCTTCAACGAGCGCCACGCCATGTCGGCCGGCGTGTTCCGCAACGACATCGACGACCTGATCGAGTTCGTGACGCTGTCGTACGACCCGTTCCTCGGCGAGAACCGCAACGTGGACGAGGCGCGCATCGAGGGCGTAGAGGTCTCCTACGAGTACGACGCGGCGCCGTGGCAAGTGCGCGTCGAGGCGATCCACCAGGATCCGCGCAACCTCGAGACCGACGACGTGCTGCTGCGCCGCGCCCGTGACAGCGTGACGGTCTCGGTGCAGCGCGCCTTCGGACCGGTCGCCGTCGGGCTCGACGTGCTCGCTGCAGGGGAACGCAAGGACTTCGGCTGGCCGAAGCCGGTCACGCTCGACAGCTACGTGCTCGCGAACCTCACGGCCCGCTGGCAGGTGAGCCGCAGCGTCGCGCTCACGGGCCGGGTGGAGAACCTGTTCGACGAGCAATACGAACTCGCGCACACGTTCAACACGCCCGACCGCGGCGTGTACCTGTCGGTGAGCTACGCGCCCGGCACGCGCGCCCCGGCCACGCTCGCCACGCGCCCCCTGCGCGACTCGAGCGGCGCGCGCAGCGCATACTCGGCTTCCGTGAATCGCTGAAGGGACTGGACACCGCCATGGGTCACCGACTGAGCAGGATCTACACCCGGACCGGCGACGACGGCAGCACCGGACTCGGCGACGGCATGCGGGTGCCCAAGGAGCACCTGCGGGTCGAGGCCTACGGCACGGTGGACGAGGCAAACAGCGCGATCGGCGTCGTGCTCGCCACCGCGGGAATGCCCGCGGCCGTGCGCGAGTGCCTCACCGGCGTACAGCACGACCTGTTCGACCTGGGCGGCGAGTTGTGCGTGCCGGGGTACCGCGTGATCACGGCCGCCGACGTGGAGCGGCTGGAGCAGGCGCTCGACGGGTTCAACGAGGGCTTGCCGCCGCTCAAGGATTTCATCCTGCCGGGCGGCGGACCAGCCGCGGCGGCCTGTCACCTCGCGCGCACGGTGACGCGACGCGCCGAACGGCGCGTGTGGGCGCTGGCGCGCGCCGAGCAGGTCGCGCCGGAGGTGCCCCAGTACCTGAACCGGCTCTCCGACCTGCTGTTCGTGATCGCGCGCGTGCTCGCCCGCCACGAGAACGGCAGCGAAGTGCTCTGGCGCCACCGGCCGCGTTGAACCGACGGGCCGGTCAGCGTCGGGCGGCGGGCGGCCCGAGGCGGCGGCGCGCGTCGTCGAGCGCGTCGCAGACCGACTTCACGCCCTCCACCAGGCGCGGCGAAGAGCGCGCGACCGTATCCGACGGCAGTGCGTAGATCGTGCCGTGGCGTACCGCCGCGAGCTGTGGCCACCGCCGCCACTGCGCGCCCGGGTCCGCGACGGTGTCGTCCGTGCTGAGAATCACCTGCGGATCGCGCGCCAGCACCGCCTCCGCGTCGACCTGCGGAGCGATCTGCGGCAGGCCGGCAAAGACGTTGTGGCCGCCGCAGAGTTCCACCACCTCGCTGATCACGTGACGGCCGTTCACGGTGAAGAGCGGCTCGTCGTCGATCTGCACGAACACCGCGAGCGTCCACGCACCGGCATACCGCTCGCGCAGGCGGCGCACCTCGGCTTCGAAACGTGCCGCGGCCGGCTCGGCGGCAGCGCGGCTGCCGGCGAGGTCTCCCACCCTGCGCAGCGCGGCAGGCACGTCCGCGAGCCGGTAGGTCGGCACCTCGACGACCCGCAAGCGCAGCGCCCGCAGTCGCTCGATCGTGGCGCGGGGAGTGCCGGAACTCCAGGCCAGCACCACGTCGGGGCGCAGCGCGAGCACGCGCTCGAGGTCCACGCGCCAGCTGTCGCCCACGCGCGGCAGCGCGCGCGCCGCCTCCGGATAGTCGCTGTATTCGACCGTGCCGACCAGCGCCGCGCCGGCGCCTGCCGCGTAGGCGATCTCGGTGAGGTGCGGCGCGAGGCTCACGATGCGCGGCGCCGGCGCAGCGCTCGCCGCCAGGCCGCCGAGCGCTGCCGCGAGCCACAGCAGGTGCCTCACGCGAGCGAACCCACCAGCACCAGTGCCGCGATCGCGGCGAGCCAGATCCACGTTGAGCGCGACACGATGCGCCACGCGCCGCGCGCGGTCGCGGCATCGAGGACCTCGGCCGGCAGCCCGGCCAGGCTCGGTTGCAGCGACGCCGTGCCGACGCGCGCCAGCAGGGCCTCGCTGCGATCGAGCACGCTCTCGGCGGCACGATCGACGGCGACGCGCCAGTTGCCCACCGCGTCCTCGAAGCTTCCGGCCAGCGCGTACGTGGCGGCTGCAAGCCGCGCGGGAATCCACGCGAGCAGGCCGTGCAGGACAGTGAGCGCGCCGCCGAACGACTGCGCCTCCGCGCCGCTGCGCACGGCTTCGAACGCCGCCCGCCTCCGCATCAGGTCGCCGACGCGGAACAACCAGGCGCCTGCGGGCCCGAGCAGCACGAACCAGAGGATGACGCCGAAGATCCGGTTGTTGGCCTGGACGAAGATGGCCTCCTCGACGGCCTCGCGCAGCCCGCTGCCGCGCCCAGCGGCGTCGGCCTCGAGCAGTTCCTTTGCGCGGCGGGCGGCTTCGTCGCGATCTCCCCGCTCGAGCGCCGCGACGTAATCGTCCACCTCGTCGTTCAGGTCGCGCGGCCCGAACGACAGCAGCAGCACGACCGTCGCGAACGCGAGCTGCGGCAACCCGAGCAGGTGCCCGCCGAGCGTGCGGTCGACCAGCGCCACCGGCAGCACCGGCAGGAGCAACACCAGCACCGCCGCGACGATGCGCAACTCGCCGCTGCTGCCGCCCAGCGCTCGCGCCGCCCAGTCGAAATAACGGTCCAGCCAGCGCGGCTCGCGCAGGCGGAACAGGTGGGTGAGTCCGCGCTCGACGGCCAGCGCCAGCAACAGGGCCAGCAGGCTCATGCCGGGCGCACCTCGAGCAGGTAGCGGAGCCGCGAGTGGAGCAACGGCCAGTCGAAGGCGATGCCGGGGTCGGACTTGCGGCCCGGCGCGACATCGCTGTGGCCGACCACTGCGTCCGGCGCCAGCGTCGGGTATGCGCGGCACAACTCGGCGGCGATGCGCGCCAGGACTTCGTACTGCGCCGGTTCGTACGGCGTCGCGTCGGTTCCCTCGAGCTCGATGCCGATCGAGAAATCGTTGCAGCGCTCGCGCCCGCGCCACTGCGAGGCGCCGGCGTGCCAGGCACGGCGGTGGAACGGCACGTACTGCACGGCCGAGCCGTCGCGCCGCACCAGCACGTGCGCCGAGACGCGCAGCCCCGCGATCGCCGCGAAGTACGGATGCTCGTCCGCCTGCAGCGTGTTGGTGAACAAGGCGTCGATCCACGGGCCGCCGAATTCGCCGGGCGGCAGGCTGATGCCATGCACGACGAGTAACCCGGGGGCCTGCCCTCCGGGTCGATCGTCGCAATTGGGAGAATCCACCTGGCGTGCGCCGAGCAGGCGGCCCGTGGCCGCATCGACGCGCAGTCCGGCCAGGTCGGGAGCCCCGGTGAGGGTGCGCAGCATGGCGTAATGATGCCCCTTGGCCCGGTCGCCCGCCACACGCGTCGCGGCGGGCCGCACCGGGACTTAGAATCGCGGCGTCGCCCTGCGCACGGACTCTCCATGACCTCGTCGCTCGACCTCGCCCGCCGCGACCTGCAGACGGTCTGGCACCCCTGCACGCAGATGAAGGACCACGAGTGGCTGCCGATGATCCCGGTGGTGCGCGGCGAGGGCGTGTGGCTGCACGACGCCGACGGCCGGCGCTACCTCGACGCGATCAGCTCGTGGTGGGTCAACCTGTTCGGCCACGCCAACCCGCGCATCGCGGCGGCGGTCTCGCAGCAGCTCGGCCGGCTCGAGCACGTGATGCTCGCCGGCTTCACCCACGAGCCCGCGATCGAACTCGCCGAGCGGCTCACCGCTCTCGCACCCAGCGGGCTCACGCGCTGCTTCTACGCGGACAACGGCTCGAGCGCCGTCGAAGTGGCGCTCAAGATGAGCTTCCATTACTGGCGCAACGCGGGGCGCCCCGCCAAGCGCCGCTTCGTCACGCTCACCAACAGCTATCACGGCGAGACGCTCGGCGCGCTCGCCATCGGCCACGTCGAGCTGTACCGCGAGATCTACCAGCCGCTGCTGATGGACGTGATCAGCGTCCCCTCTCCCGACTGCTACCAGCGCGAGCCCGGCGAGAGCTGGGAGGCGCACAGCCGGCGCATGTTCTCGCACATGGAGGAGACGCTCGCACGGCACGCCGACGAGGCCTGCGCGGTGGTCGTCGAGCCCCTCGTGCAGTGCGCCGGCAGCATGCGCATGTACCACGCCTCGTACCTCGCGCTGTTGCGCGAGGCCTGCGACCGCCACGGCGTGCACCTGATCGCCGACGAGGTGGCGGTGGGGTTCGCCCGCACCGGCACGCTGTTCGCGTGCGAGCAGGCGGGGATCACGCCCGATTTCCTGTGCCTGTCGAAGGGCCTCACGGGGGGGTTCCTGCCGCTCTCGGCGGTCCTCACCGGCGAGCGGGTCTACGAGGCGTTCTACGACGAGTACGCGAGCCTGCGCGCGTTCCTGCATTCGCACAGTTACACGGGCAACCCGCTCGCCTGCCGCGCGGCACTCGCCACGCTCGACATCTTCCGCGACGACGACGTCGTCGCCCGCAACCGCGCGCTCGCGGCGCACCTCGGCCGCCGCGCCGGCGAACTGGCCGGGCTGCGCCACGTCGCCGAGGTGCGGCAGCACGGCATGATCGTCGCGGTGGAGCTGGCCCGCGACGGCGACCGGCGCCGCCCCTTCGCCGGGGCCGAGCGGCGCGGCCTGCGTGTCTACCAGCACGGCCTGCGCCACGAGGCGTTGCTGCGACCGATCGGCAACGTGGTCTATTTCATGCCACCGTACGTCATCACGCCCGGGGAGATCGACGGGCTCGTGGCGACGGCGCGGGACGGCATCGAGGCGGCAACATGCGACTGAACCGGGTCTTCGTCGGCCAACCCGTCGCCACCGGCTGCGAGGTGCCGTTGCCGGACGCCGCCGCCTACCACGTCGCCCGCGTGCTACGCCTGCGCGCCGGGGCGCCGCTCGTCCTGTTCGACGGCTCGGGCGCCGATTTCCGCGCCGAGATCACCGCGGTCGAAGGCGAGCGCGTGCGCGTGCGCGTCGGCGAACGCTCGGCCGGGCTGCGCGAGTCGCCGCTCGCCATCACGCTGGTGCAGGCCGTCTCGCGCGGCGAGCGGATGGACTGGACGCTGCAGAAGGCAACGGAGCTGGGCGTGCGGCGCATCCAGCCGGTGCTCTCGGCGCGCAGCGTGGTGCGCCT
>Ga0114938_1000649_pt1 | contig 25383 bp, 27 predicted proteins | sample AshMeaBigSpring_FD_88675 | JGI IMG/M metagenome (GOLD analysis project Ga0114938, IMG submission 88675) | Groundwater microbial communities from Big Spring, Nevada to study Microbial Dark Matter (Phase II) - Ash Meadows Big Spring | ecosystem: Environmental > Aquatic > Deep subsurface >... | reverse complement strand
GAGATGGCGGCGGATGAAGTACCGGAGCAACCGCATCCCGCGGCGGAACGCTGTGCTGAGAGTGGTTGGCCCCTCGGCCATCGATGCGACCTCGCTGGACGGGCCGTCAGGCTACCTACCCAAGCTCACGCCTGGGAACGGCTCCGCCGGTAGAACTTGTCGAGCGCCGTTCAGCTCGTGGCAAGCCCGATAAAACAACTCACCCCGATCCCGCCGATGCCGCAATAACCATTCAGGTTCTTCGCCAGGTACTGCTGGTGGTACTCCTCGGCGTAGAAGAACGGACCGACGGTGCGGACCTCTGTGGTGATCGTCCCGTACCCTGCGGCGCCGAGGCGCTCCTCAAACATGTCCCTGCTCTCCTCGGCGGCGGTGCGCTGGGCGTCGTCCGCGACGTAGATGGCCGAGCGGTACTGCGTGCCGACATCGTTGCCCTGGCGCATCCCCTGGGTGGGGTCGTGGCCCTCCCAGAACACCTGGAGCAGACGGCGGTAGCTCACCCGCTGCGGGTCGTAGACCACGAGCACAACCTCGGTGTGGCCGGTGCGCCCCGAGCACACCTCGTCGTATGTGGGGTGAGGGGTGATCCCGCCCGCATAGCCTACGGCGGTCGAGTACACCCCGTCGAGCTTCCAGAACAACCGCTCGGCGCCCCAGAAGCACCCCATGCCGAAGATCGCGGTCTCCATGCCGGCGGGGAACGGTGGGACGATGGTGTTCCCGTTGACGTAGTGGATCCCCGAGATAGGCAGCGGTGTGTCCCGACCGGGCAGCGCCTTCGCCACATCGGGCATCTCGAGCTTCCTGCGGGTGGAGAACATGGCGTGTTCCTTCCTCATTGGGTGGTCACACCGGTCAACCCAGTGTGGCAATGGTGTGTTCCCCTTCGCTGCAATTCCTCCGGCCATCGCCGCTACCCTCGGTGGTCTGATGATCGACCAGATGGCGGCGATCTGCGACGACCTGGCGGCGGAGAAGGCGGAGTTGGTCGGGGTGCTGACCGCGCTCGACGCCGCCGGCTGGGATCTGGCGACACCGGCCGAGGGGTGGGCGATCCGCGATCAGGTCGGACACCTCGCCTTCTTCGACGAGCGAGCGCTCGAAGCCCATCTTGACCCTGCCGGCTTCCTCGCCTCGCTCGCCGGCGGCGGCGGGCTCACCGACGAGCACCTGGCCCGGGGGAGGGCGATGACCCCTCCCGAACTCCTGGCCTGGTGGGACCGCGCCAACCGGGCCCTTCTCGATGCCTACCGGCTGCTCGACCCGGCAGCCAGGGTGGTGTGGTACGGGCCACCCATGGCGGCTCGCTCCAAGATCACCGCTCGCATCATGGAGACCTGGGCGCACGGCCAGGACATCGTCGATGCGCTCGGCGTGGCACGAGTCCCCACCATGCGTCTGCGCCACGTGTGCCACGTCGGGGTGCGCGCCCGTGCGTTCGCCTTCTCGGTGAACGGACTCGCCGCCCCCGAGACGGATGTGCGGGTCGAGCTCGAGGCGCCTGACGGGTCGACCTGGTCGTGGGGCGACCCAGAGGCGGCGGATCGGGTCACCGGCCATGGGCTGGACTTTGCGCTTCTCGTCACCCAGCGCCGCCATCTGGAAGACGTTGCGGTGTCCGCAGAAGGGCCGGTGGCGACCCGGTGGCTCGAGATCGCTCAGGCGTTCGCCGGGCCGCCGGGAGCAGGTCGGGCCCCTGGCCAGTTCACGGCACCGTGACTGCTGCGCCAACCATCGCCGAGCTGATCGCATCGTTCGATGCCATCGCCCCGCTCGCCAAGGCGGGTGCCGGCGACCCTGTCGGGCTCCAGCTTGGCGACCCGGTGGCGACGGTGTCGCGGGTGGCCGTGTGTCACGAGGCAAGCGAGGGCGTTGTCGCACGGCTCGAGCACGACCCCGTCGATCTGCTCGTGGCCTACCACCCTCTGCTGTTCCACCCAACCACCCGGCTCGTCGCCGGGCGTTCGGCGGCTGGTCGCGCCTTCCGGCTGGTGCGGGCCGGCGTGGCCCTTGGTGTTGTCCACACCGCCTTCGACGTCGCCCCCGGTGGCGCCGCAGACGCCCTGGCCGATGCACTCGGGCTCGTCGACATGGTTGCGGCAGGTCCCCATTGGACCGGCGACACCGTCAAGGTGGTGACGTTCGTGCCCGCCGACAGTGTCGACTCGGTGGCGGCGGCGATGAGCTCGGCGGGCGCCGGAGTGATCGGCAACTACTCGGCGTGCTCGTTCCGCAGCGACGGGGTGGGGTCGTTCTTCGCAGGCGAAGGGACCGCCCCCGCCACGGGCCGGCGTGGCACGCTGAACGCCGAGGCGGAGACCCGTCTCGAGATGATCGCCGAGGCGACGGCGGTGGCGCCGGTCGTTGCGGCTCTGGTCGCCGCCCACCCATACGATGAGCCGGCGTACGACGTGTATGCGGTGCGGTCCAACGCCGGGTTCATCGGGCGGTCGGGCCGGCTCACCGATACCCAGTCGCTGGCCGACCTTGCGGTGCAGGTCGGAGACGTGCTCGGCGCCGAGTGCCGGGTGGCCGGCGACCGTCACCGCCCTGTGCGCACCGTCGCGGTCATCCCCGGCTCGGGTAGCTCGTTCCTCGACGACCTCGGACCCGTCGACGTGGTGGTGACAGGTGACGTCGGTCACCACAGGGCGCGCCAGACGGTTGAGCGCGGCGTCGCCGTGATCGACCCCGGCCACGCCGCAACCGAACGACCGGGGGTGGCGAGGCTGTACGCTGCGATCAGCAGGTTGGTTGCAACGACAGTCGACCTCACCGGGGTCGACGCCGACCCATGGCGCGAGTGACGGAGGTGGCGGGCGTAATGGAGCAGCTGCGGAGCCTGACCGACCTGCTCGACCTGCAGATCGTTGACTCCGAGATCGACAGGCTGATCCACGAGCGGGAGAGCCTCCCCGCACTCGCCGAATACAGGCTGGCGCACGAACGGCTCCAGCAGCTCACCTCCGAGCGCAACCTTGTGGCGGATGGTCTTCGCCAGACCGAGCTCGCCTTCGACAAGACCTCGGGAGAGCTGGACATCGCCGAGCGCAAGCTGGCGGCCGAGCAGAACCGCTTGTACGCCGGCGGGCTCAGCGCTCGCGACGCCGACTACATGCGCCGTGAGGTCGAGATGCTCGATCGCAAGAAACGGGAAATGGAGGACGAGGTCCTCGAGCTCATGGAGCGGCGTGACCAGCTCGACAAGCGTCTTGCCGGCGTGGAGATAGAGGTGGCCTCCGCCACCATCGTCAAGGGGGAGCACGAGACGGTGATCACGGCCGCGTGGCGGGACATCGACGCCCGTCTCAACGACAGGGAGCGACGCAAGGCGGACATCGTGACGCTCATCAATCCCGACCTGCTCGACCTCTACGAGCGGCTCCGGTCGGCCAAGGACGACGGGGTGGCGGTGGGGCGCCTCGCTGAGGACATCTGCGGCGCCTGTCACCTCAGGCTGACCCCCGCCGAGCAGCTCGAGGCCACGAGGCGAGACCCGCCGCGCTGCATCCACTGCAGCGCCATACTCGTTCCGTGACTCGCTGACCCGCTGCGCCCATGGTCTTCTGGCACCTCGGGGCGAGCATCGCCATCGCCAGGTACGCCTTTCGTGACGACCGCATGGATCTTCGCTTCCTGGTGGTGGGGGCGCTTCTCCCCGACCTCGTCGACACCCCGATCGGTCTTGCCTTCTACGGGTCGCTCGGGGCGGTGCGTCTCGGTGGTCATTCGCTGCTCGCCGCAGGGGGGGTGATGGCCGCAGTGCTGCTGACGACCCGGCGGGGCCGTCCCCGCAAGCGATTCATGCCGCTTGCGATCGGGATGCTCCTCCACCTGTTCCTCGACGCCATGTGGAACGACGCCGAGACGCTGTGGTGGCCATTCCTCGGTATCGACTTCTCGCCGGCCGGCCCGGGGAGCTCCGGCGCATACGTGACGGGAGTGCTCACCGACTGGCGCACCTGGGCGCTCGAGGTGGTTGGGCTCGTCTACCTCGTCGTGCTCGGACGTCTGGCCGGTCTCGGGCGACCCGAGGCCATGGCCCGGTTGCGCCGGACGGGGACGGTCGACGTACCCATCGATCGAAGATGAGCACACCGAGCGCTCGGGTGACCAGCGGCAGCGTCGGCGTCGGCGTTAGCTGTGGCGGAGCGTCTGTCGCAGCAACCGCACCGCCGCCACCATCAGGAGCCCGGCGAACATCCTGCGGAGTACGGCGCCGTCGAGGCTGAGGGCGAGACGGGAGCCGATGAGCCCGCCGATGACCCCGAACACCCCGACTGTCAGCGCCGTCCGCCACTCGATCCGGCCGTGGCGGTGGTGGACAAGCGACCCGATCAGCGCACTCGGCAGGATCACCGCAAGCGACGTGCCCTCGGCGAGATGCTGCTCGAAGCTGAGGAGCACCACGAGCGACGGCACGTACACGATTCCGCCACCGATCCCGAGCGCCGAGCCGAGCGTCCCTGCGGTGAGCCCGATGACCACGAGCGCAACGGTCGTCATGTGAACGCCAGCCGGGCCGAGGCGACCACCATCATCGCGGCGAACGCAAGAGCGAGCCCGCGCTCCGGCACCTTGCCGAGAAAGCGAGCGCCAAGCCATGCGCCGACGGCGGCGCCGACGAGCACCAGCGATGCTGCGGCCCAATCGACCTCGCCCTCGATGACAAACCCGCTGAGGGCCGCCGCCGACGAGGCAACGATGGTCGCGGTCGACGTGCCCGAGGCCTCGTGCTGGGCAAAGCCGAGGAAGAACACCAGGGCGGGTACCACCACGACGCCGCCTCCCACCCCGAACAACCCGCCAACGACACCCGCGGCGAGACCGACGAGGCCGGCGATGGCTGCCCGAGGCACCGGGCGAGTGTAGGGCCGTCCCCCTTGGTGGCACCGGCGGCCGTGGTGCTGCGTTCTAGGCTCCCCGTCGATGCGTACCGTGCCGGCGCTCGTCGTCGCCGTCCTCCTCGCCAGCGCCTGCTCGGGCCAGGCCTCCGACACCACGCTCCCGTCCGCATCGCCGGAGACCGTCGTCTCCGATTGGCTGGCGGCGCTCGCCACCCTCGATCTCGCGGCGCTCGATGCCGCGACGGCGACCGAGAACGTGGCGTTGCTTGTCGGGGCGGAGAACCGTCTCAGCACCGACCAGATGACCGCCATCCTCGACGGTGGGCTTCCCCCGGTGACGGCCCGCTCCTACTGGGCGACGTTCCGCGACAGCATCGTCGGGCTGGTGGGCGCACCCTTCGGCGAGATCGAGACCGGCGCCGCCGGACGTTTCACCGTGGACGATCGGGAGTTCGCCGCGGTTGCGGTCCAGGTGGGGGAGGCGGGGACCGAGGTGATCGTTGCCCTTGTCGAGGATGGATGGAAGGTGGATCTCGTCGCTACCGTCGGGCCTGCGCTTGCCGTTCAGCTCCGCCGGCTGGTCGCACAGCTCGTCGAAGAGGCCGACGACGGAGTAGCCAGACGCTATGCGCTTGCGGCCGTCACATCGCTCGGCGCCGCCCTCGCTCGTGACCCGGACAACCGCGCTCTTGATCTCGAGGTCGAGGCGATCGAGGACCTCCCCATCGATCTCGAGACCTGACCGGGATGCAACCTTTCGGCCCGAGCCGAGGTCGAACCCCGGCGACCAGGGGGAAGGGACCAATATCGGAAGGAGCGAGGCGTGAATCAACAAGTCCGCGCCCTGGCAGCGGAGCTGCTCGGGGCGTTCTTCCTGCTGTTCATCGGCGGGCTTGCCATCCTGGCGAGCGGCGGCTCGGTCGTCGCCATCGCGCTTGGTTTTGGGCTGGCGCTGCTGGCGGGGTTGTACGCATACGGGGAGGTCTCGGGGGGCCACTACAACCCTGCGGTCAGCCTGGGCGCTCTGCTCGACGGTCGGATCGACACCTCCACCTTCGTCCAGTATGTCGTGGCGCAGGTCGCCGGAGCGGTCCTCGCCGGGCTCGCCCTGCTGGTGGCGTCGAGCCAGGACGCCGTTGCCGCAACTGCGACGCTCCCGGCGGAGGGTGTCGGCGCCGGGAGCGCCTTCCTGCTCGAGGTGGCGCTCACCGCCGTGTTCGTCGGGGTGATCCTCAAGGTGACGACGAGCGACAAGGGCGGTCCCACCACCTTCCTCGCCATCGCCCTGACCCTTGTCGCCGTACACCTGGCGGCGGCTCCGCTGTCCGGAGCCTCGGTCAACCCGGCAAGGACGATGGGGTCGGCCATCGTCGGGAACGAGTACACCGCGGTGTGGGTATACCTGACGGCGCCATTCATCGGCGGCGCCCTCGGATGGTTCCTCTACCAGTTCGTCACCGGCAAGGGCCAGACCTGACCTGACCCGCCGGACCCGCGTGATTTGCGGGGCAGGATGCGGGTCGGGGCCCCTTGGCGGGGCCCCGACGGTGGCGAGTCCGGGTGTAAGCCGGATTCTGTCGAGGACGACCATCTGTCTTGGCCAGGCATTGCTGCCAGGCTCGTGCGGCCTACCCGGGACGTGGCGGGCGGGCCACCCTGTCCCTGCTCGGCCTTGCTCCCGGTGGGGTTTGCCAAGCCGCCCGGTCACCCGGGACGCTGGTGGTCTCTTACACCACCGTTTCACCCTTGCCTGTGGCCCAGAGGACCCATCGGCGGTTTGCTCTCTGTTGCACTTTCCGTCGGGTCGCCCCGCCTGGGTGTTACCCAGCACCGTGCCCTGTGGAGTCCGGACTTTCCTCGACGCCGGAGCGTCGCGGTCGTCTCCCGGGCTCGCCACCCCGAACGGTAGCGGGTGCGTCGAGCGGTGGGTCTGCCACTCGGGTATGAACGTCCGCCACGACCTCCCTCTGTCGCTACGCTTGCTGTGCCCGGGGGAAACAGTCGGGCGGGGAATCTTCCGTTGGTGCAACACCGCACCGCGGCGTCGCTGAGGGAGGCATGCCGTGAGCACTGTGCAAATGGGTCGGAGACGTTGGGCGCTGCTCGCCGGGGTCGTTGCTCTGGGTCTGATGGCCGGGCCGGCGTCGATCGCCGCCGGTCAACAACCTCAGGGTGCGACCACGAACGAGGGTGTGCTGGCCCTCACCCTCGGAAGCGGCGGCGACACCTTCACCTACACACCGTCGACCGGCCCTGTCGAGACGCAGGCGATCACCAAGCAGGGGTGCAAGGCGACGCTCGCTGTCAACGGCGACATCCTGGTGACGCTTGCGCCGCTTCCCTCGACACGCGAACTTGGGCTCTTCGATGACGGTCTTGGGGTCAAGCTCAAGGGGTCGGGGGGCAATGGTCAGCCATGCGGCCGTGTCGACGGCCCTGACGAAGGTCTCGTCATGGCCCTCGCCGGCATCCTCGCCGACAAGGAGATCTCGCGGGCCGAGCTGGACATCGAGGCCAAATTCGATGCCGCCGTCGAGGCAGAGCTCTACCTCGACGGCGCCAAGGTGGCGGACGCCGATCCATTGCTGACCGGAACACTCTCAGACTCCGGGCCCGATTCGGCGGACGGCGACAACTACCGCTGGGTGATCGACGAGGGGGTGGTGTTCGACGAGGTGCGGCTCACCGTGAGCGCAGACACTCCCAGCGGTTCGTTCGCCCTGGCGGGTGGCGCCGACGGCACCGCCCCCGGCTCGCTCGGCATCACGGGGTCGGCGTGGCAGCTCGTGGAGAGCTTTGACGGGATCATCGACTGCGGGCAGGCCACGTTCACGACGGGCGACGGCGTGACGACTCCCGAGGCGACGTTCACTCGTGCCGACGACGATGTCAAGAACCCGGATCCGTGCTCGACGTTGATCGGCTACAACCTCGAGTCGACTGCGGGGGCCGGGGTGCAGACGGTGACGTTTGAGTTCGAGACGGCGGAGGCGCCGAGCTGGTTTGGCGAGTTTGTGTGGGCGCCGGAGCCTGCGGTTGTGCCTGTCCCGGCGACGCTTGTCGATCTCGACGGCGACGGGACGGGGGAGACGACGCTGGTGTGGTGCGATGGGTTCAGCGGGGTCGATGTGGCTACGGGGAACCCGCTTCCTGTGATGCCGGCCGGGGAGTCGTGGTGTCTGATCGCTCAGACGTCGACGCTTGTCGGTACGGCGACGATACAGGTGACGCAGTCGATCTTCGGGTTGACGGACCCGGACTTCATCCGGCCGAACTGAGCGTCAGCGCCGCCACCGAGCGGACACCGAGTCGGGTGAAGACGGCGGCGGCCTCGGCCGCCGCCGTCTCATCAGCATCGCCACCACGCCGCCGCTGCACGTCGGCGACCGCCGCCATGAGCAACGCCCGCTCGTAGTCGAGCCCGTGGGCGGTCGCCGTCTCGATCCCAGCGGTGGCGGCGGCGAGGGCGGCATCGAGGTCCGCGGCGGCGACGGCGAGCTCGGTCCGCACCAAGGCGGCGAGCACGTCGTGCCCGGCAAAGCTTCCCGACGTCCCCGCAGTGACCTGCTCGACGACTGCCGCCGCCTCGGCGGGCCTGCCGGATCTGATGAGGCTCTGCGCCAGGTACAGCGACACCTCGCGCACGTAGCCGGGCCGACCGGCGGCCGCATAGTCGTCCCGCACCCGCCGCAGCAGCTTCTCCGCCGCGGCATGGTCGCCACGCCCTATGAGGAGGCGACCAAGGTGACGCTCCGCCCCGTTTGCGCCCTCCAGCCAGCCAAAACCCCTCTGCACCCTGATCGCCTCGTCGAGCAACGGCTCCGCCTCGTCCAACCGACCCTGGTTGACGAGCACCTCGCCGATGTTGGCCATGATCAATGCGGCGTTGAGCAGGTTGCCGGCCCGCCTGGCCGCCTCCTCGCCCTGGCGGTAGAAGGCGACGGCATCGTCCCACCTGCCGGTGTAGAACGCATCGGCTCCGAGCAGGTTGGTCGCTGCCGAGACGCTGTCGAGCTCGTCGAGATCGGTGAAGATGTGAAGGGCCCGCTCGCCAAACGTCGCCCCGCCTGGTATCCCCAGCATGAGGTGGGCCCAGTGCAGCACCAGGCAGGCCAGCCCCTCGGCATGGTGCTCGCCGGCCAGCTTCGCCTTGGCGACCGCCTCCTCGGCCATGGCGAGCGCCGCCGCCGGTTGGTCCTGCGCCTGGCGCACAAAGGCTCGCCTCACCGCAAGACGAGCCAGGGTCGCCGCCGCTTCCGGTGTCTCTATCCCCTCGAGGATCCTGATTCCTGCCGTGATCTCGCGCAGGGCGGCGTGATACGACCCGGCACGCTCCTTGGCGGCGGCCCGCTTGTAGCGCAGGTCGGCGAGCGCCACGGGGTCGTCGGTCAGCAGCTGCGCCGCACGGCGGTAGGCGTCGAGGGCGTCGTCGAAGCGCCCGAGTGGCCCGCGAGCGTCGCCGAGGTCGACCCACACCGCAGCACGGTCAGCCGAAGGAATGTCGTCGAGGCGTCTGGCCGCCTCGAGGGCGCGCTCGAATGCCGTCGCGGCCTCCACGTTGGCGAAGGCGGCCTTGGCGTTGGCGCCGGCGATCCTGGCGTAGGTCCATGTGCTGGCATGGTCGCCACCGAGGGCGTAGTGGGTGGACAGCAGGTCGGCGACATCCTCCGTCCGTCCGTTCGCCTGATGGGTCACGACGTCGGCGGCGAGGAGATGGAGCTCGCGGCGCCGACTGAAGGAGAGTCCCTCATAGGCCACGTCCCGCGCCATCGATTGGCGGAAGCGCAACCGGGCGGCGCCATCGCCCTCGAGGAAGCCGTCCAGCATGCGGCGGTGTGCGGCGTCGAACTCGAGGTGCTCGCCGGCAAGAAGCCGTCGCAGGGTGTCGGTACGGAAGCTGCGACCGAGAACGCTGGCGTAGCGCAGGATCCGCCCGGCCACGGGTGGGAGGGCGTCGATGCGGACCCCGATGACGCCGCCAAGCGAGTCGGGGAGAGCGCCGACGCTGCCCGTCTCCCGGACGACCCGAAGGGTCTCCTCGAGGAACAGCGGGTTGCCCCCTGACCGCTCGGCGACTACGGCGACTTCGTGCGGGGGGAGCGGCGCCGCCGCGGTTCCTTCGATCACGACTTGGGTGGCCTCGGTGGCGCCGAGCGGACCGAGGGTGACGAAGGTTCCGTCTGCAGGGAGGAATCCCTCGTCGCCGCCACGACGAGTGACGACCACCGCCCATGGCTCGGTTGCGGTGGCGATGGCGATCCGGGAGAGGAGGTGCGCCGAAGCCTCGTCCATCCACTGGGCGTCCTCGACCAGGAGGACGGACGCCGGAGGAAGGGTGCGCCGCATCACGGCGATCACGACATCGGCGAGCCGGTCTCGTCTGAACCGGGGCTCGATGTCCGCAGCCTCCTCGGTGTCGGGGACGTCGACGGAGGCCGCGTCGGCGAGCAACGGGAGATACGGCAACTGGCCGGGGTCGAGGGCGCCGAGCCTGGCCGCCGCCTGCCGTCCCATGGCACCGGCCGAGCCTTGAGTGATCCCGAGCAGATCGCGGATCGGGTCCCGCAGCGGCCGGTACGGTGTCGCCGTGCCGTACGGCTCGGCGCGCACCGACACCACCGTCAGCCCGGAAACGCCTGACATCGCCTCCTCGACGAGCCTGCTCTTGCCGATCCCGGCGTCGCCGACGACGGTCACCACCACCGGTTCACCTCCGCCGATGCGCCCGAGCGTCTCCCGCAGCGTCGCCAGCTCAGGCCCCCGGCCCACGAACGGGAGGTCGGTGCGGGTGGCCGCTGGGCGCAGCCCGATCTCGTCACCGAGCTCGTAGGTCGTCAGCGGCTCGGACTTGCCCTTCACCAGCAACGGGGGCAGGGGCTCGGTGACGTACATGGTGTGGGAGCGGTCGAGCACGTCCGGCGTGACGAGCACCCGGCCCGCCCAGGCGGCGGCGCAGAGCCGGGCGGCGACATTCACCGTGTCCCCCATCACGGTGTAGGACGAGCGATAGGCGGTGCCGACCTCGCCGGCGAACACGTGACCACGGTTGATCCCGATGTGGAGCTCGAACGGGGTGGTGGCGGTGGCGATCCGGCGGGCCGCCCGCAGCATGCGCCCCTCGTCGTCCTCGTGCACCGCAGGGGCTCCTGCAACGAGGATCACCTTGCCGCCATCCTCGTTGATGTCTGTGGCGAGGAAGGTGACCCCCTCGGCGTCGACCGATGCCTGGATCGAGGTCATCGTGGTGTCGAGCGCCGCCGCGACCGCCTCCGGCCCCTCGGCAGCCATGAAGGCATCGACGCCGCAAAAGCGGATGAAGCCAACGGTGGCCATCCGGTGCTCCGCCTCAGGCGTGGTTGCTGTCAGATAACGGCGCAGCGCCACCGGGATCCACCGCTCGACCTGGTCGACGCCGCGCTCCATGCGAGGTTCCACCGCGCTGGGCGGAACGGCGGCGGTGCGCCACCGCAGCAGCCGGCCCTGGCCTGCGGCCGCCCCCACCGCCCCCGCCGGCAGCCGCTGCGCCGTCTGCCGGCTCACCACGATCTCGCCGGCTTGCGCCGTCTGCTCCATCCGGGTGGTCATGGTCCCGGCAGGGCCCGTCACCAACAGCTCCCGATGCGACGTCCCCACGCAGAACAGGTGGATCTCCCCGGAGTGGATCCCCGCCGACATCCGCAGGCGGACCCTCCCCGCCCTGCCCGGCTCGGCGGTGTCGCGCCGCAGCCCTCGCTGCATCTCGACGACGGCGCTGGCCGCTCGAACCGGGTGCGATTCGCCGTCGAAGAGGAGCAGCAGCGCATCCCCGCCGAACTTGAGGAGGCTGCCGCCGTAGCCGTATGCCGTGCCCAGCATCCCGCCAAACACCCGGTTGAGGATGTCGGTCAGCTCCTCGGCCCCGGATCGGCCGTGGCGAGCCATGCGCTCGGAGAGACTGGTGAACCCGGAGATGTCCACGAAGCACAACGACCCGTCGAGCGCCTGCCACGATCGGCCGGGAGCGACCTCGTCCCATGCGGTGGCGATGCGCGGCACAAAGCGCTGCAGCTCACCGGTGCGGCTGCCGGCGGCCACGGTCACTCGCCCAGGGTGGCGATGGATGGTGCGGTCACGCGTCCCAACTCGCCATCGACGGTACCAGTGTCGACCGGTCGTCGAGTCGCGCCTCAGAGGGCGGCGACCACCGGCTCCGACCGGTTACGCACCTCGGCGGCGAGAGCGGGAACGTCGGGTCACCCTGTCGACGACCCCGGAGACCTCGCCGTGGTGGATGGTCGCGCCAACGACCGACGCCGCCATGGTCCTCCCCATATGGGGGGCGGGGCCGCCGGTGCAGCCCCGCCCGATCATGTGCCGGATGTCCCGGATCCGGTCCCGGGGGTTGGCGTCAGACGAAGATCACCTGGGAGCCGGCGGACAGCTCGATGAACTCGTTGACGTTGATGATGTCCTCGACACCCTCGTACATGTCGTCCTTGGTGAGCCCCATCATGTCGACGGACATCTTGCAGGCCCACAGCCGAGCGCCCATGTCGTGGAGCATCTCCAGGAACTCGGGAACCTCGGGGACGTCCTGCTCTGCGATCTGCTTCTTGAGCATGTGGGTGGCGAACGCCGTCATTCCTGGGAGCCCGCCAAGCCCCTGCGGCAGGTGCTTGCTCGAGCCAGGCATGTGCATCGCCGTATTCCCCAGCATCGAGAACTGGAGCTTGTCCCATGTTCCCTTGTTGATCATGTCGAGGCCCCAGAAGGTGAAGAAGATATCGACCTCGACACCCTCCGTGAGTGCCCCGTTGGCCATGATCAGCGCCGGGTACGCCATGTCGAGGTTGCCCTTCGAGCAGATGAAGCAGAGCTTCCGACCCTCGGCGTCGTCCCCGAAGTCGGGGACCAACACGGGTGCCGTCTGGATCGTCATCATGATCTCCTGATCCTCTCTCTGTCGCCACCGTGCCTCACACGCAGCCTCTTGGCTTGGGGAGACCGGCGACGTACGCCATCTTCTTTGCCGGCTTCTTGGGGAACAACACGAAGAGGTCCTTGGTGGGGATCCCACCGATGGTCGACACTCTGCGGATCGTGGCCGTCTCACCCTGGGTGGCGAAGTCCTCTCTGAGGAACTTCACCACCCGCCAGTGATCCTCCGTCATGTCGATACCGATCTGGGCCGCCAGGGCGGCACCGACCTCCTCGTCCCACTCGTCGTAGGTGGTCATGAAGCCCTCGTCATCGACGCTGACCTCGTGGTTGGCGATGGTGGTGACAGCCATCATTCGTCTCCTTGTTCCGTGATCCGGTGGTTGTGTGTCAACGGCTGCGGCCCGGTCGCGACAGAGACCGAACCGAGGGTGGTCAGCGCCCTGCCGATACCGCGCCGCACGTCAGGGTTGCGCACCTGCCTGAGGAGCGACCACAGCGACGGCGGCTCGGCGTCTTCGGTCTCGACGAGACGCTGCTGGTGTTGCAGGACGTCGATCATCCGCTGCAGCAGCACGAGCATCTCGGGCTGGGTGATCTCCTTGACGGTGTTGAGGACGGTCACGACGTTGTCGCCGAGCGCCTCGACATCTGCTTCGTCGAAGCCGGCGACCACCCGGTCGACGACTCCGAGCCCGGCCTTGGCGAAGGCGAAGTACCCCTTGTGGTGGGCGGCATCGAGCCGGTCGCTCACCGCCGCCATCATGTCCGTGGTGAGCGGCATGACGTCGTCCGCCAGATCCGCCAGCGCATCGACCACGCCGAGCATCCGCTCCAGCCGTGGGGCGACCTCGATGAGCTTGCGCAGCAGGCTCACCACGTCGCCGATGTCTGCGGTGCGTCTGATCGCCTCCAGCTCACGGGTGGCCACGGCCATGGCGTCGCTGGCGACGGGGGAGAGGTCGGCGAAGAGCTCGCGGTACATCTCCCGCTGCACCTGGCGCATGTGCGCCTCGTCTGCCAGAACCGTCATCTGCCCGGTGAGCGCATCGATCTTTCGCTCGAGCGACTCGATACGGTCAGGGGCGACTGTGGTTGTCATTGTGCACCATCGACGATCTTCCCGGCCAGCGACATGTGGGCCGGGAGCGGCAGATGGCGTCCCGGGAGCAGGACGTTCCAGTACGTCCACTTGAACATCATCTTGCCCCAGTGGTTCAGCTCGGTCTCCTCGAGGAGCGAGAACGGGCCGACACCGGGCAGCGGGTACTTGCCAGGCAGGGGCTCTGTGTCGTAGTTGAAGTCGATGAGGAGACCCTTGCCGTACCCGGACTCGATGAAGCAGTTGGCGTGGCCGTCGAACTGGCGAAGCATCGGGCGACCCTCGATGTAGGCGAGGAAGTTGTCGGTGAACACGTCGACGGCGAAGTGGGCCACCGAGCCGGCCTTTGACGTCGGCAGGTCGGCGGCATCGCCAAGGGCGAAGATGTTGTCGTGCGCCTTCGACAAGAAGGTGTGCTTGTCGACGGGGACGTGGTTGAGCTCGTCGCCCAGACCCGACCGAGCCACGAACTCTGCTCCCATGTTCACCGGGACGGTCACCAGGAGGTCGTACGCCACCTCCCGCTCGTCGTAGGAGACGAGCTTCTTGCCGGTCGCATCCACCTCCATGAGATAGAAGTCGCTCTCGAGCGCCACCTTGCGCTCGTTGAGCATGTTGCCGAGCGTCTTGGAGGCCACCGGCTTGGTGAACGCTCCTGGGAGCGGCGTCACGTAGACCAGCTCCACCTGGTCGCGGATGCCATTCTCGGCGAAGAACCAATCGGCGAGGAAGGTGAACTCGAGCGGCGCAACGGGGCACTTGATCGGCATCTCGATGACGTTGACTGCCAGCCTCCCGCCCTTCCAGGTGCGAAGCGTCTCGGCGAGGGCCAGCGCCCCGTCGAGCGTGTAGAAGTCGTGGACGGAATTCCCGTACTCGTCGCTCTCCAGACCCGGCGTCTGATCGGGTCGGGGATGCGTGCCCGTGGCGATGATCAGGTAGTCGTAGTCGAGCACCCGGCCGTCGACGAGCCGCACCCGGTTGGCGGCCGCTTCGACCATGTCGATCTCACCGATGATGAGGTCGACGCCGTGGGGGATGAAGCGCTGCTTTGGCTTGACCACGTCGTTCCGGCTGTACATGCCGAACGGGATGAACAGGAAGCCGGGCTGGTAGTAGTGGTGCTCGTCCTGGTCGACGACGGTGATCTTCCACTCGCCAGGGTCGAGACGGGATCGCAGCTTGTTGACCGCCACGGTGCCGGCGGTCCCCGCCCCGAGCACGAGGACGTGTTTCACGGTTCTCTCCTTTGGTGTTGTTGTGTCGAAACGGAGACATCGAGAGAGGTGGCACCGCCGGCGAGGACGGCGATGGCGTCGAGCTTTGCCAGCAGCTCGGCCCTGACGGTGGCCAGCCGCGAGACGATGTCGCTGAGACGGGGGAGGAGGGCGAGCACCCATTGCCTGTGCGCCTCGTCGACGTAGTGGGTCTCGTCGATGTGGTTGCGCACGACGGCGAGATCGACACCGAGCTCGGCGGCGATCCTGGCCTGTTCGTCGTCGCTGGGGGGCCAGACCCTCGGCGTGACCCCACCGACGATGAGAAGGGCGACGAGGTCGTTACCGACCCTGATGAAGGTCCTGGCGCAGAGAAAGCCGAGATGGGTGGGGATGAACCTCGGTTCTAGGTCGATCTCGGCGGCGAGCCGACGCCACCCCTCCGTGCAGCGGGCAGCGGCCTCGGGTGCACTCGCCACCGCCTCGAAGTAGCCGCACGGGTTGGCGACCGTTGTGAGCGCCCGCCCCTCCATGTCGGTGACCACGGCCATCAGACCGAACAGGTCGCCGGCGAGGTCGGCGATCGCCTGCGCCGCCTCGGGGACGAGCAGGATGGCGACGTCGGCTGCCGGCATTGAGGTGTGGGCTCTCTCTGTGGCGGGAAGCACGTTGCTGCCGAGCACTCTGGCGACCCGATCCGATGGGAACCGCCACTGTCGGCCGACCTTGATGGCGGGGAGGCGGCCATCCTCGGCCATTCGGTAGATGGTCGACTTGTCGACGTGGATCAGCGCCTGGAGGTCCTTCGCCGTCAAGAGCATGGTCACGAGGTGGCGGCTTTCTGCACGAGCTGTATGTGATGCGTCCCGTGCATCTTGTGCATCTCATGCATGCTGCAGGCAGGGCCAAAGGGCCCTTTCGTGAAGGGATTCACGAAGAGCGGCGCAGATGCTCCGCCAGCACGCCGCCAGCCGAACCGAGGACTGCGGCCACTGCGCCAAGGAGGACCGACACCACGATCCCGAGCGAGGCTCCGCCGGCGACGCTCACGGTGCCGGCGATGAAGAACACCACAAGACCGGCGAGCCCGCCGTCCAGGGCCGGGGTGGCGCCGGTCAGCCGGCCGGCGACGTAGCCGGCGGCGAACTGCGACAAGAACTGGACAAACACAAGGGTCACCTCACCGTCTGCGTCGCCAACCAACCCGAGGACGGCGAGGACGATGAAGCCAACCAGGGCGAGCCCAAGACCCGCCATGGCGCCGAGGAGCACAGTCCCCCACGACGGATGGGCGGCGATGGTGCGCCGGCCTCAGCGGTGGGCGCGCAGCTGTTCCTCGAGACCGGCGATCCAGCCGGCGGGGAGGCTCCAGTGCCGCGAGCCGTCAAGCATGATCGAGACGTAGTCGACGGACGGCGGCAGCGAGCTGGAGCCGTTCCCCTCGTGGACGTGGGTGGTGACCTTGTGGCGCTTCCCGTTGCGGTCCATCGCCTCGACCGCCCGCACCGAGCGGCCCTCACCCGTCTCGACGACGTCGAGACCCCCGAACTGGGTGTCCGGCACGAGGAACACTGCACCCCACACCGTGCTCGCCGGGTCGGGTCTCACGCTGGGCAGCCCGCCGTCCCAGCCCCTGTCGGCGATCGTCCATTCCAGCCCACACTGCGGCAGGTGGGCGATGAACTGGAACTCGGCGCCAGGACAGACCTCGGCCATGCGGACCGGGTCGATCCTCGCCGTGTATGCGAAATACAGCAGGGCTGCCTCCCTTGCCATCGGTGTCACGACGAAACGGGGCGAGTGTAGTTGGCGTCGCACCGAGGTCCGGAGGGAACCGTATGACGGGGATGTTCGTCTCATAGGCAGTGCACCCGACGAAAGCGAGACGTCCCGTGCAACGAAGCGCTACCACGCTTGCCGAGTTCCTCAGGGCTCCGATCACGGACGAACGCCCCTGGGTGGTGTTCGCCGCCTGTCGCAACGCCGACCCCGACCTCTTCTTTCCCAGCTCGCGAGAGCAGGAGGCGGCGGCGAAGGCGCTGTGCCGGATCTGCCCGGTCCGCTCCGAGTGTCATGCCTACGCGGTCGAGGCGCGGGAGACGTTCGGTGTCTGGGGCGGGTTCAACGAGAAGCAGCGTCGGATCCAGGTGAGACGGACGGCGTGAGCGGCACGCCCGGCCGCTAGCTGGGCCCGCAACCCCACAACCGGGTACGCTCCCCGGTCATGTCCACCACATCTTGTGTGCCCGTCGACGCCTTTGACGGAGGCGCCTCGTGACCGGCTTCGACTGGGCAGCCGTGCTCGGCGACCTCGTGTCCGGTAGACCGCTCACCAGAGCGCAGGCGCACGGCGCCATGGCCGAGGTCATGGCGGGAGCGGCGTCGGACGCCCACCTCGCCGCCTTTGCCACGGCGTTGCGGGCAAAGGGGGAGACCGCAGAGGAGATCACTGGGATGGTCGAGGCGATGCTGGCGGCGGCGGTCACCGTCGATGTCGGGGAGAAGGTGGTTGATGTCGTCGGCACAGGCGGCGATCGGTCAGGGACCTTCAACATCTCGACGACAGCGGCGTTCATCGCCGCCGGGGCCGGGGCCCGCATCGCCAAGCACGGCAACCGCGCCGCCTCGTCCCGGACCGGGTCCGCCGACCTGCTCGAGGCGCTCGGGATGAACATCGAGCTGTCCCCGCAGCACACGGTCGAGATGATCCGCCGGATCGGCTTCGGGTTCTTCTTCGCCCCCCGCTACCACCCGGCGATGCGCCACGCCGCAGCGGTGCGGCGTGCGCTCGGGTTCCGCACCGTGTTCAACGTGCTTGGTCCGCTGTGCAACCCGGCGCGGGCCACCGGTTACGCCATCGGCGTCGCCGAGCCCGGTCTGGCCGGCACCATGGTCGAGGTGCTCCGCAACACCGGAGCGGAGACGGCGTTCGTGTTCTATGGCCACGATGGTCTCGACGAGCTCACCACCACAAGGGCGTCGTACATCTACCGGCTGGTCGACGGCGAGATCACCCACGCCGAGTTCACCCCTGAGGACTTCGGGGTGAGCCGGGCCGAACCCGCCGACCTGGTCGGCGGCGACGTCGAGACCAACCGCACCATCACGCTCGACATCCTCGGCGGGGTGCGGGGTCCCAGGCGAGACATCGCCATGGTGAACGCCGCCCCGGCCATCGTTGCGGCGGGACTTGCCGACGGCTTCACCGAGGCGATGGCGCTCGCCATCCAGGCCATCGACTCGGGGGATGCTCTCGGCGTCCTCGAGCGGGTCGTTGCCTTTTCCCAGCAGGTGGGTTGACCAGGCGTGCTCGTCGGCGCCGAGCCTGAACATTCGGTGAACGATGCCAGGAGAGGTACCGCTAGCCGGCGCACCGAGGCTACGCTCCCGGCACCGATGAGACGCTGGCCGCTCCTGCTCGCCGCACTGACCCTGCTCGTCGCCGCCTGTGGTGGCGGCGGTGGGGGGACGGCGTCCGCATCCTCCGAATCGGCCGTGGCTTCCGGTACGCCGGATACGCCGACCACATCCGCCCCCTCCACCCCCACCGATGGCGGCGGCGAAGGCACGACGAGCACGGCGGAGCCTTCCCTCCGACCGGAAGGCCCTGCCGCCCCCGACTTCACCCTTGCGCTGGGTGACGGATCCACGTTCACCCTGAGCGATGAGCAAAAGCCGGTCTACATGGTCTTCTGGGCGGAGTGGTGAGGCAGCTGTCAACGGGAGTTGCCCGTTGTCGCCGACATCTCAGAGGACTACGCGGACGAGGTGGTGTTTCTGGCCGTTGCCGGGAGATCCGGCATCGAGGAGACCGCAGCCAGGGCCGATGAGCTGTTCCAGGATCGGTTGCTGTGGGGGCTCGACGAGTCGATCTGGGACCTGTACGGCGTGAGGGCTCAGCCGGTGACCATCCTCATCAGTGGCGACGACGTCGTGGTCAATGGCTGGTCTGGCCTCCTCGACGAGAGCGAAATCCGGCAACAGATCGACGCCCTCGTCGCACTCTCCGGCTGACACCCGGTAGCGTTCCTCCGGGAACCTGTCGGGAGGGGCCGGCGTCAGATGGGCGTGAGCAACTGGGTGTGGCTGGCGGCGGCGTGGTTGCTTGCGCTCGCCCCGGCAGGGCCCACATTCGCTGCAACGGGAGAGACGCCGGCGCCCGGCCCGGTGACCATGCAAGTGGCCGCAGGGCTCGAAGGGTATGTCGACCCGTCCACCCCTCTGCGTGTCACGGTCGAAATCAGCGCCTCGTCGCTCACCGTCGGCCGTCTCGAGCTCCAGTTTGGCGGCAGCGTCTCGACGGCGGTCGAGGTACCCGCCGGCAGCGTCAAGCGCTACGAGCTCGAAGGTCCTGTCCCACTCAACCGCCGCCAGGCGACAGTGCGGCTGGTTGCCGAGGATGGGACGGAGATCGCCACCGAGGCGCTCCGCCTCAGGGTGGCCGATGACGAGACGCTGGTTGGGTTGCTCGGTGTCGACACCATCGAGACTGCGGTTCGGTCGGCGACCACGACGCCGCTTGGGCGAGCCGTCACCGCCCTTCTCGTCTCGGCCAAGGACGCGGCGTCGATGGCGCCTCTTGCGTATGTGATCGTGGGACCGGGCGCCCTCGCCGACGCCGAGCCCGCAGAGCTCGCCGCTATCGCCGACTGGGTCGACAGTGGGGGGCGTCTCTACGGCGCCGCCGCCGACATTGCGCCGGTCGGCGAGGTGGGCTCAGGGACCGTCTACGCCGGCACAGACCTTGTCGTCACGCGGGTTGGGGCGGGTGAGATCGGCGTGGTGCCAGATCCGACCGATCTCGGCCAGGACGAGTGGAGCGCCATCCTGCGCGACCGGCCTTCGAGCGCAGCCATCGTCGACCAGGGCCGCACCGAAGCGACCCTGGCGCTTGTCTCGGCGGCGTCAGCCGGTAGGGAGGCGTCTGTGCCGGCACTGCCGTGGCTGCTCGCCGGTATCGCCCTGTTCGTGCTGCTTGTCGGGCCCGTCAACTTCCTCGTACTGCGCTCCATCGGCAAGCCGGAGTGGGCATGGCTCACCATCCCCGCGCTCAGTGCGGTCTTCCTCGCTGGTTTCTGGCTGATCGGGCGCTCCCAGCTCGCCGACTTCGAGGCGACGCACGCCGCCCTCCTCATCGATCGGGGCGACGCCACCGAGGCCAGGGCCGGTGTCGTCGTGCAGGTCGAGTCGGCGGGCGAGCACGTGCTGGCGGCGCCGGATGGATGGCAGCCGATCCCATCGGCGTCCGGCTCGACCGGCTCCGGCGTCGTCGAGGACGACCGCGTCGTGTTCGATCTGCCCGACCTCGGGGTTGGCACCATCGAGCTGACCTGGCAGGAGCAGTCGCTCCCGCTCACCGCAACGGTGTCGAGCGCCGGCGCAGGCGACAGCGATGTCGAGGTGGAGGTCGTCAACGACACCCCGTGGACCTTGTGGGGTTGGGGGGTGGCGATGAACGGGGTGGCCTACAACGGCGAGGGCACACTCGACCCTGGCGCACGAGGGACCGTGGCGGTGCGCAGCACGCTGCTCCGGCCCGCCTACGAGCCGGTGATCTCTGAGGCCATCTCCCGACGCCCCTACGATGCCGACTTTCCCATCCCCACCTACGAGGTGGTGTACCCGCTCGCCGCTCTCGCCGAGCAGGAGGCCCCGAGTCTGCGAGACCGCGACGCCTATGTGTTCGGGTTCACCGCCGACCGCACCCTCGCCCTCTCGCTCGACGGGCATGCCAGCGCCGCGGCCGGCACCACGCTGCTGCTCCGCCGCTTCCCCGTACCGGCCACCACCGCTTCGATCGGCGGAGTGCGGCCCGAGGTGCTCTCGATCGTCGGAGCCTCCAGCATCGAGCGCTATGGCGATGATGTCTACGCCTACGGGGCGGAGGAGGTCTATCTGCACTACGAGGTGCCGGTGGCGGCGCCGGAACGGGCCGAGATCAACCCGTCCTTCACCCAGCTCGATGTGGTCGCCGTCTACGACTGGTCGGCTGGGGAGTTCGTCCCGTTTGCGTGGGGGGAGACCTTCACCGTCGCCGATGTCGCATCGCCGAGCGGCGAGGTGGTCATCCGCGCCGGGCGAGATGGCGACAGCGAGTTCTTCGACGACTCGATCAGCCTCACGAGGTTCGCCATGCGGTGGAGCGAGGCATGATCGTCGAGTTCGCCTCCGTTGAGAAGCGTTACGGGAAGGTGCATGCGTTGCGCGAGGCCGATCTCGGTGTCCCCGAGGGCTCGGTGCTCGGGTTGATCGGTCCGAACGGCGCAGGGAAGACGACATCGATGCTCATCATGACCTCGCTGCTCGATCGCGACGCCGGGCGGGTGCGGATCGGTGGCATCGACCCGCAACGCGACCCGAGGGCGGTGCGCCGCCATGTCGGCTACATGCCGGACTTCTTCGGCGTCTACGAGGGGGTGCGCACCCGTGAGTACCTCGAGTTCTTTGCGGCAACGCAGCGGATCCGCCCGGCGGCACGCGGCGCCGTTGTCGCAGACCTCCTCGCCCTCGTCGATCTCGAGGAAAAGGCAGACGCAGACGTCAACACGTTGTCGCGGGGGATGAAGCAGCGGCTCTCGCTTGCCAGGGCGCTGATCCACGACCCCCAGCTTCTCGTGCTCGACGAGCCGGCGTCCGGTCTCGACCCTCGTGCCAGGGTCGAGCTGCGCGAGCTGATCGCCGAGTTGCACCGCATGGGTCGCACCATCGTGATCTCCTCGCACATCCTGTCAGAGCTCGAGGGCATCTGCAGCCACCTCGCCGTCGTCGACCACGGCCGGGTCCTCGCCCAGGGGAGCGTCGCCGAGGTGCGGGCCAGACTGTTCGCCGAGCGCAGGGTGACGGTGCGCATCGCAGGGGAGCGGGCCCTGGAGGCCGAGTCCGTCTTGCGCAACCACGCCGAGGTGAGCGATGTCCACGTCGAGCGCGCAGTGGTGCGGGTGCATTTCGCCGGTGACGACGACGTGTCGGCCACCTTGCTTGCCGCGCTGGTCGCCGCCGGCATCCCGGTCGTCGAGTGGCGGGTCGAAGGCGCAGGGCTCGAGGATCTCTTCCTCCAGCTCACCGCCAACGGCGCCGGTGGCGAGGGGGAGGCGGCATGAACCCGGTGGCACAGCGCGAGCTCCAGGAGCGCTTCCGCACGCTGCGGTCGCCATTGCTGGTGTCCGTCTGGGTGCTGATCGCCGGCGCGGTGACCTTCCTCGCCTATCTCTACGCCAGCAGCGCCGCCGAGAGCCGGCTCGCCAACATCGGGTCGGCGGGGTTTGGTTCGGTGTTCGCCGCCACCTCGATGGGTTCCTTCATCCTCCACGCCGCACTGCTCGGTCTCCTCGCCTCCGCCGTGTTCGTCGTGCCTGGGCAGGCGGCGGTGATGATCGTCGGGGAACGGGAACGCCAGACGCTCCCCCTGCTCCAGGTGAGTCAGCTCAGCGCTTCTCGGATCATCGTCGGCAAGCTGGTGTCGGCGCTGTCGTTCATCCTGCTGCTACTCGTTGTGGTGACGCCGCTGCTTGTCATCCCCGTACTCATCGGTGGGGTGACAGTCGGCGAGGCGGTTGCCGGGGTGGGGATGGTGGCCGCCGCCTCGGTAGCCATCGGCGCACTCTCCATGTGGATCTCGGCGCGGGCCCGCAGCATGCAGGGTGCGGTGCTCGGCTCATACGTCGTCGCCGCCCTGTTTGTCTTTGGCACGCTCGGTCTTGTCATCGCCGAGGTGCTGCTGCTCGCCCCGAGCGAGCTCGGACCGACCCGCTACGTCGACGGCGTCGCCCGCGATCAGGGTCGCGAGCTGTATGCGAGCTGGTTGAGCCCTGTTGTCGGGATGGTGGATGCCTCGGACGATGCGCTGTCGTTCGGGGCGGAGGTCGTCGCCTCGCCATACCGGCCGTTCCGCCAGATCCTCATCAAGCGCCAGGGCTTTGCCGCCGGCAGCGTCGACATCCTCTACGACCCCTTCGCTGCGTATGGCGGCGGGGTGTCCTTTGAGGGTGACTTGGGCCGTGGGGTGCCTATCGACGCTCTCGGTCAACCTCTGGGGGTGTCCTCGACACCCCGAGAGGTTGACCCGATCCGCGGCGGAGTGTGGTGGAGGACGCTGATCTTCGAGGGTGCGCTCACGGTTCTGGCGTTGTGGCGCTCCACCCGGCTCGTCCAGGTGCCCCGCTCCCGGCTCTTCGGCCGGGGCCCCAAGGAGGCTGTCGATGCCGCCTGAAGCTGTGCTCCGTCTTGTTGCCGCCGCCCGGCGCAGGATCGTCGCCATGCGTTTGCTACGCCGCTGCCTGGCGGCGCTCGGAGCCGTCGCCGCCGCCGGGTCTGTGCTCCTCGGTCTTTCCCGTACCGTCGTCATCCCCTGGGCCGAGCCTGCGGTCTTGATCGCCGCCGGCGCTGCGGTCGGCGCCGCCGCGGCATGGACGCTGCGCCGCCCTCCCTCACGGCGCCATGCGGCGATCGAGGTCGACCACCGCCTCGGAGGCAAGGACCAGGTGAGCACCGCCCTCGAGATCGCCGGGCGCCCGTCACCGACTCCGGTCGAGGCTCACCAGGTGCAGCGGGCCGCCGCCTGGGCCGAGGGACGCTCGCTTGCCGGGTTTGGGTCCGTGTGGCCGTCGCGGCGGTTGGCACTGCTCACCGCCATCGCCGTTGTTGCGGCGGTGGTGCTGGCGGTACCGGCGTCACCCGCCGACGCCGAGCGGGTGAGGCGCACGGAGATCGAGGCCCTCGTCGACGAGGCCATCGCTCAGCTCGAGGAGGCCGGACAGGAGGTCGGTGACCCTGAGGTGGCTGACGAGCTGCGCCGCATCGCCGAGGAGCTCGGCGATGCCACCGATCTCGACGAGGCCATCGCCACGCTCGGCGACGCCAGACAGCGGCTGGCGGCCCTCGAGGACGCCGGGGCCCTCCCACTCAAGACGGCGCTGGCGGCGGCGAACCGACAGGTGCAGCAATCCCCGCTTGGCGAAGGAGGCGATCTCGCCTCACAGCTCGCCTCGCTGGCCGACACCGCAGCCGGTCTCGGTGAGGATGCCCGCCAGACGGCGGCTGACCAGCTCGCCGCGTTGGCCGAGCGGCTCGAACCGACCGATGGCGCTCTGGCCGAGGCGCTCCATGAGGCGGTGCGGAGCCTGCAGACCGGTGGCGATGCTGCGGCGTCTCTGGATGCTGCGGCGCAGGCCGCCGCCGCCGCAGCCGACCGTATCGCCGCCGCAGACGATCTCGCCGACGCCAGGGCGGCGGTGCGCGGCGCCCAGCAAGGCCTCGCCGACGCCCGCAACCAGGGCCAGGGGCAGGGGCAAGGTCAGGGTCAGGGCCAAGGTCAGGGTCAGGGCCAAGGTCAGGGCCAGGGCCAAGGTCAGGGTCAGGGCCAGGGGCAGGGCCAGGGCCAAGGTCAGGGCCAAGGGCAAGGTCAGGGGCAGGGCCAGGGTCAAGGCGGGGGAGGCGGGGGATCCGGCACAGGCGCCGACAACCCCAACCCCGTAACCGGCGGGACCGGCTCCGGCTCGCTCCCCGGTACCGGCTCGGGCGACGACGACATCGTTCACGACCCGGTGCGCGGCCAGGTCTTCGACCCGCCGGCCGGGGTCGCAGGCGACGAGCAACGTGTCGAGTTCGACACCACCGACCCGACCGGCGAGGTGAAGGGCCGCACGGAGGGGAGCGGTCTGGAGAACCTGCCGCTCGTGCCATACCTCGACCGGTATGCGACCTACCAGCAGACGGCCCTCGACGCCCTCGACCGGATGGCGATCCCTGCCACCATGCAGGACCTCGTCCGCATCTACTTCACGGAGTTGAGCCCATGATGAACCCTGAGGAGTTCGCCGCCCAGGTGACCGCGGTCGAGGACGAGATCGGCAAGGTGATCGTCGGGCAGCGCGACCTGGTGAGGGCAGTCATCACCGGGATGCTGTGCGAGGGGCACGTCCTGCTCGAGGGTGTCCCCGGTCTTGGCAAGACGCTCCTGCTGCGCACCCTCGGCGAGGCGCTCCAGGTCGAGTTTGGACGGATCCAATTCACCCCTGACCTGATGCCGGCGGACATCGTCGGGACCAACGTCCTCACCGACGGGTCGTTCCGCTTCCACGAGGGCCCCATCTTCGCCAACGTGGTGCTGGCCGACGAGGTCAACCGGGCCACACCCAAGACCCAGTCCGCCCTGCTCGAAGCAATGCAGGAGCGCCGGGTCACCCTCGGGGGCACGACGCACACGCTGCCCCGGCCGTTCTTTGTCATGGCGACGCAGAACCCGCTCGAGATGGAGGGCACATACCCGCTGCCCGAGGCCCAGCTCGACCGGTTCCTCCTG
>Ga0114938_1000648_pt1 | contig 25389 bp, 21 predicted proteins | sample AshMeaBigSpring_FD_88675 | JGI IMG/M metagenome (GOLD analysis project Ga0114938, IMG submission 88675) | Groundwater microbial communities from Big Spring, Nevada to study Microbial Dark Matter (Phase II) - Ash Meadows Big Spring | ecosystem: Environmental > Aquatic > Deep subsurface >... | reverse complement strand
GCAGCAGTAATGTTTCAGTAGCTACAATTAGCAATAACGGTTTGGTTACCGCAATCGGAGCTGGCACAACGAACATTAAGTATATAGTTACCAATGTTAGTGGTTGTGTTGATTCAGTAAGTACTACTGTTACAGTGAATGCTTTACCAGTAGTAGGTGCTATCAGCGGTACCTCAAGCATTTGTATAGGAAAAACAAGTCAGTTGAATAATACGGCACTTGGTGGTGTATGGAGCAGCAGTAATGTTTCAGTAGCTACAATTAGCAATAACGGTTTGGTTACCGCAATCGGAGCTGGCACAACGAACATTAAGTATGTAGTAACGAATGTTAGTGGTTGTGTTGATTCAGTAAGTACTACTGTTACAGTGAATGCTTTACCAGTAGTAGGTGCTATCAGCGGTACCACAAGTATTTGTGTAGGAAAAACAAGTCAGTTAAATAATACGGCACTTGGTGGTGTATGGAGCAGTAGCAATGCTTCTGTAGCCACAATTAGCAATAACGGTTTGGTTACCGCAATTGGAGCCGGCACAACGAACATTAAGTATATAGTTACCAATGTTAGTGGTTGTGTTGATTCAATAAGTACGATTGTAACCATAAATGCAGTGCCCACTATTACAGCCCAAGTAAATAATCCAATTAATGAAGGAGAAACTATTCAACTTTCAGCTTCAGATGTTAGTGGCGCATTGTATAGTTGGAGTGGCCCATTAGCTTTTGCTTCTAGCGCGCAGAATCCATCAATTGTAGCAGCCACTGTTGCTATGTCGGGTGATTATTCTGTGGTTGCTACCCTTAATGGTTGTTCAAGTATTGCTGCTTCAGTTACAGTAGTAGTCAATGCACTGCCAATCAATCTGGTTATAGCTGGTAATGTGATTAATCCGCTTGGTACGCCCATACCTGGCGTTACAGTAAGTTTATCAGGAAGTGCTAGCGGAGTAGTTAAAACAAATAGCAGCAACAAGAGCAATTATAGTTTCACAGTGGCTCCTGATGGTGATTATACAGTTGCCCTTAGCAAAAACAACGACTCCTTAAAAAGTAATGGAGTAAGCACCATCGATATTGCGTTGGTAAAATCACATATCCTCAATAAAACATTATTGAACACGCCATACAAAATGATGGCAGCGGATGTCAATAATTCTGGTTCTATCGATTTGTTAGATATCGTATACATGAAAAGACTGATACTGAATATTGATACCACTTTCTCAGGTAGTCGACTATGGAACTTTGTAGATAGCAATTACACCTTTGAAAATCCGTCAAATCCTTTCCCTGTCACTCCGTCGGTTAGTTTTACCAAATTGCAAAAAAGTACGCAGCAGCAATCGTTTATTGGCGTAAAATTGGGTGATGTCAATTTTGATTGGGTTAATACTGTAGCAAGTCAAAATATGCGCAAAGCACCTGTTGAATTTTTCTATGATACGGTGAATGTTGCTGAGGCCTCTAACTACATTACAGTTCCTATTAGAGTGAAACGCGTAAATAACTTAATGGGTATGCAATTTACCCTCAACTTCAATAGCCAAAAACTCAACTTTGTAGGTATCAATAATAATGTTTTAGGTGTTGATTATGGTACTACCAAAGCAGCTAATGGCCACGTATCATTTATTTGGAACGATGCTTTAAATGAAGCAAAAACCCTTGCAGATGGATCGGTGTTGTTTGAATTGGTATTGCAAAAAAATGCTGATTTTGAAGTAGAAGATATCTCCATCAACTCAAAAGTAACGCCTATTGAAGCATTTGATAACCAATTCAATGTATTTGGAATTGTGAAAACCACTGGTGCTATTTTGAGCAAAAAAGCCATTTTGCCTACAGTTCAGGAAGGTATTATGCAATTGTTGCCGAATCCGACCAAAGGCATTGTGCACTTAAAAATAAATGCTGCCCAAAATAAAAATGTGTACTTTGAAGTTGTAGACATTACCGGAAAAGTTTTGTTTACACAAAAGACTTCAGTAGTCACTGGTTCACAAACGGTATCGCTACATCTCAAACAAACCAATCCGATTGCGAGTGGAACTTATTTCTTGCGTACGATTGGGTTAGCAAATACGCCAGTTAAACAAATTATTGTAGAATAAATATCATTATTCAATCCAACAAAACAACAATCAAAACTGCCAATTATGATGACACATTTAAAATCTGCTTCCCTTACACTAAAATCGAGTGTATTGCTAGCGCTACTAATGCTTTGCCAAATGCAATTGCAGGCACAAAAGAAAGAGTTGTACATCGATTCGTTAGTTAATATCGATTCCACAACCAAAGTTATCAGCCTTTCTCTCAAAGGCCGCAACCTTACAAACATCATCAGTATGCAGGGTAGCGTAGTTTGGGATACAGCCTTACTCACCTACAACACCATTTCTTATGGTAGTTCCAATATCAACATAGCTAAAGGTGATATGAATTTGAACCAAACTGCCAAAGGTGCCGTATCTTTTGCTTGGTTTGATGCCAATCTCGAAGCACAATCTGTAGCGGATGGAAGTACCTTTTTTACCATTACATTTAATGTGAAAAAATTTGTGTCAGGTGCTAAAACAACCATCGCACTTTCTAATACTCCTACCTCTATATTATTGGGTGTACCCGGCACTACCGATCCAGTAGTAAACGCTACCGACACTACCTATACTAATGGGCTTGTTACGTTTTTACCTACTGTACTTCCCCTACAACTTACTCAATTCAAAGGCCGTATAGTTAGCAACGATTGCGAGTTGCAGTGGGCTACGGCTTCCGAATTAAATGTGGCTTACTTTGAAGTTCAAAAAAGTAAAACTGCTGTATCAGGATTTGCCACCATTGCTACAGTAAAAGCGAGTGGTGTTGCCATTGGAAAAAGCTACACATATACAGACGCTCGTATTGGCAATAACTCGGTTAACTACTATCGTTTAAAATTTGTAGATGTTGCTGGTAATGTAAGTTATTCAAATATCATTGCAAGCAATGCAATAGCATCACCACGCATCATTGTATCGCCTAATCCAGCTCGTAACTTTGTGAAAATTCAATCCGATAATTTAACGGAAGTAAACATTTTCGACTTACAAGGCAAATTACAGATGAATAAAAAACTCAGCGGTGCAGATGCACAAACTACCTTGAACATAGCTGGTTTTGCTCGCGGAGCCTATCTTATTCAAACATTGAGTAAAGAAGGAAAAGCACAAGTACAGAGGTTTGTAATTGATTAATATTGGCTACTCAATTTATATCCTGACAAGAATGCCGCCCACATCGGGTGGCATTCTTGTTTGTAGCAGGATAGTACTAAGCCTACATTCATCTATACAACATACCTGCATTAGTATTGGTTATCTGCTTTTTTCCGTTGCAATTGTAGGAGTGTAGTGGCTGTTGTTAGGCACAAATGCTTCATTGCAATAGTAATTTAACAATCGCTTAATACCCGATTGTATGTACATTTGTACACTATGTTTAAGCTAATTATTTTTGGAATATTGTTGTATGTTTTATATAAACTTGTATTCGAAATTGTCGTGCCCGTTTCTACTGTAGCCACACAAATGAAAAAACAAGTAGAGGAAATGCGTAAGCAACAAGCAAATGCCCAACAGCAAGCATACACAACCAACCATACTTCGGCGGCAACAGCCCAAACAAACGCAGCGCATCAACAAAAAACCAATACGGCATCTAACAGCGATGAATACATTGACTTTGAGGAAGTAAAATAAGGTATCTTAGAAATGAGGTATTGCATTTGTAGTAGTTACATGCAAAAATGTGGAGGGCCTTCTATAATGCTATCAACTTAGTAATGTATTAATTTGTATCCAAACCACTTAATACAAAAAAGCCAAGTTAACATTTCGTTTAACTTGGCTTTTTTACAAAATGGTATTGCTACTACATTTTCTTTTCTTCGGCAGCAGGTGCTTCTGTAGCACTAGCAGCTTTTGCTTTTTTGCCTGCTTTATCTTTTTTGCAACAAGATTTTTCTTTGCCTTCTTTTTTGCAACATTCTTTTCCACCTTTTTCCTTTCCACATTTTTTACCATCACCTTCGTGGGCAAATGCAACACCTGTAACTAAAAAAGCCGCAGTAGCTAGAACTAATAATTTTTTCATAATTTGTAGATTTAATTGCTGATTCAGAATCTTACCAAATATAAATGAACGTTGTTAAAATTAGCGTCATTGGCTTGTTAAATTTTACCAAGTAGCTAAAACAGTAACGCCACCTTTTACAACTTGGTTGAGCTGTACATTCACTTTTGTACCTATAGGTAGTAAAATATCTACCCTGCTACCAAATTTTATAAACCCATATTCTTCCCCTTGTTTTACTTCTTGACCTACGTGTGTGTAATTACAAATGCGTTTTGCCAATGCTCCCGCTATTTGTTTGTACAAAATGGTACCGTATTGGTTTTGTGTTACCACGCTCCAACGTTCGTTTTCGGTAGAGCTTTTGGGGTGCCATGCAACCAAATATTTACCCCTATGGTATTGGTTATACAATACGTTGCCACTCATTGGATTGCGGTTAACGTGCACATTGGCAGGACTCATAAATATGCTTACTTGGATACGTTTATCTTTAAAGTATTCCACGTCTACCACTTCTTCAATTACCACTACTTTACCATCGGCAGGGCAAATGATTTGCTTGTCGTTAATGGTTAATGTTCTGTTTGGAATTCGGAAAAATGAAATAATAAACAAGAACAAAAACAAGGTAACGAACAGTATGGTTAGGGTAAGCCAATATAAGGAGTTGCCTAGAAAGTTAAAAGTAGCAAGGTTGATTACTGCAAAAATTAAAGCGGTTATTCCAATGGTAGGATACCCTTCTCTGTGAATTGTCATGAATGTAAATTTTGGGCAAATATAGAAGAAAAGCACTGAAGCTTTTAATTAGAACCACGAACCGCTAAGCAGTTAGCAGGTTGGTTAGTAGCTATAAGCAAAATACACAAATAGCCATACAAAAGGGGCCGCTAGTAAAATTGAGTCAAAACGGTCTAAAAAACCGCCATGCCCGGGCATGATTTGTCCGCTATCTTTTACATTGGCCATTCTTTTAAGTTTGCTTTCCAATAAGTCGCCCAAGGTGCCAATAACGGCGGCAATAATGGGTATTACAAAGCTAGTAGCCATAGGTAAGCCAAGGTACATACTGTCAAATAACCCAACAGTAACGATAGCTAAAGCAGAACCGCCTACTGTTCCTTCCCATGTTTTTTTGGGAGAAATTTTTGAAAAAGGAGTTTTGCCAAAAAAAGAACCCACCAAATATTGCATGGTGTCATTTATCCAAATAGAAGCAATGAGAATGATGGGAAAAAGCCATCCCAAGTCTATGTATTGACCTTGTTTGGTGGTAAAAAATAGGTTAAGAGAACGTAGTTTAATCAATAGCCCCCAACTGAGCGAAATGTAACACCAACCAAATACCGAATAGCCGATTGATTTTAAGTCAATTATTTTTTTGAATACAATTTCCTTTGCACAAAAAACAATTGTTAACAACATGATGCCATACCAACCAATTGCCGATAAGGCAATATTGCCTACTTTGAGATAATCGGGTTGCGTATTCAATAGCACAAAACATCCGCCTATTAACATGACCATATTGCTATGCAACGAACTAATGGAACTATAGGCAGGATCAATTAAATCAATCAACTTTTTATATTCTATCCAACAACCAAAATGAATGATACCTATTAGTAGTAAAAAGCTCCACTGATTGTATAAAATGCCGGTAAGCATCACGGCCACAAATACCAAAGCCGTTATGGCTCGCACTTTAAATGTTTGGAAATGAAAAGGCATGAGCGCGTTTATTTATTGCTGATATGTTGTTGGGTTTGTACAAGCAGCTCGTTGGCTGTTGTAAAATAAGTGTCGGGCACCAATAGGCAGATATCGCCAAAATTTATATAGCTGCTATCTTGTTGGTTGAGTATTTGTACAGGTATTTCGTGTTCTGTAAGCATACTTTGTACAATAGCCGCTTCGGTATATTGTTTGGTTTTATAGAGTGTTTTCCAAGAATGCTTCATACAGTGTACAAAAAAATTAATTGGCAGGGATTAATTGGTTACTATTGGTTTGTTTCAATTGCTTAAAAAGTACGAACAAAATAGCCGCCGACGGTAGGCCATACCAATAAGGGAAATTGTCCTCCATGCTTTGCAACGACAATTTGTTGTGCAGGGTTAGCCAATACAATTGCGAAACGGCTATCCCATTGTTAATAAAATGTAGCAGAATAGACAACCATATATTCTTGCTAAAATAAAATACGTAACCCAAAATAATTCCAAGCGCAAAGCGTGGTAAAAAGCCGTAATAGCTAAAGTGAATGGCGCTGAATAACAAGCCGGTGATGAGGATAGCTAAATGGCTATTTTTTAACCAATTTCCTAACAATTGCTGCAAAGCGCCTCTAAAAAGTACTTCCTCAAAAATAGCAGGCGCAATGGCAATAACACACAACGATGTTAGGTAATCAGTGAAATTACGGATGTTGGCAATTACCATTACTTGCTTATTGTAGGCATTTTCCATGGCCTTAAAGGATTGCTGCCAAGTGGTTGGAATGGGAATGAGGCGGTTTATTTCGGCAAGTGAGCCGCTTAAAAACAAGCCTACAACCGCCATAATTGACACAATACCTATTTGGGTAATCGTTGGCATTTTTCCAAAACCCAATTTTTTAAAAGGGCGTTGGTTTTGTGTAATAATAGCATACAAAACAGCGGGAAGAAAAAAAGCAAAACAAGTACTAATGAGTTGAAAAATTTTGATGGCATTGGCATTTCGTACATCTAAAATAGCTGTTTGTATATGTAGGTAGGAGGAGCCGGTTGCTAAAACAAAGTATACAATGCCTACTATGCCTCCTACTAAAAATCCGATGCCAGTAAGTCCAAGTAGTATGGCAAATTGCGAGGTGTAGTTAAAGGCATGTGGCTGATGCAGCACATTGGCCATTGAAAATGGGGGAGTGGTACTGTTTGTTTCAAGCTCCTTATGCACAATAGGAGTTTGAAATTCATTGCTTTCGTTCGTTTGTTCCATCGTAGGATTTTCTATATACAACAGCTGTTAAGGCTGCTATTGCAAAGGTTGCAAGGGCAACAAAGGGTACTAAACAACGTTGGTATGGTACAAGTATACTGCGTTTAGTTATACCTTTTTTTACTAGTAAACCAAATGTCTCTATAGCACAAAGTAACATTAAATTGTGTGTAGTTTTCTTTTATCAAGCTTCCTTTGGTGGTGCCTCTTGTACCTAGTTCTAATCCGGCAATAATACCCATTGTATTCCGCATGCTATTTAAACCAATACCCATGGTAATACCATAATCGGTAAGTTGCTTGCCATAAACTTGTAAATAAGAATTGCTGTAAAAACCACCTAATTGATAAAAAATGCGTTCAAATTTTATTTTTTGATTGGTAAAGTTCTCGGTAAACTCCAATTTTTTTGAGTATTCAATACCGCCAGCAATTTTGTTGCTATTAACCAATCGATAGCTAAGTCCGCTTTTGTTAATATCACTCCAGTTTTGGAAATGATAATCTGCTGTAATCGTTATTTTTTCCTTGTAGATAGCGGCTATACCTGCTCCGGCCATCACCGGTAGCGTATAGTAGCCTGTACTGTAGGTGTCGTTGTTGTACAAGGTAGAACCACCGTATTTTATATTGAGCATTTCGGTACTTCTAAGTTTGGTTTGCAAACTTCCTGTTGCACCAATGCTTAAGCGTAAGTTTTTGTTTATCAAAGGTTTGTATTGAATACCCAATTTAAACTGAGGGTTGTTGAGTGTAATAGTATTCAGGGTTACTAGCCCACTATCGGTAATAGCATTGTAAAGCGTTTCAGTACGTTGCAACTGTCCAAAAAAGTAATTTACCTGTAGGCCAATACTGAGGTTTTTGCGTAGTTTGAAACTATTGGCTATGTAAAATTGGCTCAAATTACCGGTTCCTTCGTTGTAAGCATCAATAAACGAACCCGAACCTTGTACGGTTTTTAAACTATAAAATGAATAATTGCTATTGCTAAAAGGTAGTAATCCAACACTAAAGCCCCAATAGGGTTTTAGTTTAATAGCTGCCGTTAATTTTTTGATTTGCAAATCGGCTGATTGATTATTCGATGTAGTACTAATAGCCTTACCCGAATAGTTGATGTTTTTGTACCGAGCGGATGTTTCTAAATGAAAATAGCGGTCGTCTAAAAAGCTATAGGCTGCCGGGTTGCTGTTGTATAAAAACCGCCCTCCAGATAGTGCCAAGCCGGCACCGCCAAGTCCGCTACTGCGGTCAAAATAACCCTTTTCAATATCTCCAACTCCAATGCTTGAGTAAGGCGACACATTATTTTGTGCATATGCAGCAGTAACAATAGTAGCAAAGCAAATAGCTATAAAAAAAATAGTTCTCATTCAATGGGTTTATTTAACTGCAACATAATATAATTGCAGTTCAATTTTGTTTAAAGTGTTGTTTCGGTTGCCAATAGCCACACGGTTAAATTGACTTTCAAAATTGGGACTAGGAGGCAAAAGCAACAAGCCATTTTTGTTTTCGCTACCATCCGCAATCAATGCTTTGATATAGGCCGACAAATCGTACGTATAGGTAGTGTTTTCGCCGTTTAAATAGTCAATAGTCAAATTGCCCAATTGTGTTACTGCACTACCCGTACTAGTAGGATATATCAAATCGGAACCAATTTGATTGAATACTGTTGTAGAGGCCAAACGAAGATATGCCGGCAACGGGTATAAGTTGTTGTAAGAGTTTTTAATTGGTCTAACTACCAATTGCGCTTTCAATATTTGTGTAAACTGCGGTAAGGTGAGCAGGTTTCGGGCGTTTGGAAAACGGAGTTTAATCATTGCTCCACTAATGGGTTGGGAGTACGATATATTGCCAGTAACACTACTATGCAGTTCTTTTTGCTTTTCTAAATTGCTCAATATTGTGCCGGTACGGTCTACCGAAATGTGGTTGAATTGGTGCGATTTGTTGGAAATGGAAAATTCAAATGTTTTGGCAGCATTGTATATATCGGGGCTTTTGTAGTACAAACGCATGGCAATACTATCCTTGCAACCAAAAGCTACGTTGCTAAGTTGATCGCTGCTAATCCGTAAACCTTTAAAGTATTCTAAAAAGGCGCTACTCGTTTTAAGGTCTTTATCAGATTGGTTCATCAGCTTCGCTAAAAAGGCTTTTCCCAATTCGTCGCTCAGTCTAATGCAAATGGTGTCGGCCGGTCTGCGGGTAGGAAGAATGGTAGCTGTTTTGCTGCCAAGCAACTTGCCGGTAGCAAATTGTTGGTTATTGAACAAGTAATATCCGTTGTCCAAAGGCGTAATTTTTTCGGTCAATTCATGTACATATAAATTGATTGGTTTGCTTGTATCGCCGTAATAAGATTGATTCAATGTTAGGATAAGCGTAAGTGAGTCAAAGGTGCTAGTGACCGGAAATTGTTCGCTTGTATAATCGGCAGGAGCCATTTCAAAAAAAGTCTTGGTATCAATACGGCCAAAAATAGGGTCTGTATAGCCTCCCAATAGCAAAGAGCCTTTATTGGAACTTGTAAAAGAATCGAGCAAAACCGTAGATACATCTACGGAAAAAGTATCCAACTTCACCACTTGCGTAGCTTCGGTATTGATAAATTCGCTGCCAAAATTAATGTCGGCTTTTTTACACGCTATACTGCCGGTAATGATACCTATTAATACAAAAACGGAGATTTTTTTAAACATCATTTATTAATTAAAAGCAATGCAAAAAAGCAAATTTACTTTTTTGAAACGGTACAATAATAACCCTTGAGCTTGTTACAAAATTGTTAGTATGGATAAACAGATTTAATTACCCGATTATCCTTTCGCTTTCATCTGCAAAAATAGTAATGGAGTATTGCTTTTTTTTTAGGAATATTGCACCTCTATTTAAAGTTTTTGCAAAATAAGGGAAAATGATTGGCAGATAAAAATTATTCATTCATCTTTGAATAATCATCGAAAATCCATTTTAACTTATTAGTGAAACCAGACAACAATAATTTCAGCAAAATTTATTACGGCTATGAAGCAACTTAAGTACTTTTTTTTCTTACCGGCAAGTCTTGTATTAATCGCAATTTCTTGTACCAAATCTACTTCTACCACCACCGATCAAAGTGGTAACTGGGTTAAAAGAGCCGATTTTGGTGGCGTTCCTCGTTCCGAAGGTATTTCATTTGTTATTGGCGATACCGCTTATATTGGCACCGGTTATGATGGTACTTACCGTTACAACGATTTATGGGCCTTCTTGCCCGACCAAAATAGCGGCAATGGTAGTTGGAGTCAGCGTCAATCAATTCCTGCGCCCGCTAGTGCCAATGGTGTTTTAGGACGTAGTTCAGCTGTAGGCTTTACCGTATCAGGCAAAGGCTATGTTACTACCGGTACCGACAGCTATACGCGTTTTAAAGATACATGGGAGTACAACCCAATTACCAATACTTGGGCACAAAAAGCCGACTTCCCGGAAGGACTTGACCCCAATGGCAAACCCAATGGTCGTATCAATGCCGTTGCATTTGGTATCGACACCAAAGGATATGTTACTACCGGTTTCAACGGTGCTGCAACCAACGATATGTATATTTTTGATCCTGCTGCCAACACTTGGACGCAAGGACCAAGCCTAGGTGGCGAAAAACGTAGCGAAGCCACTGCTTTCGTTTACAACGGTCAAGGATATGTACTTACCGGTATTAAAAATGGCTTGATGGTAAACGATTTTTGGAAGTTTGATCCAAAAACCACCACTTGGACCAAGTTGAGAAACATCAACAACATTAGCTCCGAAACTTACGACGACGATTATTCTGATATCGTTCGTCAAAATGCTGTAAGCTTTGTTATCAATAACGGTACTACACCAAAAGCCTATTTGGCAACCGGCAAAAATGGTTCTTATTCCGCCAAAGTATGGGAATACGACTTTGCTGCCGATACTTGGGCACGTAAGTCTAATTATGAAAGAGCTTCTCGCGAAGGTGCCGTTGCTTTTGCCGTTAAAGGTAGAGGTTACATAGCTACAGGTACTAGTGGTTCATATTATTTAGACGATTGCGATGAATTCAAACCTACAGAAACATTGGATACCAATGATTAAAAAAAATTGGGTGTACCTGCTATTTGCATTTGCTGTAATGCTTTTCTGCTACACCCAATTTTATATACCCGCTAGCCATCGCGGAAAAGTACACATCACCTCCAAAATAGTACCCGTAAACAATGGTTGGGGCTACGAAATTTATGCCGACTCCCAACTGTATATCAAGCAATACCATATACCGGCTCTAGCACAATACAAACCTTTTGTTAGCCAACGCCAAGCCGAGCAAGTAGCTAATTTGGTCATTTACAAAATAACACATACCAAAATACCTACCATACAACTATCCGAATTAGATAGTTTGGGTATACACTAAATCAAACACTCGTAGCAATGTATTTTGTTACGAGTGTTTTTCTATTACTAGGTTAAGTGCTTGTTTGTAGGCATTGCCAATAGGCAGGGTGTTTTCGCCAATGCAAATTTCATTTTTTCCAATGCTATCTATTTGTGCAATGGCCACAATAAACGATTTGTGAATGCGTATAAAAGCCTCGGTAGGCAGTTTGGCCTCAAATTCCTTCAAATTTTGCAATGTGGTTATGGGCGATGTTTTCCCCTTAATGTATACCTGCGTATAATCCCTCAAGCCCGATAAAAATAAGACATTGGCTAAATCGATGCGCACCCATTTGTATTCCGATTTTACAAATAAAAAGGCTGTTTTAATTTCTGACATAGTTGTAAGTATAAATGGGTAGGGCAGCTATCGTTATACTTTTGGTAGCAAGTACGGCACTTGATACTTATATTTTCCTTGTTTTTACAAACATAAATCATACCTACTTAAATATTTGCAAAAATGTTATTGTAAAACAAATGAGGGTATTATCTTTTGTTTTCGTTAGGCTACATGGTAGCCTTTTTTGATGTATGAGCCAAAGGCCGGTACTACTATTAAGCGGCATTGGCGTTGGCACCGTTCAACAATAGTAAGTTGGCGCATCAACCCACCGTGCATGTGTATCTTCAAAACGTAACAATTCGTTCATCATGGCTTCATATTGTAGTAATATGGCTAGGGTAAGTTTGCTAAACCCTACCCTAACAATATGCCACGCAGACACATCGAAGTAGTAGTAATGAGCGATTTGCATCTAGGCACTTATGGTTGCCATGCTACCGAAATTGTACATTATTTACAAAGCATTTTTCCGCAAATTCTAATACTAAACGGCGATATTATTGACGTATGGCAATTCAACAAGCGCTACTTTCCTGTGCAGCACATGCAGGTAATTAAAGAGATTATGCAGTTGCTCAGTATGGGCACCAAAGTGGTATACATTACCGGCAATCACGACGAAGCACTCCGCCGATACAGCGACATACAAATGGGCAACTTTTGCCTAACCGATAAATTGGTCATGGAAATCAATGGAAAAATGACCTGGATTTTTCATGGCGATGTATTCGATACCACTACCAAGGGCAGCGCTAAATGCATCGCCAAATTGGGTGGCTTTGGGTACGATTTACTCATTTTGCTCAATCGGTTTATCAATCGCACATTGAAATTAATGGGCAAACCACCTATGAGCCTCAGCAAAAAAGTAAAAAATGGGGTTAAAAAGGCCGTATCATGGATAGGTAATTTTGAACAAACCGCAGCGGAATTAGCCATAGATAAGCAATACGATTATGTTATTTGTGGCCATATTCACCAACCACAGCACCGTACTATTACCACAAGCAAGGGTAGTGTAACCTATCTCAATAGCGGCGATTGGATTGAAAACCTTACTTCACTGGAGTATTACCAAAATCAATGGCGCATATATCAATACAATCCACAACAATTTCAGCACAATATGGCAGCTATTGTAACTATGGATAAAAAAATTCCAACGGTGAATGTAGAAACTGCACAAGTATTGGTACATACTCCATTAGAGCCATTAATCGCCTCGGCATTTACCACTTTTTTACAACAATCTTTTCAATAATGCTTAAAATATTATATGCTATTCAAGCTACGGGCAATGGACACATTAGTCGCGCTATGCAACTGCTGCCTTACTTGCAACAATACGGCACGGTGGATGCATTTTTAAGTGGTAGCAATAGCCATTTACAGGCGCAACTACCAGTAAAATATCGTAGCAAAGGAGTGAGTTTGTTTTATACCAATCATGGCGGTTTGCATTATCCTAAAATGGTGCAAAGTTGTCATCCACTGCGCATATGGAAAGAAGCAAAAGCGTTGCCGGTAGAAAAATACGATTTGGTCATCAACGATTTTGAGTGCATCACTTCATTGGCTTGTAAGTTAAAGCGCATACCAAGTATCAATTTTGGGCACCAAGCTAGCTTTATGAGTAAGCACACCCCAAGGCCACAAAACAAAAATTTGGTTGGTGAGTTGATTTTGCAAAAATATGCCACCGCTACCGCTTATGCAGGTCTACATTTTGATAATTACGATACCTTTATTTTTCAGCCTATTATCAAATCGGCTATTTTACAGGCAAATGTTACCAATCAGCAGCACGTAACCGTTTATTTATCGCATTACAGTATTCAAGTAATTGCTCCTTATTTGGCTTCACTGCCACACATTTGTTTTCATGTATTTTCCAAACAAGTAAGCCAACCGTATACCGAAAACAATATCCGTTTTTTACCTATTGATAATGAATTGTTCAACCAAAGCTTAATTAATTGCGCAGGAATTATTACGGGAGCAGGTTTTGAAACACCCGCCGAAGCATTATATATGGGTAAAAAATTGATGTGCATACCCATAGGTGGGCAGTACGAGCAGTTGTGCAATGCTGCGGCATTGGCTAGGTGCCAACATGTGGCTATTGTGCCGCGGATTGATGCTGCTTTTGCAAATACCATAAGCGAGTGGTATCAGGCACCTGCCCCCAATTCTTTGGTGCTTAAACAAAATACTTACCACATCGTACAGCAAGTAATTGAAATGGGTAGGTCAATGCATCACCATGCAGATGCTTATAGTTTGCTACCCAATTTGCTGCCGCCAACTGAAACAATGGCATTTGCATAAGCCTTCCCCCTCAATAGCTCTTTAGCACCAAAGCGGTTGTGGGTGTTTTTTCGCCAATCATGCTTGGGCGTAGGCACTACCACATGACGTGCTAGGTGCTAAAATTATTTGTAGCAATAGCTATTATTGTCTGCAAGTTTTTGTTTTAGGGAGAGTCTCATTAGCTAGCAACATCCTTTTTGGATGGAGGTATTGTATCAACACTTTTTTGAATAGGTGTTCGATTGTAAAGTCCAAAAATTTAAAATTGTCTATATGCAATGGTTGGCATCCGACCATAGGTATGTATTTGTATATAAAAAGGGTGTCAAATGTTAACGATTGCTCTTAGCCAATCATTCATACAGCCTACCTGCGAAAAGACGCAGTTGTATATATTGTTTTATTGCCTTTGTTTTGCTTAACAAGCCATATGAGTCAATGCATTTAATTAAAGCCACACTACCCAATATACTAGCATGAAACTATAAAGGCAGGGTATATTAAAATGGCGTAAGACGATTTAGTTGAAGGAGGCATAGCTCGTTGCTGATAGGCTCATATTTGAGACGCTTTAGCAGTTGGAATGCGTAATAGCAGATGACATATCTGCTTAATATTTACTTTGAAATGCACAAGCTAACATCTCGAGGAGCGGGTTCTCGTAAATATAAAAATTACACTTAGGGATGGTTCAGTAATATATTCTCAGTTTAATGATGCAGCTGAGTATAATATTAATAATTATTAATCTTAAAAATTTTCCATGAAAAATATTACAGTAATTATTTTAATCATGTTTGTGACAAGTTGCAATGTTTTGATAAACAAAAAAGGGTTAAGAAAAGAGGTATTGCTATACAATTCAATTCATGTGACTGATTGTTTCGATTCTAATAGTACAAAACTTTCCTATTTAAAATACGATCAAAAGATTACAGTATATTATTATAAACAGTATGTTTTTTTGCACGAATTTATCAACAGCAAACAAGCGTTTGAATATAATTCACGTGATACCATTATAAAACAGTTCATCCATAATTATTCCATTAAAGAAAAAAATACCAACAAGGAATATATTTTTTGGGATGCCTGGCAAAAATTCGGTAACTCAAAAGGGGAAACAAATATTATTGGTATATCTAACAAAAAATTATTTCAGCTCAGTAATGGGAAAAGCGGTAAGATAACCATAAACCCTGTATATGACATTGGTGATACATCTAGTACTTACGTAAAAATAATCAAGCAGCGTAAAAGAAAAGTAATAGCAAAAATATATTATAGACATTGTAGTCGTGGTTATACGTACGCTACTGTGCAATGGTCTAAACATAGTAAACAAGCATTGCTAAATAGTAAATTGGATACAGTACTTGGAATGAAGATACAAGGCTATAAAAGCTATTTAAGCTATTTATATGAAAATAAAAATACTATGATAAATAATAAACTGAAAATAAACAACGGTAGTTTTTCAAGAACAGAAAGAGACAAAATGATAGATTTCTTCAGATATGTGGATACTGCAATGTTTAATAAATAAACATTCCCGCTCTTCGCAATGTTCGTTTTCCCGCATCTCGAAATACAGACAAACGGCATTTCTGATGCTACAATACAACATGATGCGGCTTTTCAATCTTCCACTTTTCTGTAGGGTAATAATTAGTGCAGTTGGTATGGGTAATAGCAGATGGCACATCTACTTGATCTTTACTTTGAAATGTGCAATCTAACATCTCGAAGAGTGGGGAGTGTATATGTTTAAATAATTAAAAAAAATAAAGTAGTAAGATATGAAAAATTTATTGAACGCTTTTTTCTTGTTAGTTTCACTAAATGGTTATTGTCAATTTGAGCAGTTGAATATTGCAGAGTTGTATCAAAAAACTAAAGAATTAAGGTTGAAAGCATTAGAAAAGACTGGTTTTAAAAATGCAAATCCTAATTTTGAAAAACATATAAGAGTATTTTCGTTAATTTTATATGCTGAAAATGAAAGCTTACTAAATCTTAATAAAACAGCTAACCTAGGTGTTATTATTTTTGATAATAGAGTTCAAAAGGTCCATTATTTGCTAAAATCTGACACCATTTTACATTCTCTTACTTCATACGAGTATGAAAAAGAATTTATATTTAATTATGTCGACACCGGTGTTTGTTATGTAATGAGTAACATTAAAACTCGGAGTTTTTTGAAAACAAATAAATATTTTCATTTTTTAATACAAAATAATGATTTTAGAAATTCTTTCATTGGCATGAATAAAACAAAGTATAATAATTTCGATTCATTAATATGCGCCTATTTTGGCACAATTGCAAAATTTAAAGAGGTCGAAAATTTTAATTCTTTCAGGTTCAAATTATTGAGTGAGTATTCTTCTAACACATTAGAAGGTGCCTGTAAAATCATCGCAAATTCTTGGCCTCTAAAGTGTCTATACTTTCCAGATAAAAAAGATAAAATAATAAATGCATATTTGGGCATGATTACTGGTGTTTTGAATTTGAATAATCATCAGCAGGAGTTGTTGAAATCTGAAATTATTGGAAATTTTGAGGGTATTAAAAATACAGCGATAGAAAAATATTTTAAAAATAATTTTAATGCATATAAGCCAAGAAGTACCTCACAAGAACATCTTTATAAATTTTATGATTTTCATTACTTTGTCAAGCAGGTTTTGACTGACTTCGAATTGAAGTGCTTTGACTTTTATTACGAAATTTTTAATCCGGATTCACGAAGTGCCGATAGTTTGTATGGAGGAGCTTATTTCCAAATTAGCAGACATTATAATAATGATAAAGAAAAAGTTGAAAATGTCATTAAAGAGATAGTTAAAAACTCAATGAAACAATTCTAAAATTAATATTTTAACCCCCGCTCTTCGCAATGTTCGTTTTCCCGCATCCCGAAATACAGACAAACGGTATTTCTGATGCTACAATACAACACGATGCGGCTTTTCAATCTTCCACTTTTCTGTAGGGTAATAATTAATGCAGTTGGACCGCTCTTCGAGAAGTCAGCTTGCGCATCTCGAAGTACAGCGAGTTAAGGGTTTAATCTATTATATGAAAATAAAAAGTTGCTTAAGTATTTTAGGAAAGTAATAAAATAAAAAATGAAAATCATAATATTTTTAGTAGGATTCTTTGTTTTCGAAACAAAAGTGTTTTGTCAATTAGATAGTTCATACATTAATAGTTTGCATTTAGCAACAAAATATTTAGAAAAGCCAGCAATCGAAAGGTTGTCAAGAAAATTTTCAAATTATAAAAAGGACAAGCTGTTATCTCTTCCTTTTGTTAGATTAAATAATACAGAAGCAATTCTCCAAAAGAACATTTTATTTGATACTAGTAAAGTTGGAATAGTTCTGTTTGGAATAAATGAATCATTTTTTAACTATTATTCAAATCAAGATACAAATTTTTTTTTCAATGAAATTGATGAAAGGTATGACTATGACAAAGTAGCGAATTTGATAAGCAGTCAAATGTGTTTGATATTAAGTCCTATATTTAATTTTTTTATACAAATTGAAAATGGCAGAACAAATTACATAACATTTGATGGTAAAACTTATCAAACGTTTGATTCAATTGTATTCGCTCGTTTTGGTTCTAATAAAAAATTTCTTGAAGAATTAAAATATTCAGAATATAACTCTAAAATTTTAAAAGACAATCAATTAAAAACAGTGGAAGATGCGCATAAAGTAATATCAAAAAGCTGGCATCTTAAGTGTAAATATTACACAGATGATTTTACGATAATCACCAAGGCATTTGTTTGTATGGTAAAAGATGCATTAAATATAAATGAAGTGCAAGAGCAGATACTTAAAGCATCTTTGAATGAGCAAATTCAATTTGTAAAAGATAATCCAAGAAGGTTTAAGGTTCCTGATAAATTTAACATTAGTGACATAAGTTTACTGACCCCTGATTATAACTATTTTTACAAACATGTAAATTTTCGCAACGGTTTAGTTAGGATACTTACACAAGAAGAATTAAATTTGTTCGATATGTATTTTTACCTTTTTTGCCATAATTTATGCGATCGTGCAAGAGATATTATTGCTGAAGATTGTAGAAAAAGGTCAGTAGACACTGATGCAACAATTAAAGAAATGGTACGTAAATCTGTTAAAAGTTTAAAATAAGTAAAAGCCCGCTCTTCGCAATGTTCGTTTTACGGTATCCCGAAGTACAGATCAACGGCATTTCTGATGCTACAATACAACACGATGCGGCTTTTCAATCTTCCACTTTTCTGTAGGGTAATAATTAGTGCAGTTGGACTGGTATTTGAGAGCACCAACGCAGTTGGAATGCGTAATAGCAGATGACATAGCTGTTGTATTTCTACTTTGAGATGCGCAAGCTAACATCTCGAAGAGCGGGGTTCTTTCGCCCTTTGCACAGAGGGTTAGCAAACTTTCCGATACGTTGAGCAAACTTGCGAGTGTTTTGTTCTGCATGCCCGTTTGTGCCAATATATATACTTGACTTTTCATTTTGTAAATTGAAATTTTTTTTTACACTGAATTTACAAAACAGTAAACTACCGTTTTTAAAAACGTTGATTGCTCAATAAGTAGCTACTAAAAACTATGGTTAATATTTATAAAAAGCACTTTTTATGGAAAGTGTTTAGGCAAGCACACGCTACAAATGGCGTATTTTGTTGCTATTTAGGGTATACAATGTAAACCTGCCGAGTATAAATAGCTGTAAAAAGTATTCACTGCGGAAAAACACAGTTGCTCAGTAATAAGTAATACATTTTATTCGTGCACTAAAAGTGATTTAAGTAGTGTTATTTGTGCTATACAATAATCCGCTATTCAATTCCCTTTCAAGTGATACTACATTGCCGAAAGGCAATATTTAAACAAGAATCAAGACGCACCAAAACGCTAACCAATGAAAACAAAAGTTGTATTGTTAATGCTACTACTTTGCTTAGGTATAGGGGTAATAGCCACACAGGTACCGGCCTTGCCGTTGCTACCCAAGCAAAGTGCCCTAGCTGCACCTATAACCGAGTTAACCACTACTGCGGCAGTAGTGGTTAAAAAAGCGATGCAGCAATTAGGGGTCTTGTTTTTGAATACGAGTGGTACATTAACTACCGGAGAAGGTTTTGGCGTGCAAGAAATGGATGATGTAACTGTTTGCAACAAAGTAGAATACGAAAAAGTATCCACCGATGAAGGGGTAGATAACGTAAAGTACGAAACAAAAGGGGCTAAACATGCACCTAGTGAAGTTTGCGAACCACTAGAGGGCGAAGAACGTAAAGAGGTAGGTCGTGAACAACTTTGCCCGCATACATCCGTAGAAAAAATAGTACAAGAACAATTGACTGGTAATCGTTTGGGGCATGTAGATGTTACCTATGAAATACAAATAGATTGTGACAATCACAAAGAACGTAACAGAAAAGAGATAAATAGGAAAGAGTGTGAATATTCAAAAAAAGAAAATTTTCAAATAAAGCTAGATGACAAAACAATACGGAAATACGAATTCCTAATTCTGGATTGTAATGATAAAATGGTAGATCAAAAGTACAAGGACTCAACCATTAAAGACCCCTGCGAAACCTACTTAGACCCCAATTTGTCAATAGAAGAAAGGGCTTCGCAAATCAACAGCTACTTACGCAACTCCTACAGCTTGGTAGGTGGAGCCGATGACAATAGCAGCACCACAGATGGCAGCACTCCCGTAATACCCATTCAACAAACCTTTGGCGATTTAGAAGCTCATATTCCCAATACATCTATGTTAGCTCCCTATGTAAGCAACGGAATACTAACGAATGAAATTTTAGGAGGCTTAACACCACAACCCGATAGTAGGCGATTAATAATGAGTTGCAAATATTACCCCATCATGGTAAAAGGGCTTTCAGTTAAATTGATAGAAAAATCAACTATACCAATTTATACACCACCTATTATATCTAATCCTGAAGGAGGTAGTACCACACCTACAGAGCCACCAAGCCCCCCCGAAAACACAATTACAGAATTACCCAAAACTCCAGCCGGCATGTTCGAGTACATGCGTATGCACATGGACAAATACTTTCCGCACCCCGATTTTCACTTTGAGCCATACGACCAAGCCAATAGCACCCTTTGGCAAAATGCGGCAAACTTTGGAGCAGGCACATTGCTCAATGTGGTGGATAACGGCGGCAACGCAATAGGACTTGCCATCGTCAGTAAATCGGATAACAACATGGAAACGGGCTTTGTAATCACCATCCTCAAGGATGGATTAAAGGGCGTAGATGCCGAAAAGTTTGTAACCAAATACCAATACGGCTACAAGCACAGCGAGCTAACTACCGATCAGAGTGGTGTAACGGAGTTTTTTTACAAGGAGTTATCGTATGGCAATCAGTCCGAATCTACCATTGTCAATGCCATTTTGCAATACAACCAACTCAAGGCATTAGGGGGCAATGGTTTACTAGGCGATAACAGCGGAGGCGAAAGTGTAGGGGTTGATTTTGGCGCATTGGCAAACGATATGGGCGCACAAAATGTAACTACCGATTGGGACAGAAGAGTAGCCAATCAGGCGGATATACAAAAGTTGGGGAAAATAGCCGATGCAGAAACTCCTGTTTGTGAAGCGGAGAAAAAAGAAAAACCAAAACCGAAAACATATAAAAAGCCATGCGAAGGTTTAAAGAGTATCAAAAATAAGAGTATGTACGATTGTGTAGAACGAGGGGGATTATTAGTAATAGATGCAAATGGAGAAAAGGTATTTCTTGAATTATCAAGCGAAGGTGCTACAGAAAAGTCTTTTGATTGGAATGGTAATGACATTAGAGTTCTTAGTAGCGCAAAAAATGCTGCAGAATATATAGCTGTTATAAAAGACGAAAATGGTAACTGGTGTGAAATTATTGGTGTCGTACATGTACACCCAAATAATGATCCTAAGTTATTTCAAGGACCTACTAATTATAAGGGAGGGGGAACAGATGATTACACATCACTTAGTGGGTTTGACAAAGGTACTGGAACGATGAAAGGCTATGTAATAAATAGCATTGGTATGGTCGAATATGGGTATGATAAAAATGGCAATAGGTATGAAAAGCCTGTAAATTTGGAAGATATCGTCGATAATTGTGATTAATAATTAAAATTAAAAATAAAAATGAAAATGAAAATCGTTTGTTTCTTGTTATTTTTCTCTGCCGTAAAATTAGTGTACGCACAATCATATGAAGGCAGAAGGATTCAGATAAAAAACCAAATGCTACAAATGCAGTTTAATCGTTATGTAGATTTTGTTACAAAATGGGCTGACAAGCATCAGATAAAGGACTACGTGGTGCGTTGCAAAATTGAAAAAAACAGGCGTTATACCACATTCATACTCGACCCAATTGTGATAGATACTTTAATCTATAAGGCCAACCCATCTTTATTCACCGTAATAAGGGGTAAAGTTTTTTTATTTAAAAATGGTTTCGAAGATTTTTGTGGAGACAACCATCAGTTTTTAGATTACATTAAGCAGACATTTTGCAAAAATTTGATAAGCGTCAAACATCTGATGGACAGTGCAAAAATCGCTTCACAAAAGAACCCTAAATACAACACTAATGACAGTATATATATTACAAACAAAAAAACGGGAAAAAAAGAAATTTATTATTTAAAAGATTCCACACCTTATACCGTTCCTCCAGAATATATGTTAAATCTTCGTTTACCTGACACCTACGAGCTAATTTTTAGAGATGAGAACTTAGAAGAAACAAAACAATACGAGTAGGTATAGAAGGTTAATAGCACATGCCCCACCCGCTCTTCGCAATGTTCGTTTTACGGTATCCCGGAGTGTAGATCAACGGCATTTCTGATGCTACAATACAACACGATGCGGCTTTTCAATCTTCCACTTTTCTGTAGGGTAATAATTAGTGCAGTTGGACTGGTATTTGAGAAAATCAACACAGTTGGAATGCGTAATAGCAGAAGACACATCTGCTATATTTTTACTTAGAGATGTGCAAGCCAACATCTTTAAGAGCGACTCCTTTGATCAGTTGCTAGCACGGCTTTTTGCGTTGGTAATTAAAGAAATGATGGATCCAACTATTGGCATCAATAAAATAAAGCATATCCAAAAGTAGGTAGCTCGTGAGGTAGTTGGTTTTGATTGTTTAAATTGAAAAATAGCCACTATAGGCAATACAATTATTAAAATACACATTGTAATTGTCCAAGCGAAGAGCCCTTCAGTAGGTGACATATTCTAAATATTTTGCTATGAATTGATTGCTTTTTTATAAGAGTTCGCCTTTAAATCAAGTACAAGAAAGGAACTGTTTGATTGCACTATTCGATATTCCTTGTGGAGAGGTCGTTTACTAGGGTACAACTACTTTCTATTTTGTATGCAATTAAACCACCACAATTTTAATATTGGTACGTGAAAAAGAAACAATTGGCGTACTTAATTATTTTAAGTGCGCCAATTGTTTGATTATGATAGTTGTTATTTTATTAATTCTTTCAGCGTTTCGTACTGTTTGTTGAAATCGTAGCTCGAATTCAATGTGGTTTTTACCAATTCGCCAGATTTGTTGAATAATAATGGATAATCATTATAAATAGAATTGTATTTGCTCCTCAAAAACGATATGTCTTGCCTAGATATTCTATAATGATAGCCTCGTATTTGTTTGGCATAATTTTTCCATGCGTCTTCGGGTTCGTCATCTTGACCAATATTTACAAATACAATGGGCGCATCTTTGAATAGCTCCCTGAGCAAATTTTTTTCCGTCATCCTAAAAATGCCTCTCAACTCTCTTTGCAAAATGGTTACAATAACAAATTTGCCTTTGTGCTGGTCTACAATGTCTTGTAGTATATTTTCTGTAGTTGTGGTGGGCAGTTTGGCAATCACGGAACCCTCAATAGGCGGTTTGGAATTGTTGATTGCTATTTGGTTAGATAACATTTTGAGGTAGCTTGCCGATTTAGCAAGGTCTATTTTGTTTGCAAGATCGTCTTTGGTTAGGTCTTCAATGTTGTTTATCCTTGACATTTCTTTCTCAAAAAGCAGCATATCATGTGTCCAATCGGGCAGTTGAAAGTACTCTTGAAGGTATTCCAAATCGGTTTTGCCCAATATATTGTTGTTGAAGTTGGTAAGCTGGCTTTGGTATTTTGTTTTGAAGTTTTGAGTAGCTACAGTCAATTTTTCCAAATCAAAATCATTGGTGCCCATTTCGTCTTTAGCGTTATTTAGTTGCTCATACAGCATGGTTTCCTCGGTTGTGAGTACAGTGCCTTTTTGTTGTAGGTAATTGATAAAAGATAGCATACCCGGTTTGGGTTTGCCAAACTCTTCATTGTTGATCATTTTGTATTTTACAAGGCTTGGGTAGCCCAATTCGTACAAAATAGAAGAATCGGCAAAGGCTTTTACTAGCGCAGTTCTGTAGCCCGTATCGGTATTGACCGATGTGTACTTGTAACTGAAGTTCGTTTTGTTTCCTTTGCGCACTTGTGCTTCTTGAAACTGTTTTTGTGCTTGATAATAATTCAGTAATCCGTAAGCATACGATGCATTTGCACAACGCTTGAGCAACGTTAATTGCGCTGCGTTAATGGTATTGAGACTGTAGAGTTGCAGCATTTTGGCTAGCACTTGGTTGTATTTTTCAGTTACTTGTTTTCGGTACAATGCTGGAGCATTTACGTAAGAACTGTCCTTTATAAAATTCTCATGCTTTATTGATTGAATTTCGTTGCTCAATTTTGCCATCAAATTGTTTATGTAAGCATTGGTACCCATCATTATCATGTTGGGTTCTTTGTACTTATCTGAAAGTCGTATTAAATTTTTACCGGTATATCGACGCGACCAATTGTCGTCGAGAAATAAGGTATTTACACTACCTGGCGTCACATAAAACGATTGCCCCAAACCACTATAACTGTTAAATTTGTACGACTTGTTCATAGATACAAACTGGGGAAACATTACCGGAATATCGAATTGAAAATAGCCGTCTTTGTGTAGTAGGGCATAAAACTTTCCGTGTGTATTTTCCAAAATCATCATTAACGGTTTGATGATGGTAACATCGTTCAAGTATATTTTAATTTTTGCCCTGTTTTTGGGGGCGGTAGTAATTGTTGAAGGTGCTATGTTGTTGTTGATTTTTAATTCGAGTGCATCAACCGGTAATTTTTTTGTGCAAATAATTGCTTCGGTGGCCTTTGTACCAATTTTGCACAGCCCCCTGCCCATATTTTGTACATACAATTGTATTTTTTCTTTTTCATTGATTAGTTCAATTGTCCACTCGTTTTGGTGGTTGGTTACTTTTCCATAGTGCCAAATTTCGTTGTTGTAAATAGCAATACTGTCTTGAAAACCAACAATCCAAGTCAAGTTATTTTTTTCATCCAACCAATTGCCCGCAATTTCTTCCGGTAGTAGTCGTGCCTCCTCTTGTAGTTCTATGTCAAAAATTTTCCAAGTAGATTTGGCATTTTCAATGAAATGCATCTTTTTCAAGTCTTTAGGTAGCGGTGGGTAAATCAGCGCAAAGCGTATAGGAGTAGAATCTTTCACCTCCCATTTTTCGCCACAACGTACCGCCATGCCTCTTGTTCCTTTCATGTATATTTTGGGCGTACCATTGTTGGGATCTAAGTAACTCGCGGTGTCAATGGTCATGGAACTGTTTTTGCCCGAAAGCTGTATGAAAAAGTGCAGTATTGTTGCAGTGTCGCTCCGCTCAATTTTTTCTAATTGCAAACTTCTGCTGTTGGCATATTTGAATCGAGGGAAATGGATGGTGGATGTTTGGGCAAAAGAAAGTTGTAGTAGGCAACTGTACGTTGCTAGCAAACATAATAAGCAAGCTTTTTTCATAAGTGGTAAATGCAAGATGGTTATTTAAGAGTTGCAAGATGTTCTTTTTTTACTATTCTTAGGGTATATGTTTGTTAATTTTTATGTCCTTTTTTTAAAAAATGTAATTTTTTCTTGTTTAAAGTTATTTGTACTACAATGAATGCTAGTGATGGTTGGAGTTTGGAATAGTAGATGGACTTGTTTTTTGTTGATATGTTTTGCATGCGTGAGGGATT
>Ga0114938_1000647_pt1 | contig 25399 bp, 16 predicted proteins | sample AshMeaBigSpring_FD_88675 | JGI IMG/M metagenome (GOLD analysis project Ga0114938, IMG submission 88675) | Groundwater microbial communities from Big Spring, Nevada to study Microbial Dark Matter (Phase II) - Ash Meadows Big Spring | ecosystem: Environmental > Aquatic > Deep subsurface >... | reverse complement strand
AACGAAACCACTGATATCGTTATACTTCTCAAAACATCCAACACAAATAGTGTAACCGAGATGCGTGCATTTTATCACACCTTACTAAACGCTGGATGCGAAGTTCCTGTTGTTTTGTGCAGAAGCTACACCGAAAGTGTAATACAAGACCTTCAAATAAAAGCAGCTACCGATTTAGGCGTAATGCTTATTGATGGTTTTGGCGATGGTATCTTACTACAAAATACATCAAACATAACTGTAGAGCAAGTTTGTTCGGTCGCCTTTGGAATTCTGCAGGCAGCTCGCGTACGTGTTACCAAAACTGAGTACATTTCGTGCCCAAGCTGTGGACGCACGATGTTTAATTTACAAACCGTAATAGCACGCATCAAAGCACGCACATCGCACCTTAAAGGCCTGAAAATTGGCATTATGGGTTGTATTGTAAATGGACCTGGCGAAATGGCCGATGCCGATTATGGCTACGTAGGTGCTGGAAGAGGAAAGATTAGCTTGTATAAGAAAAAAGAATGTTTACAACGCAATATCCCCGAAGATGAGGCAGTTGATAAACTGATTGATTTGATAAAACTGCATGGCGATTGGCATGAGTAAATTATCGGGCTGCTTTAATAAGCAGCTCTTTTTTTGTGTATAAATCAACAACAATTATTAAAAAGGAGAAATTCTTGGCCAAACAGTATTACCTTTGCAGCCGCAAATAACAAAAACAATTCATGAACAGCAGTAAAGAGCAAAAAACAGAATTAAATTCGAATGAAATTGAAAGTTGCATTTCGGTATTGGAGCATCTACTCAACAATGGCGATCAACTTACACAATTACCCGAAGAGCAACGCATTAAACTAATGATGATGGCGGGACAAATAACTCGCCCCGACAGAGCTGAAATAAAAAAACGAAACAAAAGCGTTAAACTTGCCAAAAAACAAGAAGTATCGGAACTTAACCGTAAAGCAAGAGCTGCAACAAGTATTCGTACTGCACGACTTGCAAGCGTGTTCGAAGCACCTGAACAGAAAGCTTTAGCTGAACTATCAACAGACGATAGTCAAAAAACATTAGCTACAGAACACAATTGCTATGTTTGCAAAAAGAAATATACGGTCATTCATCATTTCTACGATTCGATGTGTACCGAATGTGGCGATTTGAATTATGCAAAACGATTCCAAACCTGCGACTTAACAGGTCAAGTAGCGCTTATTACAGGTTCGCGCTTAAAAATTGGCTACCATGCAACATTAATGATGCTACGTTCAGGAGCTTCGGTAATTGCTACTACTCGCTTTCCTGCCGACTCAGCCATACGTTTTGCCAAAGAAAAAGACTATGACGTTTGGGGACATCGTTTGCACATTTACGGTCTTGACCTGCGCCACATCCCAAGTGTGGAACTATTTGCAAGCTATGTAGAACAAAAATACGAACGTCTTGACATTTTAATAAATAACGCTGCACAAACCGTACGTCGACCATCTACTTTTTATAGTCACCTGATGACCAACGAATCGTTACCGTTTCATGAACACGCGCCTAAAGTTCAACAATTGCTTCAACACCACCATCAATGCTTAAACGAGATAGAAGCATTTAATGGTAATGGAACCGTTGATAGTAATGCGCCCATGTCTGTTCGTTGGAATGTACGCACGCCGGGTATAGGGATTAAAGCTTCAGCACAATTGTCGCAAATACCATACAGTTTCGATAATTCAAACGAAGCAGTAGAGTTATTTCCAGAGGGAAAACTTGATGCCGACTTACAACAAGTTGACTTACGCAAAACCAACAGTTGGCGTTTAAAACTGGGCGAAATTGAACCTGTGGAAATGATGGAAGTACAATTAGTTAATTCCATTGCTCCCTTTGTGCTTTGCAATCGATTAATTGAACTGATGCGTAAAGATTATACAGGTAAGAAACACATCATCAATGTATCGGCCATGGAAGGTAAGTTTCACACCTTTAAAAAAGCCGACCGACACCCGCACACCAACATGGCAAAAGCTGCACTTAACATGCTCACGCATACTTCAGCAAGCGACTTAGCCAAAGACGGCATTTACATGAATGCTGTAGATACTGGCTGGGTAACCGACGAAGATCCAGCTGAGATCTCGAAACGTAAACAAGAGATCCATGATTTTCAGCCACCTCTGGACATTGTGGACGGTGCTGCACGCGTTTGCGATCCCTTTATCGACGGCATCAACACGGGTAAACACTGGTGTGGAAAATTCCTGAAAGATTACTTCCCAATTAGTTGGTAAAAATCATTTACCATTTAACAATTTACTATTTACTATTTAAATAAAGATAAGACAGACAGTGTATTATTGAGCTAAGTTAAACACCTAAGTACGAAAGCCCCTGTAGCAAAACTACAGGGGCTTTTTTCGTAGTATGGAAACAAGATTATACTATTCGTCTTTTTTCTTTTTCTTGAACAGCATGGTAATTAAACCACCTCCTGCAAGCAAAGCCATCAGGATACCACCATCGATAGGAACTGATATTGGATCTTCGCCAGGATGTGTACCACCCCCTGTTTGTGCAAATAACACATTTACTAATAACAATCCAGCAAACACCAGTGCGATTTTAAGCATCGTGTTTCTGTACGTATTTATTTTATTTGTTTTCATATTCATACTTTTATTTAATTATAACACGTTGAGTTTGTTCTTGGTTTGCAACTTTAGTACGTACAATATAAATTCCTTGTTTTAAACCAGGTTGTAATGTATTGATTTTATTAGCTTCAATTCTAGTAGAATATATCATTTTACCAGTATAATCCATTACATTCACAACACCGCCCTCAGACAATTTATTATTAACAATGAATCTATTTTCGCTAACAAATAGTTGAATATCTGAGTTATTTAATTTTTCAATTCCATTGATCCCACCTAATTCACCAATAATTTTAAAACGTTTAGCTGGATCCGATTCATTAGATGTAAAACTATACTCGCTACCGTTTGCTGTAATATCAACGGTTTTATTATCTACCATATCAAATAAATAAATTGACTGATATTTTTGATCTAAATTAGAGTGATTGAAAATCAGTTTAAAGTTTGACTCTGTACCTTTTTGTACTCCTATGTAAGCATTATTTATATCGCTAACAACATTTATTTGATAATTATCATCCGAACCTACACCATACAACTGAGCAATATTTGCATTTGCCAACATTTTAGGACCATCAAAACCATTATCAAAACCATTTGTAGTATTTTCAATTTCGAACACCCACATACGATCAGAAAATTTATCTCCTTTCAAGTCAATCATGGTACTCATTTTAGTATCCACCGCTTTGGCACGTTGCTTTTGAGTATTCGACACAAGATTGGCTTTAGCATACGAAACCGAACCTGGATGTGCTGTAGCTTTTACAATAAACCCTTGCATACCTGCAATTTCGGCATCAACGCCACCAGAACCTGCAGTACCAGGAGTAAGTACTTTATATGTTCCAGGACCTTCGCCAGGTTCAAATTGACCATTACTGTTTAACCAATCGTTGTAGGTACCCGTATTATACAAATACACCGCAGCTTGCGTATTAGCTCCAAAACTCATATTTCGAATATCCATACTAGCAGTATAAGGGTTACTAAGCAAGTTTTGACCCTTAAAATAGGCAGTTGGTGTATACTGAAGTGTTTTACTAAAATCAGCAGTATTCAGTGTTCCTGCAAATGAATATTTGTGGTTATACTGCTGACAAAGTTCATAGGCCAAACCTGGATATAATACATCACCAGCAGTATACTGCAAGGAAGTTCCATTATTTCTTCGTGCCCAAACATCGTAGTAATCAGTCACACTTTCATCCCATTCGCGAACATAAATATAATTAAAATAGGTACTGTAAGCTGCTGAAGTAATCGGAATACCGAAGTACTGCCATTTATACCTACTACCTGCAGGAAGCGATGTATTCCATTCTGATTTTGAGAACATTTCAACTGTTGCTTGAGGAGTTCCACTTGCAAATATTAAACTTCCATTAGCCGAATTATCCGATGCAACATCTATTGACTTAATAAGTATACCACTCGTGCCTGCATTATTGGTTAACGTACCATCCACATCCATACTTACACCTTTATTGATAGTTAATTTGCGCGACGCATTGATAGTCAAATTTGTTACATTATTCGTAGCAGTAAGCGTACAATTACCATCAATTATTGGACTATCAGCAACGTTACCAAAACCACCTGTACCTGTAGAGCCAGGAACTTGTTGCACATCCCAAAGTGAAGCAGTTTCCCAAGTACCAGTACCAGTAAATTCTGGTATATTATCATACGTTAATTCGTTAGCATAAATAGTTCCACATTCGTTTGTTGCATAACCTCTAAAATAGTATACTGAACCTCTAGTTTGTGAAGTAAGGTTTCTAGTAAATGAACCAGTTCCTGTACCAGCACCAACTTTGTTAGTCGTACTTGTACCTAACGAACTTCCAAGTTTAATTTGTGTTCCTCTTGCCGAAACTGTAGATTTCGATGAAGTGATGGTTGCACCAATGGTAGCTGTAGTTAATCTAACTAAAGTTGCTGGATCAGTTACTATGACAGGAAGCGCGCAGAGGTATGGATTTTTAGTGTTTTCTGGAGTATAATATCTCGGCATAGTGCCATTCAGATTATACTCATATACTCTAAACCAATACTCGTTGGTAGAACTTGGGACTGTTACTGTAACACTTGATCCTGTACCATTATATATCACTTGAAATCCTGTTGGATTTCCTGTTGAATAGTCCGTATTTGCAGTAAATACATCATTATCTGCAGGAACAGGAAAAGAAGGAGCAACATCACCTGTTGTGTTTTTTACGATATAAATGATTCGATGATCTCCATTACCAATTGTACCGTCAAGTTTAATGGTAGTTGGAGTGATTGATGTAAATGTTATACCAGAATATTGACTATTCGGATATGTTGGTTGAGAACCTAAAATAGATACTGCTCTAATGTAACTTGATGCATCGTTCGTAACTGTACCACCATCTAAAGACGTAGTACTTGTATTTAACCACCTCACTTGCAACCCACTAACATTAGCACATTCATCGGGTAGAGTTCTATTGTAAGTGGTTAATGTACCAGTTAAAGTTATGACAGCACCTGCATTTGTCCAACTACCACCCGAAAGTTTGTATTGTAATTGAAAATCTCTTGGCCCTGCGTCATCGGTATTCATCATAGCACCTACGGTGATAGTGTGTAAATCGGTAGTATTGAAAGGCGAAATTGTCCAGTATTGACTACCTGCATCCCAACCACTTGACGCAGCACCATCTCCTGAAAAAGAAGGTGCAGTTAAACCAGCCGACACTGAAAATGTACCAGTTTGTCCTACAGTGCTGGCAGCATTAGCAGTTAAAGCATAACCGACTACATTGTCTGCCATCACATTTTGCCCCAATAGTATAGCAAATGCCATTACTAGGAGCAATTTAATTTTTTGTGAAAAGAATCTCTGTTTCATAAGGCCACATTTTAATTATTAGAACTTTTAGTTGAATATTTTTAAATACGATATTTTAACGAACAATTATATTTTTAGATAACCCGACTTATACTAAGAATAAGATAACCCAAAGTGGTAAAAAACGATAATTGTGCCCAATTAATTTCCCTTGGTTCAACCACATAAACGGTGTCGCCAACATATATTTTTTTTATTTGCATTCGTTTAGTAGGATCATCCGAAAACAAGTCTTTTACTCTTATTTTTTCATAAGCAGAGTCACCACGCATAATCATAATCTCTTTGCATTTGCGTACTTGTTTAATCCCACCAGCTTTACTTATAGCTTCCATCAGAGTTATTGGCTCAAAAACAGGCAGTTGACCAGCCCTATTTACGTAACCAATAACGCTAATTATTTGGTTTGACATTACACTAACAAACACTGTAACCACTGGATTAATGACATATTTGCCTACATTTTCGGATATTAGCTTGGTAAAGGCTTTTACCGACATGCCCGAAGCTTGTATGCTTCCCAAGCCTGGAAATTGAACATAGCCATCAGGCAAAACAACAATGTGTTCGAGACTAAACTCGGGGTGCCCCATTACTGCAATTGTTAGCATATCGCCTTTTTTTATTACATAATTATTATCAACCTCTTGAGCCCTAATATTGATGCAAAAAAGCAGTGCTACAAATACTCCTAAAATTTTAAATCGTGTATTCATTTAATCTATTTATTAGTAAATTACTTGATTTCTATCTTTTCGTTGTTCTAAATAAGTACGTATCTCTCGCTTTCGAAGCATTTCGTACGATGGTAAATCAGGATAAAAAAACAATTTTGAACCTTCCTTGCTATACTGCCCTGGTATGCTGCCAAACGAAAATCGTGGCGAACTCAATATATCCTTGTACAACATCATTAAAAAATCGGGTTTCATATCTGTTCTAAATACATTTTTAAAGTGATCAATAACATAAAGCTGATCCTTTTCATCTAAAGCTGTAAACGACTTTCGCATTCCTTCAAGTACATATCGTTGACGTTGATTACGCATTTCATAAATCATTTCCATCGTAGCGGGATCAACTTCAAAATTGTCTTGACGAACCAAATCCTTCGTTTTCTCACTCTTTACTTTCATCTTTATATTGTACCAATCTAAAAAGCGGATATACTCCCATGCATAAAAACCATCAATTATTGACTTCCCGTTGTTTAATTCGTATTGACGTGCAAAAGGAGCATCCAAATTAACTTCAATCCCACCTAGCAAATCAACTAAATCAATAAAATTAAATCTATCCTGAATTAAAAAGTAATCAATTTTTTGTTTTAACGTTCGCTCTAAAATCCTCATTGTTGGGTATATATCCAACGTAAAAAACAAATCTACAATCCGATATTCGTTATTTAAAAAAGTTGCACTATGTGGAATATGAACAAAATTTATTTTTCGGAACTCTGGATAATAATTAATTAACACAAAAACGCTTGGTAACCCAACATATAAAATACTATAACTTTTAATTTCTTTTTCGCTCGATGAAGCAACTACTTCTTTTGTTAAATCAATGTAAGATGCTTTTATTGTTCTATTAATTTCATCTACAAACTTATAGCGAGCTTGACCTGCACCTTTACCTTTACACGGAATGTGATAAACTGAGTCGTGCATCACAATCTTATCCATATTCACTTTCAAAACATCAGCATTTAATGTAAAACCGTTCGCCAACCGAATTAACATTGCCAAATCTGAACCTTCGCGCATGGTGTAAACAGCTTCGTGCTTAACACAGCCACAAGTAGCTACACGTATAAATCTTTTTTCATTTGATGGTTTGTTGTAAAACACATAAATTAAAAGTGCCACCAATATAATTAAGCCTACAATAATCCAAAACCACAATTTGCGCCTTTGATACTTATTTCGTTTTCTTTTTTTAATCTTCTCCATTATTCAACAGATTAAACAAACATTACTTCCAAAAATAACTGATTATAGAAATAAGAATTCCAAGAATAAGAACAGCTATAAAAATCATTGATTTTCCAGGCAACACTTTTTTAACCTGCTCATCAGCTGTACTTTCCGCTTGATCATCGTAACGATTATACTCGTAATTGTAATCACCATAGTTTTTCCCATTCCCTTCGTGTAAGTCGTTTAATATAGCCGCCGTATATTTTTCATTAAAAATACTGAGAACTTTGAATAGTTTATTAAGCATGGCTCGAGTTGTACGTCGCAAGCGCACTACAACCAACACAGCATCTACATGTTCAAAAAAGTCTACGATGTCAGGAATATAAATTGCAGCTGGAGTATCAAAAATTACAATATCGTAATTAGCTCGAGCCCAATGAATAAATTCAACTAACTTTTTACTATTGTAGAACAGCTCTTTGTGTCCTTCGGCGTTACCAGCATTAATGAACCAAAGTGTTTCGATTGCTGTAGTATTAATAATTTCGTCAGTTGAACATTCGCCCAACAGACAATTACTTAAACCTTTGTCGAATTCGGGATTGACACGTTTACTTAATTTGGGCGAGAAAAAATCCATATCAACTAATAAAACACGTTGCTCTTTATTTGCTAATGCCGAAGCTAATTTCATACTTACCAACGACTTACCATCTAACCTATCAGGACTTGAAACAACAAATGTTTTTAAATCTTTTAGCTTCTGAAGCTGTCTTAAATTTACAATTAAACCACTTAAGTCGCTCGACGACCGATAGTTGGATCCAGCTTTCTTAATTGTATTAATAAATTGACTTTCTTCGGTTGAATATCGTTTAACTACACCTAACACAGGTGCTTTAAAAAAGCGTTCGTAATCATCAGTAAGCATTATTCTGTCATCGAGCATATCGTAAATAAACACGATAATAGAAGCTATCAACAAACCCAATAACAAAGCCAATAGCAGATAGAAAAGAATACCTTTGTTAGCTATAAAAATTGAACTTGGATCATCAACAAAAACAAAACGACTTAAACTTCCTTGTGAGGTTGATTGTGTTTCAATCAGTTTATCGTTTAATTGGTTAATTGTAAGACTTACAAGTTCACGATTACGTAATGTTTGTTGTTGCTCTTCGTTAATTGATCCAGGTAATGTTTTTTGCTCTAATTCGGCAATTATTTGCTCTAGAGATTTTACTTTAGTTTCTTCCGATACTTCTTGAATTTTATAATCCATCAACTTGCTCATTAGTTGAGCTTTCAATGGATTTTGAACTAAATTACGAATCTCCATACGCTGTTGTAGCGTGTCACGAATCATCGAGCTAATTTGTTCAATATTGTTACGTATTTGTTTAATTTCGGGGTGATCTTCCTTATTTCGAGTTAACGAACGTGCCAAGTCAACCTCCAAATTCATTAACTGCACTTTAAGCGGTTCTGAAAATGCTGACTCACTAACAATGGTACCGTCCAGATTTTTCAACTCATTTTCAGTACGAATTCGAGCTGAAGTGATGGATGCTAAATTTACTCTCGCATTTAAAAGATCGGCTCTAAACTGATCAAGCGTAGAACTAATTTTATCAAAATCAATAATTTGTGTACCCTTTGATGCACCTGAATGCATTATGGAAATATCAATTTGATTTAACTTCCGATTGTTTTGGCCTATTTGATCGCGCAAATAAACGATTAAACGTTCCGAGTTTGATACTTGATTTTGAATTAATAGCTCATTTAATGATTTTACATAAGCACGTATCAAAACAGGTATATGTTCGTTGTACTTGGAGGTAATACTAACCAAATAAACAGGAATACGATCCTCTTTCCGTTTATCAATTACACCAATTTGCACCATCGATTTAAGTTGCGAAACCGAATAAGTTAAACCCGAATTTTTTATTGTCGTTTTTAAAACTTCATTCGATTTCATTGCCGTAAGCCAATAGTTTTTATCAAAATCCGATTTTACAATAGGAGCATTATCCATGCTCATATATTCGCGCATCGTTTCGTTGTAAAAAACTTCGTAATTTGACTGGTAAAGCTTAGGTTGTTTTAGAGCGTATAGTACTACGAGCAAAATAACTATTGCAAATACACTAATAAACAACCATTTATGTATAAGTATAATTCTAAAAAAACGCGACACAAAACTGCTTAAATCTTGTTGATTTGTTTTGTGACTAGTGTAAGAATTGATCTCATTCTTATCTTGGTTTTCGTCGATATATTTTGAATTATTATTCATTTTTTATGTGCTTTTAGGATAAAGAATTGTAAACTAATTCAATAATTGGGATATTTAATGTTCTTTATTTGATAAATTGTAACGCAAATCGGTAACTTTATCCGTGTTATCAAGTCTGTAGCGTAAATCCTTACTCTTGATACGTGCGTATTCGTTTTTGTTTACAGGTGGATAATCTGATAGAATTAGGTCAACTATACAGTAGATATCTTCAATTGTCAAACCTACTCCTGATGGTATACATAAACCATTTTTAAATAAGTTTTCGCTTACATTGGTACCATAATATGGTAAATTAGCAAATACAGGTTGTAAATGCATTGGTTTCCACAACGGGCGGGTTTCTATGTTGTTTTTTTCTAAAAGTAGTCTTATTTCATCGGCAGTACGTCCAAATTTAGTTTCGTCAATTAAAATACAAGTAAGCCAAAAATTTGATTCAAAATCATCAGAGGGATTTTCCTGAACTGTTATACCCTGCACCCCATTAAATAGTTTCGAATATAATTTATGATTGCGGCGCCGTGCCTCTATAAAGCTATCAAGTGCAAGCATCTGACCGCATCCAATACCAGCACTCACATTACTCATCCTATAATTATAGCCAACTTCTTTATGTTCGTAGTAAACTTCATTTTCGCGCGCTTGGGTAGCATAAAAAAGTGTTTTTTGAGCACTTTCTTTGTCCTTACAAATTAAAGCTCCCCCACCCGATGTGGTGATTATTTTATTGCCATTAAAAGATAATGTACCAAAATTCCCAAATGTACCACAGCTTTGATTCATGTAGCGTGATCCAAGCGCTTCACAAGCATCTTCAACCACTGGAATACCATATTTTTGAGCTACAGCTACAATTTTATCGGCTTGTGCAGGCATTCCATACAAATCGACAAAAAGTACAGCTTTAGGTAATTTGCCAGTTGTTGCAAGACGGTCTTCAATAGCTAATTCAAGCTGTACGGGACACATATTCCAAGTAACAGTCTCACTATCGACAAACACTGGCTTAGCTCCTAAATAAGTAATTACATTTGCCGTAGCAGCAAATGTAAACGATTGGCACAACACTTCATCACCTGCTCCGACGCCTAGTTGCAACAATGCTAGATGCAAAGCAGCCGTACCTGTATTTAGAGCAACTACATTCATCTGTGCATTACTATCTGATACATAACGCTGTAACCTATTTTCGAAATCGGTTACATTGGGGCCTAGTGGAGCAATCCAATTCGTATCAAATGCACTTTGAATAAATTGCATTTCGTATCCGCTCATTTGAGCCAAGGATAACCAAATTTTGTCTCTTTTCATAACCCAGTATTTAAAAAATTTCGTTCAACTTTAAACCTCTGTTATCTCACTTATCTTACAATCGTACATATTCAATATCGATGAAGCCCATGTCATTCCGACACCAAATGCACTAAGAAACAATACATTGTGCGAACTCAACTTATCTTTCAACTCGCTCACTATTGTTAGGGGAACCGAAACAGATGAGGTATTTCCAAACTTTTCGAGTGTTGAAGGTAACTTCTCTGTTTCCAACTTTAATTTCTTTGCTAAATATGAATTAATAAAACTATTTGCTTGATGAAAAACGAAATAATCAACTTTATCTTTGTCAACACCTGAATAGCTAAAAAGCTGATTAAAATCACGTGGAATTTCTTTAATTACAAAATTAAAAACATCTCCTCCGTTCATATATCCTTGTTCATCGCTCCGTATATTTCCAAACTCATCCACAACCTTCTCGACAACGCTTTCTGCAGATGATGGATATCGATAACCGCCTGCTTTAACTTTTATATAATCCTCACGTGAGCCATCAGAATTGAACGAAAAATAACTTTTACCAAATTTCTCATTTCGTTCAATTAGGGCAGCAACACCTGCATCGCCAAAAATAAAAGCTGTACGTCTATCTTTTTTCGAATATACTTTCGATCGTGTTTCGCCGTCTAAAATAAGTGCTTTACGTATTGATCCACTTTGCATTAACCCATACACCACACTTAAACCATATAAAAATGCCGAACATCCTAAATTGATATCAAAAGCCATAGTTGATGATGCTAACTGCAATCTATTTTGTAGTACAATCGAAGTTGCGGGCATCCGGTAATCTGGCGTTTGCGATATAAAAACCAACAGATCAATTTCTGAGCGATCAATATTATTATCATCAATCAATTTTTCGGCAGCTGCAAAACATAAATCAGAAGCACAGGTATTTTCGTCAGCAAATCGTCGTTCTACAATTCCAATTTTATCAACCACCTCCTTCACTTCTTCGGCGTTAAAATGAGCTGTATATTCGTAATTTTTAATTATTGTACGAGGTACAGCAGCACTCAATGCACTTATTCCTATATTATTAAATGTAATAAGAGCCATAATACTTTCAGATTAAAGAAATACCACCATCAATTTTCAAATCAGTTCCTGTTACCCATTTGCTTGCATCCGAAATTAAATAAACAATGGCATATGCAATTTCATCAGCTTTTCCATATCTACCCAATGGATAGCGTTGCTCGTCTTTCGAGTATTCCTCGTCGCTTAAGGGTCCGTGATTTGTTAAGCCCGTTTTAACCATCCCAGGTTGCACCGTATTTACTCTAATTTGTTTTGAAGCCAACTCAAGAGCCAACACTTTGGCGTATGATGAAATTCCACCTTTCGTAGCGCTATATATGCCATCGCCAATCGACGAATGAAAAGCCGCAATTGAAGACATAAACACTACTGATGCACCTCTATTAATTTTTTTCTGTTTCAACAATAACTTAGTTAAATTAATGGGAGCTATCAAATTAGTTAATAGAACATTACCCATTTCTTCTTCTTTAATATATTGTGTCAACATCCGATGGTTAATGCCTGCATTTTGAACCACTGCATCAAGTACAGGTAATTGAACTAGTAAGCCCTCAATTGCATTATTATCAGTTAAATCAGCAATAATCATTTTATGATTTCCAACTGTCAAACTTTCAAATGTTTGCGTTAATTCTGTTGCATTTCGTCCTGTAATATAAACTTCGGCACCTAATTGTGAACAAACAATTGCTGTTGCCCTACCAATGCCCGATGAGGCACCTGTAATCAACACTTTTTTAGTTGTTAGTTCAAATGGGTTCATCGCTTCAACAGATTAAATTAGGCATTTTTAATTGCATTAATAATATCGGCATTAGTCTGCAACAGTTTAAACTCTTTACCTTCGATAATCACGTCAAACTCTTCGTCAATCATAGCTATAAGCGAAAGGAAAACGAGTGAGTTCCATTCTTCATAATCTCTAAATTTATCCTCTAACTGCAACTCTCTGTCCGATATTTCAAGCACTTCCTTGAATTTCAATAAAAATTTCGCTTCCATAATATTATACTTTTAAATGTGGTGTGATTTTTAACTGAACACATAAAAAATCTTCTTTTTTTTATTCAAAATAAAGACCTAAATAATGCGTTCTAGTTTTGTCTAAAATTAATCATTGTTATTCAAAATGGTACGCGCAATCATTTATAGCAAATGAACCTACAAATTGTAATTTTTGCTACAAAAATTCGAAAACATGTAGTAACGATCATTTAAAACGCTTTAGATTTGGCTATAATTAGAATCTAGGAGATCATTTTGAATAAGTCAGTATGTAACACCTAGATTATTAAACCCACTAATCTCATCTAAATTTAATACTTTAACCAGCCAATAATTTATACATTTAAAAAATTTGGGTCTTTAAGAGAGTAGAAGCAGATTGCTACAGAACAAGGCTAAATTAATTATAATTAACACAAAAACTAACTTTATTAACCATATAGCGACTAATAGAACGAATCAAAAAAACATAAAATAGAATTTTTACTACAGGTAAAATCTAAGTAGTTATTACAAAATTTGATAAATAATTAAGCCCCAAATTGTCAAATGCTTTTTTTTTCGAATCTTGATATATCATTTCACAAACAAAAGATTTGAATTACGTTTAATATTCAACTAAAAAAATTAATTTTACAGTCGAAACCAAATAACTAGATTAAAAATGCTTATACTCCTTTCGCCTGCAAAAATTCAAAACTTTGAGAAACAAAACCTTATAAAAACTTTCACGCTGCCAAAATTTATGCACGAAGCTGAACAGTTAATTAGTTCGATGCGCAATTTATCTCCATCGGAAATCAGCAAACTATTATCCATCAATTCGAAACTGACAGAGTTAAACTACGATCGGTATTTCAACTGGCACTTGCCCTTTACGCTCGAAAATGCCAAACAAGCAGCCCTTGTGTTCGATGGTGAAGTTTTCAGAGGGTTAAATGCACCAACATTTACTGATGCCGATTTTGAATATGCCCAACAACATTTAATGATACTATCTGGGCTTTATGGCGCGCTTCGACCATTGGATTTAATTCAGCCCTATCGCCTCGAAATAAGCTCAGCATTAGTCAACGAAAAAGGTAGGAACCTGTATGCCTTCTGGCAAGAAAAGCTAACCAAACATTTATTCAACGAACTGAAAAAAAAGCATTCAAACACAGTTATTAATTTAGCTTCGAGCGAATACTTCAAAGCATTCAACCTAAAAAATACCGATGTAAATGTAATTGATGTTGAATTTTTAGAGTATAAAAACGATAGTTTAAAACCAATTGTTATCTATACCAAAAAAGCGCGTGGGTTGATGGCACGGTTTCTGATTACAAATAAAATTGAAAATCCTGATGATATAAAAGGTTTTAGCGATGGTGGCTATTGGTTTAATCCACAACTATCTACCGAGAGTAAGTTGGTATTTGTGAGGTAAATGTGTTTCGAGTTTCATGTTTCATGTTTCGAGTTTCGAGTTTCGAGTTTTTGTAATTAATTATTCATTTTCTAATTTCTCCAAATTATGAATAACCGTTTTTTAAAAAAAGCAATTCTGTTTGCAACAGCCGCAATGCTGATTGCTGTAATTCTGTTGGCGCAAAAAAAGGAATCAAGTCCCCTCGCCCTTCGCTGGTTAAAAGTAGAGCAATTAGCCGAAAAGCAATTACCTGAATCGGCGTTGAAGGAAGTAGAACAAATAATTGATCAAGCTGAAAAAGAAAAAAACGCCGCGCAACTGATAAAAGGCATGTTGTATAAAATGCGCTTTACGTTGGAGCAAAACCCCGACAAAGCCCCCGAACTTATTCGCGAATTCGAAGAATTTACCAACAAAACAACCTCGGCTACCGACAAAGCACTGCTTCAATCGATGACTGCTGAGTTGTACGCAAATTTCTACCAAAATAACGAGTGGAAAATAAACCGTAGAACGAGCATAGCAGGCGATTTACCGGATGATATGAACGAGTGGACCAAGAATATTTTTTACACAAAAATTACCAATCTATTATCCTATTCACTTTCAAATCACACAGTACTGCAAAAAACGAATGCTATTGTTTACAAGGACATCTTACTACCAGGTAAAGACAGTAGATTGCTGCAACCAACCTTATTCGAGCTTTTGGCTTGGCGAAAAATCAATATATTAAACTCACTCCAAAGCATTTCGGATGTTAAAAACCCAATTTCAGAAAATACATACTTTTCTGACACTCAAAAATTTGTTGCACTAAAAGCTGAAACCAATTATGATTATTCCATTGAAAATAAAATCATTGAAACCTACCAACAAATTCTTTCGTTTCGACTAACAAACTCCAATATTCCAGCTCTGCTCAATGCTGAACTTGAACGATTAAGCTACGTTCGAGAAAGAACCACGAATCCAAACTCAGACAGTTTATACTTAAACGCACTTAACGAATTGCATAAAAGGTATTCATCCAACGAATTTGTAACGGAAGTTATAGCAGAAAAAGCAACTTATTACATTGAAAAAGCAAAAGAAAATGAATTCAATGAGAGTGCTAACACGTCAAACAGAAAGGACCTTAAAAGAATTGCTTATAATATTTGTGCCGATGGTATAAAACGATTTCCAGCCTACAAACGAATCAATATACTTCACAATATTCAAGCTTTAATCAAACAAAAAAATGTAATTATTGACTACCAAAAAGAAACTCCATTACAGAAGGCACTAAAGGTAAATATGAAAAATACAAATACTTCGAACTTGCAATTAAAAGTATATCGTATTAATGCTACAGCACCTCAACACAATGCATATTTCAAGAATGGAAAAAACTACAACACTGATTATCCTAATCGAACTTTGATTGAAATTCGCACCATTACATTAAAATCAAATCCAAATTTTGAAGAAACCGAGTCAAGTTTTGAAATTAAGGTAAATGACTATGGTATTTATGATTTTATACTCGAAGAGGTGGGTAGTAAAACAGCAAATAATAAGACAAAGGGAACATTTATTGTTACCGATTTGGCTTTTTTGATGCGTTCGAACAAACCCAAAATTTCGGATGTATATGTCTTGAACCGACAAACAGGGCATCCCCAACAAAATGTAATTGTTAAAGTCCTTACTACAAATTGGAATGGAAATGGATATAATGATGTATTTAAAGGTCAATACAATACAAACAACAATGGTTTAATCAATTTTAGTTTCGAGAATAATTATTATTCGCACATTTTGTATTTTGAAAAAGGGAAAGACAGCTATTTCTCATCTAATTCCACGCCTTACTATTACAACAGTAGAACCAGCGAGTCGCAAGATAGACAAGTTTCATTTTTTACAGATCGTTCACTTTATCGTCCTGGTCAAATATTACACTTCAAAGCTATTGCTTACAATTTAAATAAATCGCAACAAAATGTACTACCAAACAGCGAAATAAAAATTGAATTAATCAATGTAAACGGTAAAACAGTAAGCACAAAATTATTTAAAACAAATGAACTTGGATCTATTTCGGGAGAATTTGCTTTACCGCAGGATGGTTTAAATGGCTCTTATAGTCTTCGCACACAAGGGGGGAGCTTGAACTTCTGGGTTGAAGAATACAAACGGCCAACTTTTGAAGTGAAAATTGAAAAGCCCAAAGACGAAATACGGTTTGGCGAAATGGTAAAAATTGATGGATCAGTTAAAGCTTACGCTGGCTATAATGTAGCTGATGCCGAAGTAAAATACCGTGTTGTACGTACTGTGCATCATTTTTGTTGGTGGTATACCGAACCACAACAAGAAGTAGCTACAGGCACAACAAAAACTGATGCTGTGGGTAACTTATCGTTTACGTTCATCCCCAAAAAAGAAGCAAGTAAACCTTCCCGGTGGAACGACAGAGTTTTCAATTATACCGTATATTGCGACGTTACTGACACTAAAGGTGAAACACAACAAGGCGAGCAAATGCTATCTATTGGCGATAAATCGCTCTTTATTAGATCGAATTTCCCTGATCTTGTTGAAAAAAACGAAACACTTACAACAGAGCTCACAACAGAAACCTTGAATAATGAGCTGGTAAACTCAACTGTGAGCTACAGTATTTATAGTGTAATTGCTGGTAATAATTACGATGAAAATAATGATACAGATAAAGATTTAAAAACTGACAAAGAAGTTTTGAAAGGCACTTTCGAGACAAAAAACAAAACACTCCAGCTGAATTTTAAAAACTATGCATCAGGTAGATACAAACTGATTTTCACAACCAAAGACTCACGGAATCAAACAGTTTCATTCGAAAAAACATGTATTATTTATGATAAAAATGAAAAAAAACCACCTGTAAAAACCTATGTTTGGTTGCAAGCAGAAAAAACCGAATGTGCAATTGGTGAAAATGCAATTATTCAGTTTGGCACTTCGACCGCAAATACCAAAGTTCTATACGAGATAATGCAGGGAAATACAATTCTCGAAAGTCGTTGGATTGATTTATCTAATGAAATCATGAACTTCGAAATCCCATTTCGTGAATCGTATGGAACAGGTGTATGCTTGCAATTTACATTTATGAAAGACGAACAGCTCTTTTCGCGTAAAGTTCAGCTGACACCTAAAACCATCAAAAAAACAATCACACCAAGTTTTAGTGTGTTTCGAAATAAACTACTGCCTGGCGAAAAAGCCGAGTGGACCGTCACTATCCCCAAAACAGTGAAAGACAAAACTGCCGCTGAGTTATTAATAAGTATGTACGATGCATCGCTTGATGCTATCCGTCCGCATAGTTGGTACTTCAATCCGGTTTACAACGAAACAGTAGCGTTTTCGCCTACATGGACAGCTAATCGTTTTGACAAAGAACATGGCAATATCTATTTTGATGTTGCAACCAAAAAAGTGACAGATTGGGCATTCGATGAGTTATACTGGTTTGGATTAGACTTAAATAGCGCCAACTACCAATACAGACCTCAATTGCGTAGAGCTGCTAGACTAACGAATAGCATTAATGTCGTAGAAGATAATGTTTCATTTTCAATGGCTATGGAAGATGTTAGTCAATCAACAGATAATGTATCGAAAAACGCCTTATTACAGAAAGGCGTAAACCAATCCAAACCCCTTCAAATCCGCACAAATTTCAACGAAACGGCCTTTTTCTATCCACAGCTTTGCACCGATGCGCAGGGGAATGTGAAATTTTCGTTTACTGCTCCCGAAAGCCTGACCCGTTGGAATGTGAATATGCTCGCACATACTGCCGATTTGTATGTTGGCCAGAAGCAGGAACAGGTTGTTACTCAAAAAGACTTGATGGTACAAATGAACTTGCCACGCTTTGTTCGTCGGTCGGATAAGTTAACGCTGAGTGCAAACATCGTAAACTTAACGGATAAAAACTTAAGCGCGAATGTAGTTTTTGAATTAATAGATCCGGCTACCGAAAAGGTTTTTTTCAATCAAAGTAAAGCGGTTGTTGTTACTTCGTCTTCAAGTCCCTCTCCTCAAGTAGAGGTATTTAGGGAGAGGTCGAATGGGGATGAGATCGTATCATTCGATATTCCAGCCCTTGCAAATACCGAATTAGTTATATGCAAAATGGTTGCTACTGCAGGAAACTTCAGCGATGGGGAACAAAAATACTTGCCTGTTTTGCCCGACAAAGTGTTGGTTACCGAAAGTATGCCTTTGATAATACGCTCGAATGAAACTCGAAAATTCAACTTTGAAAGTATGATTCAGCATGCTGCAAATGTGGAAACGAAAAACTTAACCGTAGAATTCTCGTCAAACCCTACGTGGTATGCAGTACAAGCATTGCCAACACTTTCGACACCCGAAAATGACAATGCAATCGATTATCTTACTGCCTACTATGCAAACACTTTGGCAAGTTACATCGCCAACTCAAACCCCAAAATTGCTCAAGTGTTTGATCAATGGAAAAAAGCAACAGGTAGTAGAGACGCACTTATTTCGAACTTACAGAAAAATGTGGAGTTGAAAAACATGTTGCTCGAAGAAACACCTTGGGTAATGGCAGCGCAGGACGAAACCGAACAAAAACGTCGTATTGCCTTGTTGTTCGACCTAAACATGCAAAAAAATCAAAGTCAGCAATACATGGATAAACTACTTAAACTACAAGGCCCTAATGGAGGTTTTAGCTGGTTCGAAGGTATGCACGAAAGCCGCTACATAACACAAGAAATAGTGCTGAATTTAGCCAGACTAGATCGACTAACTAAAACTGCAAACAGCAAACAGCAAACTATAAATGCTGCATTAAAGTACCTGGATTTAGAGATAGCGCGCGACTTTGCCGAATTAAAACGAAACAACATAGATTATTTAAAACAAAACTGCATCGGGAATATGCAACTATTTTACTTGCATCTCCGTTCGGAATATCCTAACATAGCTATCGACAAATTGGCAACAGAAGCTGTACAATATTATACCGAACAGTCGGAAAAATATTGGACCTCATTTACATTATATGGCAAAGCCATGATGGCCATTGTGGCACACCGAAATGGCAAAACTACAATTGCCAACGACATTTTAAAATCATTAAAAGAAAATGCGCTAAAAACAGATGAGCTAGGCATGTATTGGGCTCGAAACACATCGGGATACTATTGGAGCGAACGACCTATTGCCGTGCAAGCAGCCATAATTGAAGCGTTTGCACTCGTTGACTCATCAAACATTTCCGATGTTGACGAAATGAAGATATGGTTGCTTAAACAAAAACAGACACAACGTTGGGACTCGCCGTCGGCAACCGTCAATGCCATTTATGCTTTATTAATGCAAGGAACCGATTGGTTGGGAAATAGTAGCCAAGTGAAAATTAAATTGGATGGTAAAACACTTGAGCCAAGCTCCACAGAGGTTGGAACTGGTTATTTTAAAGAAACCATTCCGGTGGCAAACATTAAACCCGAAATGGGACAAGTAACTATTACCAACACTGACAAAGTAACACAAAATCACCCAACCAATAAATCGTCTATCGGCTGGGGAGCCATGTATTGGCAGTACTATCAAGATTTGAATAAGGTGGAAGCGCAAGGAGGAGCGTTGAAAATTAGCAAAAAATTGTTTGTAAAGTCATCATCTATTGATAGGGTGACTTTGAGTCACCCTATCAATAATGGCTCAACTAGTATGATTCCGATTGAACAAACGCAACTCAAGAAAGGCGATAAAGTTATCACCCGACTGGTAATCACAACCGACCGTAATTTGGAGTTTGTAGCGCTTAAAGACCTACGAGCCGCTTGTCTGGAGCCTGTAGATCAACGCTCAGGCTATGAATGGCGCGAAGGAACTGGTTATTACCAAACAACCAAGGATGCTTCGACCCAATTTTTCTTTAGCTTTTTACCCAAAGGTACCTATGTGTTCGAATACGAACAATGGGTAAACAACAGTGGTACTTTTACAAGTGGTATAGCTTCGGTACAATGTCAGTACGCACCTGAGTTTGTAAGTCACACAGGTGGCGAACAATTCATCGTTAAGTAAAAAAAAGAGGAGCGGCATCACTACCGCTCCCCCCTTGCTATTACTAATACTAAAACAAAAAATTATCGAAACTATGTTCATTTGATCTGTTACAAAGATACTGTCAGTTTTACAGCAAGCCAATACCTACAATCATGTATTTTCGACTGACATTTTTGCACATTTATCACCATTTATAATGATTCAATTAAAAAAAACGACTGACAAAACTTAATCAGTCGAATATGGCACAATAGTTGTAGCTGCATAAACAACTATTATAAAAGCAACTATTATGTCAACATTACATACCGACGAAGCATTTACCATACTTACAGGTAAAATATCGAATGCGATTAACCGAACTTTTTTGAGAGCATTCGCACGTGAAGGTATTGATATCACAACAGAACAATGGTCCATATTGGCATGCCTTTGGAAACACGATAATGTAACACAGCAAACACTCTGTAAACTAACTTCCAAAGACAAGCCAAGCATGACACGTTTAATTGATAATCTCGAAAAAGCAAAACTTGTAGTACGTATTGCAGACAACACAGACAGACGAATTAACCTTATCCACTTAACAACCGAAGGAAAAAAACTAGAAAGTAAAGCAACCGAAATTGTTCAAAACATCGCCGATAACACATTAAAAGGCATATCTACCGACGAATTAGACACATGTAGAAATGTATTAAAAAAAATCATGCTGAATTTAGTTGAATAGATAATGAAAAACTAATTACCAAACATAGGCAACTTTAAAACAAAATAATTATAAACAGATAAAGCGTCCATGTGACAAAAAAATTAATTACAATCAGATGAGAAAAAATGTATTCGTTTTCGTAAGCTCATTGCTGACAATGCAGGTCATCGCACAAACTCCGGTCACTTTAACAGAGTGCCGACAAATGGCAATGGATCACAACAAATCTATTGCCATAGCCGACGAAAGCATCAAAGCAGCTTCCGAATTAAAAAAAGCTGCATTCACACAGTTCCTTCCAAACTTTTCAGCCAATGGTACCTATCTGTGGAATCAAAAAAATGTTTCGCTATTAAGTGAAGACAAGTATCTTCCAGTAATAAACTACAATGCTGATGGTACGAAAAACATTGCATCGTCGGTCAGTAACAGCTGGACGCAAGTAAATGGAACCTATGTACCTCTTGATGCCAATGGTACACCATTCGACCCAAACAAAAACCCCGAAAAACTACAATGGAAAAGTACAGCTTTACTACCCAAAAGTGAACTTGAGTTTGACATGCAAAATGTATTTGCAGGAACGATAGGCTTTACTCAACCTATTTTTATGGGAGGTAAAATAAAAGAACTTTACAATTTAGCAAAATACAGCGAAAACCTGGCGATAGCCAACAAAGAAAGTAAATCGTATGAACTGATGCAAGAAGTTGATGAAGCTTATTGGCGCGTCATATCAGTTCAAAACAAATATGCACTAGCACTTGAGTATCGTAATTTACTTGCACAAATGGAAAAAGATGTTGCTGTAATGATAGAAACAGGTGTTGCTACGAAATCGGAATCGTTGAAAGTAAAAGTAAAACTGAACGAAGCTGAAGTGATGTTGATGAAAGCTGAAAATGGGCTTAACTTATCACGTATGGCACTAAACCAACTCATTGGTCTTGAGTTGGAAACTAAAATCACTTTAGCAGATACCGGATTGGATGATGCAACAGAAAAAGTGGAGTTAGTAGAAGCAGAACCATCGGTGGAAAACAGACCAGAAATAAAGGCCTTAACGCAAATGCAAAACATTTCCAAATCGAATGAACGCATTATGTTTTCGCGATTTTTACCTACTGTAGCACTAGCCGGAAATTATGTGATAACAAACCCCAATGTATATAATGGATATGAAAATAAATTTGGTGGAATGTTTAACGTTGGAGTGGTAGCTCATGTTCCAATTTTTCATTTTGGAGAGAAAATACACACTTTAAATGCCGCAAAAGCACAGCATCGCATCAGCACAATGAAATTGGACGAAGCGCGCGAAAAAATTCAGTTACAAGTAAAGCAAAATTCATACAAAGTAATTGAAAGCATTAAACAGCGAAACACCACTCAAAGCAATATGGAGCAAGCCAAAGAAAACCTACAAATGGCAACCGATGGTTTTGCCGAAGGAATGATTACTTCAACCGATTTATTAAGTGCGCAAACAGCTTGGTTGTCGGCAAAATCGGAAGATATTGATGCTGCCATCAATGTAAAACTGACCAACTTGTACCTCCAACGAGCTCTTGGAAAAATGGAAATACCACAACAAACAGAAACAAATCAGAACAAAAAAAAATAACAACATATATTATATAAATGGTTATGAAACATCCATGACTAAATTAAAAATTTGGACACACAAAGGGATGTTTATCTATCAACAAAAACTTAATGTGCCCGAGTAATTCCCCCTTTAGGGGGCTAGGGGGCCGAAAAATCAATTATAAACACATGAAAAAGAATAACAAAGACTTACGCATTGGATTTATTGGATTAGTAATTGTACTAGTACTTATTTTCGTTATTGGCTTATATGTATATCACCCCGAAAAAGAGTTAATACAAGGAGAAGCAGTAGCAAGCGAAGTACGCATTTCCGGAAAGATTCCCGGTCGTATTCAATCGTTTTTAGTGGAAGAAGGTAGTCAAGTGAAAATGGGCGATACACTCGTTGCGATTAGCAGTCCGGAGTTGACTGCAAAAATTGAGCAAGCAAATGCAGCCGAAGATGCAGCCAATGCGCAAAACATGAAAGCCCTAAAAGGAGCACGTAGCGAACAAATAACCGGCGCTTACGAAATGTGGCAAAAAGCCAATATTGGCGTTGACATTTCCAAAAAATCATTCGACAGAGTTCAAAAATTATTCGACAAAGGAATTATTTCGGCACAAAAGCGCGACGAAGCGGAAGCACAATACAAAGCGGCTGTAGCAACAGCCAATGCTGCAAAATCGCAATACGACATGGCCCGCACAGGTGCTGAGAGTGAAGATAAGATGGCTGCTCAAGCCCTTGTAAAACGAGCTAAAGGAGCTGTAAGCGAAGTTGAGTCGTATTTACAAGAAATAAAACTAACATCGCCCATTGATGGCGAAATTAGCGAAATTTACCCCAAACAAGGTGAACTTGTTGGTACCGGTGCTCCGATTATGAGTGTTGTCAACTTAGATGATATGTGGTTTACATTCAACGTTCGTGAAGATAAATTGGGTACCCTTAAAATGGGTACCGTGTTTCAGGTAAACATTCCGGCACTTAACTCAACTGCCGACGTAAAAGTCACTTACATCAAAGCCCTTGCTAGTTATGCTACTTGGAAAGCAACCAAAACTTCGGGTGAATTTGATGTAAAAACCTTCGAAATACGTGCACGTCCAGTGAAGAAAACAACCGACTTACGCCCTGGCATGACGGCATTAATCGAAGATATAAAATAACCAAACGGTTCTTGATTCATACAAAATATGTTGATAAAAGAGTATTTACAAGCTATAAAAAACACCCTAAAACGAGAACTAAAACGACTCGGAAAGAATCCGATTTATTTTATTGGCTCTGTAGTGGTGATGAGTTTTAGCTTTGTTTTTTTTCTAAGTTTATTTGAGGAAGGACAGCCACTAAACATGCCTGTTGCCGTGGTCGATCATGACAATTCGTCCTTATCGCGACAGTTTATACGCAATGCCAATGCACTTCAGCACGTTTCAGTTGAAATGAAATGTGCCAATTACACCGAAGCTCGAAGAGCCATGCAAGCAGGAAAAGTGTATGCTATCATACACATTCCCGAAGGCTTTGCGGCAAAAATGTACAGCGCTCGTCAACCCGAAGTAAACTATTACATTAATGATAGTTATTTAGTTGCCGGCTCGTTAATATTGAAAGATTTATCGTACATAGGCGAAATAACCAATGCTGGTATTAAGCAAAAAACACTTCAGGCAAAAGGGGTAGACAACAACCAAATAATGAGTACCATCCAACCCATTGTGATGGATACGCACCTAGTTGCAAACCCATGGGTAAACTATGGTGCCTATTTGCTAAATGTTTTATTTCCAGGTATCCTTGAAATCATGATTTTGATGCTAACCATTTACAGCATTGGCAGCGAATTGAAACAACGGACATCGGCCAAATGGCTATTAACTGCCAATAATTCGATAACAGCAGCATTGACAGGTAAACTGATTCCTCAAACAATTGTGTTTACAATTCTGGGAATGATTTCAAATATCCTGCTGTATAAACACATGGGTTATCCATTACATAGCTCCATTGGTTGGATGTTTTTAGTAACATTTATATACGTATTGGCTTATCAAGCAATAGGAATATTGATAATAGGAATTACGCCCGTACTACGTGATGGAGTAACCATAGCCGCCGTGTTTGGCTTGGTGGGAGTTACGATGGCTGGTGCAACATTTCCCGTTGAACAATTGGTGTATCAAATTCAAATTTTCAGTCACCTATTCCCCATCCGACATTTTTTTTTAATTTATGTAAACCAAGCATTAAATGGTTTGTCGTTATCGTATTCTATTTACAATATTATCGCTCTGATTGGATTTCTATTTTTACCGCTTATCATTTTGAAACGCCTTAAGAATGCAGCAATCAAGCAAAACTTTCCAATTAAATAATAAGAAAAAATGAACGAAATAAAAAATAATCGTCCGTGGTACTTACAAGCATTAATTGGCTTCAGAGCTACTTT
>Ga0114938_1000646_pt1 | contig 25405 bp, 21 predicted proteins | sample AshMeaBigSpring_FD_88675 | JGI IMG/M metagenome (GOLD analysis project Ga0114938, IMG submission 88675) | Groundwater microbial communities from Big Spring, Nevada to study Microbial Dark Matter (Phase II) - Ash Meadows Big Spring | ecosystem: Environmental > Aquatic > Deep subsurface >... | reverse complement strand
GTTAAAAAAGAAATATAAATAAACCACATTCTAATACGTGAGGTTGCAATACCTAATTTTTCACCCAAAGCAGAACAAACACCAAAGGCATGCAACTCTACAAATTCTCTAATTTTTTTCATCGTTGTATTTTTTGGAGCTGTTTTACAACTGCAAATTATAAAATATTATTAACAAAAAACTAAAACACAACACACCAAGTTTTGTTTTAACGTAAATTCGCAAATCTTAAATTTTTTATTCACAAGTATTCAACTTTTTTCTTAATATAAATCAAAATTGAAATTATGGCATTTGATATTGAAATGATTAAAAAGGTATACGCTGAGATGCCTTCTAAAGTAGAAGCTGCTCGTAAAGCCTTAGGCCGACCGCTTACATTATCAGAAAAAATTCTTTTTGCTCATTTACATACCGACCAAAAATTAGAAAATTTTGAAAGAGGAAAATCGTATGTAGATTTTGCTCCAGACCGTGTGGCTATGCAAGATGCTACAGCTCAAATGGCTTTATTGCAATTTATGCAAGCTGGTCGTCCAAAAGTTGCCGTTCCTTCTACTGTTCATTGCGACCATTTAATTACTGCTAAAGTTGGTGCAAAAACCGATTTAGCAGTTGCAAATACAGAAAGTAAAGAAGTGTACGACTTTTTAGCGTCTGTTTCTAATAAATATGGCATTGGATTTTGGAAGCCAGGAGCAGGTATTATTCACCAAGTAGTTTTAGAAAACTATGCTTTCCCTGGTGGAATGATGATTGGTACAGATAGCCATACTGTAAACGCAGGTGGTTTAGGTATGGTAGCAATTGGTGTTGGTGGTGCAGATGCTTGTGATGTAATGGCTGGCTTAGCTTGGGAATTAAAATGGCCTAAATTAATTGGTGTAAAACTAACTGGTAAATTAAACGGTTGGGCTGCTCCAAAAGATGTTATTTTAAAAGTTGCAGGTATTCTTACTGTAAAAGGTGGAACAGGTGCAATTGTTGAATATTTTGGTGAAGGTGCAACTTCAATGAGTTGTACTGGTAAAGGAACTATTTGTAATATGGGTGCAGAAATTGGTGCAACTACATCTACATTTGGGTACGACGAAAGCATGAGCCGTTATTTGGCTTCAACGGGTCGTGCCGATGTTGCAGCAGCTGCAGATTCTATCAAAGATTATTTAAATGCTGATCCAGAAGTATATGCTGATCCAGCAAAATATTTTGATGAATTAATTGAAATTAATTTAAGTGAATTAGAACCACACTTAAACGGGCCATTTACGCCAGATTTAGCTACACCAATTTCAAAAATGAAAGAAGTTGCAGCTGCTAATGGTTGGCCAAATAAAGTAGAATGGGGATTAATTGGTTCTTGTACCAACTCTTCTTACGAAGATTTATCAAGAGCTGCTTCAATTGCTAAACAAGCTGTAGTAAAAGGCTTAGCTACAAAAGCAGAATTCGGCATTAATCCAGGTTCTGAACAAGTACGTTACACAGCAGATAGAGATGGTTTAATTGGTACGTTTACCGATTTAAATGCTACTATTTTTACCAACGCTTGTGGACCATGTATTGGTATGTGGGATAGAATGGGTGCTGAGAAAAAAGAAAAAAATACGATCGTACACAGCTTTAATAGAAACTTTGCAAAAAGAGCAGATGGTAACCCAAATACTTATGCATTTGTTGCTTCTCCAGAAATTGTAGCAGCATTGGCTATTGCAGGTGATTTATCATTCAATCCTATTACAGATACTTTAACCAACGATAAAGGAGAACAAGTAAAACTAGATCCTCCTACTGGTGACGAATTACCAGTTAAAGGTTTTGCTGTAGAAGATGCAGGTTATCAAGCACCGGCCGAAGATGGAAGTGGTGTTAGCGTTGCTGTAGATCCTACAAGCAAGCGTTTACAAATTTTAGAACCATTTGCTGCTTGGGAAGGCACAGATTTAAAAGGATTAAAACTTTTAATAAAAGCAAAAGGAAAATGTACAACTGACCATATTTCTATGGCTGGTCCTTGGTTAAAATTCCGTGGGCATTTAGATAATATTTCTAACAACATGCTCATTGGTGCGGTAAACTATTTTAACGAAAAAACAGATAGCGTTAAGAATCAATTAACAGGTGAATACAGTCCTGTTCCTGCAACACAAAGAGCTTACAAAGCAGCAGGAATCGGTAGTATTGTTGTTGGAGATGAAAACTATGGTGAAGGAAGTTCTAGAGAACATGCAGCTATGGAGCCTCGTCATTTAGGAGTAAGAGTGGTTTTAACAAAATCGTTTGCTCGTATACACGAAACCAACCTGAAAAAACAAGGTATGTTGGCTTTAACTTTTGCCAATAAAGAAGATTATGATAAAATTCAAGAAGATGATACTGTAGATGTAATTGGTTTAACAAGTTTTGCTCCAAATACTCCATTAACATTGGTATTTACACATGCTGATGGTACAAGCGATACCATTGTAGCAAACCACACTTATAACCAACAACAAATTGAATGGTTTAAAGCAGGTGCTGCATTGAATATTATTAGAAAGCAAGTAGCAGGTAATTAGTCGACTACTTTTTAACAAATAATAAAAATCCCATCTTCCATAAAAAGATGGGATTTTTTATGTTATTATATACCTATTACATATCGTTATCATCCCACTATAAATATTAACAGTTTATACAAAAATTAGTATCCACTAAAACCAAGCATCCACCTATCTTTAACGCCTTAGAATTGTTTATTTATGCTTTATAAAATACTTACTGTTGCAGGCCTAGCCACATTTGAAGTTTACGCTGCTATACCTACAGGTTTTTTACTTCAGTTATCTCCCATCACAATATTTTTAGCAAGTACTGTTGGTGGTTTAGTTGGCGTTTTTGTTGCTGCTTTTTTGGGCGATAAAATTGAACATTTTTTAAGCAAATACAGAAAACCAAAACCTGTAGACCCCAATAAAAAACCAAGTTTAGCACATACATTGATGGAGAAATATGGTGTTATTGGCTTGGGCTTTTTAGGAACAATGACGGTAGGTGCACCTGTAAGTATTGCAGTCGGTGTTGGTTTTAATGTACCCATGCATCAATTAGCTACATGGTGTTGTATTGGTGTTATTACAAGGTGTGCTATATTTACAACTATTGGTTACTATGGTGTTCAACTTTTTTAAATATTTACAATGAACAAAAAACTTTGCCTTTCTATTTTCTTGTTAATGGTTGGTGTTATTAGTTGGGGACAACAAAAAATTAATATTGAAGATGTTAGCAAACATATAGGTGATAGTGTTACCATTTGTAGCAAAATTTATGGTGGAAGATATTTTGAAACTTCTGCTAAAAAAATTACACTTTTAAACGTAGGTGCTGCTTATCCCAATGCACCTTTAACAATAGTGATTGAAGAAGAAGCAAGAAAAAATTTTACTGAAAAACCAGAAGAGTTTTATTTAAACAAAGAAATCTGTGTAGTTGGTGTTCTTAAAGATTACAAAGGCAAACCACAAATTGTTATTACGAAACCTAGTGAAATAATAGTTCAAACTAAATTATAGCCTACGAATGTTTTGAATAAAAATGGGTTCATCAAAATATTGTTCGCTATCTTCTTTTTCAGAAATTTTCATTACTATTTCCATTCCTTTCACAACTTTCCCAAAAGCAGCATAGCCTTGTTTATCTGCATTATTATCACCACCATAATCCAATCCTGGTTGTTTTCCAATGCAAATAAAAAACTCAGTACTTGCCGTTCCTACTTCCAATCTTGCCAACGAAATCGTTCCAGTTGTATGTAATATTCCAGTTGTAGCAGTAGATTCATGTGGCACTTTAGATGCTTTCACTTTCTTCCCATTTTTCCATATTCCACCTTGTATTAATTCTGTTTTATTGGCATCTGATGGTTGATTATTGTTGTTTAAAACCCTATAAAAACTACTTCTTTCATAATAGCCGCTATCAACAAATCGTAAAAATGCAGCCACTGTTTTTGGTGCTTTTTGAGGATATAATTCTACTTCAAAATTTCCTAGTTCAGTTATAATTACTACATGAGGTTGTTCTTTTGTATGATTGGAACAACTTGAGAAAAGAAATACCAACAAACTAATGATACAGTATTTATACAATTGCATATTGTAAAATTAAGAGCTATCTGATTTAAAATAAAATAGAGCAATCGATGCAGCTTAAAACGACAACAACTAGATAAACTTTATAATTTAATATAAATTCTGAAACTCAACCGATAAAAGATATTACCTTTCTGCAAAATTTATGCTATGTCATTTTTAACAAGTTATGGATGGTTATTTGCACTTATTCTGATTGCTTTAAGTGGATTGGTAACCGTTAATCAAGGTACAATTGCTGTAGTTACTTTATTTGGAAAATACCAAAGAATTTTGACGCCAGGATTACGATTTAAAATTCCGCTGATTGAACAAATTTACAAACGAGTAAGCGTTCAAAACAGAAGTGTTGAGTTGGAGTTTCAGGCGGTTACAATAGACCAAGCAAATGTGTATTTTAAAAGCATGTTGTTGTATTCTGTTCAAAATGGTGAAGAAGAAACCATTAAAAAAGTAGCATTTAAATTTATTAGTGATAAAGATTTAATGCAAGCATTGGTACGTACTGTTGAAGGATCTATTCGGGCTTTTGTGGCTACTAAAAAGCAAGCAGAAATACTTACAGCAAGAAGAGAAATTGTAGACTATGTAAAAGAACAAATAGATCACTCTTTAGAAGAATGGGGCTACCATTTACAAGATTTACAAATTAACGATATTACGTTTGACCAAGCAGTAATGGATAGTATGAGTAAAGTTGTTGCTAGTAATAACTTAAAAGCAGCTGCTGAAAATGAAGGACAAGCATTGTTAATTACAAAAACAAAAGCAGCTGAAGCGGAAGGAAATGCAATAAAAATTTCTGCCGAAGCTGAAAAAGAAGCTGCAAAACTACGTGGACAAGGTGTTGCATTATTTAGAGAAGAAGTTGCAAGGGGTATGTCTCAAGCTGCTGAACAAATGAAGCAAGCCAACTTAGATACCAATGTTATTTTATTTAGTATGTGGACAGAAGCCGTTAAAAATTTTGCTGAATATGGAAAAGGAAATGTAATTTTCTTGGATGGAAGTCCTGATGGAATGGATAAAACCATGAAGCAAATTATGGCGATGATGAAGATGAAAGAAAAAGAATCGAATTAATAAATAGAATAAAAGATGGTACACTAGCTACCATCTTTTATTTTTTACACGAATGATTGTGCAAAAGGTTTCTTAAAATACAAATCACTTGCTATTTTATTCACAGGCATAGCTTTCATTTGTACAAGTGATTATTTTAGCTACACTACAAAACCATACTTTTCATGTTTTACTTATTGCAGGTTACCAATAATATTGCAGACTCTATTAATAAAGCTGCATTAAATAGCAACGCAGTAGCAGAAAAAATTTCTATGTGGGAATTATTACAAAAAGGTGGGTTTATTATGTACCCATTGTACCTTTTGTTAGCCGCTACTATTTTTGTTTTTGTGGAAAGATTAATTGCAATTAGTAAGGCATCGAAAATAGATGCAAGCTTCATGAATATTATTAGAGACAATATTTTATCGGGTAATTTATCTGCAGCAAGAAATTTAGCAAAAAATACCAATAATCCTGTTGCTAGAATGATAGATAAAGGTATTCAACGCATTGGAAAAAGTATTGATGCTATTGAAAAAAGCATGGAAAATGTGGGCAAATTAGAAATGTATAAAATGGAACGTAATCTTTCTATTTTATCTTTAATTGCAGGTGTTGCACCTATGTTTGGTTTCTTAGGAACCATTATTGGTATGGTACAATTGTTCTACGGAATTGCTTCTACCGGTGAATATACTTTAGGTACAATTGCAGGTGGTATTTACACAAAAATGGTTACTAGTGCAACGGGATTAATTATTGGTTTATTAGCCTATGTATGTCATAATTTTTTAAGCACACAAATAGATAAAACTGCCAATAAAATGGAAGCCGCAAGTGCAGATTTTATTGATATGCTACAAGAACCAACAAGATAATTTACCTATACAAATAGTAGATAATTATGAATATCAGAAAAAGATTTAAATCACATCCTGAAGTACATACTGGTGCTTTAAATGATATTTTATTTATATTATTATTGTTCTTTTTAATTGTATCTACATTAGCGAATCCTAATGTAATTAAGGTTTCAAATCCAAAAGCAAAAAGCGATACAAAAGCCAAACAAACCGTTGTAATTACGGTAGATAAAAATCAGCAGTTATTTATTGGACAAAAAAATATTCCAATTACAGATTTAGAGTTAGAATTACAATCGTATTTAAGCAAAGAAACAGAGAAACCGTCTGTTGTAATTAATGGCGATAGTACTGCACATCTAGGAACAGCAATTCAAGTAATGCAAATCATTAAAAAATTAGGTGCAACACCTGTTATGGCTGTTGACAGCAGACAATAAATTATTTACGATAATTCCACCCCCATTCTAAAAAAGCAGGAAAAGCTTTTGCCCAAGTTGGTACATCGTGTTTGCCATCAACCAATTCTACATATTCAATATGTTCGTTGGTATATCCTTTAGACTTTAATTCTACAATCAAATCTAAAGCATCATCTATGCTATCTATTATTCCATTATTATTTCTATCGGCTGTTTCGTCTAATGTTCCACATTCTATAAAAAATTGCATCCAAGGGAAAAAGCCTCCTTTTCTTATTTGTAAATGCATCAATCTATCTGTTTCATCATTATAGCCATCGTCGTAAGCTTTTCTTCTCCACCATAAACTACCGCTAAATATACCCACTCGTTTAAATTCGCTAGCATTGTTCCAAACAATATCTAAAGCACTTAAAGCTCCCAAACTAAATCCTGCAAACGATTTATCTTTAAACGTAGGTATGTGAAATGTTTTTCGGATAAATGGCAATAATTCATCAAAAATAAATTTAGTGTACAATCCAGCTTTTGCCCCCCAACCTTTGTAATCGGCACTATATGCTGTACCATATTCCATTGTTCGTTCATTACCACAATAAATTCCTACACAAAAAATGGATTCTATTTTTTGTTGTGTAATAAGTTCGTTTAAAATATTTTCAAAAGGCATTTTTGGCAAATCTTGCCCATCATTAATCAACAACAAACTCATTTGTTCAGGAAATGTAACATGGTTGGGTAAATACGCATCAAACACAACTTCTCTTTCTAAATATTGCGAATACATTGTTTTTTGTTCTTTCACAATACAATGTTTGTTAGTTACATGTAGTAATTCCATATTCTCAAAAATAAAGAAATGCTACATAGCAGTTGTGATAAGATTTTGATGTGTAAAACATTTTAGTAAAACCATGTGGGAAAGAATAATTTTTTTATGCAATAATGAAAATTTCAGTTTTCTGAATTATATTCAAGCATTCAACAAAAGTTGAACATCATTTAAATTCTTGTGTATGAAAAAAATAGGTATTCTTCACGGAAAAGAAAGAAGTTTTCCTGAAGCATTTGTAGAAAGAATTAATAGTAAAAATATAGAAGGTATTGTTGCAGAGCCTGTAACAATTGATAAAGTAATGCAAGGAGAATCGAGTGGCTATGCTGTAATTGTAGATAGAATTAGCCAAGATGTTCCTTTTTATAGAGCATATCTTAAAAACGCTGCACTTTGTGGAACAGCGGTAATTAATAACCCTTTTTGGTGGAGTGCCGATGAAAAATTTTTCAATAATTGTTTGGCTACAAAAATTGGAGTTCCCGTTCCTAAAACAGTGATTTTACCTTCAAGAGCTTTGCCCGATGACACATCAGACCAATCGTTTAGCAATTTGGCTTATCCATTAGATTGGGAAGGCATTTTTAAATACACTAGCTTTCCTGCTTACATGAAGCCTTTTGCAGGTGGTGGATGGAAAAATGTATACAAACTAGAAAGCATTGATGACTTTTTTGAAAAGCATGCAGAAACAGGTCAATTGGTAATGTTATTGCAAGAAGAAATTGTATTTGAAGAATACTATCGTTGCTATTGTATTGGAGGAAAGCATGTGCGAATTATGCCTTACGAACCAAGAAATCCTCATCATTTAAGATATGTAGCCAACTTTACACCAACAGCTGAAAAGCTTGCAGAAATGGAAGCAATCGTACTAAAAATAAACGCCTATCTAGGATATGATTTTAATACGGTAGAATTGGCTTTACGTGATGGAGTACCTTATGCAATTGATTTCTGCAATCCTGCTCCAGATGCGGAACGCACAAGTGTTGGTGAAGAAAATTTTGCTTGGGTGGTTGAAACTGCTGCTAATTATGCAATAGAAAAAGCACTGGCACAAGAAGATGGAAAAGACAATTTAACTTGGGGAGAATATGTAAAAACAAGTAGTGCCAAATTACCATTGATTTAATTCAATTCAATAATGTGATGATGTAATCATTCAATAATTCAAGCAACCAAATAATACATTTCAAATCATCATATTAGCAAATCATCAAATTATCACATTTACATGATGAACTATAAACATTTTACAATTGGTGTTGAAGAAGAATACATGGTACTTGACCCACAAACAAGAGAATTAAAAAGCCATGAACAACGCATTGTTATTGAAGGTCAGAAAATTCTGAAAGACAAAGTGAAGGCAGAAATGCACCAAGCTGTTGTAGAAGTGGGTACAGATATTTGTAAAGATATTAATGAAGCTTTTAAAGATGTTGCAAGCCTAAGAGGCAATATTGCTGAAATTGCTGGAAACATGGGTTTATGGGTTGGTGCAAGTGGAACTCACCCTTTTAGCCATTGGGATAGTCAATTAATAACAGACCATGTTCGTTACCATCAAATTGTGAATGAACTTCAAGAAGCTGCAAGAAGTAATTTAATTTTTGGCTTACATGTACACGTTGGAATGATGGATAGAAAAATGGCTATTCATATTGCCAATAGTGCTAGGTATTTTTTACCACATGTATATGCATTAAGTACCAATTCTCCTTTTTGGGTGGGCAGAAAAACCGGTTACAAATCTTACAGAACAAAAGTTTTTGACAAATTTCCTAGAACAGGAATTCCTGAGTATTTTGAAAGTATTGAAGCTTACGAGGCCTACGTAAACTTACTTATTAAAACCAATTGTATTGATAATGCCAAGAAGATTTGGTGGGATTTAAGAGTTCATCCTTTTTTTAACACAGTAGAATTTAGAATTTGTGATGTACCTATGACCATTAATGAAACCATTGCTATTGCTGCATTGTTTCAAGCCATTTGTGCAAAATTGTATAAACTTAGAAGTCAGAATATGAACTTCATTATGTATCAACGAGCATTGATTAATGAAAATAAATGGAGAGCAGGTAGATATGGATTAGATGGGAATTTAATAGATTTTGGAAAAGAAACTGAAGTGCCAACAAAACAATTGATTCTAGAATTATTAGACTTTGTAGATGATGTGGTAGATGAATTAGGCAGCAGACATGTAATTAATAATATAGAAAAGTTAATGGTTAAAGGCACAGGTGCAGATAGACAATTAAAAGTGTATGCAGAAACCAATAATTTGGTAAACGTAGTAGATTATATTAACAGTCAATTTTTATCAATAGAGTAAAACACACAGTTAAATTCTTACATGAATATTGTTTTCTTGCAAATAGCTTTTTAAGCTAGCAATCCTTATTTCTTTGAAATGAAAAATACTAGCAGCTAAAGCAGCATCTGCTTTTCCTTTGGTGAACACATCTACAAAATGAGGCATTGTTCCACCACCACCACTAGCAATAATAGGAACAGGTAATAAAGTGCTTAACTGCTCTGTAATATCTAAAGCGAACCCTTGTTTGGTGCCATCATGGTTCATAGAAGTAAGTAGTATTTCTCCTGCTCCTAAGGCAACGGCATGTTTTGCCCAATCTACACATTTGGTATCTGTTTTTACACGACCACCATTTAAATACACATACCATTCTCCATCATCTTCTAATTTTGTATCAATTGCTAATACTACAAACTGACTACCAAATTCCTTGGCTAAATCTGCAATTAATTGAGGGTTTTTAAATGCAGCTGTATTAATACTTACCTTATCTGCACCATTTTTTAATAAAATAGAGGCATCTTCAATTGAACTAACACCACCACCAACTGTAAAGGGAATATTGATGTTTTTAGCAATTCTACTCACCAATTCACTTAACGTTTTTCTTTTTTCGTTGGTTGCGGTAATATCTAAAAACACCAATTCATCTGCACCTTCGGCTGCATAAAAAGCACCTAATTCTACAGGATCACCGGCATCTCTAATATTTTCGAAGTTAATGCCCTTTACCGTTCTGCCATCACGTATATCTAAACAAGGAATAATTCTTTTTGTAAGCATAACAATGTTTCAAATTCTAATTGAAAAATTTTAAATCTTCTACTTTTATTCTATTCTCATAAATGGCTTTGCCAACAATTGCACCATAACAACCAATTGTTTTCAGTGCTTCTAAATCTGCCATATTTGCAACGCCACCACTTGCAATAAACTGCAATTTTGGAAATTGTTGAATAATGTTCTTATACAAATCTAACGATGGTCCTTCAAGCTTTCCGTCTTTACTTACATCGGTACAAAACAGTTGTGAAATGCCTTGTTGAGCATAACTTTCAATAAAATCGTAAATCCAAACATCTGTAGTTTCTAGCCAACCTGCAACTGCAATTTTTTCATCCTTCACATCTGCTCCTAATAAAAACTTTTCAGCACCATATTGTTGCAACCATTGTACAAAAATCGCTTTATTTTTAACAGCTATGCTACCAATTGTTGCCAAAGCTGCTCCTGAATTAAATACAATTTCTACATCTTTATCGGTTTTTATTCCACCGCCAAAATCTATCACTAATTTGGTTTTAGCAGCAATGGTTTCTAGCACTTTCCAATTTTTAACAGCACCTGCTTTTGCCCCATCTAAATCTACTAAATGTAAACGTTGTAATCCTGCATCTTCAAAGGCTTTTGCAACTTCTAACGGATGTTCGTTGTAAATGGTTTTTTGTGCATAATCGCCTTGCGTTAATCGAACACATTTACCATCAATAATATCTATGGCTGGAATAATAATCATGAATAGAAATAAAAAGTAAAAAAATGAACTATAATTCTATAAAATTTTTAAGAATGGTTTCTCCAACCACAGACGATTTTTCTGCATGAAATTGAACCCCATAAAAATTATTTTTATGAATAGCAGCACTGTATGGCTGCACATAATTTGCAGAGGCTATTGTATGCGTACTAAGTGGAACATAATAGCTATGTACAAAATAACAATATCCATTTTCGGGAACATTTTTAAGCAATGGAGATTGTAAGTTATAAATGTTGTTCCAACCAATTTTTGGCACTTTTAGTGCATCTTGTTCTGAAGGCTTAAACAGCTTTACAGGTTCATCAAAAACACCTAAACATGTAGTGTTATTTTCTTCTGAATAAGCACACAACAATTGCATTCCCACACAAATTCCTAATACAGGCTGTTGTAAGTTTTTAATAAGTTGGTGTAAATTATTTTCTTGCAAACTCATCATAGCACTATTGGCCTCGCCAACACCTGGAAAAATTACTTTATCAGCAGCCAAAATGGTTTCATGATTAGCAGTTACAGTTGCCTCTACTCCTATTCTTTCTAAAGCGTATAAAACACTTTGAATATTGCCTGCATTGTATTGTATAATAACTACTTTACTCATTGTTTTTGTGGAATGCTCGTTTTAGGTTTTGCAACCAATTAACTATTGCAAAATATTGTTTAAAAATGTAGCCGTTGTTTGCTTAATATCAGTTGAATGTTCTAATGCTTTTATGTAAGCACTACCAATAATAGCTCCATTTACGTGTTTACAAGCAGCGTTAAAAGTAGATTTATCTTTTATGCCAAAACCCACTAAAACAGGATTTTTCAGCTGCATATTTTTTAGTCGTTCTAAATACAATTCAACTGCATTAAAATCTTTTTCGTTACCTGTTGTGGAAGAAGAAGAAACAGCGTACAAAAAACCTGTACTTAAACCATCTAATTTTCTAAGTCGTTCTTCACTCGTTTCTGGAGTAACTAAGAAAATAAAGTCTAAGCCATATTTACGAATAATAGCACCGTATTCAGTTTCAAATTCATATTCAGGTAAATCTGGCAAAATCAATCCATCAATACCAACAGCAGCTGCATCGGCACAAAATTTTTCAAAGCCATATTGTAAAACAGGGTTCATATAACCCATTAAAATAACACCTGTATTGTTTAAACTAGGAATAGTTCGTAGTTGTTTCAATTGTTCAAAAAGTACAGCAATCGTCATTCCATTTTCAATAGCTACGCTTCCACTTTCTTGAATTACAGGACCATCGGCTAAGGGATCGCTGTAAGGCATTCCTAATTCAATTAAATCTGCTCCATTTTGTTGTAAAGCCTGCATTATTGTAAGTGTACTTTCTAACTTAGGATAGCCAGCTGTACAATACACATTTAAAACTCTATTTTGTTTTTGTTGAAAAATCTGATCTATTCTACTCATAACATTTTACTTACTCAAAAAGAAAGTTGCAATTTACAGTAAGCGATTTAGAAAAAAGGCTTTTTCGTTATTTAGAAAATTTATTAAACAGAATGAAGAAAATTTTAAAGATAATTATGTAGTTTTTGTGGATAGTTGATGATGTGTAACTGTATGCAAATCGGTAAGTTTCATTAATACTTCTGCTAATCTTGCTTTTGGAATTCCAATTTGAAGAATGTTGAACAATTGCGTTTCTTGTTTTAGAATAGTACAATTGAATTGTTTTACAACCATCATTACCTCGTTCATTTTTGTATAATCAAATTGTAATTCGTAAGGAACCTCAATTGCAAATTGCACTATTGGCACTACTTGCAAAGCCATTACAGCACTTGATTTGTAGGCATTAATTAAACCAGGAACGCCCAATAGAGTGCCACCGAAATATCGAACCACTACTATTAAAACATTGGTTAATTGCTTGCTATCAATTGCATTTAAAATAGGTTTACCAGCAGAACCAGCAGGCTCACCATCATCGTTTGTTCTAAAATTATTTTTATCAAATCCTATTCTATAAGCAAAACAATGATGCACTGCTTTTGCATGTTCTTTCTTTAAAGCTTGTACATGTTTTTTACAATCATCTGCATGTTGAATAGGAAAAGCATACGCAATAAAGCGGCTGCCTCTGTCTTTAAATTCGGCAACTGCATTTTTTTCTATAGAATAAAAATAGGTTTCGTTACTCATAAACTGTCTCCAAATGCAATGAAATAAATGGCAATAACCGATAAAGTAATACCGATCCAATTAATAATAGATAACTTTTCTTCAAACGCAATCCAAGCAACAATTGTACTAAACAAAACTATACCCATGTTATTGATTGGAATGCTAGCACTGCTTTGCCAAGGACTAAATTTTAAATATCGAACCAAACACCAAATAGAAAAATAATTTGGAATTCCAATAATAATTCCTGCAACAACGGGTTTGTATGAAAAACGCTGTTTCCCTTGCCAAAATTGTAACAACAAGAGTACAAAACCAATTGTACCAGCGGCTGCAAAACCACTAATCAAAAAGGCGTTGCTATTGCTATCGTTTACATGTTTTTGTTGCACATGATTAATTAAAGAATCGAGTAAACCACTTCCAATAAACAATAAAAACGGCAATGCATATTCCCATTTTACAATTGCTTTATCCATACCTGCCTCTTGTTTTTTATCTTGTAAACAAGTGAATATAACTGCCACTAAGGCAATAATTACACCCAACAATTTAAATCCTTCTACCTTTTCATTGTACAAATAAATGGATAAAACAACGGGGATAATTAAAGATAATTTATTAGAAACAGATGCTACAGCTACACTAATTTTTTGTGCAGTAACTCCAATCATGTTAAATAGAATGATGAACAAAACACCCATTAAACAAGCCCAATGAAACCAAGTTTGCCCCAATGCTTCTTTATTAATGGGAAAAGATTGATTAACAATAGAACCTGTGATAACACAAGTAATATAATTGTAAACAATAGCCTGAAAAATAGGAATATTCAGTTTTCCCAACATCTTAAAAGCAAGTGTTAAATAACTGCTTAAAACGATACTACCTATTAAATAAATCATGCACTTTATCTATTAATATTGGGGTTTATAAATGAAAATGTCATCAGATTCAATGCTATAACTATCAACTAATTGAGCGGCTGCTAAAATGGGTGCTATAACATCAGCATTATCGGCAGATCGATTACTCTTAATAACACGAGCTTCATCCCACAAGTTTGCATCGATAAAAGATTGTATTGTTTTTGCTCCACCTTCTATCAAAATACTTTGAATGTTTAGTTGAAAACAAGCTTCTAGTATTTGAGGAATGAGTGGTGTATGTGCATTCAATTGATACCAACGAATATGCTGTTTTTGATGATTATAAGAAAAATTAAACACTATTGTTTTTGCCACTGAATTAAATACATGAGCAGTTTCAGGAATTTGCAAATGCTTATCAATCACCAAACGAATTGGATGATTTCCAACAGCCAATCGATTGGTTAATTGTGGATTATCTAACAAAGCCGTTTTTGTTCCTACCAAAATTGCGGCTTCTTCAGTTCTCCATTGATGCACTTTTCTATTAGAAAATTCGTTGGTAATCAATATTCTTTCATTCCTTTTTCCAATAAATCCATTTGCAGTTTCTGCCCATTTTAAAACTACGTATGGCCGTTGCAATTGATGAAAAGTAAAAAAGCGTTTATTTAATTCTAAACACTCTTTTTCCAAAACATTCAACGTTACTTGTACACCTGCGTTTTGCAATATTGCAATGCCAGCTCCGTTTACTTTAGCAAAAACATCTTTACAACCAATTACAACATTTTTTATTTGGTGTTCTACTATAAAGTTGGCACATGGTGGCGTTTTTCCAAAATGAGCACAAGGTTCTAAACTTACATAAAGTGTAGACTTTGGAATAAGATGTTTATTTTCTTCTGAAACACTATTTATGCAATTTACTTCTGCATGAGCGTTGCCAAATCTAGCATGATAACCTTCTCCAATTATTGTATCTTCAAAAACCAATACACTTCCAACCATTGGATTAGGTGCAACAAAACCTGCTCCTTTTTGAGCAAGTTCTAAGCAACGATACATGTATTTTTCGTGGGTATTCAAGAAGGTTTCAATTTACGTAAACGACAAAATTAACTGAATTGATAGTAACATTGCAATATGACGACTATTCAACAAGCTTATAAACAATTATTGTTCAGTTTATACGATTTGTATGATAACAGAGAAGCTGCAAACATTGCCAATTTGGTGATTGAATATGTTACTAACCAAACCAAAATTGATAGAATTGTATATCCAAATATTCCACTAAATGAAGAACAGATAACTAATTTAGAACAAATTACAAACCAGTTACTTGCACAAATACCAGTTCAATATATTTTAGGAGAAGCATGGTTTGGCGGAATGAAATTTTTTGTAAATAACCATGTATTAATTCCAAGACCAGAAACCGATGAATTAGTTGAATTAATAGTGCAAGAATATAAAGCAAAGAATAATTTACTAAATATAATTGATGTTGGTACAGGTAGTGGATGCATAGGCATTAGCATTCAAAAAAAGTTAATCAATTCTAAAGTAATAGCTGTTGATATTAGTAAAGATGCCCTATTGATTGCACAACAAAACGCTACTAATTTAGGTGCAGCTGTTTTATTTAAGGAAATTGATTTTTTAAAAGAAGCCAGTTGGAATTTATTAGAAAAATTTCACGTAATCGTTAGTAATCCACCTTACATTCATGAATTTGAGAAAGAAGAAATGCATGAACGAGTTACCAACAATGAGCCACATATAGCATTATTTGTATCGAATGAAAATCCTTTAATTTTTTATGATGCCATTGCACGTTTTGGAAAAACACATTTAGAAACCAATGGAAAAATATTTGTAGAAATTAATGAGCAATTGGGAAAAGAAACGGCTACACTTTTTGAAAAATATGGTTACAAAGTATTACTAAAGAAAGACTTACAAGAAAAAGATAGAATGATTGTTGCTTGGATTGAACAATAAAAAAACCGACTCTTTTTGAGTCGGTTTTTATGTATGTATAGTATTTAACCACTAGAATATGTAACGAATACCTAATTGTAAACCCCAAGTACTAGAAATAGAATTTGCAGTTTGAATAGGACTAGTTAATAATTGACCATTAACCTGTGTCATATTAAATGTAGGTTGACCATTAACTAAATTACCGGTTGGACGTAAAGGATTATTTAATGCAACGATTTGTCTATCACCCCATTGATTACTTAATAAGTTAGGGAAATTAAGAATATCAGCTGTAATTTGTAATGTATGTTTACGTGCACCAATTTTTGTGAAAATATCTTGAATCAATCTCACGTCAACTCTTTGGAACATTGGTAAGAACGCACCATTTCTCTCAGCATATTGCCCCTTACGACTTTTTAAATAAGGAGAGTTTTCAATAAATTGAAAGAAAGCAGCAGACTGTTCAGCAGCTGTTCTTGCAGTTGTAGTTCCAGAAGCTGTTTGAGCAACAAAAATAATATCACTAGGATCTTTAGGTATATACATCAAATCAGAGTTATTGCCATCTCTATTTAGATCACCATTATATGTAAATGTATAGGAACCTTGACTAGCAATTTCAAAGAAAACACCAATTGTAGTTGCTAAATGCTTGGCATATTCAATTCTATAAGACAAGTTGCCAACAACTCTATGTGGCAATATGAAAGAAGATTGATACATTTCTTGGCTGTTTTGTGTACCAATTGTAGCATTATTACCCCAAACAGCACCAGCAGTACTACCAGGATTTGCACTCACATCTGCACCAATGCTATAATTATAAGCAACAGAGCCATAAAAACCTTTGGTAGCAGCTTTTGTTAATCCTAGGGTAAATGTTCCACTATATCCTTTATTTGTATTTTCTAAAACTATTGCACTATTAACGTTATTATAAACTCTTCTTAAAGAAGTCGTCGTCGCACTATAAATTGGTCTATTATCAGAACCAACCAAACGAGAATCAGGTGCTTTTTCATTTAAGTTACGCATCAAAACACCATTAACATCTTTAGTAAATAAAGCTTCAGCAGACATTGAAAAACCATTTCCTAATTCTTTATCGAAGGCAATATTTGTTCTCCAAACTTGTGGAAACTTAAAATTAGGATCAATGACTACAAATGCTTGAGGCAAGAAAGACCCAGCAGTAGTAGGGAATCTGTTTTGATAAGCACTAGGATTTGGGTTAAACTTATAATTCTGTAAATCTGTTAAATTAGTGATGGTTACATTATTTTGAACACGAGCACTATTTGAAGGCATATTTGTTAACCAAACAAATGGAATACGCCCAGTAAATATTCCAGTTCCCCCACGTACTACTAATTTTTTATCTCCATATACATCCCATCTAAATCCAACTCTTGGAGAAAGCAGAGTTCTGTTTGTAGGCCATCTTCCTGTATTATAATTAGTTGGCTTTCCATCACTTCCTGTAAAAGTTAAAGCTGTAATTTGAGGATTTTCAGCAGGATTTTCAAGATAAATTGGCTTATCAGCTCTAATTCCTGCAATTAACTTAAATTTGGAATTAATGTTAATTTCATCTTGAATATACGCTCCTAACTGTCCAATTTTCAACTCAGCTGCAAAAACAGCAGATTTTCCAGGTACTAAAGAATATGTTAATGAATAACCTGCAGGTGCTTGATTTGTAATTAAATCATTTAATGAGTTAAATAAATACCAACTTTGAGAAGCTCCCATAAACATATTACCAACTCGCTGATATTCATAAGTGCCTCCTGCTGTTAATGTATGTTTACCAGCATAATAGGTAAAATTATTGGTTACACTATAAATATCATTTAGTACCTGATTATTATTTGAGAAAGGATCAGTTCCAGCAAACATATAATTTTGACCATCATTATTTAGGATGTCTATAGCAGGAAAAACACCACCATCAAATACTCTTGTTGTTTGAATTTTTGTCGCAGTTGCTAAAAATTGGTTAGAGAATTTACCACTAAAATTACTATTCAGTTCCGCAGTTGCCGTTCTAACTATATTCTCAAATTCAAAATTTGAATTTTGAAAACTCATTGACCGATTTGAAAAGCGTGTATTTGGAACACGATTACCACCTATAGTTGTGGTACCAGTACCATTTCTTACTGTAAAAGTTGCTCCACCAGAAAAAGATGTACTAAATCCATTTAATTGTTGATCTTCATTATTCTTTAAATCACTATACTTTACTGTCAATTTATGTGACTTATTGATATTCCAATCAATTTTTGCAAGCAATCTCCTACTTTTTGTAATAAAATTATCAAAATTATCAAAAGCTCCTGTCTCATAACCATAATTGGTTCTTAAGAAGTTAGATAGCTTTTGCAACGAATCTCTATGAGTTGAGGAAACATTTCCTGCACCTGAACCACCTGTAGGACTCCAAGGAATACCAGGAACAGATCTTTCATCAGCTTCAGCACTAATGAAGAAGAACAATTTATTTTTGATAATAGGCCCTCCAAGTGTAGCACCAAATGTTTTATTAGTAGAAGGCGACAATGTAAGTTTTGTACCCTTTACGTTCGTTCCATTAAAAGTTTCATCTCTATACAAACCATATATACTACCACGCATTGTATTTGTACCGCTTTTTGTAATTGCATTAATACCAGCACCAGTAAAAGCACCTTGTCTAACATCGAAAGGGGAAATATTTACCGACAATTCTTCAATGGCATCAATAGAAATAGGAGTTCCTCCTCCAGGTAAAAAGTCTGTACTTAATCCAAAATTATTATTTAGGTTAGCTCCATCAACCTGTACATTATTAAATCTAGCATCTCTACCAGCAATACTGTTTCCATTTGCTTGTGGCGTAACTCTTGTGAAGTCTGTAATGCTGCGACTAATAGTAGGTAAAGTAGTTAATTGACGTTGACCAATCTGAGTTGAAACACCCACTTTATCTACGGTTGGTTTCTTTTTTATTGTTGCAACAACAACTTCAGACAAGTTTTTTGTATCTGCATTTAAAATTGAACTTATAGTGAATGGTTCACCTAAAGCAATATAAAAATCTTCAAATACTTCACTTTTCAATCCCACATAATCAATTTTTAACTTGTAAGGACCACCAGTTCTTAAACCCGGTAAGTTAAAGACCCCACCTTTTTTTGAAATAGTGGCATAAACAGATCCTGATGGTAAGTGTGTAGCTGTAATTGCTGCACCTTCTAGCTCTTTACCTTCGGCTGTTTTAACAGTACCAGTAATAGTACCGTTTGTAACTTGTGCCATTGCTGCAAAGGGCAACAACACAATCATGAACAATTGTAAAATTCTCTTTTTAAGCATAAATTTTAATTTTCAACCGCAAAGAAAGCAATTAATTGTTTTAAAAAAACAACAGAATGTTAACAAAATATTACCGACACGTTAACAAATGCACATATTCATACTGATAATCAAACAAATAGCTATATAAAAACACATGTTTATCAATGGCTTAATGTTCATTTTGTTTAATATTGTAAATTTTAGAATTAAACAAAAAGGTTTCACAAAATCAGAAAATAGGTTCAAAAACCTTCATTTACAATCAAATAATCACATTTAAACTAATTCATACGATCAAATGTTGATGTTGATTACGAATAGAGAAATCATTTTTAGCACGTTAGTGTTGCTACTATAACTTTGTAAAAATTTTAGCTGATACATGTTACATACCATTGAAGAAGGAATTGAAGCCATCAAGAAAGGTGAAATGATTATTGTGGTGGACGATGAAGACCGAGAAAATGAAGGCGATTTTATTATGGCTGCAAGATTTGCTTCGCCTGAAGCCATTAATTTCATGACAAAAGAAGCAAGAGGTTTAATTTGTGCTGCAATTACAGAACAACGCTGTGCAGAATTAGATTTAATGCCGATGGTGTCTTCAAACACATCGGTTCATGAAACTGCTTTTACCGTTTCAGTAGATTTAATTGCTGATGATACAAGTACAGGTATTTCTGCACATGATCGCTCAAGAACTATCAAATCATTAATCGATCCGCTTACAAAACCAAGTGATTTAGGCAGACCAGGTCATATTTTTCCATTAAAAGCAAAAAGTGGTGGCGTTTTAAGAAGAGCAGGACATACAGAAGCGACTGTAGACTTAGCTCGTTTAGCAGGTTTTGAGCCTGCAGGCGTTTTGGTAGAAGTAATGAATGAAGATGGAAGTATGGCTAGATTACCAGAGTTACTGGAAATTGCAAAAAAATTCAATCTAAAAATTATATCCATTAAAGATTTAATTGAATATAGATTAGAAATAGATTGCCTAATTGATGAAGTGGTACGAGTAGATATGCCTACCAAATACGGACACTTTAAATTGGTTGCTTTTAAAGATAAAACTTCTGGAGCCGAACACTTAGCCATGATAAAAGGAGAATGGAAAGAAAACGAACCAATTTTAACAAGAGTACACAGCAGCTGTTTTACAGGTGATATTTTAGCAAGTTTTAGGTGCGATTGTGGCGAACAATTGCATAAAGCAATGCAAATGGTGGAAGCTGAAGGAAAAGGTATTATTTTATATATGAACCAAGAAGGTAGAGGTATCGGATTGATGAACAAACTAAAGGCGTACAAATTGCAAGAAGAAGGGATGGACACCGTTGAAGCTAATATACACCTTGGTTTTGCTATGGATGAAAGAGATTATGGTGTTGGTGCACAAATGCTTAGAAAACTAGGCGTTTCAAAACTGAAATTAATGAGTAACAACCCTAAAAAAAGGGCTGCATTAAAAGGATACGGTTTAGAAATAGTAGACATTGTTCCAATAGAAATTAAACCGAATGAACACAACGAAAAATACCTACAAACGAAAAGAGATAAAATGGGACATGAAATTTTAAGATAAAAACAAAAAACCTGTTTGAAATTGTATCAAACAGGTTTTTTGTTTAAAAGGCTAATACAATGTTATGCAGAATTTCTACCAGCATTTATAATTCCAAAACTACAACGCATTGCTAATTTTTCGTATGTAGATTTTATTGGTGAATTCTGAATCAACTGCTCTTCCATTTTACGCACTTTTGTAATTGCATATTGTTGTATAGTTACCAATGGAAGTACGATTCGCTCACGCATTTCGATAGATAATTGGTCAATTGAATAATCACCCATTAATTCCGACTTATTCGATAATTTTAAAACATACTTTTTGGTAAGTTCATATTCTTCAAATACCATCTTCCAAATTTCTCCATATACAGGATGATCGGCTAAAAATGCTGTTAGTGGGAAAAAGCATTTTTTCATTGCCATCTCACAATTGTCTAATAATGTTTTGAAAAATAATGAATGCTTGTACAAATCTTGTAATTCTTGCCATTTACCTGCTTTTTCAATTTCTTGTAAAGCAGTTCCAACTCCATAATACCCTGTTACATTTTGTTTTAATTGGCTCCAAGCTCCTACAAAAGGAATAGCTCTTAAATCTTTCAAAGATAATTTTGCCGATGCTCCTCTTTTTGCAGGTCTACTTCCAATATTGGTTTGTGCATAAAATTTCAAAGCACTTGCATTACTTAAATATTCGGTAAAATAAGGATGCTCTTTCAATTTTACATACGATTGAAAACTAATATTGGCTAATGATTGTATCAATTCTTCTTCTTTCTCGTTGAGTGTAACTGGGCTGTTACTATTCATTCGACCAGATAATCCAGCATTTATTAATTGCTCCATATTAAACTGAGCAGCATCAATCGTTCCAAAATTGCTACTTACAGTTTGACCTTGTACAGTAAGTTGAATCTCTTTATTGGCAATATTTTGTCCCATAGAAGCATAAAACTGATGCGTTTTTCCACCACCTCTTGCTGGTGGACCACCTCTACCATCAAAGAATAATACATCAATATCGTATGCTTTAGAAATGGCTGTTAATTCTTCTTTTGCTTTGTAAATACTCCAGTTAGCCATTAAATAGCCACCATCTTTAGTTCCATCAGAAAAGCCTAACATAATTGTTTGCCTATTTCCTCTACGTTTCAAATGTTCTTTATAAACAGGATGTTCGTATAAAGTTTTCATTACATCGGCTGCATGTTGCAAATCATCTACCGTTTCAAATAGCGGAACAATATCTACAGTTAACTCTTCTTTTTTCCAACCACTCATGAGCATTAATCCAAAAACTTCCAAAGCATTTAAAGCACTTGTGCATTGACTAATGATATATCTGTTGCAACCTGCTTCACCATTTATTTGTTGAATTTGCTTAATTACTTTCATTACTGCCAACGTATCAATATGTATGGGATCTGACAATAAATCCGGATTCATTTCAGCTGAAATAGAGGTTAGTATATCCATTTTTTCGGTAGCTGAAAGTTCTGTGTAATTAGCGGGTAAAACAGTGTTTGTAGCAGCAATAGATTTAACTAACTGCACATGTACACTACTATCTTGACGAACATCTAAAGAAGCAAAATGTAACCCAAATACTTCTACTTTATTAATCATGCTTTCAATTAAATGAACAAATAAATTATTGTGTTCATAAACCAATTGATGGCGTATATTTTTAAGTGCAGTTAAAATTTCTTCCTTGCTTAAATCGAATTGATAACCAGGAATAAATAAGTGATCGTAGAGTTTCTTTTCTAAATTATTTAAAGCAACATCAACACCTTTAAAAGTTAATCTACGCTTTAATCTTCTTACCTCTAAATAATAGCATTTAATAATGCTTCCTCTTAATAAATCTGCAACTTGTAAAGTAATATCAGCAGTAACAAATGGATTACCATCTCTATCTCCACCAGGCCAAAAACCCATTTTAATAATCGAATTTTTTGCACAAACATCAGAACCTAAGTTATTTTTTAATTGAGAAAGAATTCTACCTGTAGCTGCATAAAAAATATTTTCTAAATACCAAACCAAACTCATTGCCTCATCATAAGGCGTTGGCTTTTGTTTTTGGAAAAATGGTGTTCGACCTAACTGTTGTAAATAACTGTAAATCTGTTGTTCGTTATTGGCGTTTACTGCAGATGAAATATCATGAATAATACCTAAAACAGCACCTCTGTAAAATTGTGTTGGATGAGCTGTTAATACCAATTGTACAGTAAAATCTTTCAATTGCTTTGCTAAAACATCTTGCGTTTTTTGGTGTTCGGTTTGCATCAGCAATTGCTTTAGCGTTCCCTTTCCCTGCATATCGTGTATTAATTTAAAAGATGCATCTTCTAAAGCATCAAACAAAACCACTTGACGTTCTATATATTGTACAAATCGAAACAATAAATCTGCTTTTTCTTCTTCTTTGGTAAATGAAGTTTGTTTTGCAAAAAAATCATCAATAATTTCTAATGGACTTAAATTTTTCTTGAATCCTTCTTCACAGTTTACCAATAGTAATGATACTAAAACTCCTGTTTTTTCAATTCGGTGAAAAGGAAGAGAACCGAATAAGCTATTATAAAGCTGAAACTTAATTCCTACAAGGTTTTTAAACTGTTGAAGACTGACATTTGTAGACATAATTGTTGTGTTTTTCTGCTTGTTTTTTGGTGGAGCAAGAATCGGTTGGTGGTCGAAAATAAATAAAAAATCTTAAGTGGTATTAAATATTCTCTTATCTTAGCCCCCGTTACATGAAAAAACAGCAAAAAATATTTATTTTCTTTAGAGCAATCGCAATAATTGCGTCTACAATTATTATTACTATTACAATCCGCTAAGCGGATTGAAAATTGTCATATCACCCCATGGGCTCAAAGCTGTTACATCTTAATCAGAACTATTTTTCAATTACACATTACTTTTCAAATCATATTCATCCATGAAAGTTTTAAAATTTGGTGGCTCATCAGTAGCCAATGCAGATAACATAAAAAAAGTTGTAACCATTGTATTGCAACCTCAATACAACAATTCAATAGTAGTAGTTTCTGCTTTAGGCGGCGTAACCGATTTATTAATTGCTACAGGAACAGATGCTGCAAATGGCAAAGAAACATATAAAGAAACTCTTTTAGCATTAGAAAAAAGACATATTGAAACGGCACAATCTTTATTGCCTATTAATAATCAAAGTGGATGCATTAGTAGCATTAAACAAAGCTTTAATGAACTAGAAGATATTTGTGAAGGTGTGTTTAGATTGGGAGAATTATCTGCTAGAACAAAAGATAGAATCATCAGTTTTGGTGAATTGTTATCTTCTAAAATAATTTCATTTTATGTACAATCTACTGGCACAGCTATCGAATGGATTGATAGCAGAAAAGCTATAAAAACCAATAGTAATTTTGGTTTTGCTGCTGTAGATTTTGTAGCAACCACAGCAAGTATTCAAGCAATCATTAGTGCATCAAGCAACACATTATTTATTGCACCTGGTTTTATAGCTAGCGATGCCAACGGTTTTACTACAACTTTAGGACGTGGTGGAAGCGACTATACTGCTTCTATTTATGCAGCAGCTGTAAAAGCTAGTGATGTAGAAATATGGACTGATGTTACAGGCATGATGACAGCAGACCCACGTTGGGTACCCAATGCAAGAACAATTCCTCATACTTCTTACAGAGAAGCAATGGAATTATCGCATTTTGGGGCAAAAGTTATTTACCCTCCTACCATTCAACCAGCAATGGATCAAAACATTCAAATTTGGGTAAAAAACACATTTGCACCACAAGAAGCAGGAACTTTAATTGAAAACAAACCATCAGAAGATGGAGAAATTATAACAGGTATTTCTAGCATTAATCAAGTAGCATTACTTAGCTTAGAAGGAAGTGGAATGGTTGGAATTCCTGGATTTTCGAAAAGATTGTTTGAAGCTTTGGCTAACGAACAAGTAAATGTTATTTTAATTACACAAAGTTCATCTGAACATTCTATTTGTGTAGCTATTAATACAGTTGATGTAGATAAAGCAAAAGTGGCTGTAGACAAAGCTTTTGAGATAGAATTATTAAACAAAAAAGTTGATCCACTAAAAGTTGAAAAAGATTTATCAATTATAGCACTAGTGGGTGATAAAATGAAAAGTCATCCAGGAATTGCAGGTCGTATGTTTAGTGCTTTGGGAAGAAATGGTATAAATATAAGAGCTATTGCACAAGGTTCTTCTGAAAGAAATATTTCTGCTGTTGTATCACTAAAAGATATTAAAAAGGCAGTGAAT
>Ga0114938_1000644_pt1 | contig 25430 bp, 25 predicted proteins | sample AshMeaBigSpring_FD_88675 | JGI IMG/M metagenome (GOLD analysis project Ga0114938, IMG submission 88675) | Groundwater microbial communities from Big Spring, Nevada to study Microbial Dark Matter (Phase II) - Ash Meadows Big Spring | ecosystem: Environmental > Aquatic > Deep subsurface >... | reverse complement strand
ACCGTCCAGCTCCCGGTTTTCAATGAAATGCACGTGGTGGACCGTCTCCTCGACGCGGTCTCCGCCATGGATTACCCCCAGGACAAGCTCCAGATCCAACTGCTCGATGACTCGACGGACGAAACCGTCGGAATCTGCCGCGAGGGGATCCAGCGCCTCAAGGCCCGCGGCTTCGACGCCGAGCACATCCACCGCACCGACCGCACCGGATTCAAGGCCGGTGCCCTGGAAAACGGCACCCGCTCCGCCAAGGGTGAATTCCTCCTGATCCTGGACGCTGACTTCGTGCCGAATCCGGACCTGCTCCAGAAAACGATCCATTATTTCACCGATGAGAAAATCGGCATGATCCAGACGCGCTGGGGCCACCTGAACCGCACCTTTAACGTGCTGACGCGAATCCAGGCCATGTTCCTGGACGGCCACCTCGAACTGGAGCAGACCGCCCGCAACCGCTCCGGCCGCTTCTTCACCTTCAACGGCACCGGCGGCATCTGGCGGAAATCCTGCATCGCCGACGCCGGCGGCTGGGAGCACGACACGCTCACCGAGGACATGGACCTCAGCTACCGCGCCCAACTCAACGGATGGCGCTTCATTTTCCTCAACGACGTGGAAACCCCGGCCGAGCTGCCGGTGGACATGGACGGCTTCAAGAGCCAGCAGCACCGCTGGACCAAGGGCTCCATCCAGGTTTGCAAGAAGGTCCTGCCCGCCATCTGGCGCAGCGACGTGCCGCTCTTCATCAAGATGGAGGCCACCGCCCACCTCACCTCGAACTTCGCCTATCTTCTCCTCATCGTCCTCTGCTTCCTGATCTATCCGAACCAACAGTGGCAGCCGGACTTCGGAAAGCTCACCTATTACATCATCAACGTGCCGATCTTCTTCTTCTCCTCGGTCTCGGTGATCGTCTTTTACATGGTGTCCCAAAAAGCCCTCCGTCCCGGCTCCTGGTGGCGGGAAATCCCCTACCTGCCGCTGCTGCTCGCCCTCGGCATCGGCATGTCCATCTCCAACGCCAAGGCCGTCATCGAGGCGCTCTGCAACCACCAGACCGCCTTCGTCCGCACCCCGAAATACGGCATCGGCCAGGCCCGCCGCAGCGATTGGAAAAAGAGCAGCTACAAGGCGATGAAGACCCTCACGCCCTTCGTCGAGCTGCTCTTCGGCTTCTTCTTCCTCTTCGTCGTGACCGATGCCGCGATGCGTGGCAGTTGGTCCTCGGCGATTCTTCTGCTTCCCTTCCCGATCGGGTTTTTCTACACTTCGTTGTCCTCGCTCTCCCGCATGCTGCCCTCCGGCGCGGCGGAATCCGGGGCCGTGAACCGTAAAGCCCCGTGAACACGCCATGACAGGACTTCCGCTGCAGCGCGCCTTGTGGATCGCCATCATCGGCCTTGCCGGCTCACTCCTCTTCACCGGCTGTGGCGCGGGCCACTTCGGAAAAGACACCCGCAACAAGATGATCGTCAGTGTGAGCGATCAAAAAATGCTGCTCGTCCGTGACGGCGAGCCGGTGAAAACCTACAGGATCTCCACCTCCAAGTTCGGCGTCGGCGACCGCCCCGGCAGCAACTGCACCCCTCTCGGCCGGCTTCAAGTCGCCAGAAAAATCGGCGATGACGCGCCCATCGGAAGCGTCTTCAAGAACCGCAGGCCGACCGGTGAGGTGCTCAAGCCCAACGCGCCGGGACGGGACCCGGTGGTCACCCGCATCCTCTGGCTTGCCGGCACGGAGTCCCGAAACCGGAACACCTTCCGCCGCACGATCTACATCCACGGCACGCCGGAGGAGAATCGTTTGGGTGCGCCCGCTTCCTACGGCTGCATCCGCATGGCCAGCCGCGACGTGGCGGATCTCTACGACCGCATCGGCTATGGTGCCGACGTCTTCGTCATCCGCGGCTCGATCCAGGCGGACAAGCCCGGGCAGTCCTCCGTCTCGGTCGGCCGGAACGGCCGCCGCAGAAACGGCTGAGAATCTTCCGAAAGACGAGCTTGACACCGGGAGTCGATTCCCTACCTTGCCCCGCCCGCCACCGGGCAAACGTTCTTCTCTCCACACCATCATGGCCAATCACAAATCCTCGATCAAGCGCACGCGCCAAACCATCGTCCGCACCGAGCGCAACCGCGCGGAAAAAAGCCGCATGAAGACGCTTCGCAAGAAGACTCTTGCCGCCGTCGCCGCGGGGGACAAGGAAGCCGCCGCCCTTGCCAGCTCCGAGTTCTCCTCCGCCGTGGACAAGGCCGCCAAGCGCAACGTGATCCACGCGAACAAGGCGGCGAACCTCAAGAGCAAGACCGCCAAGGCGCTTGCCGGCATCGCCTGATCCCTCTCCTGCCGCTCTTTTCCGGCGTCTCTGAAAAACAAGCGGGCCGGACGACCGGTGCCGCTTTTTTCATTGCCGACATGCCTGAATCCCCACCACCGAACCGCGCGGCTGCCGCCGCGAAGATCGCCGCCAATCCCGCCGGATACAAGGTTTGCGAAGGTTGTGATTCCATCGTCGGCAGCGGTGCCGCCCTCTGCCCGAACTGCCACAGCTACCGCTTCGAAACCTCCGCAGAGCGCGTGATCCAGCAGGCCCGCATTCTCGGAGCCCGCGAGCAGACCTCCGTGACGGCGGACGACCTCGGCTGATTTTCCCCTGCATTTTCATGTCCCATCCCGTCGGATTCAAGGAATGGCAGGTTGTTTGCGACGCGCTTGCGTCCGGCCGCCAAGCGATCCTCCTGCGCAAAGGCGGCATCCACGAAGGGCGGCAGGGCTTTTCCTTCGCCCATGAGTCGTTCTTCCTCTTCCCCACCCGCTTCCATGCCCAAGGAGACCAGGTCCGGGAAGGTTCGGTGAAGGTCATGCCCGAATGGCAGCCGGGCGACGAGATCCGCATCACCCATCACGTGGAGGCCTTGTGGGCGGTCACCCTCACCGACTGGGCGGCAGTCGCCTCGCTGGAGCCGCTGCACATCTATTCGGAGGCCACCGTCCGGGACCGCTTCGACTGGGAGGGGAAGGGAATGGCGTCCGGCAGCATTCATGTCGCCCTTGTCCGGGTCCGCAAGCTCGCCGAGCCTTGGATTTTCCCCTATGAACCCGGCTTCGGCGGCTGCCGCAGTTGGATCAAGCTGCCCGAGGCTCCGTCCGGGTGGCGGGAATCCGCCCTCCCGGTCTTGGATGACGAGTCCTTCGCGGCGCTCGCGGAACGCTTGGGCGACGTGGGTTCCGCCGGCTGAAACCCGGGCTGGCATCCGGCTCCTCCTTCCGCTAGGCTTGCCGGGTGATCGCCCGGCGAAAAATCCGCTACCCCGTTTCCCAGGCGCTGCGGCAGTATCTCTATCACTTCGACCGCCAGCGGGACATCCCGCGGATCTACAACGACCTCGGACGCTTTTCCGGGGCCATCCCCTACGAGGACCCGCGCGGGCGCGAGACGCTCTGGCTCACCGTCATGTACCCGCCCGAGGTCTTCGCCGAGCTCCGGCCGCGCCTGACCGCCATCTACACCGAGCTCAAGCTCGGCCGCGACGCCGGCCAGCACGAACACCTGCTCGTGGACCGCATCGACTTCGGGGATTTCGGAAACTCCCGCCCCTTCCGCATCCGGATCACCAACCTCTTCAACGACAACTCGGACTACTTCTACGTCAAGCACGCCGACGCCTCCCGCATCTACGGCCTTGAACTGGAACACATCCTCTCGCCCAACCGCATCAACTACCTCGTCAACGGCAACACCCTCATCGAGGAACACATCGCCGGCGTTCCCGGAGACATGTTTCTCCGCGAATACCTCAACCAGCCGGGCCTCAACAAGGTGCGCATCGCCAAGGAATTCACCAAGTTCAACGAGCGCACCTTCATCCGCCTGCTGGGAGACATGCGCAGCGTGAACTACGTCGTGGACATCACGCCGGACTTCGAGGAGGTGCAGTACCGCGTGCGCTCCATCGATTTCGACCAACAGTCGTACGAGGGGAACGGCAACATCTACCTCGCCTTCCGTTTCAAATCGAACCGCGCCGTCACCAAGCTCGCCTTCGACGTGCTCAACCGCAAGAGCATCGACCAATACGTCGCCGAGGAACACGCCCAGATGTCCCGCCGGGCCAAGGTCGAGAGCGGCCGCCTGCGCGCGTTGCTCGGAATCATGCGCCGCGAGGAGCTCGCCCCGCGCGAGCACGTCGTCACCCTGGCGAAGGAGCTCGACCGCATGCACGGCACCGGTGACTTCCGGGACTGCCAGACCATGGGTGAGCTCACGGCGCGGCACATTTCCATGATGCTCGACATCCCGCCGGCCGAAGCGCCCTGGGAGGCTCCCTACTGAGTCGGCGCGGCACGCGGCGTATCGCCGCTCCGGAGTTTATCCAGGTCTTGCGATGCCCGGAGCCGCCGGTATGCTAACCTTCCACATGAAAAGGATTCTCACCGGTCGTTTCGTTTTCCTGGCGTGCCTTTGCGTGGCAGGAGGAGCTCTCTCCCAGAAGGCCCCGCCGCCAGTGGTCCTGAGCCAGACGATCCAAAGCCATTCCCGCCTGATGAGCCTGAAATGGGAAAGCTGGCCCGGCCGCCGCTATGCGGTGGAGACCAGCACGGCGATCGGCGGATGGCAAACGATCAAGACCGGGCTTCAGGGGCCGGCGGGTATCGGGCAGATCGATTTCCCGATACCTGACGAGTACTTGTTCGACTCGAAGCGCTTTTTCCGGGTGCGCATCGAGCCCACGCCGTGAATCAAGCCCCGCCGCCTGCGATGTGGGCGAACTTGTCGTCGATGAAACGCAGCACGAGTTCCTCCGTGGCCTCGTGGTTGAGCCGCTCGACCACCTCGACGGAGAAGCCGCGGGCGATGAGCTGGCGGGCGCGGACGGGATCGATGCCGCGGGCGCGGAGGTAGAAGATCTCCTCGTCGTGGATCTGCGAGGAGGTGGAGCCGTGCGAGCACTTCACCTGGTCCGCGTTGATCTCGAGGCCGGGCATGGAGTTCGCCTCGCAGGTGTCGCTCATCATGAGGTTGCGGCAGGTCTGATAGGCGTCGGTGTGGTGCGCGCCCTCGTCCACGAAGATGAGGCCGGAGAAGATCGTCTTCGAATTGTCGTAGAGCGAGTTCTTGTAGAGCAGGTCGGAGTAGGCGCCTTCGGAGACGTGGTGCTGGAAGGTGCGCTGGTCGTATTCCTGCTCGCGGGCGGGGATGGAGACGGAGAGCATGTCCGAGCGGGAGCCGGGGCCTTCGAGGCGGGAGAGCGATTCGTTGCGTGCCCAGGAGGCTCCGGTGTTGAGGATGAATCCTTTCGCGGAGGCGTCGCGAGCGGCGGAGGTTTCGTTGATCTGGATGATGCGCGTGACTTCGTTGAGCGCCTGGATGGCGACGTAGTCGAGCTGCGAGTTTTGCCCGGCGCAGAGGTCGTTGAAGGCGATGGCGAGACCGGGCGTGATGTCGTCCGCGGAGCGGAAAATATCGATGACGCGGACTTTCGAGGACTTGCCGGTGACCACGAGCGTGTGCGGGAAGATGACGGTGTTCGCGCCGGAGATCCAATGATGGACTTCGATGACGCCCTCGATCTCGACGTTGTCGCCGGTGTGGACGAAGAGGCCGTTGGAAACATTGGCCTCGTGCCATGCGGCGAACTTGGCGGAACCCAAACGGGTTTCCTGTTTCATGAAGTGTTTCTCCACCAGTTCGGGGTGGGAAACGAGGGCTTCTGATAGAGGAAGGACGATGACATCCGCTGGAAGGCTGGTTTCCGAGTGGATGAGGGTGTCGTTGGCGAAGACGAACTTGGCGGCGGTGCGCTCGATGCCGGTGGAGCGGGCGATGAGCTCCTCGGGCGAACTGAAGTCCGCGGTCCGTTGCCGGAAGCCCGCGAAGTCGAGTTGCTTGAGGTTGGAGAAGCGCCAGGTCTCGTCACCGCGCTTCGGGGCGGGAGTGGCTTCGTAGCGTTGTTGCGCGGACTGCTGGCGCGCGGTGAACCAGTTCGGGAGAGTGGTGTCAGTGGTCATCGGTCAATGGTCATTGGTTGATCGGGTCGGCATGGCGGTTGAAAACCGCCGCCACGGTTCAGCCGACGGAGCCTTCCATTTCGAGGTCGATGAGGCGCTTGAGCTCCACCGAGTATTCCATGGGGAACTCGCGGACGAGGTCGTTGATGAAGCCGTTGACGGCGAGGGACATGGCGGCTCCCTCGCTGATGCCGCGCTGCTGCATGTAGAAGAGCATTTCCTCGGAAACCTGGGAGACGGAGGCCTCGTGCTGGGTGGCGTGGCGGTTGCCCTTCACGGTGATGGCCGGGTAGGTGTCCGTGCGCGAGTGGCTGTTGATGAGCAGGGCGTCGCACTCGGTGTTGTTCTTGCAGCCCTTGAGGTGCTTCGGGATGTGGACCTGGCCACGGTAGGTGGCGCGGCCTTCGCCGACGGAGATGGATTTGGAGACGATGTTGGACGTCGTTTCATCGGCGGCGTGGATCATCTTCGCGCCGGTGTCCTGGTGCTGGCCGGTGTTGGCCAGCGCGATGGAGATCACCTCGCCGCGGGCGCGGCGGCCCTTCATGATAACGCCGGGGTATTTCATCGTCAGGCGGGAGCCGATGTTGCAATCAATCCAGCGGACCTCCGCGTCCTCCATGGCGAGGCCGCGCTTGGTGACGAGGTTGAAGACATTGCTGCTCCAGTTCTGGACGGTGACATATTGGATCTTCGCTCCCTTGAGGGCGACGAGTTCCACCACGGCGGAGTGCAGCGTGGCGGTCTCGAACTTCGGCGCGGTGCAGCCTTCCATGTACATCAGCTCGGCACCTTCGTCGGCGATGATGAGCGTGCGCTCGAACTGGCCGAAGTTTTCCGAGTTGATGCGGAAGTAGGCCTGCAGCGGCTGTTTCAGCTTCACGCCCTTCGGCACGTAGATGAACGAGCCGCCGGAGAACACGGCGCTGTTGAGCGCGGAGAACTTGTTGTCGCCGGTGGGGATGACCTTGCCGAACCACGGGCGGAAGATCTCCTCGTATTCCTTGAGTCCTTCGGTGGAGTTCACGAAGACCACGCCCTGCTTGGTGAGCTCCTCCTTCATGTTGGAGTAGGCGGCCTCCGAGTCGTATTGCGCCTCGACGCCCGCGAGGAAGGCGCGTTCCTGCTCGGGAATGCCGAGACGTTCGAAGGTCTCCAGCACCTCCGGCGGCACTTCATCCCAGGAACGCTTGGGCTTCTCGCCATCGGAGAGGTAGTAGCGGATCTCGTCGAACTTGATGTTGTCCAGGTCCTTCGTCGCCCAGTTGGTGGGCATGGGCTTGGATTCGAACACCTCAAGCGCCTTGTGGCGGAACTCGCGAACCCACTGCGGCTCGCCCTTGACGTCGCAGATGTAGTCGATGGTCTTGGAGCTCAAGCCGTAGCCGGCATCGAACTTGTGCCGTTCCGGAAAGGTGAAATCACCCTTGGTGCGATCGACGTTGATCGCATCGTGGGTTTCCTCATCAAGGAGGGCGGTGGCATCTTCGTAGGACATGGTGGTGGGCGTTTGAGATTTGAGGTTCCGTCAGGCCAACGCGGCTTCCTTGAGGAAATCGTAGCCGTGTTTCTCGAGTTCGAGGGCGAGCTCGGGGCCGCCGGAGCGGACGATGCGGCCCTCCGCCATGACGTGCACGTGGTCCGGCTTGATGTAGTCGAGCAAGCGCTGGTAGTGCGTGATAAGGAGCATGCCACGGTCGCGCGAGCGCATGGCGTTGACGCCCTTGGCGACGATCTTGAGGGCGTCGATGTCGAGGCCGGAGTCGGTCTCGTCGAGGATGCAGTATTTCGGCTCGAGCATCATCATCTGGAGGATCTCGTTGCGTTTCTTCTCACCGCCGGAGAAGCCCTCGTTGACGGCGCGGCCGGTGAACTTGCGGTCCATTTCCAGGAGATCCATCTTCGCGTAGAGCTTCTTGTAATAGGCGACGGCGTCGATTTCCTCGCCTTGGGGCAGGCGAGCCTGGAGCGCGGCGCGGATGAAGTTGGCGTTGGAAACACCGGGGACTTCCGAAGGATACTGGAAGGCGAGGAAGATGCCGGCGCGGGAACGCTCGTCGATGGACATCCCGAAGATCTCCTCATCGTCGAGGGTGACGGAGCCGCCGGTGACGACGTAGCCCTCGTGGCCGGCGATGACCTTGGAGAGGGTGGACTTGCCGGAGCCGTTGGGGCCCATGATGGCATGGACTTCGCCTTTCGGGATGTCGAGTGTGACTCCCTTGAGGATTTCGGTGCCGTCTTCGAGGGTGGCGCGTAGGTCTTGGATGTGCAGGCTCATGATTGGAAAGGAATTTGGATGGTGGATGATGGATGGATGAATGGAGTTTCAGGGGGTGACGAGTTTGCCGCGGAGGGTGATTTCCACGTCCTCGATGACCGCGCCGGGCGGCAGTTCAAGGACATCGGTGAGGTTCACTCCGGGCTTGAAGTCGATGTCGTGGATGACCCCCGTGGAGGCGTCATGGAAATGGCCGTGCTCGCGGAGGTTCGGGCAATAACGCGAGGACTCGCGCTCGAAGTGAACCTGGCGGATGATGCCGTGCTGCACCAGCGCCTCGAGGCAGTTGTAGACTGTGGCCAGCGAGATGTTCGGAAGCCGGTCCTTCGCCCGCATGAAGACCTCGTTGGCGGTGGGGTGGTTCCGCTGCTCGATGAGGATGCGGTAAATCTCCTGCCGCTGACGCGTCATGCGCAGACCGGCGATTTCCTCGGGAATGTCCGGGACCGGTGATGGATCTGGAGCTTTGCTGACCATGGCGGCGGGAACCTAAGCGGGCACCCTCCAATAGCAAGAATAATTCCAATTATTGTTCTCAATTGATTCCAAGCACTTGAATTTCAACAGTCGGCTTCCTCCATCCCCCTGAAATCGGTGTCAATGGGGCTTGGTCCAGAGATACACCCAGCGCTCGGAAACGGCTTTTCCGCTCGCATCCTGGAGTTCGCAGGTCATGTCGATCTGGTCGAGGCCCTGCGGTGGATCGATGACGAAGAAGGCGCGGAGCACTTGGGGCATGTGGAGCTTGTCGCTGCGGCCGAGGCCGGCAGGGAGGTCGTCCACGTTGGCCATGCTCATGTCCTTGAGGCCGACGTGGATGAGCTTGGCGTCCTTCTGGTTGAGGGTGACCACGGGCTTGATCCCGGAGACATCGTCCCACTTCGGATCGCCGACCTTGGCGACGGGCTGGAGCGGCTTCGCGAAATCGATGGCCATCAGGATCTCGTCGGGCTTCTGGACGGGCGTGCCGGAACGGGTGCTCCTCACCGTGAAGAGCCCGGAGGGCGCGGGGTCGCGCATCCAGCGCAGGCGGTAGTGAAAGCGGTGGGGCTTGCCCGTTTCGAGCGCGGGCATGGGATCCCAGACGAGCACGATGTTGTCGCCCGTTTCATCGATGGTGGGCATTTCGATCAGATGCAGTTTTCCGAAATCGAAACCCTGGACCGGCTCCACCTTTACGGTGGGGCGCTCGTGATAGCGGGCCTCGGTATCCTGATAGGAGGAAAACGAGCGGTCGCGCTGGACGAGGGCCCAGGAGCGGGGTCTCTCCATCGTCATGACGCAGTGGCGGAAGCGGTTGTGCGAATGCTCGAGCGGGCGGAAGTGGAGGTTGCCGCTGTCGAGTTCCATGAGCAGGCCGTCGCTGTCATGGACCTCGGGGCGAAAGTCGTGCGGCTTGGGATGCGTGCCCTCGCCGAACCAATACATCGAGGAAAACGGCGCGAGGCCGAGCTGTTGGACGGGCTTGCGCAGGGTGATCTCCGCCTCGACATCCATCACGGTCTCCGTGCCGGGTGTGATCGTGAACTGATAGGCGCCGGTCACGCTTTCGCCGTCCAGCAGCCCCCAGGCCGTGAGCGACTTCGCATCCTTTTCCGGACGTTGGAGGAAGAACTCGGTGAACACCGGAAACTCCTCGGGCACGCCGGGCAGGCCGCTGTTGACGGACAATCCGCGGGCGGAAAGGCCGTAGGGAGAGTTCGCCGGGATCGCCCGGAAGTAGCTCGCTCCGAGAAACACGAGGAACTCGTCCATGTAGTCCGCCGTGTTGAGGTGGCAGCGCGCGCGCCAACCGGCATATCCCTGCGGCGCGGGAGTGCCGGCCGGGACCTTCTGTTTGCCGTAATCGAAGAGCCCCAGATCGAAGGCGAGCGGGGTCGATTTCCCGTCCACCACCTCGTGGACCGTCACCATTTCCTTCGCCGTCCATCCGGGGTGGAAGAAATCGATGGAAAAGGGCAGCTTCTCCTTCGCCCACAGGCCGGAGTCCATCTTGAAGCGGATGTCGCGGTGCTGGTCGTAGCTCAGGTTTTTCCAGAAATCATCGAGCTTCAGCGGCGAAGGCTGGTGCGGGCTGGCCGCCAGGGTCCGGGCCTTTTCGCAAAGCCGTTCGAAGGAATGTGGCGAAGCGGCGTGAACCGGCGACCAAGCGAGGGCGGGTGAAAGCCAAAGGAGGAAACGGCGCGACATGGCGGCTTTATGCGGTGGCGCCGCCGCCGTGGCAATCCCGGAGACTCCCGCCGCTCAGCGGATCTCCAGCGTGACGATGGATTTCGCCGGGAGGTCCACGGCCAGCTTGCCGTCCGCCGCCTTGAACGCGTCGAAGGCCTTCGGTTTCACGGCATCCGGCGTGCCGAAGGTGTTGTGGGCCTGCATGGTCTCCGCGGTGAGGATGCGGCCTTTCACCGCCGCCTTCGCCGCTCCACCCGTCGAGAGCTGCACGGAGAGCGGCTTGCCGGGATCGCTGTTGACCAGGGAGACGAGCATGGCGCCGGACGCGTCGCGCGTGGCGGACGCGCTGAGCGCGGGGAGCGCCTTGTCCCCGAACTTGTAGTCCGGCGTCGTCACCTCGGCGGGGATGGTCCTTCCGCCCTGATGGCCTTTGAACATCTCGAAGACCCAGTAGGTCGGCGTCAGCAGCATCTTCTCCTTGTCGGTGAGGATCATCGCCTGGAGCACGTTCACCGTCTGGGCGATGTTCGCCATCGTCACGCGGTCGGCGTGGCGCTGGAAAATGTGGAAATGAAGCGCCGCGACCATGGCGTCGCGCAGCGTGTTCTGCTGATAGAGGAAGCCGGGGTTGGTGTCCTTCTCGACGGACCACCAGACGCCCCATTCATCCACCACGAGTCCGACCTTTTTCTGCGGGTCATGCTTGTCCATGATGAGCGAATGGTTGGAAACCAGCTCATCCATGAAATGAGCGGCGGTGAGCGCGCCGTGCCAGCCGCTTTCGTCGAAGTCGGTGGAGCGCTTCTTCTTTTTCCAGCCGCCGGGCGTGGAGTAGTAATGCAGGGAAAGCCCGTTCATCTTGCCGGCGGCATTCTTCATGACGACCTCCGTCCAGTTGTAGTCCGCGGAATTCGCACCGCCGGCGATCCGATAGAGGGTGTTGCCGGAGTAGTTTTTCGCGAAGGTGTTGTAGCGCCTGTAGAGGTCCGCGTAATATTCCGGGCGCATGTTGCCGCCGCAGCCCCAGCTTTCGTTGCCAACGCCGAAGTATTTGAGTTTCCACGGCTTGTCGCGGCCGTTCTTGCGGCGCAGGTTCGGCATCGGAGCGTCAGCGTCGGAGGTCATGTATTCCACCCACTCCATCATTTCCTCCACCGAGCCGCTGCCGACATTGCCGCAGACATAGGGCTCCGTGCCGAGCTGTTCGCAGAGATCGAAGAACTCGTGGGTGCCGAAGTGGTTGTTCTCCACCACGCCGCCCCAGTGGGTGTTGATCATGGAGGGGCGTTTTTCGCGCGGGCCGATGCCGTTTTTCCAATGGTATTCGTCCGCGAAGCATCCACCCGGCCAGCGGAGCACGGGGATCTTGAGCTCCTTTAACGCCGCCACCACGTCGTTGCGGATGCCGCGGGTGTTGGGGATCTTGGAATCCTCGCCCACCCAGAAGCCTTCGTAGATGCAGCGCCCGAGGTGCTCGGCGAAGTGGCCGTAGATGTTCGGGTTGACCACCGGCCCTGGCGCGTCGGGCTTGAGCGAGACACTTGCGGATTCCGCGGCGGACGCGGCGAATGGGGTCAGGAAAAGGCTGGAAACAACGGCGAAACGGTGGATGGCGTTCATGGCGATGAGCAGGATACGCGGAACCGCCGGCCGGTCTTGCCGGAAATCCGGGGATGCTGTTTGAGGGCGGGGGAAACCTGCGGTTTCAGGAACCGCCGAGTTCATACCGCGTGCTGCGCCCGCCGCCGGTGGGGACACGGTCATTGGCGGATAGGTTTTGGTGGGGGTAAAGAGTTCGTGTATGCCGAGATCTGCGAAGAGCGAGTCCTCGGTGCTGTAAGAAGATGAGCCGGTCAAGCAATCCAGCTTGAAGTCGTGCCGTTGGAACTTGCCCTTGCGCATACCCCCACTCGGCGAAGCGAATGGATCGTCCCTCATGGTTCCATGCAAAGCGCTGCATCAAGATGGCACAACATGCGAAACACAGTAAAACCACTGACTCAGAATAGCCCATGAATGCCCTCAAAAACGAACAACCTGTTGGTAATCAACAAGATGGCGGAACGAGAGGGATTCGAACCCTCGGTGACATTTCTGCCACGTTCCCTTAGCAAGGGAGTGCTTTCGACCACTCAGCCATCGTTCCGTTAAGCGGGGTCGCAAGGTTTCAATCACAGGGCGGGAGTGTCGTCAACCCCGGCGGGCGGAATCTTCGACAATTCGGTTTCCGCAGTCGGTTCGGGCTCAGGAGCTTGGATGTCCGCAGGAGCGGACGCTTCGCCGGCCGACACCTCGCACCGGGCCGGGTCGGCAGGAGTGTCCTGCGGAATCGGAGAATCCTCCGTCGTCTCGGTGACCACGGTGGATTCCGCAGCGGTTTCTTCGTCGGGGGCGGCTTCCACTGCGGCGGGTTCCGTGTTTTCGGTGGAGCTTGCCCCGCCTTCGGGTTGGGTCTTTCTGGCTTTCTTTTTCTTCTTCTTGCCTGCTCCGGGCTCCGCGGGAGGAGTTTCGCGGACTTCCTGCACGACGAGGGTGTCGTCGGTGAAAAGCAGGATGTGGCCTTGGTTGAGCAACCAGAAAAGGTCGGCGGCGAACTCGGCAGGAGGCGCGGTGCCGCCTTCCGGAAGGACGGCTTTCCAGAGGCCTTCGAGCTTGGCGGGTTTGTTCGCGCGGATCCACTCGACCATGATGCCGGGGCGTTCGGCGAGGGTGGCTCCGGGCGGCAACGGGTGCGGGCGGGCGGGGCCGGTGTAGAGTTTCCCCTGACGTTTGAAAACGGGGAGGTGCTCGGCTTCCACGGCCTTGCACACGGCGGGGATGAGGATGGCCGGATGATTGCGGGCGTGGTTGCCTGCCATTTTCAGCGAGGTCATCAGCGACGGCGAGAGATTTTTCGCGGAAACCGAGGCGAGCATCTCGGCGTGGCGGACCTCCTCGAACGCGTCTTCGAAGCAACGGCCCGCGAGAGCTCGCTCGGCCTCGGAGCGGTCCTCGATCCAGGCGTCGTCCGCATCGCCCTTGATGCGCCAGCGGGTGCGCTTGGTCATCGTTTCGAGCCATGCGTTCACGGCCTCCTCGCCGCGTTCGGTGCGCACTTTGGCGGAGTAGGCGGCGAAGGGCATGTTAGGGAAGCGCTCGCGGTGGATGCGGCGGAGATTCACCTGATAGGCATGGAAATTCGGCGGTCCCAGCCACTCGCCCGAGATGCCGCATTTGGCCACGAGTTGGAAATTCCCGCCGGGCGGGTCCACCTCGATGGTCTCCTCCTCGATGAAGCGTTCGCGGAGCTCGCCATGCCAGAGATGGCGCACGGCTTCCGCGCGGGTGAGGAAAATGGAATCATCGAGCTTGCCGCGGAACAGCGGGGCGTGCGGCTCGGGAGCCTCGAACACGGCGCGGCAGCGGCCGCGCTCGGCGAGCAGGATCTTCGCCACGTCAAAGAGCGGATAGACGCGCGCGACCTGATGGATTTCCTTGCCGATGAGGTGGACGGCTTGGGCATCCGGCGCGAGCGTCACACGGACGCCTTCGGCGGGCAGAGCCTCTTCACGCGGCGGAGGACCGGAGCGGCGATCATCGAACCTCTCCCCGCGACCTTGGAACGGACGGCGGCCGCCCTCGCGGTCACGGTCCCGCGACGCTCCACGGCGGTCGTCGGCTCCGCGGTCGTCACGGCGCGGCGGACGTTCTCCGGACTTCGCCTCCGGCTTGGACGCACGCTCCTTTTGGCCGCCGCCGGCGTCACGCGCCCATGCGGGTCCCAGCGCGAAGCTGGACAGCAGGCTGCTCAATGGATCGGTCTCGGAATCGCTCACGGCGCGCACTCTAGAGGGCGATTTTGAAAATGACAAACTCCGCGTTGCGCCAATTTGCGGCGGATTCGCGGCCCGGGAAAAGCCGCCTTGGAGCCCCGGCGCGTTTGTTAGATCGCGACCGTCCGCGCTTCCGTTCCACATGTCCGCTTGCGCGCAGCCGATCCCGCACTAGCGTGCGGCGCAATGAGCCGGAAGAGCGTGGCCGCCAGGGCGGTGTTGGTGTTATTGGTCGTCTGGGCGGCAGTCTGGGCGGTGAGGACCTGTGCCGCATCCCGCAAAATCACCGCGGAGAGCCTGTCCCGTGAGATGGCACGCGCGGATTTCTCCGATTGGTCGGGGAAGGAGGCCGCTCCGGACAAGGCGGAGGCGGAGCACCGCGACGCGCGGATCCGGAAAATCGCGGAAATGGTCAACCGCCTCGATTTCCAGGAGCGCGAAAAAAACCGCCGCAACCCCGCGGGCGAGGAGTTCTTCCGCAGGCTCAGCCCGCCGGAGAAAAGCCTCTTCATCGACCTCACCGTGAGGGAATCCATGAACCGTTTCATGGAGGCGCTCGACGCGATGCCGCCCGAGCAGCGCCGCAAATTCGTCGAGCAGGGGCTTAAGGAGATCGAGGAGGGCCGCACGGAGGAGGACATGGCGCGCGCCGACGAACTCGGAGCGGACCTTCTGGACAAGATCGGCCGAGAGGGCATGCGCGCGTATTTCGAAAAATCCAGCGCGGACACCAAGCTCGACCTCGCGCCTCTGATGGAGGCCGTCAATGAGACCATGCAGGGCCTGCGCGGCAACGAGTTCGGCCCGCCGCGCCAGTGATCATGAAACACCGTGGATTCACCCTTCCGGAAATGCTCATCGTGCTGGCCGTCATCGCCACGCTCGCGGGCATCGGCATTCCCGTGGGCCGCTCGGTCATCGGAAAATCCCGCCAGGCGGCGTGTCTCGGCCAACTCCGCTCGCTGGGAACGGCGCTGGAAGGTTACCTGCAGGAGCACAACCAGACGATGCCGGACCTCGTGATGATGCGCGCTTCCAAGACGGACGACGCGAAGGTCCTGGAGACCGTTCTCCTGCCATACGTGGACGGCCCCCAGGCTTTCAGGTGTCCGCAGGACCGCAAGGAGTTCGACAAGAGCGGCTCCAGCTACCTGTGGAATCCCACGCAGAGCGAACTGCCGGTCTCAAGGCTCGAGTTCTTCGGAATCGAGAGCCGGCCGGACAAAATCCCGCTGATCGTGGACAAGGCTCCCTGGCATCCGGGCGGCGTCAACTACCTGTATGCGGACCAGAGCAGCTCGAACAAACCCCGCTTCGCCACCTCGAACTAACCGAAACCTCCCGATGCTTGAGATCCACGGCCTCTGCAAATCCTTCGGCGGGAAACCCGCGCTCGGCGACGTTTCCTTCAAGGTCGGCCGCGGCGAGATCCACGGCTTGCTCGGCCACAACGGCGCGGGCAAGAGCACCACGCTGGGCATCATCCTCGGCATGGTGATGCCGGACGCCGGGGACGTCTCCATCGCCGGGGTTTCCGTCCTGACGAACCGCTCGAAGGCCTTGCGCAAGGTGGGCGCGATCTTCGAGTCCCCCGCCTTCTACGATTATCTCAGCGGTTGGGAAAACCTCAGGATCCTGATGAGCTACTCCGCCGGCTTCGATTCCAGGGCCGCGCGGGAAACCGTCGAACTCGTCGGCCTCTCCAAACGCATCCACTCGAAGGTCCGCACCTACAGCCACGGAATGCGCCAGCGCCTCGCCCTTGCCCAGGCGCTGCTGCCGGAACCCGAGCTGCTGCTGCTCGACGAGCCCACCGACGGGCTCGACCCCGAGGGCATCAAGTGGTTCCGAGACTTCATCCTCTGCCTCCGTGACGAACGCGGCATGACGGTGCTCTTCAACTCCCACCTCCTCGCCGAGGTGGAGCTGATGTGCGACCGCGTCTCCATCCTGCGCCAAGGCAGGCGTGTCTTCGAGGGCTCCGTCGGCGGCCTGCATGATGACGACCTCCTGTTCGAGGCCGAGCTTGATCCATGGGACAAGGCCGCGCCCCTCATCCGGGCCGCCGGCGGGGAAATCCCTCAGCCCGGCCGCATCCGCCTGCCGCAAGGCAGCGATCCCGCACAACTCGTCGAGTCATTCGTGCGTTCCGGCGTCCGAGTCCGGGCGCTCGCGCCGGTGAGAAGGTCCCTCGAGGATTTCTACATGGAGCTGCTAGACGGCGCGGGAAGCCCCAACTGACAACCGCCATGCTTTTCCTCCAACAACTCCGCGGCGAGCTCCGCAAACTTTTCGCCCGGCCGCGGACCTGGATGGGCTACGGAGCCTTCTTCCTGATGGAGGCGCTGATCCTCTTCGTTTACAAGCTGGAGCGCAGCCAGCGGCACATGCGGGACCTGGTGGAGCGCAACGGGCTGGAGTTCGGCACCTACTACAGCTCGCTGACGATCACCTTCACCATCATGCTGCTGAGCATGTTCATCCTCGGCTCGATTTATTTCGCGCTCGTCGCCGGCGACATCGTGGCGAAGGAGAACGAGGACGGAAACCTGCGGATGGTCTTCGCGCGGCCGGTGAGCCGGCTGCGGCTGCTGCTGGTGAAGTACACGGCGGTGGCGCTGTACACGTTCAGCTTCGTGTTCTTCGTGGGGATATCCGGCTACCTGATGGCGGTGGCGGCGGTGGGCCGGGAGGGCGGTCTTTTCGTGATGGAGCCCAAGATGAAGGTGTTCTCGGCGTTTCCGGACTGGTGGGAGGGCGCGGCGCGACTGGCGCTTTCCGCGGCGGGCATCGGCCTGAGCATGATCACGCTCTCGTCGATCGCGTTCATGTTCTCCTGTTTCAAAATCAAGCCGGCGGCGGCGACGATCATCACGCTGACGATCCTTTTCGTGGACATGATCCTGCAGGGTTTTCCGTTCTTCAAACCGTATGAAAGCTGGTTCGTGACCTGGCGGATGAGCGCATGGGTTTTCCTGATGGAGCAGCACATCTCTTGGGCGAAGATCGTGGAGGCCTACGCGTTTCTCGGCGGGCTCAACATCACGCTCTTCGTGCTCGGCTGGCTGGCCTTCCAGACGCGGGATTTCAAGACCTGAGCGCCCCGCTTACCAGTTCACGTTCTCGCCGCGGGCGTCGATGTGGGTGAAATTCCAGTATCCGCCGACGCCTCCACGGAACAACCCGAGGTCGCGCAGCTCGCGGGCGGTACGGGTCACTTGCGAGGCGCGGACCGGAAATTTCACGTCGGCGGCCACATTGGCTTGGTGCCAGGATCCGGATTTCGCGCCGGCGCAGCGGGCGTTATAGGCCGGGGCGCGGTAGGCGGAGATCACCTCCACCTCGGAGACATTCATTTCGCGGGCGATGCGGTCCACCACCTTGAGCACGTAGCCCATGCGGTTCCACCACACCTTGGGCGGCAGCGAGTTCCAGACCGCGCCTTTTTCCTTGGCGTGGGAGGCGACGACCTGCTGCGGACTAACCCGCTGGAGCTTAAGGGAGTTCAGGTAACGAAGGTATTCGGCCGCTTGGGCTCCGTGGCGGGCGGACCATTCCTCGGGCAGGTCCGGCAGCGTGGCGAAGCGCATCGCGGGCTGGCGGACGGCGTTTCCGGAGGAGGTGGGGACGGAAACCCGCGGCGTGGCGGAGGCTTTCTTCTCGGTGAAGGCGGAAGCCGCGGCGGAACTCGCGAGGAGCCCGAATCCGGCGAATCCAAGGGTTCCCAGCGCTCCGCGACGGCGGATCAACGGGGTTTCCAAATGTTCGTGGGATTGGGATTCTTCAGGGAAAAGCATGATCAGGAAGCGTAGGGACGGCCGTACCGCTCAGCGGTTCACGTGCCGGATTGGGATTTTTTTGGTCAGCTGGCCGCCAACCACCATGGACGAAAGCAAATGACGCGGAGGCGGCAAGGAAAAAAAGCCCCGCGGATGCTAACCGTTATGGGATGGTGGCACCGCCCGCGCCATGTCGGCGGGTCAATATTTCCGCCAGGCACCCGGCACGAACAGCACCAGCAGCGCGAAAAGCTCCAGGCGGCCCAGGATCATCACCCAGGACAGGAACACCTGGGTCGGTGCCCGTAATTGGGAGAAATTCTCGGTGGGTCCCACCGCATCGAAACCCGGCCCCACGTTCGAAATGCAGGCCAGCACGGAGCCCACGGCCGTCTCCATCGTGATGCCGGTGCCGTTCTCCAGCAGCGCCACCACCACGGTCGATCCCACGATGATGAACCCGAACATCGCGATGAAGACCATGACCTCGCGGCGCGATTCATCGTCGAGCGTCCTGCCACCCATCCGCAGGCGGAAGACCTGGTTCGGGCGGAACGAGCGGATCACCTCGTGCACGGAGGATTTCAGGAAGACCACGAAACGGCCCACCTTGATGCCACCCGCCGTGGATCCCGCACAGCCGCCGATGATCATCAGCGCCGCCAGCACGATCTTGCCGAAGGCCGGCCACTGGTCGTAATCCGCCGTGCTGAAACCGCAGCATGACGCGGCCGAGGCCACCACGAAGAACGAACCGCGCAGAGCTTCGGGAAACGGCTGGCCGCCGGTGGCGGCGATCCCCGCGGCGATGAGGAGTGCGCTGCCCAAAGCCAAGGCCAGAAACCACAACGCGTCGGCATGTTCCCGCAGCCGCTCCCAGCGTTTCTTCGCGATGAGCACATAGACCACGAAGTTCACCCCGCTCAGCAACATGAACACGCCCAGCCAGACCTCGATGAACACCCCGTTTCCCCATTTCGAGTAATGGCCGACGCTGGCATTGTGCGGGCTGAAGCCACCCGTCGCGATGGCCGCGAAGGCATGGGTGACGGCGTTGAACCAACTGAGCCCCATCGCCCGCAGGCCGGCCGCGCAGGCCGCTGTCAGCAAGAGATACACCTTGAGCAACATGAGGGAGTTGTCTTTCACCCGCGCCGCGCCCGATTCCCCGCCGCGGAATGACGACTCGCGCATGAAGAGCGACTTGCCGCCCACCCCCATCCGGGAAAGCACCATCACGAACAACACCAGAATCCCGATGCCGCCCAGCCAGTTCGTCACGGCGCGCCAAAGCAGGACGCCGCGCGGCCAGAGCGTGAGGTCCGGGATCACCGTGCCGCCGGTGGTCGTGAGGCCGGACACCGATTCGAAGAGCGCCTCGGAAAACCCCAGATGCGGCGGGCAGAGAAGGAACGGCAGCGCTCCGAACAAACCGCTGAGCACCCAGCCCAAGCCCACGATCAACACCGCGTCGCGCCGCGTCAGGCGGTTCTTGAATCTCCCGCCTCCGCCCGCGGCGATCATCGCCAGGGCCACTCCGGCGGTCATGCCCGCGGCCATGAAAAGCTCGCCCGCCGCCCTTCCGACGCCATCCACCACGTCGAGCAGCGCGAATAGCCCGCAGGCGGCCATGGCCAGCGCCTCCAGCATGAGCAGCATGCCGGTGGTGCGGAGGACGAGGCGGGGGTTCATGGGCGGCTCCGGCTTCGATCAGTCCTCCAGCAGTTTCACGAAGCCCTTGCGGGCGTCCCGCGCGACCATCGCGTAAAGATGATCGCCGGCCAGCAGCACCTCGTCCGGCCCCGGCACGGCGGCGTGGATGCCGCGCAGTTGCCCCACCAGGACCACTCCGGGCGGCCAGGCCACCTCGTGAACCATGTGGCCGGCGGCGATCGATCCCCTGCCCACCCGCATTTCGAGCAGGTCGGCGCTCTCGAAGGATTTCATCACATGATACTTGTCGGTGGTGATGAAGCGCTGGATTTCCCGCCGGGTGGCCTCGCGCGGGCTGACCGCGGCCCGGATCCCGAGATGGTGGCCGCTGGCGGAAATCGCCGCCGCATAGTCCGCGCGATGGATCAGCGTGAGGCAATGTTTCGCGCCCAGAGTGTGGGCCTGGAGGCAGGACATCACGTTGTCCTCATCATCCGCGCTCGTGCCGATGAAAAAGTCCGCCTCGCCCACCTGTTCCTCCTCCAGCTCCGCGACCACGGTGGCGTCGGCCCGGATCACGGTGGTGTTGCTTAGGCGGTCGGCGAGCTTGGCGCAGAGCGCGCCGTCCCGCTCGAAGATCCGCACATCGCAGTCCACGCTCTCCAACATCTGGGCGAGTGAGAATCCATATTCGTTGCCGCCGAAGATCACCACGCGCAGCCGGTCCCGGCGCGGCAGCCGGCCCTGGATGCGGCCGGAAAAATCACGCAATTCCCGCGGCCCGCCGAAGATCGTCGCCACATCCCCGGCCTGCAGCACCGTCTCCGCATCCGGCACGAAATGGCTGCCGCCGCGCGACACCATCGCCAGCCGGATGCCCGCCGGCGCGCCCAGTTTTCGCAGCGTGAGCCCGCAGGCATCCGCCTTTTCTCCCACCCGCACCTGTTGCAGTTCGATCCTCCCCCGCGCCAGCTCCTCCACCTCCAGCGAGTCCGGATTCCGCACATACTTCGCCAGCTCGATGGCCGTCAGGCGCTCGGAACTGAACAGATGGTCGATCCCGAAATGCCCCTTGAAATCAAACAGCCACTCCTCGCGCTGGAGCCCCGGGTGCACTCGGCTCACCACCTTTTCCACGCCCATCTTGCCGGCCATCGACGCGGAAACCAGATTCGCGGTGTTCGAGGACGTGAGGGCGAGGAACAGGTCGCACTCGCCCACGTCCGCCTCCACCAGGTCCTCCACGCTCGCACCGTTGCCGTGGATCACCTTGGCATCGATCGCCTGGTCCAGCTCCTCGGCCAGCACCGGGTCCTTCTCGATCACCGAAATGCGGTGGGACTCCTGGGACAGCACCGATGCCAGATACCGCCCGATTTCCCCCGCGCCGACGATGATGATGTTCATGGAGATGCCGGCCCGGCGTGTTCCGCAAGCCACCCGCAGGCTACGCGTCCCGCCGCCGGAGGGCAATGCCCAAGGCGGCTGACTCCAAGGTTCCCGACCCGCTTGAAACTTGGCGCTTGGCAGACCGCCCGCCGCGCCTAAACCAAGGGCATGGTGCTCGGCGTTCTCGGTTCAGGTTCCGGATCCAATATGCAGGCGATCCTTGACGCGATCGACGCCGGCACGCTCGGTGCCCGCATCGCCCTCGTGCTTTCGGACCGTCCGGACGCGTTCATCCTCGAACGCGCGCGGACGCGTGGCATTCCCACCGGCGTGATCGATTGCCGCGGCTTCCGCACGAAGTTTCCCGAGGAGGCGCAGCAGGAGACCGCCGCCCGCCTCGCCGCCGCGGGCGTGCAGCTCGTCTGCCTCGCCGGCTTCCTCCGCCTCGTCAAGCGCCCGCTGCTCGACGCCTTCCCGCAGCGCATCCTCAACATCCACCCCGCGCTGCTGCCCGCCTTCCCCGGCCTGGAGTCGTGGAAACAGGCGCTCGATGCCGGGGTCTCCGAAACCGGAGCCACCGTCCACTACGTGGATGAAGGCATGGACACCGGTCCGGTCATCCTGCAGGAAAAAGTCCCAGTCCTTCCCGGAGACAGCCCGGAGACGCTCCACGCCCGCATCCAGATCGCCGAGCACCGGCTTTATCCCGCCGCCATCGCCGAGGTCGCGCGGGACCTGGGCCTCGATGCCTGAGCGGCCGCCCCTCAGGCAGGCTTCACTTTCATGAAGCGGATCAGGAGCAAGGTGATCGAAACTCCGGTGGCCGCGAGGAAAAGACCGGTCAGGACCAGGATCGGGACCGGATCCAGGAATGGAGGATCGACGCGGTTGGCCTCCACCACCTGATGATTCAGCGCAGCCACCCATTGGAGGCTGATCGCCCCGAAGCCGTAGGCCCAGCGCATGAGGATTTGGCGGGCCTTCGGATACCTGTCCGGGGATCTCCAGTAAGCCGCGTTCGGCGCGTTGAGCATGGAGGGGGGGAACCACCGCGTGCAGTAGCAGAGACCGATGACCAAGGCGGGCAGTCCGAAACCGAGCAGCAGGATCATCCACAGGTGCTGGCCGCGGGTCATCCACCCGTTCGGCTGGCCGGCCAGGTTGAAATGGACCGCCACACGTTCCGGAAGAAGCGGGGCTTGGCAAATCACGGACACCACGAACAGGAGCGCGGAGCCGAACAGGAACATCAGCGGGAGCCGTGTGTGCACGGATTGATGGAAAATCATGGGATCAGGCGCCAAGCCGGGCTTGCGATGGGTTTTTCCGATCATCCGCGGATCGGGACGGAGGGAGGTGGGGTGGACGGGAGGAATAAGCGCCAGGATTGCAGGCGTCAAGATTGCCGCAGTGCTCAGAACACCGGCGCAGGCACGGTGGAGTTCTCGCGTTCCTCGTCGCGGACGCGGAGGATGCGGTCGGCGATCTCGCGGAGCATCTCGGCGAGCAGGAGCCAGAGGTGCGAGCCTTCGCGATAGTCCGCCGGGGCGATGTGTTTGACGCGGCCGGCGTGGGTGGAGAGCTGGAAGCATTTCCGGAAGGAGCGGCCGGTGGGGTCCTGAGGATTGTAAACGGCGATGCCGTGGCCGCCGTTGCGGTTCATCACGGTGAAGCAGGGCACGTCGGTGGGGCCGTCACCGACGTAGATCATGTTTTCAAAGGGGATGGGCCGTTGGTCGGCGGGCATGTGGTCGTTCACATCCTGGTCGTAGCGGAGCATGCCCTTGTTGATGCGGAAGAGGAACTGGGTCTTGGTGGTGTGGGAGATGACACGCTTGGGGAAGCTGATGCGCCCCTCGGAATCCTCGCCGAACTCGCAGCCGAAGATGGCCCTCACATGCGGCTGGAGGCGGGAGCCCTCAAGCAGCGCGCGGAGGCCGGAGGAGATGATGTAGTGCTCCACCTTGATGCCGGCCATCTCGTGGTCCGGGCCGAGGGCGGCCTTGGGCAGGGCGTCGAAAAGCTCTGGCAGGCCGGGGAAGAAGCGCAGGCCGCGGCCGAGCTCGGCGAGCCGGGTGTTGGTGACGTTGTCCATGCCGAGGTAGTCGAGCAGGCACTTCATGTAGGCCAGCTCGCCGTCGAACTGCTGACCGGTGACCAGCGCGTTGCATTTTTTCCAGAACTGTGCGGGATCAATCCCGAACTCGGGAAACAGCACGTCATCCTGCATGTAACGCGGGCTGAGCGTCTGGTCGTAATCGTAAACCAGGGCGATGGTGTTCTGCGGGGCGGCCATTCAGCGGCCGGAGGCTCGCAAGCGGCGGGCGTGGCGACAAGGCGGAAATCCCCGGCGCGGCGGCAGGGCAATCAAGCCAGGGATTTTTCAACCGCAGATGTACGCAGATTCACACAGATTAAAGAGGGTATGGCCCCAAGGTTTGAAAAAATGCACATAGGCATGTCCTGAATTCTCTCAAATCCGAGTCCATCTGCGTCCATCTGGGGTTCATTTCATCTATATTTGAGATAGTTGGTCCCCAGCTTGATCACCCTCGGCACCGCGGTCAGGCGGGTTCCCCGGCGGGGAGGAACGACTTCGCGCAGAGTTCAGCGTATTTCCCGCCGCGGGCGAGGAGTTCGGCGTGGGTGCCTTGCTCGATGACGGTGCCTTTCTCCAGCACGTAGATGCGGTCGGCGTTCTGGATGGTGGAGAGGCGGTGGGCGATGACGAAGGCGGTGCGGTTCCGCATCAGGCGGTCGAGCGCGTCCTGGATCTGGCGCTCGGTTTCGGAATCGACCGAGGCGGTGGCTTCGTCGAGCAGGAGGATGGGGGCGTTCTTGAGCAGGGCGCGGGCGATGGAGAGCCGTTGTTTTTCGCCGCCGGAGAGTTTCACGCCGCGTTCGCCGACGTTGGTGTCGAGCTGTTGCGGGAGATCGCGGACGAAGCGCTCGGCGTGGGCGGCGGTGAGGGCGGCCCAGAGCTCGGCCTCGGTGGCGTGGCGCTTGGAGAGGAGGAGGTTCTCGCGGACGGTGCCGTTGAAGAGGAAGGGCTCCTGGGTGACGTAGGCCAGGCGGTCGCGCAGCGAGGGCTTGGCGAGGGTGTCGATGGGGATGCCGTCGATGGTGATGTTGCCGGAGGTGGCCTCGTAAAAACGCGCCAGCAACGAGAGCACCGTGGTTTTTCCCGCACCGGTGGAACCGACGAGCGCGATGGTTTTTCCCGGAGGGGCGTCGAGCGTCACCTCGTGGAGGGTCGGCTGGTCCTGATAGGAAAAGGACACCCGCTCGAAGCGGACGTGGCCGGTGATTTTCTCCGGCAATTCGTCGCCCGCGGTGGAGTTCGGTTCCTCCGCGGAGTCGAGGATGTCGAAGACGCGGTCTGCGGCGGCGCGGCCTGATAGAAGCATCTGGTTGAGCGAGTTCAGCCGGTCGATGGGTTCGTAAAAGAGCGAGAGGAAGAGCAGGAAGCGGGTGAAATCACCGAGGGTGAGCGAGCCCTTCATCACGGCGGAGCCGCCGAAGGCGAGCACCAGCACGTAGCCGGTCATGCGGAGGAAGGACATGCCGGGCGAGTAGAGCGCCCACCAGCGCATCATGCGCAGCGTGGTCTGGCGGAGGCGGTCGGAGAAGCGGTTGAAGCGCGCGTGCTCGGCGGTCTCGGCGGCGTAGGCCTTGATTTGGCGGACGCCGGAGATGTTGTCGTGCAGCAGGGCGTTGAGGTCGGACGCGGCGTCGCGCTGGTTGCGGTAGCGGTCGCGGCCTTTGGTGGAGTAGATCCACGCGCCGAGGGCGAGCAGCGGCACCGGCAGCGTGGCCCATGCGGCCACGGTGGGGTTGAGGAAGAAGAGGAACACGCCGATGCCGAGCACCTGGAGCGCGGCAATGAGGCCCTGCTCCACGCCGTCGATGAGGACGCGCTCCATGTTGGTGACGTCCTCGACGACGCGGGTCATGATGTCGCCGGTGCGGCGGGAATCGAACCAGCGCAGCGGCAGGCGCTGGATCTTCGCGTAGAGGTCGGAGCGGATGTCGAAGATGACCTTTTGCTCGAAGGTGTTGTTGATGAAGATCCGCAGCGAATTGAGGCCGTCCTTGCACAGGAAGCCGAGCAGGGCGATGCCCACCCACATGGGAAACTCGCCGTGGCGCGCGGGATTCGGGATGATTTCATCGATCACATGGCCGGTGGCGTTCGGAAACACGAACACCGCCAACGTCATGCCCACGGCGCAGAGCAACTGGGCCGCGGCCATGCCGGGGTAGTGGCGCAGGTAGGAGAAAACCCGGAGGATCGACTTCATGAAGGCCGCAGACCGTTGGCGCGGCCGCCGTGT
>Ga0114938_1000643_pt1 | contig 25449 bp, 24 predicted proteins | sample AshMeaBigSpring_FD_88675 | JGI IMG/M metagenome (GOLD analysis project Ga0114938, IMG submission 88675) | Groundwater microbial communities from Big Spring, Nevada to study Microbial Dark Matter (Phase II) - Ash Meadows Big Spring | ecosystem: Environmental > Aquatic > Deep subsurface >... | reverse complement strand
GAGCAGCTCGAGGACGGCTTCGCGCTGGCCGAAAAGGATCTCCATCTGCGCGGCCCCGGCGACTTCTTCGGCGTGCGGCAGAGCGGGCTGCCGGACCTGAAGATGGCCCAGCTGACCGACCTGCGCACGCTGGAGCAGGCCAGGGCGGAGGCGGCCCACCTGCTGGAGCAGGACCCGGAGCTGGCGCAGCCGCAGCATTTGGCTTTGCGCCGCAAGGTCAGCCAGTTCTGGCGGGGCGAAGGAGACATCAGCTGATGACCAGGGCACTCTACCCGGGGTCCTTCGACCCCATTCACAACGGCCACGTGGACATCGTGCAGCGGGCGGCGGTGCTGTTCGACGAGATCATCGTCGCCGTGTACGATACGCCCTCGAAGCGCCTGTTGCTCAGCACTGCGCAGCGCCAGGAGCTGGCCAGGCTTTCCCTGGCCCACCTGCCCAACGTGCAGGTGGTGGTGTACCAGGGATTGACGGTGCAGGCCGCGCGCGACCTGGTCACGCGCATCCGCCTGATCGCGCGCGGCGCCGCGCCCGAGCCCGGGAGGGCCGCGCCCGCGGCGCCGCCCGCTGCCGCCGTGCCGCCCGTGCCAGCTGCCGCCGCGCCGGCGCCCGCCGCGGCGCCGGTGGCTCCGGCCATTGCGGCGGCGCCGGTGGCTCCGGCCATTGCGGCGGCGCCGGAGCCGGAGCCCGAAGCGGCCGCGGCGGCCGTCCCCGCCGGGCCCCCGGTGCGCGAGGCCGCGGACCGCGCCGAGGTCGCACGCGTGGACGCCGACCTCCTCGACAGCATGCTGAATGCGGCCGGGGAGGTGAGCATCTACCGCTCGCGGCTCGAGCAGCAGGTTTCCTCCATCGAATTCAACCTGGCGGAGCTCGGCCGCGTGGTGCAGCGCCTCAAGGACCAGCTGCGCAAGCTCGAGATCGAGACCGAGGCGCAGATCCTGCACCGGCACGTCGACTCCGGGACGCGCCGCGACGACTTCGACCCGCTCGAGCTAGACCGCTACTCGTCCATCCAGCAGTACTCGCGCGCCCTCGCCGAGACCTCTTCCGACGTCGCGAGCGTGCAGGGACTGCTCGCCTCGCAGACGCGCGAGGCGCAGAACCTGCTGACCCAGCAGGGGCGCATCGTCTCCGAGCTGCAGAGCGGGCTGATGCGAACGCGCATGGTCCCCTTCCAGCGCCACGTGCAGCGCCTGACGCGCATCGCGCGCCAGGCCGCCGCCGAGACCGGCAAGAAGGCGGAGGTGCACATCCATGGCGCGGCCGGCGAGCTCGATCGCCAGGTGCTCGAGCGCATGCTGGCGCCGTTCGAGCACATGCTCAGGAACGCGATCGTGCACGGCATCGAGCCACCGGCGGAGCGCGTGGCGGCCGGCAAGCCCGAGACCGGCTCGATCGAGGTCGCATTGAAGCGCGAGGGGTCCGAGGTCGTGATCACGGTCGCCGACGACGGCGCCGGCGTGAACCTGAAGATGGTGCGCGACCGCGCCGTGTCCATGGGCCTGATCACGCCAAAGCAGGAGCTCTCCGACGAGCAGGCGCTGCAACTCATCCTCGAGCCCGGCTTCTCGACCGCGGGCAAGGTCACGCAGTCCGCGGGCCGCGGCGTCGGCATGGACGTGGTGGCGACCGAGATCAAGAAGCTCGGCGGCTCGCTGTACACGGAGACCCGGGCGGGCAGGGGCACGCGCTTCACGGTGCGGCTGCCGTTCACGCTCGCGATCAGCCAGGCGCTGGTCGTGCGGGTGGGCGAGGAGCTCTACGCATTGCCGCTGCCGACGGTCGAGGGCGTGGTGCGCGTGCCCCGCTCGGAGGTCACCAAGCACCTCGCCGAGGAGAGCGCGAGCTTCGACTACGGCGGGCAGAAGTACCGCTTCCAGCACCTCGCCGCGTTCGTCGCGGGCACGCCGTCGCCGATGCCGGACCAGGACGCTGCGGTGCCGGTGATCCTGGTGCGCGCCGGCGAGCACTCGACCGCGATCGTGACCGACGAGCTGATCGGCAGCCGCGAGATCGTGGTCAAGACCGTGGGCCCGCAGATCTCGGGCATCCGCGGCATCTCGGGCGCGACCATCCTGGGCGACGGGCGCATCTGCGTGATCCTGGACGTCGGCGCGCTGGTGCGTTCGGAGTGGCGGCAGCGGCCGGCGCCCGAGGCGCGGCTCGCGAGCCAGCAGGACCGCCGCGTGTTCGCGCTGGTCGTGGACGACTCGATCACCGTGCGCCGCGTGACGCAGCGCCTGCTCGAGCGCAACGGCATGCGCGTGGTCACGGCGAAGGACGGCCTCGACGCGGTCTCGGTGCTGCAGGACGAGGTGCCGGACGTGATCCTGCTCGACATCGAGATGCCGCGCATGGACGGCTACGAGGTCGCCTCGCACGTGCGCAATGACCCGCGGCTGAAGCACGTGCCGATCGTCATGATCACCTCGCGCGTCGGCGAGAAGCACCGCGCGCGCGCCATCGAGCTCGGCGTCAACGAGTACCTCGGCAAGCCCTACCAGGAAGGGCAGCTGCTGCAGGCGATCGAGCCGCTGGTGCGGAAGAAGGCCTCGTGAGCGCGGAGCAGGAACTCTACGGGCTGCTGGTGCCGCTGCTCGACGAGCGCCTGCTGGTGCCGCGCGCCTGCGTCGCCGAGGTCACCGGCTTCCAGCCGCTGTCCGAGATGCCGGGTGCCCCGCCCTGGTACCTCGGCATCGCGGCCTGGAATGGCCGCGGCGTGCCGGTGGTGTCCTTCGAGGGCGCCTGCGGCAAGCGCATCCCGGTGATCGGCGGTCGCACGCGCATCGTGATCTTCACCTGCCTCGGCCAGAAGCTGCCGGCCGGCCACTTCGGCATCGCGACCCAGGGCTTCCCGCAGCTCGTGCGCGTCAACCCGCACGTGATCGCGCCCGACACCTCGCGCATCTTCCCGGAGCGCTCGCCGGTGCTCTGCCAGGTGCGCATGGTCAACGAGCTGCCGCTGATCCCCGACCTCGAGCGCCTCGAGGAGATGATCGCCGACGAGACCACCGTCACCGCGTGAGAAACAGGGGACGCACCCCTATTTCGGCTTCGTCGAAATAGGGGTGCGTCCCCTATTTCTCAGGCCAGCGCGAGGTCGGGGGCGAGCCGCAGCAGCGCTTCCGCGGGCAGGCGCGTGCGCACGCCGGGCGTCTGCGCGATCACGCCGCGCTCGACCAGCGCCGCCACCGGCAGCGGGCGCGCCAGCCGCCCGAGCCAGTGCAGGTCGAACACCGAGACCGAACCGGCATCCAGGAGCTCGCGCAGCCGGGCGAGCGCATCGCAGGGATGCCCCGCGCACCGCGCGAGCAGCTCGCCGATGGCGGTCGCGTGCCCGACGCGCACCACGCGCGCCGCGGCCGTGATGCAGGCCGAGCGGATGCGGTCCGGCGTGCGCGCGTGGAATAGCAGCAGCAGGTCGCCGGGCTGCGGCTCCCGCGCCGTGCGTGTCGCGAGCAGCTGCTTGCGTACCGGGCTACCGAGGGTCTGCGGCGCAGGCGTCGCGGGAAAGAGTTCCGCCTGCGTCGCGCCCGCGAGCTCGGGCACCAGGCGGTCGTGGCTCGCCGCGTCGAGCGGCAGCAGCCAGGCGTCGCCACCGGCGGCCGGGCGCGCCGCCGCCTCGTCCAGGCCGTGATGGAAGATCACGCGGCCGTGGCGGTCACGGCCGCGGCGCTCGAACTGCAGCAGGTCGAGCAGCAGCAGCACGTGGTCCAGGTGCGGCGGCACGAGCGCGCGCAGCGCGACGCGCCCCCGGCGCGCGAGCGTGAGCGCCGCGGCGACCACGGGCTCGATCGCGCGGCTGCCGCGCGCGGCGTCGGCGCAGGCGATCGCGGCCAGCGTGAGCTCGGGCGCCTCGGTCGTGATCACGCCGAGCGCGACCGGGCGGCGGTTGTCGTTCGAGACCAGCACGCGGGTGCCGGCGGCCTCGAGGCGCGAGGCGAGGTAGGGATCGAACGGCTCGCAGTCCTCGGCGAGCATGCCCTCGAGGGCCGGGTTGGTGAGCGCGGCCCGCGGCTCGATCTCGGTCACCGCGAGATCCCGCGCCTCGCCGGCGAGCGCCTCGAGCCAGGCCAGCGCATCGCAGGGCGTCAGCACGCGATGGCCGAGCCCGGCCCGGCTCGCGAGGCGGTGCAGCCGGCCGTCGTCGGCGATCAGCAATTCGACGATGCGCGCGTGCAGCGCGCCGAGGAGCCGGAGGTCCGCGCGGTCGATCTCGTTGCGCGCCGGCATGAAGCGCGTTTCGAGGTCGCGCTTCGACGGCAGCGGCAGTTCCTCGATCTTGAGCAGCGGCTCGAAGCGCCACAGCGGCACCTGGCGGCGCACGACGTCCGGGTCGGTCGCGGCCTCGTCCCAGCTCTTCTTCTCGACGCAGAGGGCGAGCCCGAGCGCGGCCGCGTCGTGCGCGATCTCGGCGAGCGTGGCGCGGTGGTGCTCGGTGCCGGGCCCGAAGCAGAGATAGGGATCGAGCAGCAGCCGCAGCCCTTCTTCAGTCGGGATGGTGCGCCGCAGTTCGGAGCTCTGCCTCATCTCAGGTCACCCGCCGTGGCCTGCAGGACGGCGAGGGCGGCGATCGCGGCAGTCTCGCTCCGCAGCACGCGCGGCCCCAGCCGGCACGAAAGATAACCGGTTTGGCGCGCGGCGTCCTGCTCGGCCGCGGTCAGGCCGCCTTCCGGGCCGACGAGGAGCTCGATGGCCGGGGCGCCCGCGGCGCGCGCCGGCAGCGTCCCCGGGGCGGCGGGGTCGAGCTGCAGGCGCAGCCGTCCCGGCGACGGCGGCCGTGACAGCCATTCCACGAGCGGCAGCGGCTCCGCCACCTCGGGCAGGCGCGCCCGCCCGCACTGCTCGCAGGCGGCGATCACGATGCCGCGCCAGTGCGCAAGCCTTTTTTCGCGCGCGGGGGCATCGAGGCGCACGACGCTGCGCTCTGTCGCGACCGGCCGGATCGCGGCTGCGCCGAGCTCGGTCGCCTTCTGGATCACGAGGTCCATGCAGTCGCCGCGTGCGATGCCCTGCACGAGCGTCACCGGGAGCGGCGACTCGCCCCGCGCGGCGGTGGCCGCGCGCACTTCGACGACCGCGCGGTTGCGCCGCAATTCCACGATTGTGGACGGGTAATCGCTGCCGTCGCCGTTGAAGAGCGTGACCTCGTCACCCGCGCCGAGGCGCAGCACCCGCGTCACGTGTTCCTGCGCGGAGCCCGCGAGCTCGACGCGCGCGCCGGCGGCGAGCTCGGCCTCGACAAAGACGCGGATCAGGCGCATGCCGCGGGCAGTGTATGCGATTGGAAGCGGTTCCGGCTGCGGGCTAAGCTGTCGCGGTGAAGAGCATCGTGATCACGGGCGGGCTGCTGGCGGCGGCGCGCAGCGTTCGCTCGCCGAACTCCGATCCGCGGCCGCAGGGACTGGTGCCGGAACTCATCGTCATCCACGGCATCAGCCTGCCCCCGGGGCGGTACGGCGGACCCTGGATCGACCGCCTGTTCACCAACGCGCTGGCGCCGGATGAGCACCCCTACTTCGAGGCCATCCAGCACCTGCGCGTGTCCTCGCACGTGCTGGTCGACCGTGAGGGCCTCCTCACGCAGTACGTGCCATTCCACGAGCGCGCCTGGCACGCCGGGCAGTCGTACTGGCGCGGCCGCGCGGACTGCAACGACTTCTCGATCGGCATCGAGCTCGAGGGGACCGACGACGAGCCCTACGACGACCGCCAGTACGCCGCGCTCGTGCCGCTGGTCGCAGCGCTGCAGCGGGCCTATCCCTCGCTCGCCGAGGGCTGGATCGCCGGTCACAGCGACATCGCGCCGGGGCGCAAGACCGACCCGGGCCCGGCGTTCGACTGGGGCCGCCTCGAGCGCGGACTGCGGGCCGCCGGCGCCGCCTTCCGCCGCGAGCTGCTCGCCTGAGAGCCGCGCTCGCACTGTTCGCGATCCTCGCCGCGGGCTGCGCCGAGCAGGCGCCGCAGCCCCGCGGCGAGCGCATCGTGAGCGTCGCGCCGAACCTCACCGAGATGCTCTTCGCCGCGGGTGCCGCGGACCAGGTCGTCGCCGTCAGCGAGTACAGCGACTGGCCGGAGCAGGCGAAATCGCTGCCCCGGATCGGCGACGCCTTCCGCCTCGACTACGAGCGCATCGTCGCGCTCGAGCCCTCCGTTGCCGTCGTCTGGGCCACGGGCACGCCCGCGGGCGTCGCGGAGCGGCTCGAGTCGCTCGGCATCCGCGTGGTCGGCATCCCGACCCACCGGCTGGAGGATGTCGCCACGGGCCTCGAGACGCTTGGCGAGCTCGCGGGCACGCAGGCCGTCGCGCGAGCCGCCGCCACCGGATTCCGGGAGCGGATCGCGGGACTGCGCGACGCCTATCGCGAGCGTCCGCAGCTTCGCGTCTTCATCCAGATCGACGACGCGCCGCTCTACACGGTGGGTGGTGGCCACCTGATCACGGAGATCGTCGGCCTCTGCGGCGGCGTGAACGTCTTCGCGGACGCCGCCGACCTCGCGCTGCCAGTGGACCTGGAATCGGTGATCGCGCGCGCGCCGGAGGTGATCCTGTCGGCCGACGACGGCGATCCGGTCGCGTACTGGGCGCGATTCCCGGAACTGCCCGCCGTGGCGAGCGGCCACGTGTTCCGCGCGCCGGCCGACAAGCTGTCGCGGCCGAGCCCGCGCGTCGCCGAGGGCGCGGCGGAGGTCTGCGCGCTCCTCGACGGCGCGCGCGGGTGACGGCGCGACGGGCCGGGCCGCTGTCAGCGCCGCTCGTGCTGCCAGAGCACCTCGCCGCCGGATTCGCGCCGGGCGAGCACGCGCGCGATGACGAAGAGCAGGTCGGACAGGCGGTTGAGGTACTGGAGCGGCTCGGGCGCCACAGCCTGCGCGCGCGCGAGCGTCCAGGCGCGCCGCTCCGCGCGCCGGCACACGGTGCGCGCCAGGTGGCAGGCGGCCGCCGCCGGGCCACCGCCCGGGAGGATGAATTCCCTGAGCGGCGGCAGGCCCGCGTTGAAACCGTCGAGCGCTGCCTCGAGCGCGGCCACGTGCCTCGCCTCGATCGCGCGATGGCCGGGGATGCAGAGCTCGCCGCCGAGGTCGAAGAGCTCGTGCTGCACGCGGGTCAGCACTTCGCGCACGCCATCGGGGATGCCGGACACGGCGAGCACGACGCCGATCGCGCTGTTGCACTCGTCCACGCAGCCGTAGGCCTCGACGCGCGTGTCGTCCTTCGGCACGCGCGTGCCGTCGCCGAGGCCCGTGGTGCCGTCGTCGCCGGTGCGGGTGTAGATCTTCGACAGGCGGTTGCCCAAGCGGACCTCAGCGGAAGTCGTGCCGCAGCGCCACGAACAGGCTGCGACCCATGGTATTGAATCCGCGCGCCAGTTCGTAGTCCTCGTCGAACAGGTTCTCCGCCCGCGCCAGCATCGTCCAGCGCCCGCCCAGCGCGACCCGCGCCGAGAGGTTCGCGAGCCAGTACGCCGGCATCGGGACCGGATCCGGGAAGCCGAAGTCCCTGCGTTCGCCCGCGTAGAGCAGGTCGAGCGCGAACTCGTGCCCGCCGACGCGCCGGGCGACCGCGAGCGTCGCGTTCTCCCGCGCGCGGCGCAGGAGCCGCGCGCCCGTGACGGCATCGCGCGGGTCCTGCAGCGTGAGGCCCGCGCGCGCCGACCAGTGCCCGCCTTCATAGCGCCAGGTGGCCTCGGCACCCTCGATGCGCGCCCGCTCGACATTCCGGTTCTCGCCGTCGAAGGTGTCCGGGTCCGTGACCACGAACTGGATCAGCTCGTCGATCCGGTTGCGGAACACGGCCAGCGACAGCGTGTGCCGCTCGCCGAGGCGCTGGCGGATGCCGATCTCGTAGCTTTGCGATTCCTCCGGCTCGAGTTCCGGGTTGCCGCCGAAACCATACAGGTCGGTCGCATCCGGCGCGCGGAATGCCGTGCCGGCCGCGGCCGTGATGAACGCGCCCTCCCAGGGCTGGTAGCCATACTCGGCGTTCCAGGTCGCATGGCCGCCGAAGGTCTCGTGGTCGGTCCAGGCGACGGCCGCGAGCAGGCGGTGCCGGCCGAGTTCGACCTGGTCCTGGACGTAGAACTGCGCGGTCGAGGTCTTCGTGTCGTAGGGCAGGCCGAAGGATTCCGCGTCCGCTTCCTCGTCCTGCCAGAGCACGCCCGCCGTGAGGTGCTGGCGGCCCGGGAGCGCGACGTCGTTCTGCCAGTCGAGCGACCAGCGGCGCGTGCGCAGGAAGTCGGGCGACTGGTTCTGCGCGATCCCGTCGAGCGCGCGGCCGACGGTCACGCGCGCATCCCACGATGCCGCCGGCGCAAAGGCGGCGCTCGCCGCGAAGGCCGAGTTCTCGAAGTCCTGGTCCACCGGCGTCACGAAGAAGTCCGAGTACTCGGAAGTGCCCGCGGCGTGCCAGCCGCGCAGGCCGAGTTCGACGCCGCCGAACTCGGCCCGCGCGGAGGCCGTGAGCGACAGGTGCTCGTAGCCGCGATCCGTGGTGTCGCCGGCGCGCGTCGGGAAGCCGGCGCTGTCGAGCCACGACACGCCGAAGGCAAGGTCGCGTTCCGGCCCGCCGAAGCCGCCCGTGAGGCTCGCGCTCCTCGTGCCGTAGTCGCCGACGCCCGCCTGCGCGCGCATTCCCGCGTCGCGGCCGCGGCGCGTGATCACGTTGATGACGCCGCCGACCGCGTCCGAGCCGTAGAGCGCCGAGCGCGGTCCCTTGACCACCTCGACGCGCTCGACGAGCTCGGGCGCGATGTTCTGGATCGCCGCGCTGCCGATGGTGCCCGGGTTGATGCGCACCCCGTCCACGAGCACGAGCACGTGGTTCGAATCGGTGCCGCGCAGGAACAGCGAGGTCTGCTGGCCGGCGCCGCCGAGGCGGGCGACCTCGATTCCCGCGCGCGTCCGCAGCGCGTCGCCGAGGTCGGCGGCGGGCTGGCGCTCGAGCTCGGCGGCCTCGATGATCTCGACGTTGGCGATCACGCGGTCGGCGGGATTCTCGTCGCGCGTCGCCGTGACGACGACGGGGCCGAGCGCCTCGGCGCCCGCCATGACTGGTGCGAGGGACAGGGAAACGAAGGCGGTAACGGTGCGGATGTTCACCGGCGCTCCTCCCGAGCTGGTGGAAACGAGTGCCTGACGGGCCGGTCTCCGGACTCACGGCGGATCCGATCGGATCGTCCGCATCGCCTTCCCACCGGGGATTCCGGCAGTGGCTGCAGGTTGCGCCTGCGTGATGCGGCTTGCGCCGTTCACCGTTGCGGGGGCAGTGCCGGGATGGCGAGCGACTCGCTGCACCGGCTTCCCGATTAGCCCGGGCTCGCGCCCGGGACACCTGTCATCGCCGGTCAATGTAGGGAGCGCCGCGGGCGCGGTCAAGCGGGCGTTGACGGGGCAGGCCGGTCCTTGCAGGCTGGCGCCATGGCGAATTCCCCGAGGCTCGACGCCGCGCTCGCCGCCGCCGCCGCCGCCGCGGAGCTCATCCGCGCCGCGTACCGGCAGGACATCGACGTGCGCACCAAGGGCGACGGCTCGCCGGTCACCGAGGCGGACGTTGCCGCGGAAGCCGCGATCCGCGACGTCCTGCTGTCGCGCTTTCCGGCCGACGGCTTCTACGGCGAGGAATCCGTGGCGCTGCGCATGGATGCGGAGCACCTGTGGATCGTGGACCCGATCGACGGCACCAAGTCATTCCTGCGCCACTACCCGATGTTCTCGACGCAGATCGCATTGATGCACCGGGGCCGCCTCGTGGCGGGCGTGTCCTGCGCGCCGGCCTGGGGCGAGACCGCCTGGGCCGAGGAAGGCGCGCCCGCCCGCATGGACGGGGCGCCGCTCGCCGTGAGCCGGATCGCGACGATCGAGGAGGCGACGGTCTCGACCGGCAACCTGCGCTCGCTCGCGGGCGGGCCGCGCTGGGGCGCGTTCGGCCGCCTGGTCGCGCGGCTCGACCGGATCCGCGGCTTCGGCGACTTCCTGCATTACCACCTGCTCGCCGCCGGCAGGATCGAGGCCGTGATCGAGTCCGACATCGGCATCCTCGACATCGCCGCGCTCACGGTCATCGTCGAGCGCGCGGGCGGGCGCGTGACGGACCTCGACGGCGCGCCCATCGGCCTGGGATCGAGGAGCATCCTGGCCAGCAACGGCCGGCTGCACGACACGATCCTGGAAGCACTCAGGGGCTGACGAACACCCGGCCGCCGCGCCAGCCGATTTCCTCGACCGGGACGTCGTAGAGCGCAGTGAGGCTCGTCGCGGAGAGCACCTCGTCCGCGTCGCCGAATTGCCAGCGGCCGTCGCCGAAGAGCAGCAGCGCCCGCGTGGCGTAGCGCGCGGCCTGCGTCGCGTCGTGCAAGGTCGCGAACACGAGGCCGCCGGCATCGGTCCGCGCGCGGAAGAGCGCGAACACCTCCTGGCGGTGCTGCGGGTCGAGGTGGTTGGCCGGCTCGTCCAGCAGGCATACGGCGGCGTCCTGCGCGAGCAGCGTCGCGACGTCGAGCCGGCGCCGCTCGCCGCCCGACAGCGTGGTGACATCGCGCGGCGCGAGCGCCTCCAGGCCGACGGCCGCGAGCGCGGCCAGCGCGCGCGCACGGTCGTCCGCGCCTTCCCACTGCCAGAACGGCAGGTGCGGGTGGCGCCCGATGAGCGCAGTGTCGAAGACGGTGGAGGGGAAGGGGTCGTCCGTGACCTGCGGCAGGAGCGCGAGCCGCCGCGCGCGTTCGCGGCCCGGCCAGCCGGCGAGGTCACGACCGTCGAGCGCGACCGCGCCCGCCGCCGGCGCGCGCAGGCCCGCGAGCGTCAGCAGCGTCAGCGTCTTGCCGACACCATTCCTGCCGAGCACGGCGACGAAATCTCCGGCCCGGGCCTCGAACTCGAGCGCCTTCACCAGCGTGCGCCCGGCCACCGCGACGTCGAGTGCGTGCGCCGCGAGGCGCGGCGCGGCGGCGCTCAGGGTTGCAGGCGCTGGTGACGCCATGGCTCGGCGTGGAAGCGTCCGCCGCCGGCGGGCGTCATGTCGCGCGTCCAGCGCGCGCGGTCGTGCAGGCGATCCTCGCCTTCGGCCCAGAGCTCGACGGCGGCGGCCCACAGCCGGAAGCCGCCCCAGTTCGGCGGCCGCGGCAGGCGCAGGCCCGGCTCCTCGTCATCTTCGGGTGTCGTGAACGGATCGGGAGCGCCGAGGCGCACTGCGGTATCGCGCAGGTGCTGCAGCAAGAGCTGTCGCGAGGCGATGGGGGCGCTCTGCTCGCTGGTCAGCGCGCCCAGCCGGCTGCGCCACGGGCGGCTCGCGAAGTAGTCGTCGCTCTCGCTGGCGAGCGCGCGCACCACCGGGCCCTCGACCCGCAGCTGCCGGCCGAGCGCGTCCCAGTGGAATACCACGGCGGCCCAGGGATGCGCGGCGAGCTCGCGGCCCTTGCGCGAGGCATAATTCGTGTAGAAGACGAGGTAGCCCGGGTCGGCGACGATCTCCTTGCAGAGCATCACGCGCACCGAGGGCCTGCCGTCATCGCCGGTCGTGGCCAGGCACATCGAGTTCGGGTTGCGCTGCAGCTGTTCGTCGAAGGCCTGGCGCAGCCAGGTGGATGCGAGCGGCATCGGGTCCGCCGGCAGCGGGTCCGGGAGCGTCTGGAAGCGCGCGTGCATGCCGCGATGTTAACGCGCCGGCCGCCGGCGGGTGTAACTTGTGGCCGTGCATCGGCTTGTGGTCAACGGCGCCCGGATCGCCTGGGCGGAGGCAGGGCGCGGCGAGACGATCCTGCTGCTGCACGGGCTCGGCGGCAGCCATGACGACTGGCGCCTGCAGTTGCCCGACTTCTCGGAGCGGCATCGTGCCATCGCGCCGGACCTGCGCGGGTTCGGCGCGAGCGACCGCCGCGAGCCCTTCACGATCCAGCAGCACGCCCGCGACATGCTGGAGCTGTTGTCGCTGCTGGATATCCCGCGCGCCCACGTCATCGGGCTGTCGATGGGCGGCGCCATCGCGATCGAGATGGCGCTCGTGAAGCCCGCCGCGGTGGCCTCGCTCGTGCTCGCGAACACCGCGCCCGGATTCAGGCTCTCGACCTGGGAGCGGCGCCGCATGGCGTGGCTGCGGGTGCTGGTCGCCTCGGTGCTCGGCGTCGGCGCGGTCGCCCGCATCACCGGCCGCGGCTTCTTCCCGAAACGTGGCCAAGGCCGCCTGCGCCGCCGCCTGATCCGCCGCGCGAGCGAAACCAGCCGCTGGGTGTACCTGGCGACGCTGCGCGCCCTCACGCGCTGGAATGCGGAAGCACGCCTCGCGAAAATCCGCGCGCCGACGCTCGTGCTCGGCGCGCAGTTCGACATGACGACGACCGCCGAGAAGCGCCGGTGGGCCGCGCGCATCCCCAAGGCGCGGGTCGTGGAGCTGCCCGGCAGCCACCACCACAGCGAGCAGGACTCGCCGGAGCGCTTCAACCGCGAGGTGCTGGCCTTCATCCGTACACAACCCATTGATTGATTGGGTAATACTTGATTAAGCCCGGATTCAGGTGGCGAGGACGAGACTGTCGCCATGCACCCTCTGGAGGAGCCACGATGTTCAAGACCACACTGACCGCTGCGACGCTCGCGATGCTGCTCGCGGCGCCGGCGTTCGCCGGGCACGATGACCACCGCGGCCGGGGTGACGATCGCGACGATCGCTACGACCGCCGCCATGACGATCGCGACGATGACCGGCACGACCGGCGCCATGACCGCCGTGACGATCGCCGCCACGACCGGCGCCACGACCGCCGCGATGACTGGCGCGACGACCGCTACTGGCACGACGACGTGCGTCGTTACTATCGCGGCCGGCACGACGATCGCAGCTGGCACCGCTACCGCCACTGGCGCCATGTCCCGCCTGCGCGCTACGGCACGAGCTTCGGCTACCGTTCGGGCTACGAGCTGGCGTGGGACGACTGGCGGCGCCATGGCCGCTACAACCGCGGCTGGCGGCGTCACTCGTTCCGCGGTGACTACGGGTTCCGCGCCGGGTATGAAGCCGGCTGGCGCGACGCCGCCATCCATTTCAGCGATGGCTACGGCCCGCGCTACTGGGCGCGCGACCCGCGCGGAAGCTGGTACTTCGGCTTCCACATCGATGGCTGAAGCCTGAACCGCCGGCCCGCTTGCGCAATCGCAGGCGGGCCGGTACACAGGGCGGTCACCGACGAGGTACCGCCCCATGGACCTGAAGGAACTGCGCGAACGCCTGACGCGCCTCGATGGCGAACTGCTCGCGCTCATCGCCGAGCGCCAGCGCCTCTCCGGGGAAGTCGCCCGCGCCAAGCGCGCCACCGGCCTGCCAACCCGCGATTTCCAGCGCGAGCGCGAGGTGCTCCTGAATGCCCGTGCCCGGGCGGAGAGCCTCGGCCTGCCGCCCGCGCTCGCCGACAACCTGCTGCGGCTCCTGATCCATAGCTCCCTCGCGACGCAGGAGCAGGCTCAGGTCGCGGCCCAGGGCCAGGGCAGTGGCAAGCGCGCGCTCGTGATCGGCGGGCGCGGCAAGATGGGACGCTGGTTCGCCGAGTTCCTGGATTCCCAGGGCTTCGAGGTCGAGATCGCGGACCCGGCCGGCCCGCTCGAGGGCTACGCGCACCGCTCCGACTGGCAGTCGGACGAACTGACCCACGACGTGATCGTCGTCGCCACGCCGCTCGGTATCACGGCCGCGATCCTCGAGCAGCTCGCGCGCCATCGCCCGCCCGGGCTCGTGTTCGACATCGGCTCGCTGAAGACGCCGCTGCGCGCGGGCCTCGCGGCGCTCGTGCAGGCGGGCGTGCAAGTCGCCTCGCTGCATCCGATGTTCGGCCCGGACACCGACCTGCTGTCGGGCCGGCACGTCATCCACGTGGACGTGGGCCGGCCGGACGCGGTGGCGGCGGCGCAGCAGCTGTTCACCTCGACCATGGCGGAGCAGGTGATCACGACGCTCGACGACCACGACCGGCTGATCGCCTACGTGCTCGGCCTGTCGCATGCGATCAACATCGCGTTCTTCACGGCGCTCGCCGAGAGCGGCGAGGCGGCGCCGCGCCTCGCGCGCCTGTCGAGCACGACTTTCGACGCGCAGCTGTCGGTCGCCTCGCTGGTCGCCGGGGAGAGCCCCGCGCTCTACTTCGAAATCCAGGCCCTCAACCAGTACGGCGGCGAATCGCTGACCGCGCTCGCGGAGGCCGTCGGCCGGCTGCGGGAGCTGGTGACGAGCCAGGATGCGGCCGGCTTTGCGCGCCTGATGCGCCGGGGGCAGGCCTACCTGCAGGACCGTGCCGCCGCCCGCCAGACCTGATATGCTAATGCGACTGATTCTCATTACCATATCGAGGCAGCCATGAGTACGCTCGTCTCCCGGACCCTGGGGCTGGCCGCAACGCTCGCGATGAGCCTGGCGGGGGCCGACCAGGCGCAGGCCACTGGCGACCCGCTGGTGGTCTACACCGCCCGCAAGTACCAGCTCGTGGACGAGCTCTTCCAGGAGTACGGCCGCGAACGCGGCATCGAGGTCAAGTTCGTCACCGACGACGGCGCGCCACTCATCGCACGCCTGACGGCCGAGGGCGCGAACAGCCCGGCCGACCTCCTCATCACCGTGGACGCCGGCGACCTGTGGCGCGCGACCGAGGCGGGGCTGCTGCAGCCGGTGAAGTCGGCCATGCTGGAGTCCGCGATCCCGGCGCACCTGCGCGATCCCGGGGGCCACTGGTTCGGCCTCGCCGTCCGCGCGCGCACCATCGCCTACTCGGCGGAACGCGTGAAGCCGTCCGAACTCTCCACCTACGTCGCGCTCGGCGACGCGAAGTGGAAGGGGCGGCTGTGCCTCAGGAGCGGCAAGCACGCCTACAACCAGTCCCTCGTTGCGATGATGATCGGCGACATCGGCGAGGAGGCGACCGAGCGCATGGTGCGGTCGTGGCTCGCGAATCTTGCCGCCGAGCCGTTCTCGAGCGACACGCTCATGCTGAAGGCGATTGCCGCCGGCCAGTGCGACGTCGCGATCGCGAACAGCTACTACCTGGGCCGGTTGCAGAACGAGGATCCCTCGTTCCCGGTGCAGATCTTCTGGGCCGACCAGGGCGGACGCGGCACGCACGTGAACATCTCCGGCGGAGGCGTGACGAAGCACGCGAAGAACCGCGCCGAGGCGGTCCGCTTCCTCGAGTGGCTCGCCTCGCCCGGCATCCAGAAGCGCTTCGCCGCGGTCAACTTCGAGTTTCCGGCGAACGCGGACGTCGAGCCGCTGCCCACGGTGCTCGCCTGGGGCAGGTTCCAGCCGAACCTGGTCAACGTCGGCACGATCGGGAAGACGCAGCCCGCGGCCGTGAAACTGATGGATCGCGCCGGCTGGCGCTGACATCATGCGGCGGGGTGCCTGACCGCATGACCTCGTCGCCATGAACACTGCGCGAACTCTCGGCCCGGCACTCGCCGCGACGGCGGTCGCGCTGCCGATGGCCGCGATCATCGCCGCGGTCGTCTACGGCGCCGGCGGCGCCGATGCGGAACTGTGGGCGCACCTGCGCGAGTACGTGCTCGCGCAGGTCGCCTGGAACACGGTGGTGCTGGTCGTCGGCGTGGTCGCCATCGCGATGGCGCTCGGCACCTCGCTCGCCTGGCTGACCGCGGCCTGCGAGTTCCCCGGCCGCTCGTTCTTCTCCTGGGCGCTCCTGCTGCCGATGGCGATGCCGGCCTACGTGCTCGCATTTGTCGCCGTCGCGACGCTCGATTACGCCGGCGCCGTGCCGATGGCGCTGCGCGGCTGGTTCGGCGGGAGCCTGCCGTGGCCGCCGGTACGCTCGACCGGTGGCGTGATACTCGTGCTTGCGCTCGCCGGTTATCCCTACGTGTACCTGATGGCGCGCGGCGCGTTCCTGACGCACGGCGCGCGCGTGCTCGAGGCGGCGCAGTCGCTCGGCCTCGGCCCCTGGCAGGGCCTGTTCCGCGTCGCGGTGCCGCTCGCGCGACCCTGGCTCGCGGGTGGCGCCGCGCTCGTCGCGATGGAGACGCTCGCCGACTTCGGCGCAGTGTCGGTGTTCAACTACGACACCTTCACGACGGCGATCTACAAGGCCTGGTTCGCGCTGTTCTCGATCGGGACCGCGCTCGCGCTCGCGCTGCTGCTGCTCGCGCTGGTCGCCGCCGCGCTCGCGCTCGAGCGCGCGGCGCGCGGCCGTGCGCGCTACGCCGCCGCCGACGCCGGTTACCGCGCGCCCCAGCGCCTGCCGCTCGCCGGCGCGCGCGGCTGGATCGCCTTCGGCTACGCGGCGGGCGTGCTCGCGATCGGCTTCGCGCTGCCGGCGGTCGCGCTCGCGCACTGGGCGTGGAAGGTGGCGCCCGTCGACCTTGACGCCCGCTACGTGGATTACGTGCTGCGCACCGTGAGCCTCGCCGCGATGGCGTCGCTCGCCTGTCTCGCGCTCGCGCTGGTGCTCGGCTACTCGACGCGGCACGCCGCGACCGGCATCGCGGCCGGTGCGGCGCGGGTCGCGACGCTCGGCTACGCCGTGCCCGGCACCGTGCTCGCGGTCGGCGTCGTCACGGTGCTCGGCGCGCTGGACCATGGCATCGCCGCCCTCACGGGCCGCGAGGGACTGTGGCTGCAGGGCACGGTGCTCGCGTTGCTGCTCGGCTACGTGGCGCGTTTCCTCGCGGTCGCGCACGGCCCGGTGCAGGGCGGGTTCGCGCGCATCCGGCCTTCGCTCGAGGAGGCGGCGCGCGGCCTCGGGTTCGGCGCAGGCCGGGTCTTCGCCCGCCTGCACCTGCCGCTGCTCGGCGCCGGCGCCGGCACCGCGGTGCTGCTCGTGTTCGTGGACGTCATGAAGGAAATGCCGATCACCCTGATGACCCGGCCGTTCGGCTGGGACACACTGGCGGTGCGCGTGTTCGAGATGACGGCGGAAGGTGAATGGGAGCGCGCCGCGCTGCCGTCGCTCGCGATCATGGTCGCGGGGCTCCTGCCCGTGGCGCTGCTGACCTGGAGGATGGAGCGTGCGGCTCGAACTGCTTGAACTCTCGAAGGCCTACGGCGGCGTGCCGGCCGTCGACCGCCTCACGCTCGCGCTGGGCGCAGGGCGCATCGGCTGCCTGCTCGGGCCTTCGGGCTCCGGCAAGACGACGGTGCTGCGCTGCATCGCGGGCTTCGAGCGGCCGGATACCGGGCAGGTGCTCGCGGGCGGCGAGGTCCTCTCGGGTCCGGGAACCTGGGTGCCGCCGGAGCGGCGCCGCATCGGCATGGTGTTCCAGGACTTCGCGCTCTTCCCGCACCTCGATGCGCTTGCCAACGTCGCTTTCGGGCTGCGCGACGCGGATCCTGCGGCGCGGCGCCGGCGCGCGCTCGAGTTGCTGTCGCTGGTCGGCCTCGAGGCCCACGCCGCGAAGATGCCGCACGAGCTGTCGGGCGGCCAGCAGCAGCGCGTGGCGCTCGCGCGCGCGCTCGCCCCGCGCCCGCGCCTCGTGCTGCTCGACGAGCCGTTCTCGAACCTCGATGCCGAGGTCCGCATGGAGCTCGCGCAGCAGGTGCGTGCGGCGCTCGTGGCCGAGCGCTCGACCGCGCTGCTCGTGACCCACGACCAGCGCGAGGCCTTCGCGATCTGCGACGAGATCGGCGTGATGCGCGCGGGCCGGCTGGAACAGTGGGCCGCGCCGTGGAACCTGTACCACTCGCCCGCGACGCGCTTCGTCGCGGATTTCGTCGGCGAGGGCACCTTCATCGAGGGCACCGTCGTCGGGCCCGGCCGCGTGCAGACCGAGCTCGGCGTGATCGAGGGCCAGCTGACGGTGGAGCGGCCCGCGGGTGCGCGCGTGGACCTGCTGCTGCGCCCGGACGACGTGATCCATGACGACGCAAGCCCGCTGCGCGCCGAGGTGGTCGAGCGCGTGTTCCGTGGCGCCGAGTTCCGCTACAAGCTGCGCCTGCCATCGGGCGCGACGGCGCTGTCCTTCGTGCCCAGCCACCACGATCACGCGCTCGGCGAGCGCATCGGCATCCGGCTCGAGACCGAGCACCTGGTCGGCTTCCCGCGCGAATAAATAGGGGACGCATCCCTATTTCCCGTCATAAGAGGGTTCGACCCGTTTCCTGCTGGGAAATAGGGATGCGTCCCCTATTTATTCCCGGCGCATCAGCAGCAGGAAGAGCGGCACGCCGATCAGTGCGGTGAGCGCGCCGACCGGCAGCTGGCGGGGCGCAACGACGGTGCGGGCGAGCAGGTCGGCGACGACCAGCAGCGCGCCGCCCGCGAGCGCGGCCGCCGGGATCACCGCCCGGTGCGAGGAGCCGACCACGAGCCGCACCAGGTGCGGCGTGACGAGGCCGACGAAGCCGATGCTGCCCGCGGTCGTCACGGCGGCCGCAGTCAGCACGGAGGCGGCCACGTAGATCGTCATTCGCAGCCCGCGGACCGGCACGCCGAGCACCTGCGCCTGCAGCTCCCCGCGCGCGAGCGCATCGAGCGGCCGCGCGGCGAGCAGGCAGAGCGGGATCGCCGCGAGCCCGAGCGCGAGCAGCATCCAGGGCGTGCGCACGTAGCCGAAGTCGCCGAGCAGCCAGAAGAGCATGCCGCGCAGGCGCAGGTCGTCCGAGAGCGAGAGCAGGAGGCTCACGATCGCGCCGCAGCCGGCGGCGACCACGACGCCGGTGAGCAGGAGGCGCATCGTGGTCCAGCCGCCCGGGCCGTGGGCGACCGCGAACACGAGCAGCATCGCGCCGAATGCGCCCGCCGCCGCGCCCGCGTCCACCGCGAGGCCCGTGAGCCCCGCGAGCATGACCGCGAGCGCCCCGACCGCGGCGCCGCCGGAGACCCCGAGCACGTAGGGATCGGCCAGCGGGTTGCGCAGGAGCGCCTGCATCAGCACGCCCGCGAGCGCGAGCACCGAGCCTGCGCCGAAGGCGGCGAGCGCCCGCGGCAGGCGCAACTCGAGCACGATCGTGCGCACCAGCGGGTCGCCGGCGGCGAGCCGGTCCCAGGGCGCGTCGATGCCGGAGCTGCCGAAAGCGAGCGAAGCCGCGATCGCGGCCAGGGACGCCGCCGCCAGCAGGCCGACCAGGAGTGATGCGGGCATCCTTCTCATGCGCTCCCACATATTAAGATTGCAGGGATGGATCGGGAAACGGATTACATCGACGCCGGCGGCTACCGCGCCAATGTCGGCATCGTGATCATGAATGCCGGGGGCCAGGTGTTCCTGGGCGGCCGCGCGCGGGCGCGCGGCTGGCAGTTCCCGCAGGGCGGCATCCGCCGCGGCGAGCGGCCCGAGGAGGCGCTGTACCGCGAGCTCGCCGAGGAAGTCGGCCTCGCGCGTGGACAGGTGAGGGAGGTCGCCCGCACCCGGAGCTGGCTGCGCTACCGCCTGCCGCCGCAGTTCGTGCGCCGCGATTCGACGCCGCTCTGCATCGGCCAGAAGCAGCGCTGGTTCCTGCTGCGCCTGGAGGCCAACGAGTCCGCGCTGCGATTCGACTCGACCGACTCGCCCGCCGAATTCGACCGCTGGCGCTGGGCCGGCTGGTGGGACGCCGTGCGCGACGTCATCTACTTCAAGCGCCGCGTCTATTCGCGCGCGCTGCACGAGCTCGGCGCGCACGCCTTTCCGGAGGGCCTGCCCGCCTACCCGGAGTGGTGGGAGGAGCGCATGGGATCCGCGCGGCGCGGCCCCCCGCAGCGGCCGGCCGCCTGAGTCAGAACGGCTTCGCGACGGCCAGCAGCACGATGGCGACGAGCAGGAGCGACGGCGCCTCGTTGAACAGGCGGTACCAGCGCTCGCCGTGCGCGTTGCGCCCGCGTGCGAAGTCGCGCACGAGCTTCCAGCACCAGGCGTGGTAGGCGATGAGCAGCAAGAGCAGCGCGAGCTTGACGCGCATCCAGCCGGTGAACAGCAGCGCCGGGCTGCGCGCGAGGAGCCACAGGCCGAAGGCGGCGGTCAGTGTCGCGCCGATCGTCATGATTGCGAACAGCCGCCGTTCCATGACGCGGAAGCGCTCGATGCCGGCGGCGTCGACGGCCGCGGCGTGGTATACGAACAGCCGCGGCAGGTAGAAGAGCCCCGCGAACCAGGTCACCATGAAGATCACGTGCCAGGCCTTGATCCAGAGCATGCGCCGTCGCTCCCGTGGTGCGGCCGATTCTAGCGGCGGGAGGGCGGCATGAGCGAGCGCCGCAGGGGCGAGCGCAGGAAGCCCAAGCCGCCGTCCCGGTGGCGGATCGCGGGGGCCGCGGCCCTGGCATTCGCGCTCGTCTACGGCGGCTTCGAGCTCGGTCGCGCGGTCGCGGGCTACTCGGTGGTCGCCGCAATGAAGCAGGGCATCGAGCTGCGGCGCGAGAACCGCGCGCTCGCCGAGTCGAACGAGGCGCTCGAGCGCCGCGCGGCGACCGCGGAGCTCGGCCAGCGCGTGGACCGGCAGGCGCAGACGGACGCGCAGCGCATGATGGGCGAGCTGCAGGCCGAGACCGCGCGCCAGCAGCAGGAGCTGCAGTTCTACCGCGGCCTGGTCGCGCGCCAGTTCGGCGCGGGAACGCTGCGCGTGCAGGAGCTGCGCATCCTCCCCGGCGACGGGCGCCGGTTCCGCGTGCTGATCACGCTGGTGCAGGCGGCGACGCGCGACAGCGTCGCGAGCGGCACCGTGACCTTCACACTCGACGGCCGGCAGGGACGCGAGCCGCGGCGGCTCGCGCTGGCGGACATCGAGCCGGACCAGCGGCGCGAGCTGCCGTTCTCGCTGCGCTTCTTCCAGCAGATCGAGGTGGCGGTCGAATTGCCGCAGGATTTCGAACCGGAGGGCCTCGTGATCGAGCATCGTCTCGGCCGCGGCGCCGAGCCGCAGCGCCAGACATTTCCGTGGCGTGTCGAGGCCGAGTCGGAACCCGTCGTGCTTTGACCGGCCCAGCCTGCGGCCCTAGAATTCCGCAGCCCGCAGCCCGAATTGCCAAGACAGGCCATGTCCGGAACCGCGACACAGAACGAGGGACTGATCTTCACGGATGCCGCCGCCCGCAAGGTCGGCGAGCTGATCCGCGAGGAGGGCAACCGGAACCTCAAGCTGCGGGTGTTCGTCTCCGGCGGCGGCTGCTCCGGATTCCAGTACGGCTTCACGTTCGACGAGAAGGTCGAGGAGGGCGACGCCCAGTTCCCGAACCAGGGCGTGACGCTCGTGGTGGACCCGCTGTCCTTGCAGTACCTCACCGGCGCGGAGATCGACTATCGCGAGGACCTCGAGGGCGCACAGTTCGTCATCCGCAATCCGAATGCCACCACGACCTGCGGCTGCGGGTCGTCGTTCTCGACCTGACGGAAAATAGGGGACGCACCCCTATTTCTGCAAGATCGCAGAAATAGGGGTGCGTCCCCTATTTTCCGTCAGCGCCCGGCGCGGGCGACGCGGATCGGCGGGTCGGCGGAGGCGGCGTCGAGCCGCGCGAGCAATGGCGCGGTCTGCGCCCGGAAGTCGGCCATCTGGCTTGCCGGGATCGGGTCCGCCTTTGGCACCGTCACGCGGGCCGGGTTCTTGTGCACGCCGTTCACGCGATACTCGTAATGCACGTGCGGCGCGGTCGCGAGGCCAGTCCTGCCGACGTAGCCGATGACCTCGCCCTGCGCGACGCGATCGCCGACCGAGAGGCCGCCCGCAAAGCGCGACAGGTGGCCGTAGAGCGTGGTGACCCCGCTGGCATGCGCGAGCACGACCGCATTCCCGTAGCCGCCGTTCCAGCCGCGGCTGACGACGCGCCCGGCGCCCGCCGCCTTGATTGGCGTGCCGGCCGGCGCGGCGAAATCGATGCCGCGATGCGCGCGCACGCGGTTCAGGATCGGGTGGCGGCGCGCCAGGCTGTAGCCGGAACTGATGCGCCCATAGTCCACCGGGTAGCGCAGGAAGGCCTTGCGCACCGGCCGCCCGTCCGGCGTGTAGTAGTCGGCGCGGCCATTCGGGCCGACGTAGCGCACGGCGCGATAGGACTTGCCCGCGTTCACGAATTCCGCCGCGAGGATCTCGCCGTCGCGCACGAATTCGCCGTCCTGGAACTGCTGCTCGAAGGCGACCGTGAAGCGGTCGCCCGGCTGCACCGAGTTGACGAAGTCGATGTCGTACTTGAAGACGTCCGCAAGCGAGACCGCGAGCCGGTCGGTGCCGCCCGCCGCGTTGACCGCGAGGTAAAGCGAGCTCTCGACCGTGCCGGAGAGCTTCTGCTCCGCGGTCTCGAGGGGATTCTCGACGATGTTCGCGTTGAAGCCGTCGTCGGCGCGCGTGACCGAGAGCGTCGCGGTCTCGTTGATGCGCCGCGTGAGCGACCTGATCTCGCCGTCCAGGTGCGTCAGCTGGATGACGTCGCCCGGGCGGATCATGTCGAGGCTCCTGCGGACGTCCGGCAAGTTGCGCAATGCCGCCAGGTCCGAGAGCTGCAGCTTGAGGTTGCGGAACAGCGCATCGAGCGTGTCGTTGCGCCCGATCTCGACGGCGACGAACTCGAAGGGCCCGACCGGCGCCGCGTCCGCGGCGGGCAGGGCCTCCGCGGCGGGCAGCAGCGCGTCGTCGGCCGGCAGTTCCGGCAGGGGGTTCCGGATCTGCGACCCCGCGGCGGAGAAGATCGCGCCGGCCACGATGCAGGACGCGACCACGCCGAGCCGGCGCGGCTGCGCCACGGCGGCGGAATCGGCGGTCACTCCGGCACGTTCGTGTCGAGACACCAGGGGAATCCCCGAGAGGGCAGGTTTGGGACGGTAATCGGCAGGGGGCATTACGTCAACCCGCCGGATGCTCGTCATTGGTACTTCGTCACAGATATAAGGCTGCCGGCGCCCGGATGCGTTTGCCAAGGCCCCGCCGGCCTCACAGAATTGGCGCCTGCCGCAGGCTGCTGCCGGCAGGGGGGAGAGATGCTGCCGCCGGCCCGACAAATCGACGAACTGCGCCGCGGCGCCTCCGAGCTCCTGACCGAGCAGGACCTTCTGAAGAAGCTCGCCCGCGGCCGGCCGCTGCGCGTCAAGGCGGGCTTCGACCCGACCGCGCCCGACCTGCACCTGGGACACACCGTGCTCATCAACAAGATGCGCCAGTTCCAGCAGCTCGGGCACGAGGTGATATTCCTGATCGGCGATTTCACCGGGATGATCGGCGATCCCTCGGGCAAGAACGCCACGCGGCCGCGTCTGTCGCCCGGGGAGATCCAGGCGAACGCGCGCACCTACGAGCAGCAGATCTTCAGGATCCTCGATCCGGCGCAGACCGTGATCGATTTCAACTCGCGCTGGTTCGGGACGATGAACGCCGCCGGCATGATCGAGCTCGCCGCGAAGTACACGGTCGCGCGCATGCTCGAGCGCGACGACTTCGCGAAACGCTACAAGGCGAACCAGCCGATCGCGGTGCACGAGTTCCTGTACCCGCTCGTGCAGGGGTACGACTCGGTCGCGTTGAAGGCCGACGTCGAGCTCGGCGGCACCGACCAGAAGTTCAACCTGCTGGTCGGGCGCGCGCTGCAGGCCGATTACGGGCAGGAGCCGCAGGTGGTGCTCACGATGCCGCTGCTCGAGGGCACCGACGGCGTGCAGAAGATGTCGAAGTCGCTCGGCAACACCATCGCGATCGACGAGCCCGCGGAGGACATGTTCGGCAAGCTCATGTCCATCTCGGACACGCTGATGTGGCGCTACTTCGAGCTCCTGTCCGCTAAGAGCCTCGGCGAGATCGCGAAGCTGCGGACGGCCGTCGACGGCGGCGCCAACCCGCGCGACGCCAAGTTCGAGCTCGCCGTCGAGATCGTGGACCGCTTTCATGGCGCGGGCCGGGGCGCCGCCGAGCGCGACCGTTTCATCGCGCGCTTCCGCGAGGGGGCGCTGCCGGAGAGCATTCCGGAGGTTTCGGTAGCCTGTCCGGGCGCCGACATGAAGCTCGCCAACGTCCTGAAGGAGGCCGGGCTCGCCGCCTCGGCCTCGGCGGCCTACCGCCTGATCGAGCAGGGGGCCGTCCGCGTCGACCAGGAACGGATTTCCGCCCGCGACGCCGTCCTCGAGGCCGGTGCCACCTACCTGATCCAGGCCGGAAAACGCGGCATCTCACGGGTCACCCTGCGCAAGCATTGACACCCCCGGGGGGGTCGCTATACTGCCCGCCCCCGACCTCGGGCGGCTCCCAAAAGGGGTGGCCCGGGCCGGTTCGTGTCGCACCTCTTCAGGTGCGGCGCCCCCGAGGACCCCGGGGTGACCAGGCGGTCCTCCCCGACGCTATTGCCGCCGGGGGGTTCTTTAAAAATTGAGCAGGTAATTTGTGTGGGGACTCGCGTCAGGTGTCCATTCATGGGCGCCACTGCGAGTAACCAAGCGTCCAGCCGTCCGGGTCACACCGGACAAGTTTGGAGTTTGGGGTCTCGCTTTTCAGCTCAAAAAATTGAACTGAAGAGTTTGATCCTGGCTCAGATTGAACGCTGGCGGCGTGCTTAACACATGCAAGTCGAGCGGTAACAGGCGTAGCAATACGTGCTGACGAGCGGCGAACGGGTGCGTAATACATGGGAATCTGCCCTTTGGTGGGGAATAACCCGGCGAAAGCCGGGCTAATGCCGCATAAGATCTTCGGATGAAAGCGGGGGACCGTAAGGCCTCGCGCCGTTGGATGAGCCCATGTCGGATTAGCTGGTTGGTGAGGTAACGGCTCACCAAGGCGACGATCCGTAGCTGGTCTGAGAGGACGGCCAGCCACACTGGGACTGAGACACGGCCCAGACTCCTACGGGAGGCAGCAGTGGGGAATATTGGACAATGGGCGAAAGCCTGATCCAGCGACGCCGCGTGTGTGAAGAAGGCCTGCGGGTTGTAAAGCACTTTCGATGGGAACGAAATGTGCCGGGCTAATACCCCGGCAAGCTGACGTTACTCAATGAAGAAGCACCGGCTAACTCTGTGCCAGCAGCCGCGGTAATACAGAGGGTGCGAGCGTTAATCGGAATTACTGGGCGTAAAGCGCACGTAGGTGGCGACGTAAGTCGGGTGTGAAAGCCCCGGGCTCAACCTGGGAATTGCATTCGAGACTGCATTGCTGGAGTACGGAAGAGGAAGGCGGAATTCCCGGTGTAGCGGTGAAATGCGTAGATATCGGGAGGAACATCAGTGGCGAAGGCGGCCTTCTGGTCCAGTACTGACACTCAAGTGCGAAAGCGTGGGGAGCAAACAGGATTAGATACCCTGGTAGTCCACGCCCTAAACGATGACGACTGGATGTCGGAGGGGTCTGCCTTTCGGTGTCGTAGCTAACGCGTTAAGTCGTCCGCCTGGGGAGTACGGCCGCAAGGTTGAAACTCAAAGGAATTGACGGGGACCCGCACAAGCGGTGGAGCATGTGGTTCAATTCGATGCAACGCGAAGAACCTTACCTACCCTTGACATGCCCGAAACCCTGCCGAGAGGTGGGGGTGCCCGCAAGGGAGCCGGGACACAGGTGCTGCATGGCTGTCGTCAGCTCGT
>Ga0114938_1000642_pt1 | contig 25452 bp, 23 predicted proteins | sample AshMeaBigSpring_FD_88675 | JGI IMG/M metagenome (GOLD analysis project Ga0114938, IMG submission 88675) | Groundwater microbial communities from Big Spring, Nevada to study Microbial Dark Matter (Phase II) - Ash Meadows Big Spring | ecosystem: Environmental > Aquatic > Deep subsurface >... | reverse complement strand
CGATGCGATCGACCGCAACGGCGCCTGGCGCGGGCTCTGGCTGGCGATGTCGCGCTTCAGCCGCTGCCGGCCGCTCGGCTCATCCGGCTACGACCCGGCACCCGACATCCGCCACGAGCGCCACCCGTTCGCGCCCTGGCGCTACGGGCGCTGGCGCAATGTTAACGCCGACGCGGCTTGATCCCGATGGATTTCAGCGTGCGCCGAGGCGGCGCAGGCGCTCACCCGCATCCGAGGCACCGAGGTCGCGCGCGCGCTCGTACCAGCGCTTCGCCTGCTCGGGGTCGGGCTGAATGCCGCGTACGTTCCAGCGCGCAAGCTCGTCGGGGTCATAGGTGGCGGCGAGCGCCATCGCACCCTGTGCGTGGCCGATCTCGGCGGCGCGCTGATAGAAGAGCCGGGCAGACGCCACATCGCCACCGATCATCTGCTCGTCGCCGCGTTGCGTGAGCTTGCTCGCACGCTCGCGATCGGCCGGCGCCAACTTGCCGGCCTCGGGCTCGGCGGCGGGGCGGGCGAAGATGCGCGGCGCTGGCGGTGCGGGTTGGGCGGGTGCGGCGCCGAGCGAGGCGACGCTGGTCGATGGTGGGGATGGCGGAGCTGCCGGCGGCGCGATGAGCGAGGCGGCAGCGACCAGCAGCGTCGCGCGCGTCTCTGCGAGCACCGCACCATCAATGGCCATGACGGAGATCGCGAGCTCGGTCTTGCCGGAGGCCGCAACCGGCGCCACGATCTTGAGCGTCGCCAAGGCTGAGAGCGGGACCGCCCACGAGCCGGCGGTGATCGGATGGCCTTCCGAGAGGTTCGCTGCCGCCGGCAATCCGCGGATGCGCAGGAAGCTGTTGCGCGGCAGAGCCTCGAGAGGTCCGACCTGGATCGGGAATGGCGTTTCGATCGCCGGCTCCGCCAGGATGACGTTGGCAACGTTGATGGTCGGGCGGCCCTTGGCGTCCTGCGCCCCGGCGCCGGCAGGGACCATGATCGCGGCGATGAGCAGGCCGGCCACCATCCCGCGGGATGCGGTGTGCAATGAGTGCCTGAGGCTGGGCTCGTTCGTCGTCACGCTGCGTCCTCGCGTCCCCAATGCCGATCCCGCGATTGATCGTTGGTTCAACGCTTCTGCTGCTTGCTCCACTCGAGGAACTGCTGGAAGAGCCGCTCCTGCTCCGCGGGATTACCCGGCGCCGCGCGCGCAGCCTGGGCCCGGGCCGCCGTCGGGTCGACCGCCACGCGTGCCGGCGTCGATGCGGTCTGGCCGACATTCTTGTCGAGCCATTCCTGGGCGGCCGGGAACCGCTTCCAGCCCTTCACGCCGCCGGCGAGGTTCGCCTCCTTCCACTTGCTGTGGCGCGGCGCCTTCTGGAACTCGGGGAACCTGGTGAAGAAGGCGTCGGCAAACTTGGCGACGCGGCGATAGCGGTCGGTATCGCGCGGCCAGTTGTAGACGGCGAGTACCGCGCCGATTGCAACAGTCTCGATCGGCTGGTTGGGCTTTATGAGGCTGGGGTAGTCCTCCGCGGTCAGCTTGGCGGGGAAGTAATCGGCTTCCAGCACGTCGGTATACGGCACGGGAAGGATCTTCATCCCCGGCTCGAGCTTGAAGCGCGCGAAGGAGCCAGCCGGTTTGCCGGCGATCAGCACGGTCGCTGCGATCTCGCCGGTCTTGACCTTCAGGTAGCCGTCGGCCTGACCGACGTTGATCTCCTCGGCCTTGATGCCGAGGAGCTCGAATATGAGGCGCGTCGAAAACTGCGTGCCGCTGCCGATGTCGGAGAAGTTGACCTTCTTGCCGCTGAGATCCTGGATCTTGTTGATACCCTCGCCGGCGAGGATGTGCATCTCCTCATTGTAGAGCTTGGCAATGTAGGCGAGGCGATCATCGATCGAGCTGCCGAGCTCCCCGCTCTTCTTGAGGTAGCTCATGATATTCGACTGGGTGATGCCCAAGTCGACACCCTTGAGGTGCAGGATGTCCTTGACGTTCTGATAGCCGCCTTTGCCGATGATCGGCAGGACGCGCAGGTTATCGCCGTCGTCGAGCACGGCGGAGAGATCGTAGGCGAAGTAGAGATAGGTCCCGTTGGGGTTGCCGGAGATCACTGTGACGGTGTTCTGGTTCAGCTTCTCGGTCAGCGCCACATGCGATTGGCGCGAGAACGGCTGGCGCGCGGGTGCGGCCTTGCGTTGAGCCTGCGCCTGGGCCTGCTGGGCGGCGGGCTGCTGTGGTGCCTGTGTCGCGCCGAAGATCTGGGCGGCGGCAGGCGCCATTGTGAGCCCCGTGGCGGCGACGACGAGCGCGAGCATACGCAGGATATCGATCACTGAACTGATCCCCTTGAAGTCACATGTCGGCGGCACATTGCTGCCATCATGTCTGGGCGAGAGTTGGGCGGAGCCGCCGCCCGTCATGCGCACCCTAGGCTCGCGACGGACAACGGCAAAGTAGAGAATTATTCCCTGGCGTCCCGCGAATTTCCGCCCCGCAGTTAACCGGCCATAGGCTCGCCCCGATCGGCGCGCGCGTCGCCCCGGTGGGTGCCATTCTTGACATCAGAACCGAACTTATTGAAGGAGGGGACCGCGGATGACGGCCAACGGGCCGCGCGCCGCGCCGATCTTACCTGCGTGGTTTGCAGCGAGTGAGAGGATAGGCCATGACCGACATTACCCTGACATTTCCCGATGGCGCCAAGCGTGCGATCAAGGCCGGCACGAGCGGGCTCGACGTGGCGAAGGCGATCTCGCCCTCGCTCGCCAAGCGCACCGTCGCGATGACGCTCGATGGCGTGCTCGCCGATCTCGCCGATCCGATCGCAAAGGATGCGGCGATCAAGTTCGTGAGCCGCACCGACCCCGAAGCCCTCGAGCTCATCCGGCACGACTGCGCGCACGTACTGGCAGAGGCCGTTCAGCAACTCTGGCCGGGGACCCAGGTGACCATCGGCCCGGTCATCGAGCACGGCTTTTTCTACGATTTCGCCAAGGCGGTGCCGTTCGAGCCGGGCGACCTCACTGCGATCGAGAAGCGCATGCACGAGATCATTGCGAGGAACGCGGCTTTCAAGAAGGAGGTGTGGCCGCGCGAGAAGGCCAAGGCCCACTTCAAAGCCAAGGGCGAGCACTTCAAGGTCGAGCTGGTCGGCGCGATCCCCCCGGGGGAGGACGTGCGGATCTATTCTCAAGGCGACTGGATGGACCTCTGTCGTGGCCCGCACATGACCGCGACCGGGCACATCGGAAAGGCCTTCAAGCTCACCAAGTTCGCCGGTGCCTACTGGCGGGGCGATGCCAAGAACGCCCAGCTGCAGCGGGTCTATGGGGTCGCCTTCGCGAAGGAGGAGGAGCTCGCCGCCCATTTGACGCAGATCGAGGAAGCGGAGAAGCGCGACCACCGCAAGCTCGGACGCGAGATGGACTTGTTCCACTTCCAGGAGGAGGGACCGGGCGTCGTCTTCTGGCACGCGAAGGGCTGGACGACGTTTCAGGAGCTGATCGCCTACATGCGCCGGCGGCTGAAAGGGCACTACCAGGAGGTGCAAGGTCCGCAGCTCCTCGACAAGTCGCTATGGGAGACGTCGGGGCACTGGGGCTGGTACTCGGACAACATGTTCGCAGTGAAGTCGGCGACGGCCTTCATGAACCCGAAAGACGAGGCGGCGGACCAGCGGGTCTTCGCGCTGAAGCCGATGAACTGTCCGGGCCATGTGCAGATCTTCAAGCACGGGCTCAAGAGCTATCGCGACCTGCCGATGCGGCTCGCCGAGTTCGGCTGCGTGCATCGCTACGAGGCCTCCGGCGCGCTGCACGGCCTCATGCGCGTGCGCGGCTTCACCCAGGACGATGCTCACGTCTTCTGCACCGAGGACCAGCTCGAGGCCGAGTGCCTGCGGATCAACGACCTGATGATGTCGGTCTACGAGGACTTCGGGTTCGAGGAGGTGGTCGTCAAGCTCGCGACGCGGCCCGAGAAGCGTGTCGGCACCGACGCCATGTGGGATCACGCCGAGGCGATCCTGAGGAAAGTTCTGGCAAGGATGACGGCCGCGAGCGGCGGTCGCATCAAAACCGGCGTCAACGAGGGCGAAGGCACGTTCTACGGGCCGAAGTTCGAGTACACGCTGAAGGATGCCATCGGCCGCGAGTGGCAGTGCGGCACGACGCAGGTGGACTTCAACCTGCCCGAGCGTTTCGGTGCGTTCTACATTGCGGCCGACGGCGAGAAACGTCAGCCGGTCATGGTGCACCGCGCGATCTGCGGATCGCTCGAGCGCTTCCTCGGCATCCTGATCGAGAGCTACGCCGGACATTTCCCGCTGTGGCTTGCGCCTGAGCAGGCCAAGGTGTGCACCATCGTCTCGGATGCCGATGCCTACGCCGGGGAGGTCGTCGGAAGATTGCGCAAGGCGGGCCTGAGGGTCGAGGCGGATCTTCGCAACGAGAAGATCAACTACAAGGTCCGCGAGCATTCGCTGACCAAGGTGCCCGTGTTGCTCGTCGTCGGCAAGCGCGAGGCCGAGGACAAGACGGTGTCGGTGCGCCGACTCGGTTCGCCGGACCAGCAGGTGATGCCGCTCGATGCCGCGATCGCGATGCTGGTCGCGGAGGCGGTGCCGCCGGATGTGGCGCGTAGCCGGTAATGGATGCCGAGGCCCGGAGCGGAATCCGGGCCTCGCCTTGCTCATGCCGTCTCGACCCGAGGCACGCTCAGCGATGATGCCAGCGCCGCTCGTGGGGATGCCACCAGCCGACGATCGGGCCTTCCGAGCGCCAGATCCACACACGGCCCGGCGAGACCGGGCGGCAGGCGACGCGACCGCGCCACCGGCTATTGTAATGCCAGCCACCGGGGCCGAGCTGGCAGGTGGCATGCCAGCCGTGCGTCTTCTGCACGAGGTCGTTCTCGACCGCGAGCCCATGGGGCGCGAGGGCAGGGGCCGCGCCCGCCGTCGTCGCGATGGCCCCAGCTCCGACGAGGGTGGCGGTTGCAAGCAGAATTCGTCTCATGCAGCGTCTCCGTTGTTGTCACGGCGATGATCCACGCGCCGTCAACGGTCGAAGCCGGCTATTCCGTCGCGGTCTGTGGATGCCATAGCGTCAGGCCGAGCATCGAGGTCAGCTGCGGACGACCTTGACGCTGCCGGCGGCGTGGCTCGTGACCACTTTCTTTTTTTTGAGGTGCGCCGCCACGACGTTCCAGATCGGCGGACCCTGCGTGTCCTCGTTGACCGAGGCCCAGCCGGCGACGGTGTATGTGCGCTCTGGCTCGATCGGCTCACCCGACCTGAGCAGCGTCATCGAGCCGATGCGCCGACCCATCGCCTTGTCGACGTCGATGGTGTAGCCCATGCCACCGACGCGGACCATGTCGCCACCCTGCTGGAAATAGGGATCGGGATTGAACAGATTGTCGGCGACGTCCTCGAGGATGGTCTTCAACGTTCGGCCGGTCATACCTGTGCGGTAGACGCTGGGATAGCTGATCGCGGTGGCGTTATAGACGTCCTCCCAGGTGATCGGCTGGCCGGGCAGGATCGTATTTCCCCAGCGGAACCCCGGCGAGAGTGAGATCTCGGCATCGCGCTCCGACATGAGCGCCGTGCAGATCATGTCGTCGAGGGTGCCGTTGAAGTTGCCCCGCCGATAGAGCAGCGTCTCCGAGCGGGCGAGCTCGGTCTTCAGCATCGCCTCGTGGGGCATGCGGAAGCGGGCGACGAGCCCGGTCATCTCCGCATCCGGCGCGATCGCGTCGGTCAACACCGGGATGAGCCGGTAGTTGTAGTCGGCCATCCGCCCGCCCCGCATCTCGATGTCGAGGCGGGAAAGGAACTTCGTGTGCGAGCCCGACGCGATCAGCAGCGTGGCGCCGATGCGCACCGGCACGGGAAGTGCGTCATGCGTGTGGCCGGTCAGAATCACATCGATGCCGGCGACGCGTCCGGCGAGCTTCCGGTCGACGTCGAAGCCGTTGTGCGAGAGCAGTACGACGAGCTCGGCACCAGCACGACGCGCCGCCGCCACATTCCGGCGGATGTCGGCCTCGCGGATCCCGAATGACCACTTCGGTATCATCCAGCGCGGATTGGCAATTGGCGTGAACGGGAAGGCTTGGCCGATCACGGCGATACGCACGCCGCCACGCTCGAAATGCTTGGTTGCGTGGAAGACCGGCTCGTCGAATTCGTTCTCGCGAATGTTCGAGGCGAGGAAGGTCGCCTTGACCTTGCCGGGGGCTCTCCTGTCGCCGAACAACTCCCTGATGCGCGCCTGGCCGAGGGTGAACTCCCAGTGACCGGTCGTCGCCTCGGCGCCGAGCGCGTCGAGGACCGCCGCCATGTCTGCGCCGTGTGTCTGCATCACCGTGTAGGAGCCGTGCAGGGTGTCGCCGCCGTCGAGCAGCAGGGTGCGCTCGGCGCCGCGCTCGGCGCGGATCGCCTTGATCAGCGTCGCCATGCGGTCCATGCCGCCGACGCGGCCATACATCCGCGCAAGCTCGCTGAAATCCTGGTCGGTCAGGGCATACTGGAGGTGCGACCCGGTCGCGATGCCGAACTTGGCGAGGTATTCGGCACCGGTCAGATGCGGGGGCTGACCGTGCACGTCGCCGACCCCGAGGTTGACGCTCGGCTCGCGAAAATAGAGCGGCATCAGCTGGCCGTGGCAGTCGGTCATGTGCAGCAGCGTCAGCTGGCCCTTGGGCTCGAAGCGCAGCAGCTCGGCCTCCGTAATCCGCTGCTCGGCGGCGAGGCGCGCGAGGCGACCGCCGACGCCCGTCAGCGCGCCCGTCGCCAGTGCGACCTGCAGGAAGTCCCGGCGCGAGAGCATCGCGGTCCCTATTTGTTGACCGGGCTGTCAGGGCTCATCAACAGTGCGGTCAGATGCTGGATCTGCTCGATCGAGAGCACCTGATTGGAGCCGAATCGCGGCATCAGCGAGCAGGGGAACGTGGCGTGGCTGTTGTAGATCTTCTCGTAGGCAAGTTTGGTATCAGCCTCGCTGAACTTCCTGATCTTGCCGTACTCGAGCAGGCTCGGTCCGATCGTGCCGAACGACACCTCCGCTTTGGTCAGCTGATGGCAGGCGTAGCAGTTGCCGCCGTTCGGGTTGGCTGGCGGGTAGTCGGAGAAGCGCATGCCGTAGCCGGATTGCGCAATTCTCTCGCCGGCCTTCCAGTCGCCAAGCAGCTTGCCGTCGGCCGGATACTTGATGGTCGCAAGCTCGCGCGCCTTTATCCCCGCGGCGATGTCGGTCGCGGGTGCATTGTTCGATGCACTGCAGGCTTGCATCGTCGCGTCGCCGGAGAGGCGGGGAGCCCAATCGGCCGGCGCGCGCGTGAACGCCGACTTGAGTGCGGCGTCGGACTTCGCCGTATCAAATGCCGGTTTCGACTGGGCGAGAGCGAGCGCGGTGCCGGCGAGGGTCGCCGCGGCGAAAAGAACGGTGAAGGTGCGACGGACCATGGCGTCTCTCTCCATCAGCGCTTCATGCCGGGAGCAGCAATCTCGCCGCCTTCGGCCGTCTTCACCAGGTAGGCAACGAGGGCGTTGGACACCTCCGAACCCATCCGTATCTGGTGCAAGCGCATTTGCCAGAAGCAATCGAGGATGCGGTGCTGCATTGTCATGACGTGCGTGGTCGATACGCGATAGGCCGGCCACTCGCCGATCACCTTCCTCGCCTCGACAGGCTTTGCCAGGAATGGCAGCGGCTGCAGGCGGATGCGCTTGCCGCTGTCGGAATGGCAGGTGGTGCAGGCGAAGTCGAACGGCCCCATGCGACGGTTGAACAGGTTCTCGCCGAGTGCCAGCAACTCGCGCTCCTTCGGATGATCCTGCTTGGCCGCGAACTTGAGGCCGGACGATCTCGACGCGATCCACGTGGCAATGGCGCCAACGTCCTTGACCGGCGCGCCGCCGGCCGGATGCGGACTCTTCAGATACTCGGCGTTGTCGATGCCCTGCAGTGTCTCGCGGCACCACAGGATGCGCGTCTCCACATCCATCACCCGATCCGCATCGGCGAAGTAGCGGGGCAGCTCGGCAAAGGCGCCGTCGACCTTCCCCGGGCCCTTGCCGAGGTCGCACTGCTCGAGGGACGCCTTCTTCGGCCCGGCGGGCGTCTTCCACAGCGCCGCGCCACGGTCGGCATCCAGATTGCCTGGATTGGCCCACGGGTCGGACTTCATCATTCGGCGGTATTTGTCGAGCTCACGCTCCACCACATCCTGGCCCTGGGCCACCGCCGGCCCGGCCAACAGCGCGAACGACAGGAGTGTCGCGAGAATAGACAAGGTCTTGGCCGTGTCGCGCGCTCGGAGCATTCGGAGCCCTCCCACCTGCTGAACCGACGCACTGGGGCAGAGCTTCGGCAACCGGAAGCGCCTTCAAGTGCGTTCTTATATTCGAATATACGGATACTCGGGTCGCTTGTGAAGCTGCAACCTCGGCGCCCTTCAAACCGTTCCATCGACGACCACATCGAGCAACCGCGGGCCGGATCCGGCCAGGCCGCGCTCCAGGGCGGGCTCGATGGCCTCGGGGTCGGTGATCTTCTCCGATGGAACTCCGAGCGCTTCGGCGAGGGCGCAAAAGTCGACCGGCGGATTGGCGAAGTCCATGCCCACGAACTGTCTGTTCTGGTGGAACGACACCAGCCGCTGCTTGATGATCCGATAACCGCCGTTGTTGGCGACCACGTATGTGATCGGCAGTTTGTGGTGGGCCGCGGTCCAGAGCGCCTGGATCGAGTACATCGCGCTGCCGTCGCCGACGTAGCAGATGATCGGCCGGCCTGGCTGGGCGAGGCTGACGCCAACCGCCGCGGGCACACTCCACCCGATGCCTCCCGAGGCGAGGCCATGGAAGCCGTAGCGCTCGCGGAAGGGCAGGAGGCCCGCGATGTAGCGGCCGGTTGTCAGGCTCTCGTTGACGACCGTCGCACCGAGCTCGGCGGCGCGCGCGACGCAGAGTGTCAGCCAGTCGCCGGCGATCGGTCTCGCCGCCCGGCTCCGCTCGGCCTCGGCCGAGAGTGTTGCGCGCCGCGCCGTCCAATTGGATCGCGCGAGAGCTGCCAACGCCTCGCTTGCGCGCTTGGCAAGCGCGGAGCCACCCACTGACTTCAGGCGCGGAACCAGCGCAGCAAGCGTCGTCCGAACGTCCGCATGCACGGCCAGTCCGACCGGATAGTTCTTGCCCGTATTCCAGTCCACGAGACCGATCTGGATGGTGGCGAGGTCCGGCGGCATCGGGTCGACGTCGCTGTAGACCGACATCTGCAGCGGATCGGCGCCGAGCACGATCATCAGGTCATGGCGGGCGAGGATCTCGCGGACCTGGGGCTGAGTGCGCGGCAGCGAGCCCATGAAGGCCCGATGCTCGGAGGGGAAGTGCGCGCCGTAGTTGGACGGCTGCTGCCAGACCGGTCCCCCGAGCGCATCGGCGAGTGCCGAGGCCTCGCTGAGCGCATCGCTCTTGACGATCTCGTCGCCGACGATGATGACCGGCCGCTCGGCAGTCAGCATCACATCGGCGAGCTTGGCGATGACGGCGTCCGCCGGCCGCGCCCGCGCGTCGATCCGCGTCGAGGCCCCGAGGTCAAGGCCCGCCTCGTCGTTCAGTATGTCACCCGGCAGGGATATGAACACCGGCCCGGTCGGCGGCGACATGGCGACCTTGGCGGCGCGGCGGACGATGCGCGCCAGATCGGCGAGCCGGGTCACCTCGACCGCCCATTTGACGAGCGGCGCCGCCATCGGCACCAGCGGGTCGTAGAGCAGCGGCTCGGTCAGGCCGTGGCCCTGCTCCTGCTGGCCGGCGGTCAGGATCAGCGGCGTGCCGGTGAACTTCGCATTGTAGAGCGAGCCGAGTGCGTTGCCGAGGCCGGGCGCCACATGCACGTTGGCGGCCACGAGCTTGCCCGACGCGCGCGAGAAGCCATCGGCCATGGCGACGACCAGGCTCTCCTGCATGGCCATCACGTAGGTGAGATCAGGGAAATCGCGCAGCGCGTGCATGATCGGCAGCTCGGTCGTGCCGGGATTGCCGAAGAGATGCATGATGCCCTCGTCGCGCAACAAGGCGAGGAACGCCGTGCGGCCGAACATGCGGTTGGCGGTAAGGGTCTTCTCGCGAGACATGACAGACCTCTGCTCGAGGCGGACTGCGGGCAGCCGCATCATGAACGGGGCGGCGCGCCGTGCAATCGCCAGCAGAACAGCCGTGCCATGCACACGCGTCGCGCGATGCGCTCAATGCGGCTGAATGAACCGCGGCTGGAGCTGGCCGTTCTGGCTCTCGCGGAACATCTCCTTGATCTGCGAATGGCGTGGCTTGATGCCCGTCGCATCCGGCAGCAGGTTCTGCTCGGAGACGTAGGCGATGTACTCGGTCTCCGCGTTCTCGGCGAGCAGGTGGTAGAACGGCTGGTCCTTGCGAGGGCGCAGCTCCGGCGGGATCGACAGCCACCACTCCTCGGTATTGTTGAACACCGGATCGATGTCGAAGATCACGCCGCGGAATGGATAGATGCGATGCCGCACGACCTGTCCGACCGCGAACTTGGCCATCCGCATTGCGCCGGAACGAGTGTCCACCTTGGCCGGCCGGACCGTCGACTTGGGACTTGCCTTGGCAGCCACGGCTCCGGTCGAAATCGCGGCTGGCAGCCCAGCACTGCGGCGGCGACGCGGCGGCTTTGGCTTGTCGGTCGGGTTGGTCACTTCACCTGCTCCTGCGCCTGCGGCCGCGCGACGTTCGAGGCGCCTTCAGGCACGACCGGTCCACCATAGTGGTGCAGCCAGCAAGGTCAACAGGACGAGGGTCGGAGAGGGAAACCAAGGTTTCTCCATGCCGCGCGCCTTCAGCATGGGGCCGACGGCCGGGCTGGCAAGCAAGGCGATCAGCACCCTGGCAGCCGCGGCTTCACCCGCGGTCAGGGCCCGACCGGCGTGACACCCTTCACCGGAACGATTTCGCTGATCTGGTGGACGGCGAGCTCGGCGTCCCCGCTCGCGACGAGCTCGGCGACGTAACCGCCCTGCTTGAGCTTAGCCTTGGCGCGGATCTCGTCGGCAATGCCCAGGCGCTCGAGCAGCTTGTCGAAGGTGATGCCGCTCGAGCGCCTGGGCCTCGCATGTCGATCCTGTGCTTTCTGATGCGCACTCGAGGCTGAAGTCAATGCTGCAGCATCGCCGCATGGGGCGCGGGCCGCAAGCTACGGCGATCTCCCGATGTTGCGGTACGGGTCCTCTCGGGACCCCAACAAAGCCCTGGTGTGCGGCCCCGAAATGCAGTGATAATGGACGAGTTGACGCATGGGGCGGCGGGCCCGGCGGTCGCTCTCGAGTTGACGTAAACGTCAACTTCGTCTACGCAAGCGCCCATTCTCGCTTCGCCGGTCCACTTTCGAGGAGGTGACGCCATGGCGGTGTTGACGTTCCTGGCGCTCGCCGCCATCGCCGTGTGCATTCTCGCCATGCGCCGCGCACCGCTCTGGATGTGGGCGGCTGCCGTCGGCGTCTTGACGCTGATCTGGCGCACCGGAGCGCTGACCGTGGGTGAAGGGCCGGTGGAAGAGGGGGCAAGCTGGCTCTCCGAGCTCATCTGGTTCCCGTTTGCCGCCTTGGCGCTGCTCTCCGTTCCCTCGTTGCGCCGCCGCCTCGTGGTCGAGCCGGTCTACCAGACGATCAAGGGCATCCTGCCGAAGGTCTCCGAAACCGAGCAGCAGGCGCTCGACGCCGGGACCATCGGCTTCGACGCCGAGCTGTTCTCCGGCACGCCCGACTGGGAGAAGCTGCGCGCGGTGCCGCCGATCGAGCTCTCGGCCGAGGAGCAGGCGTTCCTCGACGGGCCGACCGAGGAGCTCTGCCGCATGATCGACGACTGGCGCGTGCGCCACGACGGCCGCGAGATCCCCGAGGAGATCTGGGCATTCGTCAAACGCCACGGCTTCCTCGGCATGCTGATCTCGAAGGCGCACGGTGGCCTCGGCTTCTCCGCGCAGGCGCAGTCGCTGATCCTCGGCAAGATCGCCTCGCGCTCCCCCGACGTCGTCACGATCGTGATGGTGCCGAACTCGCTCGGGCCCGGCGAGCTTATCGAGAAGTACGGCACCAACCAGCAGAAGCACCACTACCTGCCCCGCCTTGCGCGCGGCGAGGAGGTGCCTTGCTTCTCACTGACCGGCCCGACGTCGGGCTCCGATGCCGCGACCATGCGCGACATCGGCTGGGTCGCGCGCGGTCACTGGCAAGGCAAGGAGACCCTCGGCATCCGCCTGTCGTGGGACAAGCGCTACATCACACTCGGCCCCAAGGCGACGCTGGTCGGGCTCGCATTCCGCCTGTTCGATCCCGAGAAGTTGCTCGGAGGCAGCGAGGACATCGGCATCACGCTGGCGTTGATCCCGGCGGGCCATCCCGGCGTCAACATCGGCCGGCGTCACCTGCCGTGCGGCGCCGCATTCCCGAACGGCCCGAACTGGGGCAAGGACGTCTTCATCCCGATGGACTACGTGATCGGCGGCCAGGCGATGGCGGGTCACGGCTGGCGGATGCTGATGGAGTGCCTCGCCGCCGGCCGCGCGATCTCGCTGCCGTCGTCATCGGCGGCGGGCGCCAAGGCGATGCTGCGGTTCACGACGGCCTACGGGCGCATCCGCAAGCAGTTCGGGCTGCCGGTCGCGCGCATGGAGGGTCTCGAGGAGCCGCTCGCGCGCATGGTGGAGACCGCCTATGTCAACGAGGCCGGGCGCGCGGTGACAGCGGCGATGGTGAGCCGCGGCGAGAAGCCGTCGGTGATCTCCGCGATCATGAAATACCAGTCGACAGAACGCATGCGCCGCTCGGTCAACGACGCCATGGACCTGCACGGCGGCCGCGCCATCTGCGACGGGCCGTCGAACTACCTCCAGTCGGCCTACCAGATGGTGCCGGTCGGGATCACGGTCGAGGGCGCAAACATTCTCACACGCTCCCTGATCGCGTTCGCGCAGGGCGCGCTCCGCTCTCACCCCTACCTCTACAAGGAGGTGCAGGCGGTGCAGGACGCCGATCAGGCGCGCGGGCTCGCGGCATTCGAGCAGGCATTTCTCGGCCACGTGTCGTTTTCGGTCTCGAACGTGTTCGGTGCGCTGTTCCACAACCTGACCGGCGGCCTTTTCGGCAAGGTGCCGGAGAATGCGTACGGCACGGCGGAATGGTATCGCCAGATATCCCGCTCGAGCCGGAACTTCGCGCTCGTTGCCGACCTCACCGTCGCGCTGCTCGGCGGCGGCCTCAAGACCAAGCAGAAGCTGACCGGACGGCTCGCTGACGCGCTCTCCGAACTCTACCTGATCTCCTGCACGCTGAAGCGCTATGAGGATGACGGCAAGCCGGCACAGGACCGGCACATCGTCGCCTTTGCCGCGCAGAACGGCCTCTACCGGTTCCAGGAGGCGATGCGCGGCACGATCGACAACTTCCCGGTCGGCTGGGCACGCGTCGTGATGCGTGCGCTGGTGTTCCCGCTCGGCAGCCACTACAAGCCGGCGCCCGACCGGCTTGGAACTCAGATCGTGCGCCTCGCGCTCGAGCCCGGCGATGTCCGCGACCGGCTGACGCGTTACATCTACGTCTCGAAGGATGTCCGCGATCCGACCGGCCTGCTCGAGGTGACGCTTGCCAAGGTAGTGGCGGCCGAGGAGGCCGAGAAGAAGCTCGAGCGCGCCATTCGCGCCGGCACCGTCCAGCGCTATCATGGCATCGACTGGATCGGCGAGGCGGCGCGCAAGACCGTGCTCACAGAGGACGAAGCCAAGCTGCTGCGAGAGGTCGAGGCGCTGACCAGCCGCGTGATCGCGGTCGACCACTTCGACCCCGCCGAGTTGAAGCCGAACTACATGACGCCTGGCCACAACACCCGGGCCGCGAGCGCCGCCGCCGAGTGAGGCGCCGCCGCCAAACCATCGAGCACCTCGGCCGGCGGGCTGAGGCTCTGACACCAGGAGCGGAGGCCGATCGATGACCGACATCGCCACCCTTAGGGACTGGAAATTCTCGATCGATGGCGAGGGTATCGCGTGGGCGGTGTTCGACCGCGAGGGCGAGAGCGCCAACTCGCTCGGCCGCCGTCCGCTCGAAGAGCTGATGACGATTGTCGAGCACGCCGAGACGAAGGCGCGCGAGAAGGCGCTGATCGGCCTCGTGCTCCTGTCGGGCAAGGAGAAGGGCTATATCGTCGGCGCCGACATCCGCGAGTTCGAACAGCTCGACACCGAGCAGAAGGTGGTCGACGGCATCCGCCCGGTCAATGCGATGCTGAACCGCCTCGAACGCCTTCCCGTTCCGGTCGTTGCTGCGGTTCACGGGGTGTGCGTCGGCGGGGGGTTGGAGCTGATCCTCGCCTGCCACTACCGCATTGCCACGCGGGACGATGCAACCCGCGTCGGCTTCCCCGAGGTGAAGCTCGGCATCTTCCCGGGCTTCAACGGCACCGCGCGCTCGATCCGGCAGGCCGGACCCCTCGCGGCGATGCAGGCCATGCTGACCGGATCGATGATCCGAGCGACGGCGGCGCGTGGCATGGGGCTCATCGACGAGCTGGTGGCGAGCCCGATGCAGTTGCGCTGGGCGGCGCGCAAAGCCGTCATGCAAAAACGCAAGTCGAAAACGGCGGGCGCCACAGCGGGCCTCATGTCGATGTGGCCGGCGCGCGGCGTGCTCGCCAACCGGATGCGCGCGGAGACGGCGAAGAAGGTGCGCGAGGACCACTATCCCGCACCGTTCCGCCTGATCGATCACTTCGACAAGCACGGCGGCTCGATCGAGGCGCTGAAACGCGAGGAGACTGCCGCCTTCGCCCCGCTGATGGTCTCCGACACCTCGCGCAATCTGCGCCGTGTGTTTGCGCTGTCGGAGAAGCTCAAGGCGCAGGCGCCGAAGGACCTCGGCTGGAAGCCGGTGCGCGTGCATGTGATCGGTGCCGGCACGATGGGCGCCGACATCGCCGGGTTCTGCGTCGCCGCAGGCATGGAGGTCACGCTGCAGGACCTGAACGACGAGGCCATCAGGAAGGGCATCGAGGCACAGGGCAAACTGCTCGGACGCCGGTTCAAGACGAAAGCCCAGCGCGAAGCCGCCAAGGCGCGACTGATCGCCGACAGGGACGGCAATGGTATCGCCCGCGCCGACGTCGTCATCGAGGCGATCGTCGAGAAGCTCGAGGTGAAGCAGGCGCTGTTCAAGGGGCTCGAAGGCAAGCTCAAGCCCGGCGCCGTGCTCGCATCCAACACGTCCTCGATCATGATCGAGGAGATCGCAAGGCCGCTCGCCGATCCCAGCCGGCTGATCGGCATTCATTTCTTCAATCCGGTGGCCCAGATGCCGCTGGTCGAGGTGATCCGCGGCGCCACCAGCCGCGACGGCGAGGTCAAGAAGGGCTGTGCATTCGTGACCGCGATCGACAAGTTCCCTCTGATCGTGAAGAGTGTGCCGGGCTTCCTCGTCAACCGCGTGCTCGCGCCGTACATGTTCGGGGCGATGGCCCGGCTCGAGAAGGGCGAGAGCAAGGAGAAGATCGACGAGGCGGCACGCACCTTCGGCATGCCGATGGGGCCGATCGAGCTCGCCGACACGGTTGGCCTCGACGTCGGCGCGCATGTCGCCAAGGTGCTCGGATTCAAGACCGATGGATCAGAGCTGGAGCGGCTGGTTGCGGCGGGCAAGCTCGGCAAGAAGACCAGCGGAGGCTTCTACTCCTGGAAAGACGGCCGCGCCGAGAAAACGGAGACGCAATTCGACAAGGCCGAGCTGGCGCGCCTCGGACGCGAGCTCGTCACGCCGCTGATCGACGAGTGCGAGCGCTGCCGCGACGAGGGCGTGGTCGAGAGCGCGGATCTGGTCGATGCCGGCGTCATCTTCGGCACCGGCTTTGCGCCCTTCCGCGGCGGCCCGCTGCACTACAAGGCCAAGGAGATGGCCAACGTGACGACGCTGCAGCCGCGCGTGGCGGCGGAGTAGCTCCCTTATCGGGGGCGGACCCTCGGGGTCCAACCCCGACAATGCCGTCACCACTCCCGATCCCATGAATTCGGGCGAAGCCATCGACCCGAGCTGCCCCGCGAAAGGAAACAGCACCATGCCCCCCACCACGATCCGCCGCGTTGCCGTAGTCGGCGGCGTGCGCCTGCCATTCTGCCGCTCGAACACGTTCTACGCCGACCAGTCGAACCTCGACATGCTGACCGCGGTGCTGGGCGGCCTCGTCGACAAGTATCGATTGCAGGGCGTGCATGTGGACGAGGTGATCGGCGGCGCGGTCGTCACGCACTCGAAGGACTGGAACATCGCGCGCGAGGCCGTGATCGGCACGAAGCTCGCGCCCTCCTCGTCGGGCATCACGCTGATGCAGGCCTGCGGCACCTCGCTGCAGGCGGCGAGCATGATCGCGGCCAAGATCGCGGTCGGCGAGATCGAGAGCGGCATTGCAATGGGCTCCGACACCACCTCCGATCCGCCGATCGTCGTCTCGAAAAAGCTCGCAACCCGACTGCGTGACGTCTCGATGCAGAAATCGACCATGGACAAGCTCAAGGTGTTCAAGGGCTTCTCGCCGGGCGAGCTCGCGCCGCAGCCACCCTCCGTCGCCGAGCCGCGCACCGGCCTCTCGATGGGGCAACACTGCGAGCTGATGGCGCAGGAGTGGAAGATTTCCCGCGCCGACCAGGACCAGCTCGCATTCGAGAGCCACCGCAAGGCGAGCGAAGCGTACCGGTCGGGCTACATGGACGATCTGGTCGTGCCGTTCGCCGGCGTCTTCCGCGACAACAACATTCGCGAAGATGCAAGCATCGAGAAGCTCGCCACACTCAAGACCGCGTTCGACAAATCGGAGCGGGCCACGCTGACGGCCGCAAACTCGACGCCGCTGACCGACGGCGCGTCCGCGGTGCTGCTCGCCTCGGAGGCCTGGGCCGCCGAGCGCGGGCTGCCGGTGCTCGCCTATATGAGCCACTACCAGACCTCGTCGAACAATTTCGTCGCCGGCGAGGGATTGCTGATGGCGCCGACGATCGCCGTCTCGCGCATGCTCGACCGTGCCGGGCTGAAGCTTCAGGATTTCAACTACTACGAGATCCATGAAGCCTTCGCCGCGCAGGTGCTGGCGACGCTGAAGGCTTGGGAGGACCCGGTGTATTGCAAGCGCTCCCTCGGCAAGGACGCCCCGCTCGGATCGATCGACCGAATGAAGCTCAACGTGAAGGGGTCATCCATCGCATTCGGCCATCCCTTCGCGGCGACGGGGGCGCGGATCATCGCCAACCTGGCAAAGCTGTTGTCGCAGACGGGCGGACGCGGCCTCATCTCTGTCTGCACCGCCGGCGGCATGGGCGTCGCGGCGATCCTCGAAGGCAGCAAGGCGGCGGCGGTGCGCAAAGCCGCGTGAAGCTGATGAACAGCCGTTGCCGAACGGTCCAAGAAAGGCCATAAGGCCGGTCTCTGAGTGTTTCGTTGCGCGCGGCGCGCGCGACCAAGAGGCCTTGCGGGGAGGGAGCCCACGCCCATGCGTTTTCTGACGACGATGATGGCTGCCACGATCGCGCTGGCCGGAGCGGCGGCGGCGCAAGCCCCGAAGGCTCTGGACCCCAACAACACGCTGGTCCTCGAGCTCAAGGGCGGCAAGGTCGCGATCCAGTTGCGCCCCGACCTCGCGCCCAAGCACGTCGAGCGCGTCAAGCAGCTCGCCAAGGACGGCTTCTACAACGGCCTCAAGTGGCACCGCGTGATCAACGGCTTCATGGCCCAGTCCGGGGACCCGACCGGCACCGGCACCTCCGGCTCGAAGTACGGCAACATACCGGCCGAGTTCACGCAGGAGCCTTTTGTGCGCGGCACCGTCGGCGCCGCACGAACCAGCGATCCCAACAGCGCCAACAGCCAGTTCTTCATCTGCTTCACGGACACCGGCTGCGCGAGCCTCAGGGGCCAGTACACGGTCTGGGGCAAGGTCGTCGACGGCATGGCCGCGGTCGATGCGATCGCCAAAGGCGAGGCGGGATCGGGCCGCGTCGCCACGCCCGATCAGATCGTGAAGGGCTATATCGCTGCGGCGGCGCCGCGCTAGCGTTGCGGCTGGCGGAACGCTACCCTGCCTCGGGCGGCCCACAGGCCGCCCGAAGTCTTGATTGATTGAGCCCACAAGGAGCCTCCATGGCCGCGTCCAAAATCAAGGATCCCGAGAACACGATCATCCTGGAGACGACGCAGGGTAAGGTCGTGATTGCGCTCCGGCCCGATCTCGCACCCAAGCACGTCGAGCGCATCAAGACCCTGGCGCGGGAGAAATTCTACGACGGGATCGTCTTCCATCGGGTCGTCGACGGCTTCATGGCGCAGACAGGGTGCCCGAAGGGCACCGGCACCGGCGGCTCGAAGCTCCCCAATCTGCCGGCCGAGTTCAGCGCCGAGCCGCACTTGCGCGGCGTGTGCTCCATGGCGCGCTCGTCAATGCCGAACAGCGCCAACAGCCAGTTTTTCATCTGCTTCGACGACGCCCGCTTTCTCGACAAACAGTACACGGTCTGGGGCAAGGTGGTCGAGGGCATGGAAAACGTCGACAAGATCAAGCGCGGCGAGCCGGTGGAGGGCCCCGACAAGATCACGTCGATGCGGGTCGCCGCCGACGTGAAATCGGCCTGAGCACGGAGCCCGCGAAGCGATGGTCGAAAGCATCGGGGTTGTCGATCTCGAGACGCTGAAGCGCGAGGGCGGCCTCGACTTCCTGAACGGCATCATCACGGGCCGACATCCGGCGCCGCCTATTGCCGAGACGCTCGGTTTCCATCTCGTCGAGGTCGTGGCGGGGCGGGCCGTTTTCGAGAGCACGCCGGCGCGCCGCCATTACAACCCGATCGGCACCGTGCATGGCGGCTACGCGGCGACGCTGCTCGACAGCTGCATGGGCTGCGCCGTCCATTCCACTCTCGGGCAAGGGCAGGGCTATACGACGCTCGAGTTCAAGGTCCATCTCGTCAAGGCGATCACCGATGCGACCGGCCCGGTGCGCGCCGAGGGGCGCGTGCTGAGCACTGGCCGGCGGGCGGCGACCGCGGAGGGGCATCTCACCGATGCGACGGGCAAGCTGCTGGCTCACGCCACGACCACGTGCCTGATCTTCTCCCTGTAGGTGCCACTACAATGGCACGCGGATGATCGCCCTCAGCCCGCCGAGCGAGCTCGTTCCGAGCGTGATGTCGCCGCCGTGGCTGTGGGCGATGTCGCGCGCGATGGCGAGGCCGAGGCCTGAATTTCCCGCGTCCTGGTTGCGGGCGTGGTCGAGCCGGTAGAACGGCCGGAACACATTCTCGCGCTCGTTGGGCGGGATGCCCGGTCCGTCGTCGTCGACCTCGACCCGCAGCCAGCCGCGCTCGGTCGCCGCCCTGAGCACGACCTGGTCGCCGAACCGGGCGGCATTGGTGACGAGGTTGGTGATCGCCCGCTTGAACGCCTGCCGCTTCAGCGGCAGCACGAGATCGGTCCGGCTCCTGCGCATCTTGAGGTCGACCGGTGCGCCGAGGGACTGGGCATCGCCCTGGATCTCCTCGAGCAGCTCGCGCAGATTGGTCGGGGCCGCGACCTCCCCTTCGTCGCCCTTGGCGAAGGCCATGTAGTCCTCGAGCATGTGCTGCATCTCCTTCACGTCGGAGGAGAGGGCGCGGGCCTCGGCCGAGTCGCCGAGCAGCGCGAGCTCGAGCTTGAAGCGGGTCAGCACGGTCCGCAGATCGTGGCTCACGCCGGCGAGCATGTGGGTGCGCTGGTCGACGTGCTGCTTGATGCGCTCGCGCATCTCGAGGAACGCGAGGGCCGCCTGGCGCACCTCGCGCGCGCCGCGCGGCTTGAAGTCGTCCGGCACCGGCCGGCCCTTGCCGAAGGCGTCGGCCGCCTCGGCGAGGCGCAGGATCGGCCTGATCTGGTTGCGCAGGAACAGGATCGCGAGCGTCAACAGAACGACCGACGAGCCGACCATCCACATCAGGAAGATATGCGAGTTGGAGGCGTAGGTCTGACTGCGGGTCGCCAGGAAGCGCAGCACCGCGTTCGTGTGCTTGATCTGGATCTCGACATGGCGCGAGTCGCCGACCGTGTCGATCCAGTGCGGCAGGCGGATGTGGCGATTGATCTCGCGCTCGAGCGTCCTGTCGAGGAGAGCGAAGAACGGTTGCCGCCGCGCCACGGGCAAGTCGCCGGCCGGGAGCACCTGGACGGACAGGTTGAGCTTGTCGCGTGCGAGCTCGATGAGGCGGCCATAGTCGTCGTCGTGGGTGTAGTCCTCGTAGATGTCGATCAGGGCGGCGATGTCGCGCGCGGTCGCCTCGGAAAGCCGCTTGGTCACGGTTTGCCAGTGCCGCTCCATGAATACGAACGCGATGACGCCCTCGAGCAGCACGATCGGCGCGATGATGATGATGAGCGCGCGCGCATAGAGGCCCTTGGGCGCGAGCTCAGTCAGCAGCAGCGTCGTCAGCTGCCAGCCGCGGCTCATGCGCCCGAGCAGCCGGCGCGGCCAGGTGAGCGGAAGGGCGGGGCGGGTGTCGCGGGCGGCGACCATGGGGTTGCGGGCGTCTCTCCGGTGGCTCAGTCGATGTAGAGGATGTAGCCCTTGCCACGGACGGTCTGAAGATAGACCGGGTTCGATGGATCGCTCTCGATCTTGCGTCGTAGGCGATTGATCTGCACGTCGATGGCGCGCTCGCTGCCGGTCGAGTCGTCGCCCGACAGCTCGTGGCGCGCCACCGGCATGCCGGGCCGCTTGGCGAAGTGGCGCATCATGTCGCGCTCACGCTCCGTCAGCTTCACCGTTTCCTCGCCCCGGCGGAGCTCGCCGCGGGCAATGTGAAAGACATAATCGCCCATCCTGATCTCGTCGGTCGCGCCGGCGCTCGGCCGGCCGCGCCGGAGGATGTTGCGCAGGCGGAGCAGCAGCTCGCGCGGCTCGAACGGCTTGGCGACGTAGTCGTCGACCCCGGTCTCGAGGCCCTCGATCCGGTGGTCGGGATCGGATCGCGCGGTCAGCATGCAGATCGGCACCGGGAGCTGCTGGCGCAACTCGCGCGCGAACGCGAGGCCGCTCTGGCCCGGCATCATGACGTCGAGAATGACGAGATCGAAGCTCAGGCCACGCATTGCGGCGCGCGCCGCCGCCGCATCACCGGCGGGCGTCACGCGAAAGCCGTTCTCGCTCAGGAAACGGGCGAGCAGATCGCGGATGCGCTGGTCGTCGTCGACCACCAGGACGTGCGGGGCATTGTCATGCACCGGTTCATGCTTTGCGCTCAGTGCGGCATTGGTCATGGCTCGGGGACCTCCCGGAAAACATCAGGCCGGGCGGGGACGCGCTGTCGCACGGCCGGCCTCCTCGATCAGGCGGATGACAGCCTCGCGATCGGTGGCGGCGATCATGCCCGAGAGAAACCGCCGCGCCGGCTCCTCGGCACCGAGCCCGGCGTCGTCGAGCGCGGAGCGGATGCGGCGCGTCTGCAGCGCGGCAAGCCGCATGGCGATGTCGGCACCCTTGGCCGTCGGGTAGAGACGGCGCTCGCGGCGGTCGGCCTCGCCCGAGCGCACGTCGATGCAGTCATCATCGACCAGCTGGTTGAGAACACGCGCTAGGGACTGCTTGGTGATCCGCAGGATGTCCAGCAGGTCTGCGACGCGCAGTCCCGGCCGCCGGTTGACGAAATGCAGAACGCGGTGGTGCGCCCGGCCGAAACCGATCTCGGCGAGGATCGCGTCGGCCTCGCCGGTGAAGTCACGGTAGGCGAAGAACAGCAGCTCCATGATCTCGACCAGCCGGTCGGACCCGCCCTGCACGCGCTCGGCCGGCACCACCTTCTTTCCGGTTGTGTGCGGGGGCGGGGCTGAATTTATGTCAGTCATGTTGACTTATTATGGGCTGGACGCTACCCCTGACAAGCGCTTTTCGAGGGTTGCGCGAACCTGCGCCGCCGCTCCCTGGCAGCGCGAAGCGGCACGATACCCCGCACTGGCCGGATCCGGGTTCCCGCTCTATCGAGGAGAGGCACATGGCGAGCGAGTTCATCTATTTCGGGGACCCCCTGATCTGGTTCGATGGCAAGCTCATGGCGTCGTCGGATGCGCGCGTTCACGTCCTCACCCACGGTCTGCACTACGGCTCGTGCGTGTTCGAGGGCGAGCGGGCCTACGACGGCGTGGTCTTCAAGTCGCGCATCCATACCGAGCGGCTTAGGAAGTCGGCCGAGATCATGGACATGGTGCTGCCCTACCCGGTCGATGCGCTCGAGGCGGCCAAAGCCGAGATCCTGAAACGCAACGGCGGCGGCAACAAGTATGTCCGCGCGTTCGTCTGGCGCGGCGGCGAGAAGATGATGGCGGTCGCGGCCCAGCAGAACCCGATCCACGTCGCGATCGCGACCTGGACCTGGCCCTCGATGTTCGATCCCGCTGAGCGCATGCGCGGCATCCGCCTCGACATCGCCGATTTCCGCCGGCCCGACCCCGCCTGCGCACCCGTGCACGCCAAGGCCGCCGGCCTCTACATGATCTGCACGCTCTCCAAGCACAAGGCGGAGAAGAAGGGCTACAACGACGCGCTGATGTTCGACTGGCAGGGCCGGGTCGCCGAGTGCACCGGTGCCAATATCTTCTTCGTCCAGGACGGCAAGCTGCACACCCCGATCGCCGACTGCTTCCTCTCCGGCATCACCCGCGCGACCGTCATCGACCTCGCGCGCAAGCGCGGAATCGAGGTCGTCGAGCGGCGGATCATGCCGGACGAGCTGGGGAAGTTCTCCGAGTGCTTCATCACCGGCTCGGCGGCCGAGGTGACGCCGGTGCGCGAGATCGGCCCCCACCACTTCCAGCCCGGCCGCATCTGCGAGACCCTGCTCGGCGACTACATGGCCGGCACGCGCCCCCAGAAGAGCTGATACCGCCGAGCGGATCCAGAGACTCCTTGCGCCTCGACCGCTCGGCGAGCGCGCAAGGCGCGCCGGCGCGAGCGCCGGAAGCGAAAGTGACGGCCGCATAGCGGTCGGAACTTTCGCACGTGGGTCTGAGAGGCGACGGCTGGGCGTGATCCGCCGGTCACAGGCGTGAACGAACGCGCGCAGCTCCGAACGGTACCGGTTGCGCTCTCGCGGTCGGCAGCCCACTCTCGCATACTCCAGCCAACCGAGGGGCACACAATGCGCCGTATCCGGGCCGTCGCTCTCGTCATATCGGGGTTCAGCGGAGCTTTGTCGATTGCCGCTTCGGGACAAGCCGCGCCGCTGGTGCGGACGGCGCTCGATGCGGGCTCCTCGATCGAGCGCGTGCAGGTCGGGCCGGGCGGCGCAATCAATCCCGGCCGGGACTGCCAGACCATCCGGCGCTGCCAGTTCACGCGCGGCGGCAGCTTTCGCGGCTGCATCTCGGCCTATTCCTGCCGGACCTGTGTGCCGGTCGCCTCGGGCTGCGCGATCACCGGGCGCGAGCGCGTCTGCCGCGAATTCCAGTGCTCCTGGGGCGGCTAGGATCAGCGGGCGACGGCGAGGCCCGCGACGACACAGACCAGAAACAGGAAGATCGCGCCGATGATGACTGCGAGCGCCGTCGTCGAGAGGGCGATGCCGGCGATGCCGAAGACGAAGCTCGCGACGTAGCCCCAGAAGACGGCAGGCGCGCCCGCCATCAGCACGACACCCGAAAGCCTGCGCCACCCGACGATGGCCATCGAGGCTCCGGCATGGGTCGCTGACGGTGTCGTTGCCATGGGCCTCGCACTCCTCGCTGGCGCCGACGGGCATACCCGCCGATGCTCGATCGAGGTCGAGGCTAGGCCCGGCGAGTAAAGCACAGCCTAACGGCCGGCCGGTCGCGCAAGGGTTACGGCGATCGATAAAATTGCTCCTTTCTCGCCGGTGAATTTCGTCCCGATCCGGGACGCCGGCGTGGTGGTCGAGGCGGTGCGATGGGCTTTGTCATGAGAGCCGCGACCAGGCCTTCAGGAAGAAGTCGGGGGCGCCGAAATTGCCCGACTTCAACGCGAGCACGAGCTCGCCCGCGCCGGTGCTGCGGGTCCACGGCACGCCGGGGTCGATCTCGGGGCCGATCTCGATCGCCCCGACGCCGAGCGCGCCGACGACGGCGCCGGAGGTCTCGCCGCCGGCGACGATGATCTGCGTGAACCCCGATGCGACGAGCGCTTTCGCCGCGTTCGCCAGCTCCCGCTCGACGAGGGCGCCGGCGGCCTCCCGCCCGAGGTCGGCCTGGACCCGCGCCACGGTCTCGGGCGCCGCGCTCGAGTAGACCAGCACGGGCCCGCCCGCCGGCTGGTGCACGGCCCAGCGCACGATGTCGGAGTGGCCGACCGCGCCCCTGTGCACGTCCATCGGGTCGACCGGGAAGGCGGGGATGCCGGCGGCGATGGCGGCCTTCACCTGCCCGCGCGTCGCCTCCGAGCAGCTGCCGGCGATGATCACCCGGCGTCCCGGCGGCGCCTTCAAGGTGGTCGGCGGCTCGACCTGCCGCATCAGCCCCTGGCGCACGAGGTTCGCCGGCAGGCCCATGGCGATGCCGGAGCCACCGGTGATCAGCCTGTGCTCCGCCGCCGCGGTGCCCATGTCGACGAGGTGGCGGTCGACGATCGCATCGACCACGGCGAAGCGAACCCCGGCCTTGCCGGCGGCGCGCAGTGCTTCTGCGATCGCCGCAGGGCCCCGCTCGACGATCGGGTGGGGGACGAGGCCGACTTTCATGGGGGTCTGGCGCTGGAGAACACGGACGAGGCTCGAGTCCCGCATGGGAGTGAGCGGGTGGTCCTTCATCGGGCTCTCGGCGAGCGGCACGTCGCCGACGAACAGGTTGCCGCAGTAGACGGTCCGCCTGTTCGCCGGAAACGCCGGGCAGACGAGCGCGATCCCGCCGCCGGTGCGCTCGAGCAGTGCCTCGGCAACGGGCCCGATGTTGCCGGCGTCGGTCGAATCGAACGTCGAGCAGTACTTGAACAGCAGCTGGCGCGCGCCGCGCGCGAGGAGGGCATCCGCGCTCGCGAGCGACCAGGCGACCGCCTCGGCCGCAGGATTGGTGCGCGACTTGAGCGCAACGACCACCGCGTCGACGTCATCGAGCCCGGTCCCGGGGCCGGGCACGCCCATCACCTGCATGGTGCGCATGCCCGAGCGCGTCAGCATGAGCGCGAGGTCGGTCGCGCCGGTGAGGTCGTCGGCGATGCAGCCAAGCAGCATGGGCAGGCTCCTCGTGTTCGGGCGTGCCACGCTCTGTCGCACCCGGGCCCTCGCCGATCAAGCGACGCGGCCATCTGCGGCACGCGCTGCGGTGCGCGCACGCGCTTCTGCCCGGCCGCACGGGGTGCGCCGGGGGATGCGGCCGTCGACCCTGGTCGCCCAGGGTGCGGAGCGCCCAGCTCCGCCGGTTAATGCCGGCCTTGCGGCCGGCTG
>Ga0114938_1000640_pt1 | contig 25496 bp, 23 predicted proteins | sample AshMeaBigSpring_FD_88675 | JGI IMG/M metagenome (GOLD analysis project Ga0114938, IMG submission 88675) | Groundwater microbial communities from Big Spring, Nevada to study Microbial Dark Matter (Phase II) - Ash Meadows Big Spring | ecosystem: Environmental > Aquatic > Deep subsurface >... | reverse complement strand
CCGCACCAGCGCCTTGGCATGCCGTGAGTAGGCCTCGCGGACCCTGTCTGGACTGGCCTGCCGTCGCGTCCGCAGCGCGATGATCTGCTCCAGGCCTTTGTCCTGCAGGTAGCGGTCGAATTCCGCGGCCGGCAATTCCGCGTACGCGCGATTGCTGCGATAGGCGATCACGTAGCCGCCCGGCGCCGTGAGGCGGACGATACCGGCTGGGTCGGCGCCGTCGAGACCGACGACCGGCTGCCGGCCCGCAGGTCCTGCGGCGACGAAGGCTTCGACGCGGGCGGCGTTGCGCGCCAGCGACCAACCTTCGAAGCCGTCGCCGACACACAGGCGAATACCGACGGGTCCGCTGTGCGCCAGTTGGAAAGCAGCCGGTTCGATCCAGAACTCGTGTGCATTCGCGGCGACGCCGCCAAGCGTTGCGACGAGCGCTGAAAACGCCGTGATCGACGCCTTGCATTTCCTGTTCATGGCCATGACTGCCGCACTCGGATATTCAGTCAACCATGGCCTTGCGGATTTCGGGATCCGATTGCAGCACGGCGGCGAGTTGCCCGCGATCCAAGAGGCTGAATCCCTCGCCCATGTCAGAATCCACGCGATCCAGTAACTCGCCGATCGTCAGCGATGACTCCAGCAGGCCTGTCGTATCGGACACCGGCAACAATTCCGGTTGTGGACCCGAATCGGCCGGCAGCTCGCGCTGCCGGCCGTCGGATGGTCTTGCCGTCCGGTTGATTGCGGATGCAGACGTCGGCCTGGCCGGCGGCCTCGCATCCGCAGCGCGGCCCGCGCCGTCGTGCAGCAGCGCGGCAAGACCCGCCAGCGTCAGGACCGCGCCGAACACGATGCCGGATATCCTCACGGTGCCGAATCCTTGCGGTTGTTGGTGCCCGAGTGCGGCGTCGCGAGGTACGGAAATACCTGGTGATACGGGACGTCGTTCGCTGCGATGTTGTCGCCGACGACGGTGATGGCCGAGTAGGCCGGGCCGCTGGCGATTGCCGTCAGTGCGATGTCCACCACGTCGTCGCCCAGCCGGCGGCCATTCGGCCATCCGCCCGAGACGCCGCTGGTCGTGTCACCGCCGATGAAACCGAGCCGGCTGAATCCGGCCTGGCCTGCCAGACGCACGGGGTCGGTCGTGGTGACGACCTTCAGCACCTCGGGGATGAAGATCTTTTCGAGATCGGCGCGATTCGACGCCACAAAGCTTGTGCCATACACCGCGTTGATCAGCACTGCAAGTTCCGGGTTGCGAGCGTACTTGGCGAACTGCCCGTCCTGCGACGCCGGCGTGCGATTGAAGCGATCCTTGTCCGCGAACGCCACGAGGCCTTCGGTAAACAATGGATTGCCGAGCCGCGAAACCTGCTGCCAACCACCAGTGTTCAGCCGCGTCCCGTCGCTCTTGCGAACGCTGATGCGCGGCCGGCTCACGGTCGCGTAGACGCCGACGCCGGTCTGCTGGCCGAAGAACACCGAGTCGTAAGCACTCGGAATGTTCAATTGATCGAGCTGGCTCAGCGGGATCTGCATGCCGATCGACAGCAGATTGAAGCCCTTGAAGCCGTCGATACCTGCGCCATCCTGGCCCAAGCCGTCCGACAGACTGCCATTGTTGTCGAGAATCCGGACGTTGAGCAGATCGAAGATGCCCGGGATGTCCGAAAAGAAGCTGTCATCGCGGGGTCCCGCCCAGACGGTCTCACCCGAGGGCAGGTTGTAGATCGTCGAACGCGTATACACGTCGAGATCGCCCAGGGTGATCGCACCTGACACTGCCTTGCCATCGGCGTCGTTGTAGAGCGGCGTGACGTTGTTGCCGACGTTCGGCGGCGGCACCAGCAGATCCTGCCCGATCCTGCGGTCGCCATGCGCAGTCACCCTCGTGACCCGGAATGACTGCGTGAAATTCTGGCGCGCATCCCCGACCGTCATGATCGGACCGACCTCCGTTCCGAGGCCATAAGAGATGATGGTGTTCTTGTTCTTGTAGCCGGCATCGACGGGCGAGAACGAAAAGTCGTAGCGCAGCTTGGTCACGCCATTGTTCGGGTCCGTGATGTGGATGCTGTAGCGCGCGTCGTCGGCAAAGCGCTCGTACTGGGCGCCGTCGCCCGGCTCCGAGAACGGCCGGAAGCTCATGCTGACATTCAGCACCTTGATCGAGGGGTTGTCGTACTGCGTACCGATGAACGCATAGACGTCCGTCAGGTTCGCCTGCGGATCCTGCTTGATCAGCGGCGCGTCGCTGTGATTTGAGGCGAGAACCGCTGGCGCGGCCCCGATCACCGAAATTGCGCTGATTGCCAGCATCAGGCCCTTGCGCAAGGTTGGTCTGGTATCCATCCGTCTGTCTCCTGGTTGGTCGATTAGTCCGCATGGCACTGTGATCAGTGCAAGGCATATACGGGGCGGCGGGGCGGTTGGATGCATCCGCTGCGCGGGGAAAAGCGTACTAGCGGTACAAGGTGGCAAGTCGGGGAGCCGCGATGACCGATTCCGGAACGCGGATGACCAAGGCTGGTTCGGAGAAGCGCGAGTCCGCGATCTCGGGCCGGCGCCGCTCGTCGAGGATGACAGCGTGCGTGCGGCCAGCTCGACGCTGGTCAGCCTGGATATCGGCCGCCGAATCGGCGAGCGCTGGAAGACGAGTATCGGTCTCTACAATGCGTTCGACCGCAGCGCCAACGACATTGCGTATTCCTACGAGTCACAGTTGCCCGGCGAATTGGTGACGAATTAATGCCGGCGACTGGTACGAATAACGGGCTTTTCTGTTGCCGCCGAGTGTGGCGCCGGAGCGTGCACGGGGGCGGGCCGGCGAGAATCGGGGCGCCGCGTGCCCCGACAGTCCCCGCCCGCAGAGCGATGCCTCTTCAGTCGACGTGGCGCACGCGCAGGCCGTGCGGGTCCGCGCGCTCGACGCCGTCGGCTCCGACATTGCTGAATCGCACGATGCCCGAGAGCTTGCCGCTCTTCCCGCTGCGGGCAATTTTGACGATCCCGAGTCCCGGCGTCGCGCCGCGCGCGTTGTGCGGGTCGCCGGAAAGCGGGGTCGGACCGCGCAGCGCGACGAAGACCAGGTCACCCGACGGCGAGACGTCACTGAGGTCCGGCGCCGCGTTCATGGTCAGTGGGCCATTCAGCGCAATCGTGGCGACGTGACGGTCATCAGCGGTCGCGAACACCTCGGCCGTGTCCGCGTGCCGGTCGAACACCCACAGGTAGCGGCCCTTGCTCCCGGCCAGCACCATACCGTGCGAGTCGTGGGCACCGTCCACCTGGTACACGACCGTTGCCGCAGGCCGGTTGAGCGACGGGCCGGATTCGGGGCGGAACTCGTTCAGCCGGAAGCGGTAGACATCGAATCCGTACTGGTGCAGGTGTTCCATCGGGCCGGGCCGCCCGCCCGAATTGACGTAGAGGTTGCCGCCCTGCTGCAGGCCGCCGCAGCCATTGCCGTGGATCGTCTGCATGTCGTACTCAGCCACGATCCGCATCGGCGTCGGGCGCGGGTCGACGACCAGCATGCCGCCGCCGCGCAGTGTCACGAACGCCAGCGCACCGGCATCGTCCAGCACGGGGCAGATCGGGGCGTTGTCCGGGCGCAGCGCGGCAATCTGGCAGGGAGCCCCTGACGGTGCAGTACAGGTCGCAAGGTCGAGCATCGCGCCTTCATTCAGGACGAAATGGCCGGACCTGAAGTCCACGTCGATCCGTTCCAGCCGCTTGCCATTCTGGTTTGCGACCAGCACGTAGCTGCCGTCCGGCGCCGGAAACGCCGCGTGTGCCTGGCGGCCGGTCGGCGACAGCGAGGTGCGCAGGCAGGCGACCGGTGCACGCGTGCGGGCGTCCAGCGCCAGCACATGGCCGCTCGCGACGAAGGCGACGAGTGCATGGGTCTGCTCGCGATTGAAGAGCACCATGTGCGGGCGCACCGGATTGGCGCCGGTCTGCGCACGGCAAAGGGCTGCAGCTGCGCCGCCGAGGTCGACGCGCTCCGCGACATCGGCGGCGGGAGTACCACCGCCTTCGAAAGAACTGCCCGGAAAGATGTGCAGGCTGCCGCCGTGATCGAGCCCTGGCGTGTCGGACTGGTCGATGATCCAGACTTCGTAGCGCGGGCTCCCGGCTTGGGCTTGCCAGGCACCCAGACATGCCAGCACCGCAAGGACTGCGGTAAGCGGCGACCTGGCTGGACAGGATTGTCGAGTGAACATCAGCGTTCCTCCCGATTGCCCTGCGGTACGCGGCGGATGATACGCCGGACGACCCGGCAGGGCTATCCGATTCAGGACACCCAGCCCCGGCTGGATCGGATGGGTCCTCGCCGCGGGCGGCGCTCTTAGGATGGCCACGCGACTGCGGCGCCAGGCGGCGACACCGGGTGGCGGAACTGCAATATTCAGGCCGGGGCGACGGTCCACTGATTGTCATGAAACGCCTCATCGCAGTCGCTGCTATCACCATGGGGTTGCTTGTGCCCACGCTGGGAGCCACAGCGCCCTCCAACCCCCCGGAACTCACCCAGCGCGGGCTCGAGGACTGGCTCAACAGCGAGCCGCTCACGCTGGCCGGGCTGCGAGGCCAGGTCGTGCTGATCGAGTTCTGGACTTATGGCTGTATCAACTGCACCCGGACCCTGCCGTGGCTGAAGGCCATGCACTCGCGCTACCAGAACCAGGGGCTGGTCATCATTGGCGTGCACACGCCGGAATTCCCGCATGAGCGGGAAACCGCCAACGTGCGACAGGCGGTCGTTCGCCACGGAATAGCCTACCCGGTCATGCTCGATGCCGATCACGCCTATTGGCGCGCGATCGGCAACCGCTACTGGCCGGCGTTCTACCTGGTCAGTCGGGCAGGCCGCATCGAGGCGACCGCGATCGGCGAATTGCATCTGGGCACCGCACGGGGTGACGGATTCGAAGAACGAATTCGCGAACTGCTGGGCGCCCGCTGACGCCTGCGACGATTTCGCCGTCGGGCAGCCCGGCATCAACCGCGCGCCCGCTTCCCCAAGCCGGCCGCATCCCCGGCAGCCGGTACTTCGATCGTGACGCGAGAACCGCCGTTGACGGCGGTCTCGACCCTGGACTGCAGCTCGTGCAGCCTGAGGATCCGGCCGACGATGCGCAAGCCGAGCCCGGATGCGCCCATGGATGGCTCGCCGCCCGCATTGAGAACGGCCTGCATGTCGGCAGTCGGTCCATTTCCGGAGTCGGTCACCGTCAGCATGACGACGGATCCGATGCGGCCGACGCTCACGACCACCTGACCGCCGCGGCGGGAAGTCTTGACTGCATTGGTCAGGAGATTGTCGAGCAGTCTCTGAAACAACGCGATGTCGGCGTGCACGATGGCTGAACCCGGCGTACCCGCTTCGAATCGCAGTTGCACGTCGTCCGCCAGCGCGGTCTGCTGCAGGCCCGCCGTAGAGTCCTGTGCGAGCTCCGTCAGCTCGAAGAGCTCCGGTCTCAGCTCCAGGGTCGGCGCTTCCAGGCGCGCGCATTCGAGTAGCGCGTCCAGCAGCCGGCGAATCTGGCCGCAATGCCAGAGCCCGCGCACGATCGCCTCGCGCCGTTCGCCTGCGCTGAACGTACCGTCCTGCCCCAGCGCGCGTTCGAGCTGCGCATGCAGCGCGGCCAGCGGCGTGCGCAGGTCGTGGGACAGGTGGGCGATCCACTCGCGGCGCGCGGTATCCACCTGCCGCAGCACGCGCATCTGTTCCGTCACCCTGTCGCGCAGTCGCCCGAAAACATGCCGAAGGCCGGTTACCTCGTCGCGCGCACGGGGCGCGAGGTCCTGCACGCGCGGCGGCATCTCGACCTCAAACGCCGTCATCTCGCGGGCCAGCGCGCGGAGCGGTTTCGTCAGCCGCGCAAACATCAGCGTCGCTGCCGCGAATCCCGCGAGCAGGATCGCCGCGAGTCCGCCGCCGGCGAAGAACTCCAGCTTCTCCAGGACCGGTCGCGCGGACAGATCCGTCCGCGCACCGCTATCCAGCACCACGTAAACGTAGCCCCACGGGCTCTGCGCCGGACCCGCGGCCGCGGCACTGAAGACGCGCTGCCGCGTCGCGTGCCGCGGATCGTCGCCCAGCAGCCGCTCCGGGCGGTCGCCAGTTAGGAAGCGGTGCAGTGGCGCCAGGTCGATCCTTCCGCGGGCCAGCACGCGCCCTTCGCCGCTTTGCGCGAGGACCCGCCCGGAGACGTCGAGGGCGTAAATGTCGATGGCGGGATTCAGGACCATGGCGCTGCGTGCCAGGTCGCGGAACTGCTCCGCGTGGAACTTCCCATCCAGGAACGGTGATCGATTCTCCACGATGTACATCGCGATCGGCGCGCCCAGCGCCTGGGTCTCGGACTGGAAGTATTGATCGGCGGTGTTCAATCCGCTGACGACCGCCGTCGTCGCCGCAAGCGCAAAGATGACCAACAGCACCAGCGCGAGTCGCAGCCCGAGATTCACGATGCGATCACGGAGCTGTCGAGCCGGTATCCGTGACCCCACAGCGTGATGAGCAGCCGGGGATTGGCGGGGTCAGTCTCGATCTTCGCACGCAGCCGATTGATGTGGGAGTTGACGGTGTGATCGAGACCCTCGAATCCGGCACCCCACACCGCGTGCAGCAGCTGTGAGCGCGTGAACACGCGGTCGCCACGTCGCGCCATGTACGCCAGAAGCTCGAACTCCCGCGGCGTCAGCGTTACTTCCGTGCCGCGGCAGAATGCACGCCGCCGCGAGATGTCGAGCTCCAGCTCGCCGCGGCGAATGACCGATACATCGCCGTGCACGGCGCTGGCATGGCTTCCGCGACGCAGGAGCCCGCGGACGCGCAGCAGCAGCTCCTGCTGGCTGAATGGCTTGCCAAGATAGTCATCGGCGCCAATCTCCAGTCCGCAGATGCGGTCCGACTCGCCGCTGCGCGCCGTCAACATCATGATGGCAGCGCTGGATTCCACAGCACGCAGTTCCCGACACAAGTCGAATCCGTCGCCATCCGGAAGGCCTGAATCGAGTACCACAAGATCCCAGCGTCTCCGCTGAACCTGCCAGCGGGCCCGCCGAAGCGTGTTCGCATGGACGACATCACAGTGCAAACTGCGAAAGAGCGGGCTCAGGATAGCCGCGAGCTCGAGATCGTCCTCCACGAGCAGCAATCCCCGAACGCCAGGTCCGCCAGCTTCCATGTCAAGCAGACCCGGGCAGTCGGCGAAAGATTACGCAGGATCAGTTCACGCGCTTCACGGTGATCCGGGCAACCGGGTTGCGCCAGTCGCGTTGTGCAGGGCTGATGTCGCCTGTGCCGTGTATCCCGGCATGGACATGCACGTAGCCCTCTTCGCCGCCGGCTGGCGCAGCACCGCCGCCCGGCCCCCCGCACTCGTCGAAGAATGGCCCGGGGATGCTGGCGCAGGTTTCGTCGTTGCGCTCGGAACCTGCGTCATAGGCGACGACGGTAAAGGTCCTGGAGGACGAATCAGGCCCGATTCGCTCCCCATTGAGTGCAAAGAACGCATCGTTCGTCGGGATCAGCATGGACGCGACGCTGACGCGATCGAACCTGGCAGCGGTCCTGACCCGGATCGTGACCGAGGCTCCCGGGTCCAGCAGGGCCCCCGAGTTGACCACTTCCAGGACGCCCGGGCGTGCCGTCAGCTCGGCCGTGAGGGGCGCCACGTTGCCCTCCTCCGCAACTGTCTGCAGGCCGGGACCCGCGGGCTGCCCCGGCTCGAACAGCCGGACATCCGACCGATGGCTGGCAACCAGAATGGGCGTGAACTGCTGGCCGCGCGTGAGGTTGGTGACGGTGACGTCGAAATAGCGCCCGGCGTCAGTATCGCCTGCCAGGCCTGTGGCAGAGACAGTCATTCCGGCAATTGCGACTGCGGCCGCGGTCCTGCGGCAGGATTTTCTGAAAAACATGCAACCTCCTCAAACGATGTGCGAACCCCACGGTTCGTCGGAATCCGCCTGAGGAAGCTACGCCAAGGAGTTCACGGAATCCTCACGGTCCAGAGGGCTGGCGAGCTCGCCCGACGTTGAACGCGCGATGGGCGACCTGCTTGGCATGTTCGGACCCCAGGCGATTGACCAGCCGCACGTGGTGCTCCACGTCGCCTTCGTCGTTGAGGTTGCGGTCTACCGGCCGATTGCGGAAGTTCACGACTGACAGCGACGCCGGCGACCGCAGCTCCAGGTCCGGGGATGCACGCATGCGCGCATCCAACTTGGAGGATGGTGCGGACAAGACGCCTTTCTGTTGCCGCCGAGTCAGGCGATCGCCGCCCGCTGCACCTTCTGCGGCTGGCTGACGCCGTAGCCCTGCGCGTAGTCCACGCCCAGCCCGCGCAGCACCTCGATGATCTCGGCGTTCTCGGCCCACTCGGCGATGGTCTGCTTGCCGGTCAGGTGGCCGATCTCGTTGATCGAGCGCACCATCTCGCGGTCGATCGGGTCGTGCAGCACGCCCTTGACGAAGCTGCCGTCGATCTTCAGGAAATCCACCGGGAAGTGCTTGAGGTAGCCGAACGACGACAGGCCGGTGCCGAAGTCGTCGAGCGCGAACTTGCAGCCGAGCTCCTTGAGCGCCTGGATGAAGCGGCTGGCCTGCGAGAAATTGGCGATGGCCGCCGTCTCGGTGATCTCGAAGCAGATCTTGCTGCCGTCGATGCCGCTCCTGTGGAACTGCTCGATCACGTAGGGCAGGAACTTGTCGTCGCCGAGGCTCTGGCCCGAGAGGTTGATCGAGCACATGGTGAGCCGGCGGCGCTCGTCGGCCTCGGACACCAGCCAGCGAAAGGCGCTGTCGATCACCCAGCGGTCGATCGAGGGCGTGATGCCGTAGCGCTCGGCCGCGGCGATGAACTGGTCCGGCGCCACGATCTTGCCGCTCTCGTCGCGCATGCGCAGCAAGAGCTCGAAATGCTCGCCCGCGTCCTCGGCCTGCAGCGGCAGGATCGTCATGCGGAACAGCTCGAAGCGCGACTCCTCGAGCGCGTTGTTGATGCGCGCGGCCCACTGCATCTCGCGGCGGCGGCGCATCAGGTCGATATCGTTCTCCTCGAAGCAGTGCACGCGGTTGCGGCCCGACTCCTTGGCCGCGCCGCAGGCGGAGTCCGCCGCCGACAGCACCGAGGCCACGTCCTCGTTCTCGGCCGTGATCGGCACCACGCCGATCGAGGCGCCGAGCCGGAAGGTGCGGTCCTCCCAGGTGTAGCGGAAGTTGCGGATCGCCTCGCGCAGCGTCTCGGCCGTGCGCAGCGCCTCCTCCAGCGAACAGCTCTCGAGCAGCACGCCGAACTCGTCGCCGCCGAGACGCGCGAGCGTGTCGCGCCAGCGCACCTTGGATTTCAGGAGCGCCCCGACCTGGCCGAGCAGCGCATCGCCCGCCGAGTGGCCGCAGGTGTCATTGACGATCTTGAACTGGTCGAGGTCGATGTAGCAGAGCGCGTAAGAGGTCTCGCGCGCCTTGGCACTCTTCAGCGCCCTTTCGAGCCGGGTCTCGAACTCGCGCCGGTTGACGAGCCCGGTCAGCACGTCGTGGCTCGCATGGTACGAGAGCCGGCGGTTCAGCTCGCGCGACTCCGACACGTCGTGGAACACCAGCACGCCGCCCGTGACCGTGCCGCTGCCGTCGCGGATCGGCGAGGCCGTGCTCTCGATGTAGAGCTCGTTGCCGTCCTTGCGGATCAGGAGCATCGGGCGCACCGACTTGATCGAGCGGATGCGGCGCACCGCGACCGCGAGCGGGTTCTCGAGCGGCTCGCAGGTCTCCTCGTGGAAGGAGCGGAAGATCTCGTCGATCGAACGGCCAAGGCTGTCCTCGAGCCGCCAGCCGGTCAGCTCCTCGGCGACCGGGTTCAGGTATTCGACGCGCCCGTGCGCATCGCAGGTGATCACGCCGTCGCCGATCGACTGCAGCGTGATCTGGGCGCTCTCCTTCTCGCGGAACAGCGCCTCCTCGTAGAGCTTGCGCTCGGTGATGTCGAGCTCGACGCCGATCAGGCGGCGCAGCCGTCCCTGGTCGTCCGTGCGCGCGACTGCGCGGCCGATGACCCAGCGCCACTCGCCGTCGGTGTGCTTGAGGCGGTGCACGCTCTCGAACATGGGCGTCTTGCCGGCGATGTGGTCGCGCATCGCGGCGGAGACGCGTGCCAGGTCCTCCGGGTGCACCATGCGGTGCCAGTCCGGCGAGCTGATGACGTCGCTCTCGGCAAAGCCGAGCATCGCCTTCCAGCGCGGCGAGAACCAGGTGTGGTTGCTCTGCGCGTCGTAGTCCCAGAGCCCGTCGTTGGCGCAGGGCAGCGCCATCTCCTGGCGCTCCTGCATGTCGGCCAGGCGGTCGGCCAGCGACACCTTCTCGAGGCCGCAGGCGAGGCTGGTGCCGACCAGCTTCAGCAGCAGGTGCAGGTTGACGTCCCAGCCCTCGCGGGGCGTGGACGAGGCGAAGGCGAGGAAGCCGCGCACCGTGCCCTGCACGGCGAAGGCGATCAGCAGCAGCGAGCGGATGTCGAGGCCCGCGAGGCGCAGCGCGTCGCCCGACTGCTCGGGCCGCACGTTGACCGTGTCGCGCAGTTCCAGGATGCGCACGTGCTCCAGCCGCGAGCGGATCCACGGCAGCGATTCCAGCGAATCGCCCTTCAGCACCTCGGGACGGCACTGGGCGAAGGGGCCCTTGGATGTCGCGATCGAGTCGAAGCGCTCGCCGTGGCCGTCGAGCAGCGCGATGAAGACGGCGTCGGTCTGGATCGCCTCGCGCAGGATGTCGAGGCTCTGGCGGATCACCGCGTCGGCGTTGCCGGCGGTGATGTTCTGGAAGTCGACCGCGACCTTGGTGCAGGCCAGGTCGATGCCGAGCGGCGGACGATCGGGACGCGACTGCCACAGCTTCGACGACAGGACGTCGGAGGCCGTGAAGTCGGAGAAAGAATCGCCTTGCACCGTCGGCACCCGGATGGGATCCCCCTGATCGCGGGCCAGTGTCTCAGCCCTGCGCGTGCCAGCCGTAGGAACCAGTCCACGCTTCCGGTCCCGCAACCGGAGAGCGAGTTGCGACGCATTTTGTCAGAAACTCTTAGGAATGCAAGCTAAGCATCTGTATTTGCTATAATCCTGACCTTAGCTCTGCCCTGGCAAGGTCCCGGATTTCACGATCACCGGGTTGCCGGCGGCATCCCGTTGCACCTTCCAGCGCCGGTAATTCCACAGCCAGTCCGCCGGCTGTTCACGCGTGAGCCGTTCCACCGCGGCCGCATAGCGCTCGAGCAGCGCCCCCTCGCCGAGCGCCTCCCCCGCCTCCGCGAGCTTTTCGAACGCAACGCGATAATGTCCGCGCGATGCGCGCCGCATGGCGAGGTAGAAGACGGGCATCCGGGCCGCCCGCGCGATCGCTTCCGGGCCGACGAAGAACGCCGTGTCGAGCCCCATGAAGCGGGTGAAATAGCGCACGCCGGACGACGTCGGCGCCTGGTCCGCGACGATCGCGACGATGCGCGCCGGCCCCTTGTGGCGCATCACGCGCATCAGCAGCCTGCGCGCCGGGATCATCTCGGCGCCGAAGCGCGAGCGGATGGTGAGCATCAGGCGGTCGCCGAACAGCCCGCGCAGCGGCTTGTAGGCCGCATGGATCGGATGCCCCAGGGCCGACAGGCGCAGCAGCGTCCACTCCCAGTTGCAGTTGTGGGAGGTGACCACCATGACCGACTGGCCGGCATCGAGCGCGGCGCGCGCCGCGTCATCGCCCTCGAAGGTCACGCGCGGCGCCAGTTCCTCCGGCGTGATCGTCGCCGCCTTGATGATCTCGACCGACACCTGCGCGAAGCCGCGGTAGAACGCATGACGCGTCCTCTGCACCCACCCGGCATCGCGATCCGGGAAGCAGGCCGCGATCTGCATGTCGACAATGCGGCGCCGGTGCCGGATCACGTGTTCGGCGAGCCAGGCGAAAAACCGGCCGAAGGCGTACCAGGCCGGCAGCGGCAGCGCTGACAGCGCGCGGAGCCACAGCGGCAGCTGCTCGAACGGCTCGCGGTCCTCGAGCTCGGACGAGCGGCGCCGCAGCCGCTGGTGGTGGCGGGACTTGTGGTACTGGGAGGGCTCCTGCATCCCCGGTCAGTCTCCGGCCTCCTGGTCGAGCGCCGCCGCGACTTCGGACCAGGAGACGAGCTTGAAATTCTGGCGCAGGCCCGGCGGCTCGTTGCGCCCGTCCTGCACCACGAGCAGGCCGTCCGGCAGGCCGTCGCCCAGCGCGTGGCTCGTCACGTCGATGCCGTCGGTCTCCGCGGTGCCGTCCACGCCCCGTGCGGCGTCGGTCACGACCTCGAACAGCCCGACGAAGTCGTTGTCGCCCTCGCGGCGGTACACGGCATAGTTGTTCGCGCCCTGGTTCGAGACGACGACGTATCCGCGGCCGCCGCGCCCGCGCCAGATCGCCACGCCCTCGAGGTCCGCAACGAGCCCGGTCGGGCCCCCGACGCGGTCGACCTGCCGGCGCCCGCTGCCACCGTCCGGGTCCGCGCGATACCGCCAGAGGGCGACGTCCTCTTCGGCTACATAGAGGTCGCCGGTGTCGTCATCCGCCGCACAGCCTTCCGCCTGGCTGCCGACGACGAACTCGCGCACCAGCTCCGTCGCCAGGCGCTCGCCGTCGGCCCGCACGCGCCACTGCCGCACGCGGCCGCTGCCGGCGTCGTTCACGAAGACGTAATGGGCGCCGTCGCGACTCGCGTACAGGCAGAGCCCGTAAGGCTCGCGCAAGCCGGTCGGAACCCCGGCGCCCAGCCGCGTGAGCCGGCGCGCCTCCGGATCGAGGGTGTAGAAGGCGATCGTGTTGTCGCTGCGGTTGCTGGCGGCGACCAGGACCACGCGCCGCTCCTCCCGCACGAATCCGTCCCGCAGGTCCACGTTGTTGAAACGCCCGTCGGGCAATGCCTGCAGTTCGCGACCCGTGAGGTCGTACAGGTGGAGCCCGCGCTGCTTGTCCGTGCCGATCACCAGGCTTTGCGCCGGATCCCCGGCATTGACCCAGATGGCCGGGTCGTCGGCCGCATCGCCGTCGGTTGCCACGGGCGTCGTCTCGGCAAGCGCCGGAACCGCGCGTACCCCAGCCGCGGCGCGGCGTGCGCCCGCGTCATCGCCGGGTTGCATGGGGCGCGCGCAGGCGGTGAGGCACACGGCCAGAACAAGCGGTACGAAACGCAGGGGCATCCGGCCGGTCATGGTATATGACCGGCATGTGACAGTCGCCACCAATCGCGCGACAATCCGGTGAACGCGCGGGGACGGTGACCATGACCGGCAAGCAGCAGCAGATCGGCCATTACATCGGCGGACGCCACGTCGCCGGCGGCTCCGGCCGCAGCCTGCCCGTGTACAACCCGGCACTTGGCGTCGCGACCACGACCGTCGCGCTCGCGACCGCCGACGAGACGCGCGCCGCCATCGCCTCCGCGCGCGAGGCGCTGCCCGGCTGGTCGGCTTTGCCTGCGCTGCGGCGCGCGCGCGTGCTGTTCCGTTTGCGCGAGCTCATCGAGAAGCACGCGGAGGAGATCGCCTCGATCCTGACGCGCGAGCACGGCAAGGTGCTGAGCGACGCGCGTGGTGAAGTCACGCGAGGCCTGGAAATCGTCGAGTTCGCCTGCGGCATCCCGCACCTGCTGAAGGGCGAGTTCAGCGACGCAGTCGGCGGCGGCATCGACAGCTGGTCACTGCGCCAGCCGGTCGGCGTCTGCGCCGGTATCACGCCGTTCAACTTCCCGGCCATGGTGCCGATGTGGATGTTCCCGATCGCGATCGCCTGCGGCAACACCTTCGTGCTGAAGCCCTCGGAAAAGGACCCGGGCTGTCCGATCCGGCTCGCGGAGCTCCTGACGGAGGCCGGCGCGCCCGCGGGCGTGCTGAACGTCGTCAATGGCGACCGCGAGGCGGTGGATACGCTGCTGACCGACCCCGGCGTGGACGCGGTGAGCTTCGTCGGCTCGACGCCGATCGCGGATCACGTGTACCGGACCGGCTCGAACCACGGCAAGCGCGTGCAGGCGCTCGGCGGGGCCAAGAACCACATGGTCGTGATGCCGGATGCGGACGTGTCGGTCGCGGCACACGCACTCGCGGGGGCGGCCTATGGCTCGGCCGGTGAACGCTGCATGGCGATCTCCTGCGCGGTGGCGGTCGGCGAGGCCGGCGACCGCCTGATCGCGGCGCTCAAGCCCGAGCTGGCGGCCATCCGCGTACTACCGGGCACGGCCGAGGGCGCCGACATGGGCCCGCTCGTGACACGCGAGCACCTCGAGCGCGTGCTCGGTTACGTCGAGACCGGCGTGAAGGAAGGCGCGCAACTCGTGGTGGACGGGCGCGGCCTCAAACCTGCGGGTCACGAGAACGGCTTCTTCATGGGCCCGGTATTGTTCGACCGCGTGACTGCCGCCATGCGCATCTGGCGCGAGGAGATCTTCGGGCCGGTGCTGATCGTCGTGCGGGTGCCGTCGCTCGACGCCGCGCTCGAACTGATCGCCTCGCACGAGTTCGGCAACGGCACCGCCATCTTCACGCGCGACGGCGGGACCGCGCGCGAATTCACGCGGCGCGTGACGGCCGGAATGGTCGGCATCAACGTGCCGATCCCGGTGCCGATGGCTTTCCACAGCTTCGGCGGCTGGAAGCGCTCGCTGTTCGGCCCCCTGCACATGCACGGCCCCGACGGCGTGCGCTTCTACACGCGCCTGAAGACCGTCACCGCGCGCTGGCCGGAATCCTCGAAGGGCGCCGATTTCGTCATGCCGACGATGAAGTGAGGCCGCCGTGCACGGCCTGATGATGCACCTGCCGCTCACGATCACCTCGATCATGCAGCACGCGGAGAAGGTCAACGGCGCGGCCGCGGTCGTCTCCGTCACCGCGGAGGAGCCACGCCACCGCTCGACGCTCGCCGACGTCTTCCGCCGCGCGCGCCAGCTCGCGAACGCGCTGGTCAGGGCGGGCGTCGGCCCCGGGGACCGCGTCGCGACGCTCGCCTGGAACGACCACCGTCACCTGGAGCTGTACTACGCCGTGTCCTGCATCGGCGCGGTGCTGCACACGCTGAACCCGCGGCTCTTTCCCGAGCAGATCACCTACATTGCGAACCATGCGCGGGACCGCTTCCTGTTCGCGGACGTCACGCTCGCGCCGCTCGTCGAGAAGCTGCGGCCTTCGCTCACGACCGTCGAGCGCGTGATCCTGCTGTGCCGCGACGACTACGACCGGCTCATCGGCGCCGAGCCCGACACCTTTGACTGGCCCGGGCTCGACGAGCACACGGCGAGCTCGCTCTGCTACACCTCCGGCACCACCGGCCATCCCAAGGGCGTGCTCTACGACCATCGCTCGACGGTGCTGCACAGCTATGGCTCGGCGCTCGTGGACACCATGGGCATCGGCCGCAACGACACGATCCTCGCCGTCGTGCCGATGTTCCACGCCAATGCCTGGGGCCTGCCCTACAGCGTCCCGATGGTGGGCGCGAAGCTGGTGTTCCCGGGCCCGAGGATGGGCGACGGCGCGACGCTCGCGGCGCTCATCGCGGAGGAGCAGGTCACGCTCGCCTGCGGCGTGCCGACGGTCTGGCAGAACCTGCTCGCGTACACGCGCGAGCAGGGCATCGTGCTCGAGTCGCTCGAGCGCGTGCTGGTCGGCGGCTCGGCCTGCCCGCTCTCGGTCATGGACGAGTTCCGCGACCGCCACGGCGTCTGGACCATCCACGCCTGGGGCATGACCGAGATGAGCCCGCTCGGCTCGACCAACTCCAGGCCGCGCAACTACGAGCGCCTGACCCGGGCCGAGCGGGATGCGATCCGCAGCAGGCCGGGCCGCCCGCCCTATGGCGTCGAGATGAAAGTCGTGGACGATGCGGGCCGCGAGCTGCCCTGGGACGGCAGGACCTCCGGCATCCTGAAAGTCCGCGGCCCCTGGGTCTGCAGCGAGTACTACCAGCTCGACGAGCAGAGCACCGCGCACGACGCCGAGGGCTGGTTCGCGACAGGCGATGTCGCAAACATCTCCCCGGACGGCCAGATCCAGATCACGGACCGGGCCAAGGACGTGATCAAGTCCGGCGGCGAGTGGATCAGCTCCATCGACCTCGAGTGCGTCGCGGCCGGCCACCCCAAAGTGCAGCAGGCCGCGGTGATCGGCATCCCGCACCCCAAGTGGGACGAGCGGCCGCTGCTCATCGTCGTGCCCCGCCCGGGCGAAGCGCCCAGCAGGGAGGAACTTCTCGGCTGGCTCGACGGCCGCGTCGCGAAATGGTGGGTCCCGGACGACGTGGCGTTCGTCGAGAAGATTCCTCTGACCGCGACCGGGAAGATCTCGAAGGTCGAACTGCGTCAGCAGTTCAAGTCCTACCGCTTCGATAAATAGGGGACGCATCCCAATTGATCGATGGCTCGATTAATTGGGGTGTGTCCCCTTTTCATCAGACGACTTTTCCGGGATTCAGGATCCCGCGAGGGTCGAGCGCCTGCTTCAGCCGGCGCATCAGCGCGATCTCCGGCCCGCTGCGCGAAAGCGCGAGCCACGGCTTCTTCTCGAGGCCGATCCCGTGCTCGGCGGAGATCGAACCCGCGCGCGCCGCGAGCGGCCGATAGACGGTCTCCTCGACTTGCGGGCGGGCCTCGGGGCCGGCCGGACCGACCACGACGAAGTGCAGGTTGCCGTCGCCCAGGTGGCCGAAGGTGAAGCAGCGCTCGCCCGGCAGGCGATCCGCGAATCCCGCGTGCACCTCGGCGACGTAGCCTTCCATCTCCGCGACCGGCAGGCTCACGTCGAACACGAATGGATGGCCCAGTTGGAAGAGCTGCAAGACGTCGTCGCGCAGCGCCCAGATCGCGTCGCGCTGCGCCACGGAGCTCGCGATCACCGCGTCACCGTAGAGGCCCTCCTCGGCCGCAGCGGAGAGCGCCGCCTCGAAACGGGCCGGATCGCCCGCCGGATCGCCTCCCTGCGCCTCCACGATCACGTAGAACGGATACGAGCCGCCGAGCGGGTCGCGGCCCCTCGCCGGCGGGTTCGTCACCAGCGCGAAGAATTCGCGCCACATGACCTCGAAGGACGACAGCGCGCCGCCCAGGAGCGCATCGAGCCGGCCCAGCAGCGCCGTCAACTGCGCGAAGCCGGTGCAACCGAGCAGCGCCGTCTGCGATGAGAGCGGCAGCGGCCGCAGCCGCAGCACGAGCCGCGTGACGACGCCGAGCGTGCCCTCGGTGCCGATGAAGAGCTGCTTGAGGTCGTAGGCAGCATTGTTCTTGATCATGCGGTTGAGCGCGGGGATCACCGTGCCGTCCGCGAGCACGGCCTCGAGGCCGAGCACCATCTCGCGCATCATCCCGTAGCGGATGACGCGGTTGCCGCCGGCGTTCGTCGCCGCGTTGCCGCCGATCGCCGCCGAGCCGCGCGCGCCGAGATCGAGCGGGAACTGCAAACCCTTCCGCTCGGCCGCCTCCTGCACCTGCAGCAGCGTCGCGCCCGCCTCGACCCGCATGGTGCGGCCAAGGACATCCACTTCCTCGATGTGGTTCATGCGCTCGAGTGACAGGCCGATTTCGCCCGGCCCGGCGACCGCACCCTGCACGAGGCCCGTGAGGCCGCCCATGGGCACGACGGGCTGGCCCGCATCAAAGCAGGCCGCGAGCACGCGCGAGACTTCGGAGGTATCGGCGGGCCTCGCGATCGCGAGCGCCTGGCTGGGACCAGGGTCGGACCAGCCGACGGCGCGTCCGCGGACGGACGCGCCGGTCAGCAGGCCAACAGGTCCCAGGATCGAACGGAGACGCTCTAGGAGCGGCTCAGGAATCGCATGACTCCCTTGTAGGCAAGGTAGAGCACCGTCGCGAAGATGATGTAGGCGCCGATTCCGAGACTGCCCATGCCGCCGTCCGACTCGCCGGCGCCCATCTGCTGCGCCATCTGGCCGAAAGCCTCCGCGAGCTGGCGCATCTCCTCGCCCATCTGCTCTTCCATCTTCTTCGCCGCCCGGTACTTTTCCCACATCGGCCAGAAGCCGTAGATGGTGAACAGCAGCGGCACGGTGAACGCGAGCGGCGCGAACTTGTGCTTCCAGAAGTACGGCACGGCGATCGTCGCCGTGGCGAGCAGCAGCAGGAAGATGCCCTTGCCATTGCTGCCTGAAAGCATGGCCAGATCATTGCGGGTCAACAGGTCCGCGAGCGAGATGCTGATGTCCACGAGGCCGCTGGTCGAGATCATGCTGAAGAAGAGGCCGACGATCAGGAACACGCCGTAGGCGATGGCGACGTCCTTGCCGACGTTGGCGAACACGGCCTTCGCCATTTCGCCGCCCTTGCCGGTCATTGCCGCAAGCTTCTCCTTGGCGAGCTCGGCCTCGTCCACCGGCTTGACGCCGGTCGCCCTGCCGCCTTCCGCCGTCAGGTCCACGGTCATGTTGGCGGCTGGCGCGGTGGCGCCGTGCCAGGCGTTGATGTCGAAGTCGTAGCGTTGCCCGCCGGCGGTGATGACGCCCTTGTCACCACTCCACATGATGATGGTTCCACGCATCGCTATCCTCCCCTCGATCGGTCGTTATTGGCTTGTCATGACGGCTCCGGGCCGCCGGGTCGGGGCATTAAAACCCGGTCAAGTGGCCCAAGGCAAGGAAACGCGGGAAAGCTGGTGCCGGTGGAGGGACTTGAACCCCCGACCTCTCGCTTACGAAGCGACTGCTCTACCAACTGAGCTACACCGGCGCAGGGGGCGCGAAGTATAGGCAAGGCCCGGGCATCGGGCAACGTCGGCTAGCCCGGCCTCCGCACCCGGATCAAGACCTCGACCGCGACCTGCTCGGTGCCGGGCGGCAGCGGCGGCAGGCGCGAGAATTCGACCGCTCCGGGCGGCACGTCGATCAGTTCGCCGGTGCCCTCCACCCGGAAGTGGTGGTGCGGCGCGGTGTTCGAGTCGAACAGCCCGCAGTCGCGGTCGAGTGCCAGGGCCTTCAGCAGGCCCTTCTGCGCAAACAGGTTGAGGGCGTTGTAGACGGTCGCCTTCGAGACGTGGCGGCCGTCAAGGCTGAGCGCCTGGATCACCTGCTCGGCGCTCAGGTGCTGGTCGCAGGAGAACAGGAGCTCCGCCACCCGCACGCGCTGCCGGGTGGGCTGGATGCCGTGGGAGGCCAGGAGCGTCTCGACCCGCCTGCGGTCGGGCCGGGCCGGCTTGCCGTGGTCCATGGGCGGCGAATATACGCCCGCGTGGAAATCGGCTCAAACAGCGCGGATTTGCAGGCGGGCGGCTCCAGGGCGAGCCGGTAGCCTCGCCACATGCATGAAGGAAAGCGCCATCAACCCGGCCATACGCTCGTCGAACTGTTGGCGACGCTTGGACTGATTGCGATCCTCACGGCATCCGCCGCGCCTTCATTCGGCAACTGGCTGCTCGACATCCGGCGCGATTCCGCCGTCACGGCCTCGCTGCACGCGGTGCACATCGCGCGGCAGCTGGCAGCCGTGCGCGGCGAAACGGTGAGTCTCTGCGGATCCCGTGACGAGCTGCAGTGTTCCGGCGCGACCGACTGGTCGCAGGGCATGCTGATTGCCACGCAAAGCGGGCAGGCCCGCCGCGGCCTCGCGGTACCCGGTGCCTCCCGCCTGCGCACCAACCGCGCAGAGATCCGCTTCGAGGCGGGCACCGGCCATGCGAGCCCCGCGACGCTCTCGATCTGCGACCGGCGCGGGGCGGCCGCCGCGCGCACGGTCATTGTCAGCCGCAGCGGGCGACCGCGCGCGACGGCGCCCGGTGAGGGAGCGCCGTCATGCTGAGACCGCGCGTTGCGCGTGGATTCACGCTGGTCGAGGCCATGGTCGCGCTCGGCATCATGCTCGCCGGCATCGCGGGCTGCAGCCTGCTGCTGATGCAGAGCGTGCAGCATGAGCGCGAGTCCGCCACGCGTCGCGCCGCGGTCGGTCTTGCGGCTTCGCTCGCCGAGGAGCTGCGGGCGAGCCGGTCCCCGGGCCGAGCGCCACCCGCGTCCGATGTGCTCGTCATCCTCGCGTGGCGTGCCGCGGTCCTTGCAGCCCTGCCCGAGGGCGCGGACGCCAGCGTCGACCCGGCGGGCGCCGAGCCGCCCGGCTTCCGCATCATGATCGCCTGGCCTGCATCAGGCCTGGGCATGCAGCGTTTCACGCTGGCGGTCACCACATGATGCGCGCCGCGGGCCTGACACTGGTCGAGGCGCTCGTCGCCATGCTGCTCGTGCTCGTGGTGACGGCCGCCGCGCTCGCATTCGTCGCGCGTGGGCGCGATGCGCATCGCTCTGGCGAATCCATGGCGCGCCTTCAGGAATCGCTCGACGACGCCTTCGCGCTGCTCGCGGATGAAATTCGTATGGCGGGCTACCTGGGCCTCGCGCCAGCGACAACCATGGTCGCCGGGACCACGCCAGTTGGCGATGCGGAGCCAGCGGGGCTCGTCGCGGCGGGAAGCTGCGTTGCATCCCTCGCGCTCGACCTCGCCTTGCCCGTCGCCGTCACGGACGGAGCCTACCGCGCGGCGCCGGACATCCCGCTCGGTTGCCGCCCGTCGCCACGCCTGCGTCACGTAGCCGGAAGCGATGTGCTGATACTGCGTCACGCAGCAACCGATGCCGCCGCCCCGGCCCGTGGCCGGATGCAGATCGAATCGACCCTGCGCTCGGCACGGCTGGCTGCAGACGGCATCGGCCAGCTGGGCCCGGATGCGCGCTGGCACGACCTCGAGGTTGGCGCGTACTACGTGAGCGCCGACTCGACCGCGCGTGACGGCTGGCCCTCATTGCGGCGCAAGCGGCTGGTCGGCGGCGCACGCCCGGCTTTCCAGGATGAAGAGCTGGTCGCCGGCATCGCGGATCTGCAGGTCGAACTGGGCCTGGATGACCCGGCGGATGCGGATGATGCGATCGATCGCTGGGCGGCGCCGGACGTGGCGCCCGCCAGCAGCGTGTTGCGCGCCCTGAGATTGACGCTGGAAGCGCGAAGCGACGTTCCAGAGGCCGGGCAACCGGATCGCATGAGGCGCAAGCGCGTCACGCGCGTGATCGCGCTGCGCAACGCCGGAGCCGGCGGATGAGGCGCTCGCAGCACGGCGCAGCGCTCGCCGTGACGCTCATCCTGCTCGCCGGGCTCGGGGCACTGGCGATGACCGCGGCCGCGGCGGCCGTGGCCGCCCTTGCGCTCGCGGGCCATCAGCAGTCGGCCCAGCAGGCTTTCGAAGCGGCGGAAGCGGGGATCGCGCATTCCCTCGCCTTCGCCGCGCAGGCCCGACGCGAAGGCGTCATCGCCGAGACACCCTACCCTGACGAGACCGGCGCACCGGCCGCGTTCGCGGCACGCATCGTGGGCACCGGGATGCCCGGCTCATTGCCGGCCGGCTTCAGCATCGGCGAACACGCTGCGGCCTTCTCGGCACGACACTACTTCGTGACCTCGGACGGCAGCGCGGGCCGCGGCGTGCGGGTCCGTCTCGAGCAGGGCTTCTATCTCGTTGCGCCGGGTGACGCACCATGAACCGGCATCGACGGCGGATCGCCGGGCTTGCCTGCCTTCTGTGGGTGTTCATGATCGCGCGGGCCGGTGCCGAGGCGGATGAAGCCTGGCTTCACCGCGCAGAAGTGCCGGATGCCGTGAAGCCCCTGCTCGTCCTGCTGCTGGACACGTCGCAGACGTCGGCCCGCACGATCATGGCCGCCCCCGCCTACGACCCGGCACGGGACTACACGGCCCTTGTGCCGGCGGCACAGCGTTGCGATCCCGCGCGCGTGTACTGGCGCCGCGGTGCCGGGCCGCCTCCCGACTGCGCGATGCAGGCTGGATTCGACTTCTCCGGAGACGATGCGCAGCGCGGATTCCACTGCAATGCCGCTCGCGCGCCGCTTCAGCGCCAGGGCTACTTCGTCGCTTCGCGCGCGGCGCAATGGCGGGGCAGCGGGCGCTGGGCGGCGCTCGAAGCGGACGGTGCCGGTGCCATCGAATGCCGCGCCGATCGCGGCCGGCATGGAGCCGTCGCCGGCACATGGTTCGCATCGGACGGCGGCCAGCGTCCCTGGACCGACGATGAGGCGCTCGAGATCCGCTGGAACCGTCCGCCCCACGCGGATCCCCACGTGTTCTACCTCGGCAACTACCTCAACTACCTGCGCGCGGCCCCGCCCCGGCACGAGGTCGTCATCGCCGACTTCATTCGACGATCGCTGTCGGACGCGCTGCGGGCGACCGACGGCCTCGACGCCGCGATTCTGCGCTACGGCACGGACGCCGATGCGGATGGCGGTTACGTGGCGAGCGCCCCGGTACCATCGGTCGAAGCGGCAACCAGGATCGACGCCATGGCGGGCACGCTGGTTTCACCCGCGGCGCCGCTCGCGGAACTGCTGTCGGAAACTGCGGCCTGGCTTGCGGGCGGTCCCGTGCGCTTCGGCGACCACGAGAGTGCGGATCCGGATGCGTTCGACGGTTCCTCCGGACGCTATGGGTCGCCCTACACGCACGCCTGCCGGCCGGTCACGTTGTCGCTCGTGACCGCCGGAATCGTGTCCGGCGACGAGTCTGCCGCCGGCGCTGCAGCGGGGCTTCCGGATTTCACGGAGACGACCGGTGGCTGCCATGAGAACTGCCTCGCTGCGCTCGCGCGTTTTGTCGCGGTGGCGGACCTGCGGCGCGACATGCCGGGCCGGCAGTCGGCTCAGCTGCTCTGGATGGCGCCGTCCCCTGCGCCCGGTGTGATCGCGGATGCCGCGGGCGCCGCGCCCATCGCGCGCCTCGATGAGCCGCTCGCCTATGTCGACCTGGTCACGCGGGCCCACCAGCGGGATGCGGCGGTTCCCGCCGGCCCGGCACTCTCGGCAGCCGGATTGCTGGCGGGTTCCGCCACGTGGCACGAACCCGCCGCTTTCTACGCAATGACAGCGCCGCGTGCGAACCTGCGCTGGGTCGGCAATCTGTTCCGCTACGGGCTGCGAGCTGCGGAGTCTCCGCTGGTGCCGCCCACGGTCGTGGATCGCGACGGCGAACCTGCCATCGATGCGGAGACGGGCCTGCCCATGCCAGCTTCGCGCAGCGCCTGGAGCGACGCCCCGGATGCCAGCCTGCTGACGGGCGGCGCTTCCGGCCGCCTGCCGGATGCGGCTGCCCGGCGTGTCTACTCGGAGCTGGCCTCGCAGGACATTGCGGATCCGCGCAACCGACTCTCACCGGACAACCCGGTCATCGATCGCAGGCTGGTCGGCCTCGGCGCCGCCGACACGGAGTCCGTCGAGGACGTGATCAGCTGGCTGTTGGCCGTGCGCCCGCTCGGCGATCCGGGCCTGCGGGCGCCGGTCGTCGTGCGCTACGCGGCGCAGGACCTGATGCTCGCATTCGTCGCGACGAATGACGGACTGCTCCATGCCGTGGACGCGGCGAGCGGCGTCGAGCGCTGGGCCTGGATGCCGCGGGCGCTCATGCCGCGGCTCCTCCGCCTGGCACGCGATAGTGAGACGACCTCGCGTACTCATGGGATCGATGGTGCGGTCATCGTGCATCGATACGACCCGGACGGCGATGGCCGGATCGACGCGGCAGCCGGCGAGCATCTGTGGCTGATGTTCAGCCTCGGCCGTGGCGGCAATCATTACTATGCGCTCGACGTTTCCGAACCGGACCGGCCGCGGCTGCTCTGGGAGCTTTCGCCGGCCGGCCTCGAGGAACTCGAGGACCGGCCCGAGCCGGTCATCGCGAGGCTCGCGGTCGGCGAAGCAGGCCAATCCGCCGGCGACTGGATCGTGATGCTGGCGGCCGGCTCCAGCCTGCAGGTCCTTGATGCACCAACCGGTCGCAGGCTGTGGCACGCCGCCGCGGCTGACGCGGACCTGCGGGTCCCGGAACTCGTGGAGTTCATGACTTCGGCACCACGCGCGCTGGACCTCGATGGCGACGGCCGCATCGATCGCGCCTACCTTCTCGACCGCGCCGGAGGACTCTGGCGCTTTGACTTCAGGCAGGATGCGGCGCCGGCGGAGCTGGCAGTGGCCCGGCGCATTGCCAGGCTCGGTACCGGCGAGCAGCGCTTCCTGTCATCGCCGGACATCTCTGCCGCGAGGCTGGGCAATCGCACTGACTTCGCCATCGCCGCGGGCTCGGGCCGGGCAGACCGCCCGCGCGACATCGCGGCGATCGATCGTGCCTATGTGCTCTTTGACCGTGGTCACCCGGGAGAGCTGCTCGAGTCCGACCTTCACGACGCTAGCGATCGCGGGTCGGCGATGCCCGCCACCGCGCCCGGATGGTACCTGCGGCTCGACGCACATGGCGCCGGCGAGAAAGTCATCGGCGCGCCGGTCACTTTCGACCATGTCCTGCGATTCCAGACCTACCAGCCACTGCCGCCGCAGGCGGACTCGCCCTGCGGACCGCCGCGTGCAGTGCATCGCATCTACGTGCGTGACATCCGTACCGGACTGCCGGCCAATGTCGCCGAACGACCAGAAAGCGAGGAGGAATCGGAGATCGAATCGCCCGGTCTCCCGGTTGACCTGCGGTTCGCGTTTCCGGCGCCGACGGAAGTGCCCTGCCCCGGTTGTCGTCCGCGCCCGTTCGGCCTCGCCGGAGCCCGGACATTCGATACCGGCTATTCCGGCGATCCGGTCAGGACCTCATGGCGAAGACTCCCGCAGCCGGGTTCACGTTGATCGAGCTGATGATCGCGCTCGCGATCATCGCGATCACGATATCGTTCGCGGTCGCGTCCTACCGCAGGCACGTACAGCGCAGCCATCGAGTCGAAGCCGTGCACGCGCTGCTCGCCATCGCCGCCGAGCAGGAGAAATTCCATCTTGCGCATGGCCGGTATGTCGACCGGCTGGATGCGGAAGCCGGCAGCGAGCCACCGGGACTGCCGGTCGCATCGTTGACGACTCGCGGCCGATACCGGCTAGCCGTGGAACTGGCGGATGCGGCGCAGTTCCGGATCGCGGCAACGCCGGTGGACGACTACCCCGATCCGCTGTGCGCGCGCCTGACGCTCGACGAGAGCGGCAGGCGCCTCGCACTCGATCGAAGCGGCCGCGACAGCACGGCGCGTTGCTGGTGATCGTCTCCGGTCGGGACTCAGGCCGACTGCGAGCGCGTGAGCTGCCGCAGCGCCTGCGGCAACCCGAACACCACTTTTTCTTCGCGCCCCACGACCTCGATGGCCTCCATGCCGCCCCATTCCCGCAGCCGCGCCACCACCTGCTGCACGAGCGTCTCGGGCGCCGACGCGCCGGCGGTCACGCCCACCGCCTGCTTGCCCTCGAACCACTCGCGCTGCAGGTCGTCCGCGCCGTCCACGAGATACCCCGGGACGCCCCGGGTCGTCGCGATCTCGCGCAGGCGATTGGAATTCGAGCTCGACTGCGAGCCCACGACCACGATCACGTCGCATTGCGCGACCAGCTGCTTCACGGCATCCTGCCGGTTCTGGGTCGCATAGCAGATGTCCTCCTTGTGCGG
>Ga0114938_1000638_pt1 | contig 25522 bp, 24 predicted proteins | sample AshMeaBigSpring_FD_88675 | JGI IMG/M metagenome (GOLD analysis project Ga0114938, IMG submission 88675) | Groundwater microbial communities from Big Spring, Nevada to study Microbial Dark Matter (Phase II) - Ash Meadows Big Spring | ecosystem: Environmental > Aquatic > Deep subsurface >... | reverse complement strand
TGCTGCGCCGGGTGCGCGACTTCGCCGCGGTTCGTTCGGATGGCGCCATCGACGCCGCCACGGCCGATGCGGCGCTCGAGGTGTTCGAGGTCGACCACCGCGGGCTGGACAAGGTCGATCGGTCCATCCTCGAGGCGGTCATCCACAAGTTCGGTGGTGGTCCTGTCGGCCTGTCGACGTTGGCGATTGCCGTCAGCGAGGAGCCGGAGACGGTTGAGGACGCCTACGAACCCTTCCTTCTCGTAGAGGGCTTCCTGCAGCGAACCCCTCGGGGGAGGGTGGCGACGCCACGCGCCTACGCCCATCTCGGGCTACCGCCCCCCGAACCAGCGGGCGCCGACCCGCAGGGTCGCCTGATCGACGAGTAAGCGCCGCTCGGTAGCCTCATCGGTGTGCGGGTCGCCGACTTCGACTACGTGTTGCCGGCCGAGGCCATCGCCCAGGAGGCGATCGAGCCAAGGGATCAGGCGAGGCTGCTTGTCGCCTCCTCGATGGCCGACCACCGATTTAGCGATCTCCCCGACCTGCTGCGATCGACAGACCTGGTGGTGGTGAACCGCACAAGGGTGCGGGCCGCCCGTCTTGTTGGGCACAAGATCGACAGCGGGGGCGCGCTCGAGCTGCTGCTGTTGCGGCGTCTCGACGCAGAGCGCTGGGAGGCGATGGCCCGCCCGGCGCGCCGGCTGCGCCCCGGTGTCATGGTCGGCTTCGGGCCCGTACGCGGCGAGGTGGTCAGCCTCCCCAGGGACGGTCTTGTCACGGTGCGGCTGGAGGCGAGCGGCGACATCGAGGAACTCCTCCCCGCCATCGGAGAGGTTCCGCTGCCGCCATACTTCTCTGGGCGTCTGGCGAACTCCGAGCGGTACCAGACGATCTTCGCCAAGACGGTCGGCTCGGCGGCGGCGCCCACGGCGGCGCTGCACTTCACCAGGCGGGTGCTCGACGGCCTGGCAGCAAGAGGGATCGGTGTCGTCGAGGTCGAGCTCGACATCGGGGTCGACACGTTTCGGCCGATGACGGGCGAGGCGCTTACCGATCACGTCATCCACCGGGAGCGGTACTCGGTGCCGCAGGAGACGGCGGCCGCCATCGCCGCGACAAGAGACGCAGGGGGAAGGGTGGTGGCGGTCGGGACGACGGTGACCAGGACGCTCGAGACGGCGGGCGCCGCCACCGGGATCCCGGTGGCCGGCGAGGGCGAGAGCGAGCTGTTCATCGTGCCAGGGCACGGCTTCCGCGTCGTCGATGCGCTGATCACCAACTTCCACGCCCCGCGCACAACGCTTGTCGCCCTTGTGGCCGCCGCCGTGGGTCAACGCTGGCGCCAGCTGTACGCAACGGCGCTCGCCAGGGGCTACCGGTTTCTCTCGTTTGGGGATGCGATGCTCATCGACGAAGTGGCTCAACGATGAGCGACTCCGTCTGGTGGGAGCCCCGCACCCAGGACGGCGGTGCCCGCAGCGGTGTCCTCCACACCCCGCACGGCGACGTGCCGACGCCCGCCTTCATGGCGGTGGGGACGAGGGGCACGGTGCGGGGTGTCGGCGCCGAGGACCTCGAGGCCCTTGGGGCCGACATTGTTCTCGCCAACACCTACCACCTGATGCTCCGCCCAGGGGCCGGCGTGGTGGCGCAGCTCGGGGAGCTCCACGGCTTCATGGGCTGGCCGCACCCGATCCTCACCGACTCTGGGGGCTTCCAGGTCTTCTCGCTCGACCCCAAGGTCGACGAGGAGGGGGTGCGGTTCCGATCGGTCTACGACGGGTCGGCGGTTGCACTCACCCCCGAGGACGCCGTCGCCGTCCAGGAGACCCTTGGCGCCGACATCGCCATGGCGCTCGACGTGCTCGTCGGACTACCTTCACCGCCACAGGTGGTGGCGGCCGCCATGGAACGGACGCTGCGGTGGGCGGCCCGCTCGGCCGCTGTGGCCCGCCGCACCGACCGAGCCTTGTTCGGGATCGTCCAGGGCGGCACCGACCCAGAGCTACGCCGCCGCTCGGCCGAGGAGACCGCTGCGCTCGGTTTCCCCGGGTTCGGCATCGGCGGGCTGGCGGTGGGGGAGACACCGGGCGAGCGCAACAGCACCATCGAGGCGGTGACGGCGGCGCTGCCGGCGGCGGCGCCCCGATACGTGATGGGGCTTGGCGACACCGAGGGGCTGCTCGACGCCGTGGCCAGGGGCTGTGACATGTTCGACTGCGTCATCCCGACACGCCTGGCTCGCCACGGCAAGGCCCTCCATCCCGACGGCGACTTCTCCATCAGGCTCGCCGAGTGGACAGACGATCCGAACCCGATCGATCCCGACTGCCCATGTGTCACCTGCCGCCGCTACAGCCGCGGCTACCTCCGCCACCTGTTCGCCACCAAGGAGCTGCTCGGGCTGCGCCTCATCACCCTCCACAACCTGCGGTACACGCTCGACCTCGTCGCCGGGATGCGTGCTGCCATCGGTGAGGGGACGTTCGGCGAGTTCGCCACCAGCCGGGTGGATCGGCGGGCGCTCGCCAGCGCCACACCGGACGGGTGATCGCCACCCTTCCGCACCGCCACTAATCTGTCGCCGCCCGATGCGGTTCGACCGCTTCGATTCCATGCCCGCACTGGAGGCTCCCGTGCTCAACCTGGTCGCAACCTGGCTGCTCGCCTTCACTGACGCAACCGACTCCACCGGCAGCACCGGCGGGGGGCTGGTGGGTTTCTTCCTCCCGCTGGTCGTCCTCGGCGGGTTGTTCTACTTCATGCTGATCCTGCCGCAGCGCAAGCGGATGAAGACGGTCGAGCAGATGCGTCGCGCCGTGAGCGTTGGCGACGAAGTGCGGACGATCGGTGGGATTTACGGAGTTGTGAAGTCGATGACCGACGAAGAGGTTGTGCTCGATGTCGGCAACGGGATCACGCTCCGGGTGGTCAAACGCGCCGTCGCCGAGCGTCTCAACGTCCAGGGATGAGAGCGCAGTGAGCCGCCGCCGTCTGTGGATCACCCTTGCGGTGACGCTGGTCATCGCCTGGGGTTCGCTGGTCGCGACCCAGGTCGCCGGGTGGACACCAAGGCTCGGGCTCGACCTCCAGGGTGGGTTCTCAGTCGTCCTCACGGCACCAGACGGCACTGATGCCCAGGTGCTCGACAAGGCGGTCGAGATCATGCGGGACCGGATCGCATCGCTCGGTGCCGTGCAGGAACCGGAGATCTCCGTCCAGGGCGACCGGAGCATCCTCGTCCAGCTGCCCGGCGTCTCGAACCGGGAGCGGGCGCTCCAGGCCGTTGGCACCACAGGCGAGCTCAGCTTCCGTCCTGTGCTGGCCGTGTCCATCGTCAGCCCGGCGTTCACCGATGGCACGCTCGAGCTCCCTGCCGAGCTCGTCGTGACCACGACGACGACCGTTCCCGGCACGACGACGACGACCGTTCCCGGCACGACGACGACGACCGTTCCCGGCACGACGACGACCGTTCCCGGCACGACGACGACCGTTCCCGGCACGACGACGACCGTCCCTGGCGCGACGACAACGACGATCCCGCCGCCGCCCCCGGAGAACCTCGATCCCGACACAGGGCTCACCATCGTCGATGCGGTCGATCAGACGTCGTATCTGCAAGGTCAGGACGGGTTGGTGTACCAAGTGGGTCCTGCGTTTCTCACCGGCGCGGACATCACCGGTGCCGAGGCCGGGTTCAACTCGGGCTTTGGCGGAGGGACCGGGTTCGTGGTGGACCCCGCCTTCACCCCGGACGGCGGTGAGAAGTTCCGCCAGGCGACGGCACAACTGTCGCTGTTCGCCGCCGGCGACCCCCGCCGGCAGATGGCGATCGTGGTCGACGGGGAGGTGGTGTCCGCACCGCAGATCGCCGCCGAGGTCGCCGCAGGCGAGGGTCTCGACCCCGAGCTCGTGTTCATCACCATCGGCAACTCCGAGGACCCCCAGGTGGAGGCGGAGGACCTGGCCACCATCCTCAGATATGGTGCGTTGCCTGCGGTCTTCGAGCGGGAGCGGGTGGAGTCGGTCTCGGCAACCATCGGCGCCGACTCGCTCGACGCGGGGCTCGTCGCCGGGATCGGGGGGTTGATCCTGGTGGCGGCAGCGCTCATCTTCTACTACCGGGCGCTTGGCGCAGCCGCCGTCGTCGGATTGCTCGTGTTCGGCTCGCTGCTGATGGTGACGATCAGCCTGCTGAGCCGCTTCCAGGGGGTGACGCTCACCCTCGCTGGTGTCACCGGCATCATCGTGGCCGTCGGTATCACCGCAGACTCATACGTCGTCTTCTTCGAGCGGATCAAGGAGGAGTTCCGTAGGGGACGGCCGTTGCGTGGCGCCGTCGACACCGGCTTCCACCGGGCGTTTCGCACCATCCTCACCGCCGATACGGTGACGTTTGCCGGCTCGATCCTGCTCTATGTGCTTGCCATCGGACCGGTGAAGGGGTTCGCCATGACCCTGGGTCTGGCAACACTGATCGACGTGCTGGTCGCCTACTTCTTCACCCGTCCTGCGGCGGTGCTGCTGGTGAGGGGCCCGCTCGGTCGGGGCGGGAAGCTCAGCGTCGAGGGTGCGATGGGCGGCGGTCTCGCCGCGGAGGCGAGGGCATGAACATCTGGAGCCAGTTGTACCGGGGCGAAACAACCTTCGACTTCGTCCAGCACCGCAAGACGTTCTTCACCATCTCCGGCGTGCTGCTTGCGGTAGCGATCCTGTCGCTCGCCGTCTTCCAGCTGCGAGGGAGCATCGACTTCACCGGTGGCACCGTCGCCGACACCACGAACATGTCAGGGGCGAGCGTGGCCGACTACCGGGGCGCTCTGACCGGGATGGGGCAGGCGGGAGCCCGGGTCCAGCTCACCGGGGACAACGCCGAGCGGGTGCTCATCACCACCGAGGCTCTCGGCAACGAGGACCAGGACCGGCTGGTCAACGTCGTCGCCGACGTGGCCGGTGTCGACAAGGATGAGGTCAACCTCGACGCCGTCGGTCCAACCTTTGGGAGCGAGATCACACGTCGCGCCATCCAGGCGCTTGTGATCTTCCTGCTGGTGGTCTCGGCGTTCATCTCGTGGCGCTTCGAGTGGAAGATGGCGGCGGCCGCCCTCGTCGCCCTTGGCCACGATCTCCTTCTCACCGCCGGCATCTACTCGCTCGCCCGGTTCGAGGTGACCCCGGCAACGGTCATCGCCATCCTCACCATCCTGGGATACTCGCTCTACGACACCGTCGTCGTGTTCGACAAGATCACCGAGAACGCCCGAGAGCTCGCCAACAAGCACACGTTCACCGAGATCGCCAACCTCTCGATGAACCAGGTCCTGATGCGGTCGGTGAACACCTCGCTGACCTCGCTCCTCCCCGTTGGCAGCCTCCTGGTCGTCGGGTCGTACCTGCTGGGGGCGGCAACGCTGCGCGAGTTCGCCCTCGCCCTCTTCATCGGCATCGCAGCAGGGACCTACTCGTCGATCTTTATCGCCACCCCGCTTCTGGTGCTGTGGAAAGAGCGGGAACCGGAGTGGCAGCGAATGCAGCGCAGGGCGACCCGCCGGCTTGGTGGCGACGTCGCCATCGTCGGCGGCGCCGGGTCACCTGAGGTGGCGGTTGAGACGATCGATGCCGGGGCCGTGCCCCGCCCGCCGCGGCAGCGCAAGAAGCGCAGGTGAGCGGTCCGGCGGTACGGTTGCCCGTCACGATGCCGGTAAGCTGCCGCGATGAACGAAGCGGCGATCCGCGCCCTGATCCTTGACGTCCCCGACTTCCCCAGCCCGGGGATCGTCTTCAAGGACATCACCCCTGTGTTGGCGGACCACACCGCCTTCGACGGCGCCATCGAGAGCATGCTGGCGCCGTTCCGCAACGTCGGTGTGAGCAAGGTCGCGGGGATCGAGGCCCGTGGGTTCATGTTCGCCGCACCGGTGGCGGCTCGTCTCGGCGCCGGGTTTGTCCCTGTGCGCAAGCCGGGCAAGCTACCCCGCCGGGTTGTGGAGCAGGAGTACGACCTCGAGTACGGCACGGACGTGCTCCAGATCCACGCCGACGCCACCGTGCCAGGGGAGCGCGTGCTCATCGTCGACGACGTCCTCGCCACCGGGGGCACGGCGGCAGCCACCATCGAGCTGTTCCGTCACGTCGGCGCCGATGTGGTCGGGGTGACCGTGCTGCTCGAGCTTCAGTTCCTGCACGGACGGCAACGGATCGACGGCGTACCCATCCATGCGGTCGTGTGCGATGCCGGCAGCTGAGGACGGCGCCCCACCCCCTCCAGAGGCCAGGCTGGCCTCGATCGTCGCCGAGTTCACCCGGCACTACCCGGAGGGCGACACCGCTCTCGTCGCACGCGCATTCCAGCGCGCAGACGAGCTGCACCGCGGCCAGCAACGCCTGTCGGGTGAGCCGTACATCACCCACCCGCTCACCGTCACCGAGATCCTGGCCGGCTACGGCATGGATGCGGCCACGCTGGCGGCAGCGCTGCTCCACGACACCGTCGAGGACACGAGCGTCACCGTCGATGAGATCGCCGCCGAGTTCGGCGGGGAGGTCGCCGAGTTGATCGACGGCGTCACCAAGCTCGACCGGATCAGGTTCTCGACAACCGAGGAGGCGCAGGCCGCCACCATCCGGAAGATGGCCATCGCCATGGCCAAGGACATCCGGATCCTGCTCATCAAGCTCGCAGATCGTCTCCACAACGTGCGGACTCTCGGGGCGTTGCCAGAGGAGAAGCGGCGTCGCATCGCCGAGGAGACGCTCGACGTCTACGCCCCGCTCGCCCACCGCCTCGGGGTGCAGGAGATCAAGCACGAGATGGAGGAGCGCTGCTTCGGCGAGCTCTTCCCCAAACGCAAGACGGAGCTCGAGGATCTGGTGGCACGTCGGGCTCCCGAGCGCGAGGCGCAGGTCGAGAAGGTGATTCGCCAGCTCGGCGACGTCCTCGCCGATGCGGGCATCGCCGCCGAGATTGCCGGCCGCCCCAAGCATCTCTACTCGATATACCGCAAGATGGTGGCGAGCGGGCTGGCCTTCGATCAGATCCACGACCTCATCGGGATACGCGTGCTTGTCGAAGACGTGCGGGACTGTTACGGGGCACTTGGCTTGGTCCACACGCTGTGGCCGCCGATCCACGGGCGGTTCAAGGACTACATCGCCATGCCCAAGTTCAACCTCTACCAGTCGTTGCACACGACGGTGGTTGGGCCGGACGGCAAGCCTCTCGAGGTGCAGATCCGCACTAACGAGATGCACCACAGGGCCGAGTTCGGCATCGCGGCCCACTGGCGGTACAAGGAGGGCGGGAGCGCCGACCTGCCCTTTGTCGCCGACCTCCGCTTCCTCCACGAGGAGGCCACCGATCCCAAGGAGTTCCTCGACCGGCTCAAGCTGGACCTCTACCAGGACGAGGTCTTCGTCTTGACTCCAAAGGGCCATGTGCTGACGCTGCCCCGCGGCGCCACCCCCGTCGACTTTGCCTACCGGATCCACACCGACGTCGGCCACCGCTGCGTCGGCTCCAAGGTCAACGGCAAGTTGGTCCCGCTCAACACAAAGCTCGAGTCAGGCGACATCGTCGAGATCATCACCTCGAAGGCACGCGACGCCCACCCCTCACGCGACTGGCTCGACTTCGTCAAGTCGAGCCGGGCGTCAGCGAAGATCCGGCGCTGGTTCACCCAGGAGCGGCGGGATGCGGCCCTCGCCGACGGGCGGGAGGCGCTGGCCAAGGCGCTGCGGCGGGAGGGTCGCGCCGTGCACGCATCCGGGCGGGAGGGTCTGCTCGCCGACGTTGCGGCGGATCTCGGCTTCTCCGACGTGACCGCCATGTACGTCGGGGTGGGGGACGGCCACGTCAGCCCCCTCACCGTGATCCGCCGTCTAGAGCGGCACGAGGCGGCCGAGGACGAGAACGACCTGATCCAGCCGCCGGTGACGCCGAGACGGCGGACGCGCGAGCCGTCACGCGGTGGCGTCATCGTCGAGGGGATGGACGACCTGCTGGTGCGCATCGCCCGGTGCTGCGCCCCGGTCCCCGGGGACGACATCGTCGGCTTCATCACGGTGGGGCGGGGGGTGTCGGTACATCGCGGCGACTGCGCCAACGTCGGGGCGTTGGGGGATCGGGCGGAGCGGATGATCGACGTGGCGTGGGCGCCGGAGCAGAGCGGGTCGTTCTTCGTGTGGATCCAGGTGGAGGCGCTCGACCGGCCGAAGCTGCTGCGCGACGTCTCCACCGTGCTGTCAGAGCTCGGGGCGAACATCACGGCGTCGTCTTCGGCGACGGGCAGCGATCGGGTGGCGGTGTTCCGCTTCGAGGTGGAGCTGTCAGAGCCGAAGATGATCGACAGAGTCATTGCCGACCTGCGCCACGTCGACGGGGTCTTCGACGCCTACCGGCTTGTGCCACAGAACACGTAGTGCCGGCGCTTATCGACTCGGCGGCGCTGTGGTTCGCCGAGACCAACTGCTACGTCGTTGCCGCAGCACCCGGCGGGCCTTGCGTGATCATCGACGCCCCACCCGACCTTCCCGCCATCGAGGCGCTGGTGACGGCGCACCGCCTGTCCCCCGTGGCGCTGCTCGCCACCCACGGTCACGTCGACCACGCCGGTGGGGGAGCGGTGACTGCGGTGTACGACATCGACGCCTACCTCCACCCAGACGACGAATTCCTGGCCCTCGACCCAGGCTCGCAGCTCCGGATGCTCTTCGGGGTGGCGCCCCCCGAGCTGGTTGATCAGCTCGCGTTCCCTGCGGTGTACACCGCGCTTGCGGATCGTCAGCATCTCCAGCTCGCCGGGGTGACCATCGACGTGATCCACACACCGGGCCACACCCCAGGCCACTGCTGTTTCCATGTCCCAGACGAGGGCGTCCTCTTCTCCGGTGACCAGCTGTTCGCCGGGTCGATCGGGCGGACCGATCTCCCCGGGGGCGACTACGCAGCCTTGATGCGCTCGATGAGCGAGAAGGTGATGACCCTGCCGCCCGAGACCCGGGTGCTGCCCGGTCACGGACCGGCGACTACCCTGGCCCGCGAGTTGCGGACCAACCCGTTCCTGCAGGGCTGGTAGCGCCCTACCGTCGAGCCCGCCTCCAGGGGGCTCAACCCCACCTCCCAGGAGCGTCGACCATGGCCAGCACCGAGTACCGCGACACCCACGCCGGCGGGCTGCGCAGCACCGACGCCGGGTCGGTGGTGCGGCTGGCCGGGTGGGCGGAGCGGATCCGCGACCAGGGCGGGGTTGTGTTCGTCGACCTGCGCGACGCCACCGGGGTCGTCCAGGTGGTGTTTCGACCCGATGCCGCCCCGGAGCCGACCGCGACCGCCCACGGGTTGCGCCGCGAGCACTGCATCCGGGTCGAGGGGTCGGTGCAACGGCGCCCGCCCGGCACCGCCAACGCCGACCTGGCCACCGGCGAGGTCGAGGTGGAGGCAACCACCCTTGACATCCTCAGCACAGCAGACACGCTGCCGTTTCATCTCGACGAGCGCACCGAGATCGACGAGGGGCGCCGGTTGCGGTACCGCTACCTGGATCTGCGCCGACCGAGGATGACCGCCAACCTGCGGGCCCGCTCGGCTGCGGTGGCGGCAATGCGCCGGGTGATGGACGAGATGGGCTTTCTCGAGGTCGAGACCCCGACGTTGATCGCATCCACACCGGAGGGGGCGCGTGACTTCCTCGTACCAAGCCGCCTCCGCCCAGGACAGTTCTACGCCCTTCCGCAGTCGCCACAGCTCTTCAAGCAGCTCCTGATGATCGGTGGAGTCGAGCGCTACTACCAGGTTGCCCGCTGCTACCGCGACGAGGACTTCCGTGCCGACCGCCAGGTGGAGTTCACCCAGCTCGACTTCGAGGGCGCCTTCTGGGGACAGGAGGACGTGCTGCAGACCCTCGAGGAGATTGCGGTTGCCGTCGCCAGAGCCGTGCGCGGCGTCGAGCTGGTGCGACCCTTCCCCCGGCTCACCTATGCCGAGGCGATGGCCCGCTACGGCACCGACAAGCCAGACCTCCGCTTCGGGATGGAGATCGTCGAGCTCTCCGGTGTGTTCGCCGCCACCGAGTTCACCGTGTTCTCCGCCGCCCTCGCCGCTGGCGGCAAGGTGGGCGGGATCAACGCCGGCGGGCGCCCGATGGCGCGCCGCGAGCTCGATGCGCTGGTTGAAAGGGCGAGGACCCTCGGCGCCTCCGGGCTGGTGTGGGTGGCGGTGGAGGACGACGGCTCGCTGCGGTCGCCTGCGGCCAAGCACCTCACCGCCGCAGAGCACGAGGCGCTGGTGAAGGCGCTCGAGGCGAGACCGGGCGACCTGCTGTTGCTGGTTGCGGACAAGAGCGAGGTGGTGGGCCCCGTGCTCGGGCAGCTCCGTCTCGAGCTGGGTCAGCCGGAGGGCCACGACGAGCTGGCCTACTTGTTCGTCACCGACTTCCCGGTCTTCGAGCGGACCGAAGGTGGCGACCTGATCCCCCTCCACCATCCGTTCACGTCGCCCGTCTCGGTTGAGGCGATGCGCACCGACCCCGACCACGCCATCTCCAAGGCGTACGACCTTGTCCTCAACGGCTCAGAGCTTGGCTCCGGCAGCGTCAGGATCCACGACGCCGCCGTGCAGGCCCAGGTGTTCGAGATCCTTGGCATCTCGCCCGAGACCGCACGACGGCGCTTTGGCTGGTTCCTCGAGGCGCTGCGCTACGGCACACCGCCCCACGCCGGGTTCGCCATCGGTATCGACCGTCTGGTGGCGATCCTGCAGGGGGAGCGCAACATCCGCGAGGTCATCCCGTTCCCCAAGACGCAGACGGGCGCCGATCCGCTCACCGGCTCCCCCAGCAGGGTCGAGGACTACCAGCTCTCCGACCTCGGCATCGACATCAGACCCGAGGTGCGCCAGGCGTGGGCCGCCGAGGAGGAGGAGACGGGGACGTGACCGCCGTCTGGTCGCCTAGTGCGGCGCCGCCGCCGGTGCGATGAGCGACCAGGACGACCTGTTCTCCGAACGCCGGGCAGAGGCCAGGGCGACGGCCGCCCCGCTCGCCGCCAGGATGCGTCCCCAATCGCTCGACGAGGTGGTCGGTCAGGAGCACCTCACCGCACCAGGCGCCGCCTTCCGCTCCGTCGTCGCCTCGGGACAGCCCTTGTCGATGATCCTGTGGGGCCCGCCGGGGACGGGGAAGACCACGCTGGCCCGGCTTGTCGCCACCGCCGGTGAGGCCCGTTTCGAGCAGCTGTCGGCCACGGCGGCCGGAGTGAAGGAGGTGCGCGAGGTGCTGGCGGGCGCCGCCCGCCGTCTCGAGGAGGATCGCACACGCACCGTCTTGTTCCTCGACGAGATCCACCGCTTCACCAAGGCGCAGCAGGATGCGCTGCTCCCCGGTGTCGAGGACGGTGTCATCGCGCTCATCGGCGCCACAACCGAGAACCCGTTCTTCGAGGTGAACTCACCGCTGGTGAGCCGGTGCACCCTGTTTCGCACGGAGCAGCTCCGACCTGAGGCGGTTGTCGAGCTGCTCAGGCGCGCCGCCGACGATCCCGGGCGTGGTCTTGGCGGCACCCCGGCCGTTGCGGACGCCACGCTTGCGCTGCTCGCCGAACGGGTCGGTGGCGACGCCCGTCTCGCCCTCAACGCCCTCGAGGTGGCCGCCAGGATCGCCGCAGGCAGGGAGCGCAAGGAGATCGGCGAGGCCGATGTGGAGGAGGCGCTGCAGCGGCGCATCATCCGTTACGACAAGACGGGAGACCAGCACTACGACGTGATCTCGGCGTTCATCAAGAGCATGCGGGGGTCGGACCCTGATGCGGCGTTGTACTGGCTGCACACCATGCTGGATGCGGGCGAGGATCCCGAGTTCATCGCCCGCCGCATGATCGTCCTCGCCTCCGAGGACGTTGGGCTCGCCGACCCGACTGCGCTCCAGGTGGCCAACGACGCCTTTGCCGCCCTCCGCGTCGTCGGGCTCCCCGAGGCGGCATATGCGCTGTCCCACGCCGCCGTGTACCTGGCGCTCGCCCCCAAGTCGAACTCGATCGCCGAGGCGATGGTGCGGGCGAGGTCTGCGGTGCAGGAGACACCTTCTGCGCAGGTCCCGATGCCGCTGCGCTCGGCGGCGACGGCGGGGGAGCGGCGTCTTGGGCACGGTGTGGGGTACCGGTATCCCCACGACGACCCAGCCGCCGTCGTTCCCCAGCAGTACCTCCCCCAGGGAGCCGAGCGGGCGATCCTGTACGTGCCGAAGCCGGTGGGGGCGGAGCGGGATCTGGCGGAGCGTTTGGAGCGGATCGACCGCATCCTGGGCAAGCGGAGCAGGGGAGCGCCGCAACACGGCGAGTAGCATCCAGCGCCATGTTTCTGCGGATCCGCTGGTTTGGCATTGGCGTCATCAGCTCGCTCGGGCTGGTTGTCTACCTGGCCGCCCAGGTCAAGCGGGCCAGGGAGAGGCTCTCCGCCCGCTCGCTCGCTCGCAGCGGTGGCCGCACCGTTGCTGGGTGGCTCGACCGGGCCGCCGACCGGGTTGCCCGCGGCGACACGGCGTCGCACCGTCACGCTCCGTGATCCAGGACCCCCCATGTCCGACCCCGACCTGATCCCACCCCGCACCCTCAAGGGTTTCCGCGACCTCCTCCCTGAGGCGGCGATCGCCCGCGAGACGGTGGTGGCCACCGCCGTTGCCGTGTTTCGCAGCTATGGGTTCAGCCCCATCGACACCCCCGCCCTCGAGTACGCCGATGTGCTGCTCGGCAAGGGTGGTGCCGAGACGGAGAAGCAGATGTACCGCTTCGAGGACGGCGGGGGGCGCGACGTCGCCATGCGCTTCGATCTCACCGTGCCCTTCGCCCGCTTCGCCGCCCAGCACATCGGCGATCTGGGGACACCGTTCCGTCGCTACCACGTCGGTCTGGTGTGGCGGGGGGAGAACACCCAGCGGGGCCGGTACCGCGAGTTTCTCCAGTGCGACTACGACACCATCGGCACCGAGAGCGTCCTCGCCGACATCGACACCCTGCTTGTCACCTATGACCTGTTCGGCGCCCTCGGCTTCACCCGCTTCACCGTACGGTACAACGACCGCAGGGTGCTCAACGGTCTTCTCGAGCGGCTCGGTCTCGCCGATCACACCGTCGCCGTGCTTCGGTCGCTCGACAAGCTGCACAGGATCGGCGCCGACCGTGTCGGCGAGGAGCTGTCGCTGGTCCCGGGGGCCGGCGACGCCACGGTCTCCGCCATCCTCCGTCTCGCCGGGCTCACCGGGTCAACCGCCGAGATGTTGGGGGCCCTGCCCGAGATGGTGACAGGCAGCGCAACGGGCGAGGCGGGGGTGGCCGCCCTCGGCGAGATCGCACAGGCGATGGATGACGCCGGTGTCGCCCCCGGCCGAGTCGCCATCGACACGGCGATCGCTCGCGGGCTCGACTACTACACAGGGATGGTGTTCGAGACGTTCCTCGACGATCTGCCGGACATCGGCAGCTGTTGCAGCGGCGGGCGGTACGACGACCTCGCCTCGCTCTACACCAGCCAGCGGCTCTCCGGGGTGGGGGGCTCGCTTGGTGTCGACCGGCTGCTGGCCGCCTTGGCGGAGCTGCAACCGAGCGGTGGGCGCCGCGCCGCCGCCCCCGTGCTCGTCACCGTCTTCGACACCGAGGGGCGTGGGGAGGCGATCGCCCTCGCCACCGGGTTGCGCCGCGCCGGGATCGGCGCCGAGGTCTACCCGGACGATCGCAAGCTGGCCGCTCAGCTCAGGTACGCAGACCGGTGCGGCCACCAGCTGGCGGTCATCGCAGGACCGGATGAGCGAGCGGCCGGCACCGTCCAGGTCAAGCATCTGGCGAGCGGGACGGCGGCGACGGTGCCGGACGACAACGTTGTGGCGACGTGCCTGCGCCTCCTCGCCGCCCCGCCGGCGGCACCGGCCCCCGGCTCCCGCCGGCAGGCCGATGCCTAACCTGGCCGCACCGATGCATGGCGATGCGATCCGCCGGGTCTTTCTCGACTTCTTCACGGCGCACGGCCACACCCAGGTGCCGAGCTCGTCGCTGATCCCTGTCGACCCGACACTGCTTCTCACCAACGCAGGGATGGTGCCGTTCAAGCCGTACATGCTCGGCGAGGAGACCCCCCCGTACCGGCGAGCGGTGACGGTGCAGAAGGTGATCAGGACCATCGACATCGACATCATCGGCACCACCGCCCGCCATCTCACCTTCTTCGAGATGCTGGGCAATTTCAGCTTTGGGGAGTACTTCAAGGAGAAGGCGATCCCGTGGGCCTATGAGTTGGTGACGGATGGCTTTGGGCTCGACCCTGAGCGGCTGTGGTACACGGTGCACCGTACGGACGATGAGGCGGCCGAGATCTGGATCGACGTTGTCGGCGTCCCCGCCGATCGGGTGCAGCGGCTCGACAGGGACAACTTCTGGCAGATGGGGGTGCCGGGTCCCTGCGGCCCCTCGTCTGAGATCTTCTTCGACAAGGGGCCCGAGTTTGGCGAGCCGGGTGGTCCCGCCGTCGATGACGAGCGACATGTGGAGATCTGGAATCTGGTGTTCATGCAGAACATCCAGGACGAGCCGTACCACGTGGTCGGCGATCTGCCGGCCAAGAACATCGATACCGGGGCCGGTCTGGAGCGGCTGGCGACCGTGCTCCAGGGGGTGCGATCGGTGTTTGACACCGATCTGCTTCGTCCGGTCGTCGCCACCGCCGAGGCGGCCACGGGTGTCACATTCGGCGCCACCGAGCGCACCGACGTCAGCCTGCGCATCCTCGCCGACCACGCCAAGGCGGTGACCTTCCTCATCGGCGACAAGGTGGTGCCCTCCAACGAGGGCCGCGGCTACGTGCTGCGCCGTCTGCTGCGACGGGCGGTTCGCCATGCGTCGCTGCTCGGCGTGCGTGACCCCATCATGCCCAGGCTCATCGACTCCACCGTCGCCATCATGGGCAACGCCTACCCGGAGTTGCTGGACAAGCGGGATGGGATCGTCGAGATGGCGAGCCGAGAGGAGGAGCGCTTCCGGCGCACGCTCGAGTCGGGTCACCAGCTTCTCGACCAGGAGCTGGCCACGCTGGGGAGCGGCGCGGTGTTCCCCGGGGCCGCCGCCTTCAAGCTTCACGACACGTACGGGTTCCCCCGCGAGCTCACCGAGGAGATCCTGTCGGAGAGAGGCATCGACGTCGATCTCGAGGAGTTCCACAGGATGATGAGCGAGCAGCGGGAGCGGGCCAGGCGGCACTACAAGGGTGGCGACGCCGCGGCGCAGGCCGAGGCGTACCGGGCGTTGCTCTCGGGGGTGGAGGGCACGGTGTTCGTCGGCTACGAGCGCGAGGTCGGCTCCGGTCAGATCCTCAGCATTGTGCGGGAGGGAGACACGGTCGAGCGGGCCGACACCGGTCAGGAGGTCGAGCTGTTCCTCGACCGTACCGCGTTCTACGCCGAGTCAGGCGGTCAGGTTGGCGACACCGGGACGCTGTCAACCCCGACGGGCCAGGTCCGCATCGCCGACACGCGGTATGCGCTCCCCGGCATCCACGGCCATCGCGGCACGGTGATCTCAGGGTACGTCCAGACCGGTCAGGAGGTGGCCACCGAGATCGACCATGACCGGCGGGAGCGCATCCGCAAGAACCACACAGGAACCCACATCCTGCACTGGGCGTTGCGGGACATCGTCGGGGAACACGTCCACCAGGCTGGTTCGCTTGTCGCCCCCGACCGTCTTCGGTTCGACTTCTCCCACTACGCCGGGCTCGACGACGACGCCCTCGTCGACATCGAGCAGGCGGTCAACGAGCGTGTCATCGAGAACGCCCGGGTCACCACCTTGGAGACCTCGAAGACAGAGGCGGAGGCGATGGGGGCCCTGGCCTTCTTCGGCGACAAGTACGGCGAGAGGGTGCGGGTGGTCACGGCCGGCGACTACTCCACCGAGTTCTGTGGCGGCACCCACGTGCCCTCCACCGGCCAGATCGGCCCTGTGGTGCTGGTCGCCGAGGGCTCGGTGGCAGCCAACACCCGGCGCATCGAGGCGCTCACCGGCACCCTGGCGTACGGCTACCTGTCAGAGATGCGTCGCCAGCTCGGCCGGGTCGCGGACGTGCTCCGTACCCAGCCGAGTGGGCTGGTGCAGGCGGCGGCGGCGCTCACCGGCAGAGTGCGCGACCAGGAGGCGCGCCTCGAGGCCTTCGAGCAGCAGGCGAGGTCCGAGACCGCCACCCGGCTCCTGGCAACCGCAGACGAGCACAACGGGGCCAAGCTGCTCGTCGCATCGACCGCCGACCTCGGCGTCGACGGGCTGCGGGCGCTGGCCTATCAGCTGCGCGACCGGTTGGGTTCGGGTATCGGGGTGGTCGGCTCGACCCAGTCCGGCAAGGGAGCGCTTGTGGCGTTCGTGTCCGCCGACCTCGTCGCCGGGGGGCTGTCCGCCGCAGAGATCATCCGCCCCGCCGCACAGGTGCTCGGTGGTGGCGGCAGCCGCGATCCCGAGCTGGCGCAGGCCGGTGGCCCGAGGGGCGACAGGCTCGAGGACGCCCTCGCCGAGGCACGGGCGGCCGCCCAGGGCGCCCTGCTCGGCCGATGAGCCGCGGCCGGGTACTCGGGCTCGACCCCGGCGAGGTGCGCATCGGCGTGGCCTTGTCAGACCCGGCGGGTATCATCGCCCAGCCGCTGCTCGTGATCGATCGGCGGCACGGGAACGTCGTGCGGCGGATCGCCGCCATCCTCGCCGAGCACGACGTCGCCGAGGTCGTCATCGGGCTGCCGGTTTCGCTCGACGGAACCGAGGGTGTCGCCGCCGAGCGGGCGAGAGCGCTTGGCGACGAGGTGCGCAGGGAAGCTGGTTGCGATGTCGCGTTCTACGACGAGCGGTTCACCACCGTGCAGGCCGAGCAGGCATTGCTCGGCGGCGGGGTGCGCCGAAGCACCAGGAAGGCGATGCGTGACAAGGTTGCAGCCGCCATCATGCTCCAGGGCTACCTCGACGTGTGCCGAGGGGACGGGCGATGAGCGCACCCCCTGACCTCGACGAATGGGTGTATGCGGACGAGCCTGAGCCCCGCAACCCAGCGGTCGTCCTCGCCAAGGTGCTCGGTGTGCTGGCGCTGATCGCAGTCGTCGCCGCCGCCATCGTCTACATAGCGCCCCGCCTGGCTGTGTCGGCGGCAGGGGAGCACACGGTCGACACCGTCGCCGCCGGCACCCCGGTCGAGTTCACTGTGCCCGCCGGCGCCACCGCCAGAAGCATCGGCGTCCTGCTCCAGGAGGCAGGGCTGATCGCCGATGGCGGAAGCTTCGAACGCACCGTGCGCATCCAGGGGGTGGGCGCCGAGCTCAAGGCAGGCGGCTACACGCTCGTGGGCGGCATGAGCAACACCGACATCGTGCGGCAGCTCATCCTCGGCCCGCCGGCGCCTGACGTCTTCCGGCTCACCGTCATCGAAGGGCTCCGCATCGAGGAGATGCTGGCGTCGCTCGCCGAGCAGACGTCGTACACGGTCGACGAGCTGGCCGCCCCGCTGCTCGACGGCACCGTCACCTCCCCGTACCTCCCGACGGAGCTCCCCGAAGACGTCCCGCCGTTGACGGCGTGGGAGGGTCTGCTCTTCCCGGCGACCTACGACTTCATCGTCGATGCCACGCCTGAGGCGATCGTCGGCCGGCTTGCCACGGAGATGACCAGCCGGATGGATGCGGTCGACTGGAGCGGGGTCGAGGCGAATGGCCTCACCCCGTACGACGGGCTGATCATCGCCTCGCTCGTGGAGAAGGAGGCCAAGCTCGACGAGGAGCGCCCGACCATCTCGAGCGTCATCCACAACCGGCTCGAGCTCGGTATCGCCCTCCAGATCGACGCCACCATCATCTACGCCCTCGGTGAGAACCCGGGGAGGGTGCTGGAGCGCGACCTGCGCATCGACTCGCCCTGGAACACATACCGCAACGTCGGTCTGCCGCCGACACCGATCGGTGGGGTGCGGGCCTTGTCGCTCGAGGCGGCGGCGGCGCCAGACGACACCGAGTATCTCTACTACGTGCTCGTCGCCACAGACGGCACCCACGGCTTCTCCGAGACGCTCGAGGAACACAACGCCAAGGTGGCCAAGGCTCGCGCCGACGGCGTTCTTCCGTGAGACTGGTCGTACTCGGCGACCCGGTCGCCCACTCGCTCTCGCCGCTCCTGCACACCGTGGCACTTGCCGCCACCGGCATCACGGGCGAGTACACCGCCCGGCGGGTCGACCACATCGGGCTCGGCGACGCCGTTGCCGAGATCCGCACGGGCGCTCTCAGCGGCGCCAACGTCACCATGCCGCACAAGGAGGCGGCGGCGGGGTTGTGCGACCGGCTGGCCGGCCCGGCGGTGAGAATCGGCGCCGTCAACACCCTGGTCAAGGTGGGGGGAGAGGTCGTCGGCCACACGACGGACGTCGACGGAGTGCGGCTGGCTTGGACATGGGCGGGGCTACCGGACGATGCCCCGGTTCTCCTGCTGGGGGCCGGTGGCGCCGCAGCCGCTGCTTGCGTCGCCCTCGCCGGTCGGGTGGTGATGGTCTCCACCCGCCGACCCGAGGCGGCGGATGCGCTGGTGGATCGAATCGGCGACGGTGTCAGCGCCGTCCCCTGGGGGACCGGGGTGGCAGGGGCGGTGGTGGTGAACGCAACGCCTCTGGGGATGCACGGCGAGCCCCTTCCGGTGGCGGTGCTTGCCGACGCCGCCGGGTTGCTCGACATGGCGTACGGGACGAGGACGACCCCGGCCGCCGCCGCCGTGTCGGGACGAGGTCTCCCGGTCGCCGACGGCCCAACGATGCTCCTCGGTCAGGCGGTCGAGTCGTTCCGGCTGTGGACCGGACGTGTCGCCCCGGTGGCGGCGATGCGGGCCGCCCTCGACGCCGAACTGGCCAGACGGTCAGGCGCCGCGGCGTGACGGTGGTGCTCGCCGTGGTGGTCGGACTCGTGGTCGGCGCACCGGCCGGGTGGTTTGGGGCGCGGCATGCGGCTCGGGTGCTCGCCGAGCGTGACGACGACACGCCGATCGACCCGCAGCCGGCGTGGGTGGCGCCGGTCACGGCGGCCGTCACCGCAGTCGTGCTTGCCATGGTGCCGCTCGTCGTCGACGGAGAGTGGGTGCTGCCTGCCTACTTGTGGTTTGCCGCCCTCACCATGACGCTCGTCGTCACCGACATCCAGGCCAGGCTCATCCCCGACCGCATCAACTACCCCGGCACCGGTGTGGCGGCCGCGCTGCTGCTCGTCGGTGGCATCCTCGACGGTGGCGGCGGCGCCATCGGCCGGGCGGCCGTTGGGGCGGCGATCTACTTCGGGGTGACGCTCGCCCTCTTCGTCGTCGGCGGTGGGCGCAGCTTTGGCGGTGGCGACGTCAAGCTCAGCGTCGTGCTCGGGCTGTTCACCGCATACCTGGGATGGGATGTGCTGGTGGCCGCCATCGTGCTCGGCTTCCTGGTGGGAGGGCTGGCCGGGCTCGCCCTCCTCGTGTCGCGACTGCGCAGCCTGCGTGACCACTTCGCCTTCGGCCCGCCGATGGTGCTCGGCGCTTACCTCGCCATCGCCTTTGGGGAGGAGCTGGTGCGCTGGTACCTGCGGTGATGCACGATGCCGAGCTTGCGACGAGTCCTGGTCTGGTGCGCCGGCTGCTGGAGAGCTCCCGACACACCATCGAGCAGGTGTTGGCTGACGGCTGAGCGGCCTACCATCGGCCGATGCTCCGCTTCCTGACCGCAGGCGAGTCGCACGGCCCCGGTCTCGTCACCATCGTCGAGGGGCTGCCATCCGGACTCCCCTTCGACGCCGTCGCCCTCGGCGACGAGCTCGCCAGACGGCGTCTCGGGTTCGGTCGCGGCCGGCGGATGCAGATCGAGCGAGACGAGCTGGAGATTCTGGGTGGCGTCCGTTTCGGCCACACCCTCGGCAGCCCTGTCGCCGTTGTGATCCGCAACACCGAGTGGCCGCGGTGGCGGGAGGAGATGTCGCCAGAGCCGGGGGCGGCGCACACAACGCTCACCAGCCCGCGGCCGGGGCACGCCGACCTGCCCGGGATGCAGAAGTACGACACCCGCGACGCCCGCGACATCCTGGAGCGATCGTCCGCCAGGGAGACGGCGGCCCGCACAATCGCCGGGTATCTCGCCAAGACCCTCCTCCGCCAGGTCGGTATCGAGGTGATTAGCCACGTGGTCGCCATCGGGGCCGTCACCGCCGTCGATGGTGCCGTGCCATCGCCTGACGATCTCGACCGGATCGACAACTCGCCGGTGCGGGCGTTCGACCCTGAGGTGGAGGCGGCGATGATCGCCCAGATCGAGACGGCCAAGCGCGAGCGAGACACCCTGGGTGGCGTCGTCGAGGTGCTCGGGTTCGGGCTCCCCCCGGGGTTGGGGAGCCACGTGCACTGGGACCGCAGGCTGGATGCCCGTCTCGCCGAGGCGCTGATGTCGATCCAGGCGATCAAGGGTGTCGAGGTCGGTGACGGCTTCACCTCCGCCGCCCGCCGCGGGTCGGAGGCGCACGACGAGATCTACCACGACAACGACACAGGGTTTCACCGCATGACCACGAGGGCCGGGGGCACTGAGGGCGGGATGTCGATCGGCGGGCTGCTCAGGGTACGGGCGGCGATGAAGCCGATCTCGACGGTGCTGCAGCCGCTCGACACGGTCGACGTCGCCACCAAGGAGCCGGGGAAGGCCTTCTACGAGCGCTCCGACGTGTGTGCCGTCCCCGCCGCCGGCGTGGTCGCCGAGCAGATGGTGGCCATCGTCCTCGCCCAGGAGGTGCAGCGGAAATTTGGCGGGGACACCGTCGGCGACCTCGTCGCCGCTGTCGCCGCATACCTGAAGCGGCTGTCGACCTTCTGACGGTGGCTGGGCATCTCTGGCTCGTGGGGATGATGGGCTCCGGCAAGTCGACGGTGGGACGGCTGGTCGCCGCCCGCCACAGTGTCGGCTTTGCCGACACGGACGACGAGATCGCCGCCGCGGCGGGCCACAGCGTCGCCGCACTGTGGGCGGATCGTGGCGAGCAGGCGTTCCGCGATCTCGAGGCGGCGCAGGTGGCGCGGCTCGCCGAGCAGGTGGCACCGCTTGTGATCGCCACCGGTGGCGGCGCCGTGCTGCGGGACGGCTCCGTGGTGGCGATGCGGGGTTCGGGGACGGTGGTGTGGCTCACCGCCGAGCCGGCGGTGTTGGCGGGTCGGGTTGACGACGGGAGGGACCGTCCCCTGCTTGGTACCGCCCCGATCGAGGGGCGGCTCGCCGATATCCTGGCGGTGCGGCGGGCGGCATACGGGGCTGCCGCCGACACCGTGATCGACACCAACGGGCGAGATGTCGACGAGGTGGTCATCGATGTGGAGGCGGCGTGGGCACACATGTGATCTCCGAGGCGGGTGACCCGGTGTGCGAGATCGTCATTGCCGGTGGTGCGCTCGCCGACCCGGTGGTGCCGGAACGGGGGTCGCGCCGCCGGGTGGCCGTGCTCACCCAGCCGGGGGCGCATGCGGTGGCGGGGCTGGTTGCCGACCGGCTGCGTCGCGATGGCCTCGAGGTCGGGGTCCTCGAGCTGCCGGACAGGGACGCCGCCAAGACGATGGCGGTCGTGGAGCGGTGCTATCACGACCTCACCACCCTCGGTCTCACCAGGGACGACACGGTGGTGGCGGTGGGCGGCGGGGCGGTCACCGATGTCGCCGGGTTCGTGGCGGCCACCTACCTGAGGGGTGTCGAAGCCGTTGCCGTTCCGACCACCCTGGTCGGCGCCGTCGACGCCGCCATCGGCGGCAAGACCGGCATCAACGTCGGCGGCAAGAACCTGGTTGGCGTCTTCCGCCACCCGGTGCGGGTGGTCATCGACACCGACCTGCTCGAGGCCCTCCCTGAGGAGCTGGTGCGGGAGGGGGCCGCCGAGGCGCTCAAGGCGGGGCTGATAGCCGACCCCTACCTTGTCGAGCTCTACGAGCGTGACGGGCTCGTCGCCCCGATGGGGGAGGTGGTGGAGCGGGCCGTCGCCGTCAAGGTGCGCATCGTCTCGGCAGACTTCCGGGAGACCGGACCGCGGGCGTGGCTCAACTACGGTCACACGGTGGGTCATGGTGTCGAGGTTGCGGGACGGCTGAGCCATGGCGACGCCGTCGCCATCGGCATGGTGGCGGAGGGGGCGGTCTCCGCGGCGCTGGTCGGCTTCCGGGACGAAGCGCGCCAGCGACGCGCGATCTTGCGGTTGGGGCTTCCGGCGGCGGTCTCCGGGATCCACCCCGCAGAGGTGCGCCGGCTGATGCGGCTCGACAAGAAGCGCACAGGCGACGGGTTGCGGATGACGTTGCTGCGGGAGATCGGGGACCCCGTGTTGACGCACGTCGACAGCGACACCGTTGACATGGCGCTCCACGCCATCGGCGTAGTCTGACGGCACACCGACTACCCTCCCCGCCGAGCCCTCCCGCTGCCACCCCATCACCACGCATGGACCATGCCTGCCGCCTCGCCCGTCTCGCCGCCGCCCTCGACCGGCCGCTGCTGGTGTCCTCGCTCGTCAACATCCGCTACCTGACCGGCTTCACCGGGACGGCCGCCACCATGGTCGTCACCCCTGACCGGAGCGTGTTCCTCACCGACGGGAGGTACGCCGAGCGTGCCGCCGAACTGGTGGGTCCTCTTGGTGTCGATCTGGTGGTCCATGGCCCCGACCTCGTGGCTGACATCGCCGCCACCCTCGCCGGCGAACCCGAGCTGCTCGCCGAGGCCGAGCACGTGACATGGGCGTTCGCCGACAAGCTGGCGGCGGCGCTGCCGCAGCGGGTCACCGCATCGACAGGGGCGGTGGAGCGGCTGCGCCGGATCAAGCAGCCCGCCGAGGTCGAGGCCCTTCGTTGCGCCGCGGCGGCGGGTGACGCCGCCTTTGCCTCGATCGCCGAGCTGGCGGCGGCGGCGCACGTCGAGAGCGAGCTCGGTGAAGCGCTCATCGACGCCATGCGCCGCAGCGGTGGCCAGACCGCCGGGTGGCCGCCCATCGTCGCCGTGGGCGCCAACGCCGCCCGACCACACCATCGCTCGGGAAGCGGAAGCGTCGGCGAAGGTCTCCTTCTCGTGGATTACGGATGTGTCGTCGACGGCTACCACTCGGACATGACCCGCACCGTGTGGCTCGGTGGCGGGGCCGATCCCGAGGTCGAGGCGGTGCACGACGCGGTGCTCGCCGCCAACGAGGCAGGGATCGCCGCCGTCGCTCCAGGGGTGCCCGCCAGGGACGTCGACGAGGCATGCCGTTTGGTGTTGCGCACCCGGGGCCACGAGGAGGCCTTCCTCCACTCGACCGGCCATGGGGTCGGTCTCGAGATCCACGAGGCCCCCTGGCTGCGCCGCACCTCCGAAGACGTGCTCGAACCGGGTGACGTTGTCACCGTCGAGCCCGGGGTATACCTGCCGGGTCGGTTCGGGGTGCGTATCGAGGACATGGTCCTCGTCACCGAGCACGGCAGGGAAGTCCTCACCAAATCCGACAAGGCATTGCGACCCGGTGGTGGTGCCGGGTGAGCACAGGAAGGCGACACCGATGATCTCGACAAACGACGTAAAGCCAGGGATGGCGCTCAACCTCGACGACGGGCTGTTCTCGGTCATCGAATACCAGCACGTCAAGCCGGGCAAGGGCAAGGCGTTCGTCCGCATGAAGCTGAAGAACCTCGAGACGGGCGCCGTGCTCGACCGGACGTTCCGAGCCGGGGAGGACATCGGTCTGGCCAGGATCGAGCGGCGCGACTACCAGTACCTGTACCGCGACGACATGGGATTCCACGTCATGGACAACGAGACGTTCGAGCAGATGGTGGTGCCGACCGACCTGGTGGGGGAAACGGCGTACTACCTGGTCGAGGGGATGACCGCCCAGATCGCCATGTTCCAGGGCAACCCCATCGGTATCGACGTCCCGGCGTCGGTCGAGCTCGAGGTGACGTACGCCGAGCCGGGGGTGAAGGGCGACCGAGTCTCCGGCGCCACCAAGCCGGTGACCCTCGTCACCGGGCTGGTGGTGCATGCGCCGCTCTTCGTCGACCAGGGCGACGTCATCAAGGTCGACACCCGCACCGGTGGCTACATCACGCGTGTGTCGTGAGCCCATTGGAGCCACGCGACGAGGCGCTGCAGACCCTGTACGCCGCCGACATCATGGAGACCACCCCGGACGCCGGCGAGCTGCACGCCCGAGCGGCACAGCTCGTGGCCGGGGTGGTTACGCAGCGATCGGTGCTCGACCAGGTCATCGGTCGGATCGCCGTTGGCTGGAGGGTGGAGCGGATGCCTGCGGTCGACCGCAACATCCTCCGCATCGGTGTCTACGAGCTGCTCAACACCGAGACACCGGTGGGCGTCATCGTCTCTGAGGCGGTGGAGCTGGCCAAGCGCTACTCGACCGCCAAGAGCGGGCCGTTTGTCAATGGCGTGCTGGGGAAGCTCGCCGACGAGCTCAAGGCGCTGCGCAGCGAGTCACCCCCGGAATGACACCCGTGTAGTCCGCTGCTACGGTGCGCCGGTACCGACCTTTAAGCCCTGGCCCGGAGAGGCCGGAAAGGAAGGAGACGCCACCGTGGGTCGACTGCGGGCTGCTCAACCGACCACGCCGCACCGGCTCGACCCTGGCGTCCCCAACGCCGCCACCCGTGTCGTGATGGATGCCGCCGCCATCGCCAGGGCGCTGCGCCGCATCGCCCACGAGGTCGTCGAGGCGAACCACGGTGTCGCCGGGGTGAGCGTGCTCGGCATCCCTACCCGTGGCGTCCACCTGGCGGTGCGTTTGGCGGCGTTCCTCGCCGAGGTGGAGGGCTCGCCGGTTCCGGTGGGGTCGCTCGACATCGGCACATACCGAGACGACCTCGGCACCCGACCACCACGCCGGCTCGCAACCACCAGCGGTGCCGGCCCCGTCGACGGCCGCACCATCGTCGTCGTCGACGACGTGCTCTACACCGGCCGCACCATCAGAGCCGCCCTCGACGCCATCTCCGATCTTGGCCGCCCGGGGCGGGTCCAGGTGGCCGTGCTCGTCGATCGGGGCCACCGCGAGCTGCCGATCCGGGCGGACTACGTCGGGAAGAACCTCCCGACGTCCGTGAGCGAGAGGGTCACCGTCCACCTCATGGACAGCGACGGCGAAGAGGGCGTCGTAATCCAGCCGCGCGATGGCGGGGCGATAGGCAGAGGTGCGACCGGTGGGTGACCTGGTGATCAGGGGAGGTCTGGTGCACCGGGCGGGCGGTGCCGTCGAGGCTGACGTGCTCGTGCGCAACGGGCAAGTGGTTGCGGTGGCGCCGGACGTCGCCGCGGCGCAGGCCGAGGTGCTTGACGCCACAGGCTGCTGGGTCGGTCCTGGTCTGGTCGACATCCACACGCACCTGCGCGAACCCGGTCAGGAGCACAAGGAGGACATCGTTTCGGGGTCGGCGGCGGCGGTTGCAGGCGGCTATACGGCGGTGGTGGTGATGCCAAACATCGTTCTGGTCATAGATCGCGGTGAGGTTACCCGCTACG
>Ga0114938_1000637_pt1 | contig 25522 bp, 23 predicted proteins | sample AshMeaBigSpring_FD_88675 | JGI IMG/M metagenome (GOLD analysis project Ga0114938, IMG submission 88675) | Groundwater microbial communities from Big Spring, Nevada to study Microbial Dark Matter (Phase II) - Ash Meadows Big Spring | ecosystem: Environmental > Aquatic > Deep subsurface >... | reverse complement strand
AGGTGGTGGACTGGCTCGAGCGCAAGGCGCACTGGCCCGCATCCCTGCGCGAGCTCGGCGCGACATTCATCGGCGCAGTGATCTGCCCGCTGACCGACTTCTTCGCGCGCTACGGCCTGCGCCTCGCGGTGGTCGTGCTGCTGCTGATCGGGTCCTACCGCCTGACCGAGTTCACGATGGGCTCGATGGCCAATCCCTTCTACATCGACCACCGCTATACGCTGGCCGAGATCGCGACCATCGTGAAGGTCATCGGGCTGCCGGTCTCGATGGTGGGCGTCGTGATCGGCGGCATCGTCATCGCGAAGGCCGGGCTGCGCTTCGGGCTCTTTCTCGGCAGCGGCCTCGTGCTGGCCTCGAACCTGGGCTTCGCGCTGCTCGCGACGACGGACTCGCCGACGCTGGTCGGGCTCGGCATCGTCAACAGCCTCGACAGCCTCGCGCAAGGCGTCCACGGCACGGCGCTGATCGCATTCCTGTCCGGCCTGACGAGCGCGCGCTACACGGCGACACAGTACGCGCTGTTCTCCTCGCTCTATGCGCTGCCCGGCAAGCTGCTCGAGGGCACTTCCGGCTTCGTGGTGGACGCGATCGGCTACCCGAGCTTCTTCGCTTACACGGCGTCGCTCAGCATCCCGGGGCTGCTGCTGCTGCTGTGGCTCGCGCGGCGCGGGTTGCTGGATGCGCGAGGCACCATCGCCGCGAGTGACGCGGGGGAGGTGCCGCATGGCCGATGAATTGCTGAAGTTCTTCGTGCTGTTCTTCGTGGTCGTCGAGCCGATCTCGCTCGTGCCGCTCTTCGCCGCGCTCACCGAGGGCGCGGACGACGCGTTCCGCCGGCGCATGGCGCTGCGCTCGGTGATCCTCGCCGGCGCCGTGCTCGCGTTGTTCGCCTTCGGCGGCTCCTGGTTCCTGCAGACGATGGGCATCAGCATCGCGGCCTTCCGCATCGCCGGCGGCGTGATGCTGTTCCTGATCGCGCTCGAGATGGTGTTCGCGCGCGAGTCCGGGACGCGCACGACCACCGAGGAGAAGGACGAGAGCCGCAAGCGCGCCGACATCTCGGTGTTCCCGCTCGCATTCCCGTTCATCGCGGGTCCCGGCGCGCTTGCGATCGTGCTGTTGACCTTCGGCGCCTCCCGCGGCGAATGGGCGCTGTCGGCCGGGCTCTTCGGCGTCGTCGTGCTCGTGCTCGCGATCACCTGGGGGCTCATGCGCCTGACGCCGCTCGTCATGCGGGTCATGGGCGTGACCGGCGCGAATGTCGTGAACCGCCTTTCCGGCGTCGTGCTCGCGGCGCTCGCAGTGCAGTTCATCGTCGACGGAGCGACCGCCGCTTTCAAATAGGGGACGCACCCCTATTTCTTGGCAGCGGGCGGGCCCTGCAAGTCTCGCGCGGAAATAGGGGTGCGTCCCCTATTTACCTACTTAGATGCGGCGGTAGCCGAGGTCGAAGACGCGGTGGCCAAGGCGCCGGCCGCGTGACTCGAAGCGCGTGATGGACCGGTCCGTCGCATCCAGGAAACGGCCACCGGGCGCGATGTTGACCAGGCGCCGCTCGCCGGCGAGCACTTCGATCATCCATTCGGCATAGGGCTCCCAGTCGGTGGCGAGCCGGAACAGGCCGCCGGGCTTCAGCCGGTCGGCGACCAGAGCCACGAACGCCGCCTGCACGATGCGCCGCTTGTGGTGACGTTTCTTCGGCCAGGGATCCGGGAACCAGAGCAGGACCTCGTCGAGCGCACCGAGCGGGATCTGCTGCGAAAGCACCTCGACCGCGTCGTGCGCGATCACGCGCACATTCCGCAGGCCGCGCTCCTCGATGCCGAGCAGGCAGCGCCCGACGCCGGGCGGGTGCACCTCGACACCGATGAAATCGTGCTGCGGCGCCGCCGCCGCCAGCTCGAGCAGCTGCGCGCCGTCGCCGAAGCCGATCTCCAGGATGCGCGGCGCGCGGCGGCCGAACACGGCATCGAGGTCGAGCGGCCTCGCCTCGTACGGGATGCCGAAACGGGGCAGCAGCTCGGCGAGCGCCCGGCGCTGCGCGCGCGTGATGCGCCCGGCGCGCAGCACGAAGCTGCGGATGGGCTGCCGCGCGCGCGGGCCGGTGTCGCCCGCATTCATGCGCCGGTCGCGACGACCAGGTCCGGCGTGAGTCCGCGGACGTCACGGCAGCCCGTGAGCGCGAGCGTGCGGTCGAACTCGTCGGCGAGGATCGCGAGCGCGTGCGCGACGCCCGCCCGGCCGCCCGCGGCCAGGCCATAGACCGGCGCGCGACCGAGCAGGACACCCTCCGCCCCGAGGGCGAGGGCCTTCGCGATGTCGGAACCCCGGCGCACGCCGCCGTCCACGAGGATGGACGCGCGCCCGCCGATCGCGCGCACGACTTCGGGCAGCGCCTCGAGCCCCGCGATGGCGGCGTCGAGCTGCCGGCCGCCGTGGTTCGAGAGGACGATGCCGTCCGCGCCCACGGCCATGGCGCGCTCCGCGTCGTCGGCGCGCAGCACGCCCTTCAGCAGCAGCTTGCGCGGCCACAGGTCCCGGAAGCGGCGCAGGTCGTCCCAGTCGAAGGAGGGATCGAACATGTTGTGGCCCACGAACGCGTTGACGTCGCGGCCCGGGCCGAGCTCGCGCTCGACGTTGACGAAGCGCGGCCGCCGCGTGGCGACGGTCGCGAGCCAGCGCGGGTGCAGCAGCATGTCGAGCTTGGTCGCCAGGCTCAGCTGCTGTGCGGGCAGCAGGCCGGTGCGCCAGTCGCGCTCGCGCTTCCCCGCCACGGGGAAGTCGCTCGTCAGCATGACGCACTCGAAGCCGGCCTCGAGCGCGCGGCGCATGATCGCCTCCGTGATCGCGCGCTCCGAGAACACGTAGGCCTGCAGCCAGTGCCTTCCCGGCGCCTCGCGCGCGATGTCCTCGATGTAGCTCATGGAGACCGTGGACATCGCGAATGGCACGCCGGCGGCCGCCGCCGCGCGCGCAAGCTCCATGTCGCCGTCGCGCCACGACAGACCGTTCAGTCCGGTCGGACCGACCACCACGGGCAGGGCCGACCTCGCGCCGAGCAGGGTGGCCGACAGGTCGCGCGCGGACACGTCCACCAGCGTGCGGGGCCGGAAGCGCAGGCGCGCGAAGGCCTCGCGGTTGCCGGCGAGCGTGAGCTCGTCCTCCGCCCCGCCGTCCACGTACTCGAAGACGAAGCGCGGCAGCCGCCGGCGCGCGATCGCGCGCAGGTCCCCTATGTTGACGGCGTCACGGAGATGCATGCCGCTCCTACGCATTGCGGCCGGCGACCCGGCCCGTCAGCAGGCAGCCGCCCAGGAAGGTGCCCTCGAGACCGCGCTTGCCGTTCATGCCGCCGCCGCCGAAGCCCGCGGCCTCGCCCGCGGCAAACAGCCCCTCGATCGGCTCACCCTGGCGATCGAGCGCGCGGCAGGCGAGGTCCGTCTCGATGCCGCCCATGCTCTTGCGGCTGATGATGAACTCGCGGATCGCCACCAGCGGTCCGGCGGCGGGATCGAGGATCCGCTGGAACGCGCAGGTGCGCAGGCGATCGCCGGGCCAGCGGCGCGCAAAGGCGATGCGGCGCAGCTGCTCGTCGTTGTGGAAGCGCGGCCCGCGCGCGATCGCGGCGTCGTATTGCGACACGGCCGCCTCGACGGCCGCGAGCTCGACGGTCGCGTCGCCATTCAGCGCATTCATGCGCTCGACGAGCTCCGGCAGCGTGTCGGCGAGCACGAAGTCCTCGCTGTTGCGGGTGAGTTCGTCGTAGAGCCAGTGGTTGCCGAACAGGAGCTCCATCGCGAAACGCAGGCGGCGGCGGTCGCGGATCGCCGGGTTGAACTCGGCGCCGGAGACGGCGAGTTCCTTCAGCATGATGCGGCGGTTGAGCAGCTGCCAGCTGTAGCCACCCGGCTCGGCGCAGATCCTCGCGACCAGGTCGTGCGTGTCGTAGCCGGTGACGAGCGGCATCGGCCCGATGCGCTCACCGCGTGCGTTGAGCCAGAGCGCCGACTTCGGCGGGATCAGCGACAGCCCGTGCCCCGGTTTGCGCGGCCGCCAGTGGCGGATGCCGGCCGCGTAGTTCCACTGCCAGTCGAGGTGAGTGACGGAGGCGCCCACGGCCCCGGCCGCGTCGTGCAGGCGGCCGTCGGCGAAGCGGTGCGAGCCGTTCAGGATCACGGGCGGCGGCCTGCCCCAGTCCGCGTGCCAGTGCCGGCGCACGCGCTCGATGTCGCCGTTGATCCCGCCGGCGGCGATGACGACCGATTCCGCCGCGACCTCGAATGCGCGGCCGTCGGGCTCCGTGGCGCCCGTGACACCCGTGACGCGGCCGCCGCTTCGCACCAGCGCATCGACGCGATGCCCGTGGCGGATCTCGAGGCGGTCGCGCGCCGCGTGGTTCGTGAGCCTCGCGATGACGGCATCGGCGAGCGCGCGGCCGGTGCCCCAGACGACGTGGAACCGCGGCACGGAATTGCCGGGCCGGTACAGGCCGCGCTCGGTCCACATCGGCATCGGCAGGAACTCGACGCCGAGGGCGCGCAGCCATTCGAAGACGTCCGGCAGGCAGCGCTCGACATAGCGCCTCGCCCAGGCGCGCGGCCAGCGGTGTTCCGGGGCGAGCTCGCCGAACGCGAGCCAGTCGGCGTAGGCGAGCTCGACCGAGTCGCGCACGCGATGGCGCGCCTGCTGAGGGGTGCCGGCGAACCACAGCCCGCCGAACGACTCGCGGGCGAGGCCGCCGAGACCCCCTGCCTCGTCCCGGTCGAACAGCAGCACGCGCCGGCCGCGGTCCAGGGCCTCGATCGCGGCGGCGATCCCGGCGATGCCGGCACCGGCGATCGCCACGTCCGCCGAATACCGGTCGGCTGTCATGACCCGGAATGTACACGCGCCGGAATGCCGGAGTATATTGGAGCCGAATCGCGTGCCGCGGCCGGCCCCCAGGCTCCCGCAAGAGAGCGCACCGGTGCGGATCGAAGCCGTCATCCAATCGTTGGAGGGGACATGAAATCGTATTCAGTTGCACTGCGCATCCTCGCGACAGTGCTGGCCGGCTCGCTCGTCGCCGCCGGCGCCCAGGCGCAGCTGCTGGGGACCAAGAAGGGCAAGGGCGGCTCGGACGTCCAGGGCGCAGCCGGCACGCAGGGTGCCCAGGGCGCGGCCTCGGATCTCGAGAAGTGCGACAAGCCGATGGGCGCGATGGCGGTCGTCGAGCCGCAGGACTACGTCATGTCGGCTCTCTCGCGCTACAACCTGCAGTCGCCGGTCGGGCTGATCCGAATGATGATCCAGCAGTCGAACTGCTTCATCGTCGTGGAGCGCGGCCAGGCCATGCAGAACATGATGCAGGAGCGGGCGCTCGCGGGCGGCGGCGAGATGCGCGGCGGTTCCAACATGGGTGGCGGCCAGATGGTCGCAGCGGACTTCATCCTGACGCCGGCGGTCGTGTTCTCGGAGGGCAATGCCGGCGGCATCGGCGGCGCGCTCGGTGGGCTGCTCGGCGGGCGCGGCTCGGCGATCGGCGCGATCGCCGGCGGGCTCAAGTTCAAGGAGGCACAGACCAGCATGCTGGTCGCGGATGCGCGGTCCGGCGTGCAGGTCGCAGCCGCGGAGGGCAGCTCCAAGAAGGCCGACCTCGGGCTCGGAGCGGCGATCTTCGGCGGCGGCGCGGGCGGCGGCATCGGCGGCTACGGCAACACCAACGAGGGCAAGATCATCGCGGCGTCGTTCGCCGACAACTACAACAACATCGTGCGCGTGGTGAAGGGCGACCCGAACCTGCAGCGCAACGTCGGCACGCTGGCGCAGGAGGCCGCGTCCGGCGGCACGACCAAGGCCGGCGCGGTCTACAACGAGGGCGACGTGGTGATGCCGAAGATCGCCGGCGTCAAGCTCATGGGGGCGCCGGGCGAGGCGGGCAAGGCCGTCGCCACGCTCGAGAAGGGCGACGAGCTCATCTACATGGGCGAGGAAAAGGACGGCTGGCTGAAGGTCGAGTCGGGCAAGGGCGGCGGCTGGGTCAAGAAGATCCTGGTCGCGAAATAACGCCGCTCGCGGAGATCATCTCGAGCGCGATCTGGCGCTCGCGCCGGCTTGTCCCGGCCGGGGGCCGACCCTAAACTCCGCAGTCCGCGCGGGTGTAGTTCAATGGCAGAACTGCAGCTTCCCAAGCTGCTAACGTGGGTTCGATTCCCATCACCCGCTCCATCACCGCTCAGTCCTCGAGGAGGCTCCGCAACATCCAGGCGGTCTTCTCGTGGACCTCGAGGCGCTGTGTCAGCAGGTCGGCCGTGGGCTGGTCATTGGCGGCTTCCGCGAGTGGGAACACCTTGCGCGCGGTGCGCGCCGTGGCTTCCTGCGCCGCGACCAGGTGGCGGATCATGTCGTTCGCCTTCGGCACGCCCTCCACCTCGGCGATCGAGGCCAGCCTGGCGAATTCCCCGTAGGTTCCCGGCGCCGGGTGGCCGAGCGCGCGGATACGCTCCGCGATCAGGTCGAGCGCGTTCCACTGCTCCGTGTACTGCCCCATGAACATCAGGTGCAGGCTGTTGAACTGCGGGCCGGTGACGTTCCAGTGGAAATTGTGCGTCATGAGGTACAGCGTGTAGCTGTCCGCCAGCAGCTCCGACAGGCCGCGAACGATCTTCTCGCGGTCGCGCTTGCCGATGCCGATGTCGATGGCCGGGGTACCGGATTTGCGGGTTGCCATGGTGGATTCTCCGTAGCGTTCAGCCGGGGGACGCCTGCCGCTTCCAGCGGTAATGATAGTAGACGACCGGGATGACCAGGAGCGTCAGCACGGTCGAGACGAACAGGCCGAAGATCAGCGACGCGGCAAGCCCGCCGAAGATCGGGTCGTCGAGGATGAAGAACCCGCCCATCATCGCGGCGATCGCGGTGAGTGCGATCGGGCGCGCGCGCACTGCGGCGGCGGCGATCGTCGCCTCCTGCAGCGGCTTGCCGGCGCTCACCTCCTGCTGGATGAAGTCCACGAGCAGGATGGAATTGCGCACGATGATGCCGGCGAGCGCGATCATGCCGATCATCGAGGGCGCCGTGAACTGCTGGCCGAGCAAAGCGTGGCCCGGCAGGATGCCGATGATCGTGAGCGGGATCGGCGCCATGATGATGAGCGGCACGCCGTAGGAGCGGAACTGCGCGACGACCAGCAGGTAGATCAGCACGAGGCCCACCGCATACGCGGCGCCCATGTCGCGAAAGGTCTCGAAGGTGACCTGCCATTCGCCGTCCCACTTGACGCTCCACTCGTAGGGATTCCCGGGCTGTCGCGTCAGGTACTGCCGCACCGGCTCGCCGTCGATCGGGGTTTCCGCGAGCTTCCTGGCGATTGCGCGCAGGCCGTACATGGGACTGTCCGTGTCGCCCGCGACGTCGCCGGTGACGTAGACGACCGGCAGCAGGTCCTTGTGGTAGATCGTCTGGTCGCGTGTCGTGCGCCGGATCATGGCGAGTTCCGACAGCGGCACGAGGGCGCCGCCCGCGGACCGCAGGCGCAGCGACCGCAGCGCATCGAGCGATGCCTTGTCGCCGGGTGAGAGTTCCACGCGCACCGGCACCGGGAACTTCGCGTGCTCGTCGTGCAGGTAGGACATGTCCTCGCCGCCCAGCGCCGCGGCGACGGCCGTGGCCACGGACTGCTGCGAGATGCCGAGGCGCGCGGCGCGGGAGCGGTCCACGACCACGACGAGCTTTTCCTGCGGCGCCTCGCCCGTGTCGTCCACGTCGACGACGTCCGGCGTCTGCTCAAACACCTTCCGGACCTGCCGCGCCACCTCGACCTGGCGTGCGTGATCGAGGCCGTACACCTCGGCCACGAGCGGCGACAGGACCGGGGGACCCGGCGGCACCTCGACGATCTTCACGTTGGCGCCCAGCGGCCGGCCGATCCGCTGCAACGGCTCGCGCACGGAGGCGGCGATCTCGTGCGACTTGCGCTCGCGCAGGTGCTTGTCCTGCAGATTGACCTGGATGTCCCCGTGGTGCGGGGCGCTCCTCAGGTAGTACTGGCGGACGAGGCCGTTGAAGTTGATCGGCGCCGAGGCACCCGCGTAGGTCTGGTAGTCGGTGACTTCCGGCACGGTCGCGACCGAATCCGCGAGCGCCCGCAGCACACGCTGCGTCTCCTCGATGGGAGTGCCCTCCGGCATGTCCACCAGCACCTGGAACTCGCTCTTGTTGTCGAATGGCAGCATCTTCAGGATCACGCCCCGGAAACCCACCAGCGCGATCGACAGCACGATCAGCCCGAGCAGCGCGTAGAGCAGCCGCCAGCGGTTGCGACGCCCATCGTCGCCGCGGAGGAACGGGGTCATCACGCGCGTGAACAGTCGCTGCAGCGGCCCTTCGACGTCGTCCGCGGGCGCGTGGGCCACCGTCGCGCGCAGGAACATCCGCCGGTACAGCCAGGGCGTGAACACGAACGCGACCGCGAGCGAGATCAGCATGCCCGTGGACGCATTGATGGGGATCGGCCGCATGTAGGGCCCCATGAGGCCCGTCACGAACGCCATCGGCAGGAGCGCCGCGATCACCGTGAAGGTTGCGAGGATCGTCGGCCCGCCGACCTCATCGACGGCGGCCGGGATCGCCTCGGCGAGCCGGCGTCCGCCCATCTGCATGTGGCGGTGGACGTTCTCGACCACGACGATCGCATCGTCGACCAGGATACCGATCGAGAAGATGAGCGCGAACAGCGAGACGCGGTTGAGCGTGAATCCCCAGGCCCAGGAAGCGAACAGCGTGACCGCGAGGGTGACGACGACGGCCGCGCCGACCACGACGGCCTCACGCCAGCCGAGCGTGAACAGCACGAGCACGACGACCGAGGCGGTCGCGAACACCAGTTTCATGATCAGCGTCAGCGCCTTGTCCTCTGCGGTCGCACCGTAGTTGCGCGTGACCGTGGCCTGCGCGCCGTCCGGAAAGTGGATCCCGCGCATCTGCTCGAAGCGGTCGATTACCGCGGCGGCGACGTCCACGGCGTTCTCGCCCGGCTTCTTCGAGACGGCGATCGTGACCGCCGGGAAGTTGCCGAGAGCAACGATTCCCTTGTCGGCCGCCGCCCTGCCGGTGCCGAAGGTGACGAAGCTCGCCGGCTGGTCCGGGCCCTCGGCGACCGAGGCCACGTCGCGCAGGAACACGGGTGCGCCGTCCCGGACACCCACCACGAGGTCGGCGACCTCCTCGGGCGTCATCAGGAGAGTGCCCGCCTGCACCAGCACCTCGCGGTTGCGGTCCACGCTCCGCCCGGCATCGGCGGAGGCATTGGCCGACGACAGCGCGCGGCGCAGGTCGTCGAGTGCGAGCCCGTACCCTGCGAGGCGCTCCGGGTCGAACACGACGCGCACGACGCGGTCGGGCCCGCCCTGCGTCTCGATGTCGCGCGTGCCCGGCACGCGCTGCAGCTCCGTCTCCATCGTGTGCGCGATGCGCAGCAGGTCCGCCGCCGTCACGTCCGGGTCCTCGCTCCAGAGCGTGCCCGCGACGATGGGGACGTCGTCGATGCCCTTGGGCTTGATCAGCGGCTGGCCGACGCCCGCGTTGGGCGGCAGCCAGTCCTGGTTGGAGTAGAAGGCGTTGTAGAGGCGGACGATGGCATCGGTGCGGGGCTCGCCGACCTCGAACCGCACCGTCAGCGACGACATCCCCGGCGTGGACGCCGAATAGACGTGCTCGACGCCCTCGATCTCCGACACGATCTGCTCGGCGGGCGTCGTGACGAGCGACTCCACTTCGCGCGCCGAGGCGCCGGGGTAGGGGATGAAGACATTGGCGAAGGTGACGTTGATCTGCGGCTCTTCCTCGTGCGGCGTGACGGCCACGGCGAGCAGGCCGAGCAGCAGCCCGGCGAGCGCAAGGAGCGGCGTGATCTCGTTCGCAAGGAAGGCGCGGGCGACGCGGCCCGAGACGCCGAGCGGCGGATCCTGCGCCCCGGTCATTCTTCGCCGCCGGCCGGTGCCGCGGTCTGCTTCTTGTAGGCGATGCCGGCGGCGATGGGATCGACCGCGACGCGCTCGCCGGCCACCAGGCCCGCCAGCACCGGCACGCGCCCGTCCGCCGCCGGCGTGCCGACGCGAAGGTAGCGCAGGCCGAGCCGGCCGCCGTCGCCCTCGACGTAGACGCCGGTCACCTCGCCGCGGCGCACCAGTGCCTCCGGCGGGATCAGCACGCGCTCCTCATCGCCGCTGACGAAAGCGACCTTCACGAGCGTCCCGGGGAAGACCCCGTGCTCACCGGGCGGCAGCGTCACCAGCACGCGGAAAGTGTGCGTTGCCGGATCCGCCGCGGGCGGAATGCGCAGCTCGGAGGCGGCGACCGAGCGCCCGTCCGGCAGGATCACGCGCGCCTTGCGGTGCCGGCGCAGCGGGCCGATGTGCTGCTGCGGGATCTCGACGACGACCCGCAGGTGCTCGAGCGAAAGCCCGGTCATCAACGGCCGGCCCGGCGCCACGGTCTCCCCGAGCTGCACGTGGCGTGCGACGACGATGCCGGCGTAGGGCGCGCGGATCGTCGTATAGGAAAGCCCTTCCCGGGCCTCGGAGAGGGAGGCCTGGGCAGCCGCCGCGCGCGCGCGCGCAGCATCGAGGTCCGCGGCCGCCTTGTCGAGCGCAGCCTTCGCCACGAGACGTTTCTCGTACACGTCCCGGATCCGGTCGTAGGCGAGTTGCGCCTCGGCGAGGCGGGCATTCGCCTCCGTCAGTGACGCACCGGCCGCTCCGCTGCGCGCGCGCTGCTCGGCGGTCGTGAAGCGCACGATCACCGCGTCCTTCTCGACGTAGTCGCCGACATCGTAAGGCAGTTCCACGACGCGTCCCGTCGTCTGCGCAGATACCGTGGACTGGTTGACCGCCTCCACGGCGCCGTCGAAGGCCGTTTCGCGCGGCACGCGCGACATCGCAACCACGTGGACCGCCGGACCTGCGTGGTCGGCCTGCCCGGCCCCTGCCGGGGGCGCGTCGCGCGAGCAGGCGGCGGCGGCGACGGCGAAGAGCAGCCACGCGAGACGAGGTCGGTTCATGGCAGCCTCCCGGTCTGGCCCGCGGGCGGAATGTCAGCCGGCCCGGCCGGCTGCACAGAATGCGGCGCCCGGCTTCGCGCCGAGCCGCTGCAGGACCATCGCCACCGGGCAGAAGCCGGTAAACGACGCCTGCAACATGTTGGCGCCGACGAAAGCCGTGAACCAGAGCCAGTGGACACTGTGCAGTTGCGACAGCGCGAGCGACGCCAGCACGAAGATGCCGGCGATCCGGAAAACCCACTGGTCGATGTTGGCGGCACGAGTGGACGGAATGGTCTCGATCCGGGCGTTCATGGGGAGCTCCTTCGGCCGGTCCGGGGCGACCGGCAGTAATGGCCATACAGGACGCGGATGACGTCGAGGGCCGGGCCCGGCCGCACCGCGTAGTAGATCGTCTGCGACTCGCGCCGGGTGCGCACGAGACCCTGGGTGCGCAGCACGGCGAGGTGCTGCGACAGCGCCGACTGCGACAGCGGGATGCGGGTGTTGAGGGCCCCGACGGACAGTTCACCGTCACGCAGCGCGCACAGGATCTGCAGGCGGTTGTGGTTCGCCAGCGTCCGGAGCAGGCCCGCCGCGGACTGCGCGTGCCGGCCCATCTCGCGTGCGTCGGGGAGCGTGGCCTTCGGCTGGGCGTTCATCCCTAATATCCGTTTCTACTAAATAAGTGATATCTAATATACTAGGTCCGGGGCGCCCGCACAAGCGCGGCCGGTGGCGGGGCCGCCCGCGGTCGCCGGGCGCGCAGAGGCGCGCTAAGATCCGCGACACATGAGCGATCAGCGCGATGCCCTCGTCGCCCGCGCCCGCGAAGCCGCAGGCAGGGCGCACGCGCCCTACTCCGGCATCCACGTCGGCGCGGCCATCCGCGCCGCGAGTGGCGCTGTCTACGCCGGATGCAACGTCGAGAACGCGTCGTACCCGGTGGGCAACTGCGCGGAGGCCTCGGCCATCGCCGCGGGCGTCGGCGTCGAGGGCGATGCGCTTCGCATCGTCGAGACGGCGGTCTGGGCGACCGACCGCGACGGTCGCGTGGTCGTCGCGTCGCCGTGCGGCGGCTGCCGCCAGCGGCTGCACGAATTCGCGTCGCCGGGCGGTGTGCTCGTGCACTTCCCCTGGGACGGCGGCGCGATCCGCACCGCGAAACTCGACGACTTGCTGCCCTACGCATTCACGCTCGGGACGGCGCGCCGTCCCTGAGGACCGGCGCAAAGAAAACGCCGCCCCGTTCGTCACGGGGCGGCGGCAGATGAACTGCAATACGTCAGTGCCTCAGAGCTTCATGCCGATGTTCAGGAAGTACCGGCGCCCGAGCACGTCGTAGGTCGACGGGTCGGTGTTCGACTGGATTCCCGCCTGCGCATCGGTCGTGTAGATCGGCGGATCCTTGTCGCCGATGTTGTTGACGCCCACGACCAGCGTGAAGGTGTCGTTGATCTTCCAGCGCGCCGACAGGTCGTGATACAGGTAGGTCGGGACCGTGGGCCTGATTCCGATGGCCGGGCGGCTCAGGACCGCGTCGTTGTTCACCACGTCCATGCCGTCGATGTAGCGCAGGTTTTACCGGAACTGCAGCCCGCCGATGGTGTAGTTGGTCGTCAGCACGGCCTTGTCCGTCGGATACGCGCTCGCCACCGTCTGGCCGATCGTGCCGTCACGCGAGAAGAACGGATCGGTGCTGACCTCCTGCTGCTCGACCGACAGCAGATGCGTCAGCAGCAGCTTGAAGGCGAGATCGCCAGCCGATTCGCTCGCGCCCAGCGCCGAGAGCGGGAAGCCCCAGTCGATCTGCAGATCCAGGCCCTCGACCGTGAACGCCGACAGGTTCTGGTTGGTCGTCAGCACGTTGTCCGGCCGGAACGAGGACGGATCGCGTGCGAACAGCTGGCAGTAGGCGTTGTTCGGATCGTAGGTCGGATTGAGGCCGAGGTCGTTGTAGCAGCGACCGATGATCGAGTTGACCGTCAGTGACGAGATGATCTCGTCGACCTCGTAGTCGAAGTAGTCGATCGACATGCTGAAGTTGCTCGTCAGGTCGCCACTGCCCGCCGGCTGCCATGCGATGCCGTAGGTGTAGGTATCGGCCGTTTCCGGCGACAGGCCCGGGTTGCCGCCGACGAAGGCACGCGCCTGCGAGAACGCCTGTGAATACGTCGGCAGCAGCGCGGCCGGGATACCCTGCGCCTGGCACAGCGCGGTCACCTGCGCCCCGTCGGGGCCGGTGCGCTTGGCACTGTTGAAGTTGCAGGGATCCGAGTAGGTCGGGAAATTCTCCTGCACCGGGGCAAAGAGTTCCGAGATGCTCGGCGCCCGGATCGCGCGGTTGTACGACGCGCGGAACTTGAAGGTCTCGGTCGGGTTCCACTGACCAGCCACCTTGTAGGTGTCCTGTCCGCCTGCCAGGTTGTAGTCGGAATAGCGGTACCCGAGGTCGAGGCCGATGTAGTCCGCGAAAGGCTTGTCTGACATCAGCGGCACCGCGAACTCGACGAAGCCCTCCTTCACGTCGATCCGGCCGGCGACGGGCTGTTGCGCATTGAAGCCCACGACGTCGCCGCTCGCGAGGAACTCATCGGGCATGAATGCCGCCCTGTTCTCGCGATACTCGCCGCCCAGTGCGAACTGCAGCGGACCGGCCGGCAGGTCGAACATCGAGCCCGTAATGCTCGCGACCACGTTGCTCAGCTCGACCTTGAGCAGGTTGGTCGCGTTGATCACGACCCGCGCAATGCAGGCCGGGCTGATCGCATCGAGGCCGAACGGGTCGAACAGCGCGCAGCCCTGCGAGGCGTAGACCGCCGGGTTGTTGTACGCGGCCTGGATACGCGAGCGCGAGATGTTGCCACCCTGGCGGTTGTAGGCCGTGTTCTCGCCGTAACTCGCGTAGACGTCCCAGCCCCAGTCGTTGCCGAGCTTGCCGCGCAGGCCGAAAGCGCCCTGCAGCACGTCATAGGTGTTGTCCTGGGTGCGCGGACCCGCTTCGATCGTGCGCTTCTGGAATGTGAACGCCGCGTCGCGCTGCGTCAGGTTCTGGGCCACCGTGGTCGTGCCGTCCGAACAGGAACCCGGCGCCACCAGGTTGTACCCGGCCGGGCAGCCGCGGCCCATCAACAGGGCCATGAGGTCAGGCGGAATCCGCGAATTGGTGACCGGAATCGTGCTGCCCACGCCGGACGAGATCGGTGTCGCCGCCAGCTGCTGATCCGCGTGATAGGTCGTGAACATGATGCGCGCGTAGGCCTCGACCTTTTCCGGGACGATGTCGTAACGCGCGAACGCCGCGGCCTGCTTGCGCTCGAGCGGCAGCTGGAGGTAGTTCACCGGACCGAAGTTGTAGCTGTAGGCGTTCGGGTTGAAGCCCGGATCGGTCGTGTCACCTAGGAAATGCCGTACCGGGTTGGATGCGCCCGTGCCGATCGAAAACAGCGAACGGTCTGAGTTGAAGCTCACCGACGTGCCGCGCAGCACGCCGCCCGCGGGCACCCCGTACGCGCCGAACACCTGGTCATAGAAATTCTGCGCCGGGGAGTTGGTGCCCCAGTCCGCGCGACCTTGGGGGATGGTGCCGGAGCCGACCGGCGTCAGCAGCGGGCCCAACGAGACGACGCCGAAGTCGCGGTCGCCCGCGAGCACATCCTCGCGATCGTCATAGGACAGCGCCAGCACCGCGTTGCCACGCCCTTCCGAGAAGTTGCCGCCCATCAGGGCCTCGGCGACCATCGTCTGGCCGTCGTTTTCCTCGGTCACGCTGTTCTGCACGTTGAGCGCCACGCCCTCGAAGTCGCGCTTCATGCGCATGTTGACCACGCCCGCGACCGCGTCCGAGCCGTATACCGAGGACGCGCCGCCCGTCAGGATCTCGACGCTCTCGATCAGGCCGGCCGGGATCGTGTTGGTGTCGATCACGCCGGAGACGTTCGACGGGGTCAGGCGGCTGCCGTCCAGCAGCACCAACGTGCGGCTGGTGCCGAGGCCGCGCAGGTTGATGTTGGCCTGGCCGCCGTTCGACGGGTTGTTGGAAGTCGTGGTGATGGATGGCACCAGCTGCGGCATCTCGTTCAGGATTTTCTCGACCTGTGCCTCGCCGGAAAGATCGAACGTGTCCGCGCTGATGGTCATGACCGGGCTGGTCGCCTCGTAGTCCTGCCGCACGATGCGCGTGCCGGTGACGACGACCTCGCCCACGGGCGTCTGCGCGAGTGCCGGGCCCGTATAGGCCGCGGCCATTGCGGCAGTCGCCAGGGTCAGGCGTATCGCCTGCCTCATCAGATGCGTTGTTGACATGGTCTGCAGTCCCCCTTGTTCCTTGACGTGTATTGCCGAGCGGTCGCGAGACCGTCGTCGGTCGCCTGGAATCTACGCGCACCGGGACGCAGAAACAACGATTTTGGCATTTGCGCAACACATTTTTCGACAGCACAAAAACGTACTAAATTCGCATATTTACCACACAAATTGAGGCGTTCTAGCAACACTGTTGTAGCGCAAAAGAGACATTCACTTTCCAGGCGATGCCGGTGGCTCCCAAGTGGCCGTCCGCGTAAGCTCAAAGGCTCCGCCGACGCGGATGCAGGTTGCATGCAAGCTGAACAAGACTCGCTGGTCGCGCTCCCGCAGGAGGCCATCCGGCGCAAGCGCGACGGCGAGGCCTTGGCCGCGGGGGAATGGCGGGCCCTCGCGCGTAGCATCGCCGACGGCAGCTTGGCGGACTCGCAGGTCGCGGCGCTCGCCATGGCCGTCTTCTTTCGCGGCATGTCGGCGGAGGAATGCGCGGCTCTGACGCTCGGCATGCGCGATACCGGGGAGGTGCTCGACTGGCGGGCGCAGTCCCCGCCGGGGCCGGTCCTCGACAAGCATTCCACCGGCGGCGTCGGCGACCTCGTCACCCTGCCGTTGGGGCCGATGCTGGCGGCCTGCGGCGCCTGGGCGCCCATGATCACCGGGCGTGGCCTCGCACATACGGGCGGCACGGTCGACAAGCTGGAGTCGATTCCCGGCTATCGGGTGCAGGTGGACCAGCCGACGCTCGTGCACACGCTGCGGGAGGCTGGCGTCGCGATCATCGGCTCGTCCGAACGCATCGCCCCGGCGGACCGGCGCCTGTACGCCATCCGCGACGTGACGGCGACCGTCGACAGCGTGCCGCTGATCGCAGCCTCGATCCTGTCGAAGAAGCTTGCCGCGGGAACCGACGCGCTGGTGCTCGACGTCAAGCGCGGCAGCGGCGCGACGCTGCCAGACCCGGCGCGGGGACGCGAGCTCGCGCACAGCATTATCGCGACCGCTGCCGCCGCCGGGCTGCCGGTGACCGCGTTCCTGACCGACATGTCGCAACCGCTGGCGCGCTCGGCCGGCAACGCGCTCGAGATCCGCGAGACCATCGCGATGCTGCGCGGCGAACCGGTGGAGCCGCGCCTGCTCGAAGTCACGCTCGCGCTGGGCGCGGCCGTCATGGTGAAGGGCAGGCTCGCATCGGACGAGGCCGCGGCGCGCGCCGCCCTGGCGCGCTCGCTGGCGGACGGGACCGCCGCAGAACGCTTCGGCCGCATGGTGACCTGCCTCGGCGGACCTGCGGACCTGCTGGAGAGGCCCGACGCCCACCTCGCGCGGGCGCCGGTCGTGCAGGACGCTGCCGCGCCGCGCGGCGGGTTCGTCACGTCTATCGACACGCGCGCTCTCGGGCTCACGGTCGCGGCCCTGGGCGGCGGGCGCACGGCGCCGGGGCAGGCGATCGATCATGCAGTAGGCCTGGACCGGTTCGCGCCGCTCGGCGCTCGGGTGGAGGCGGGCGAGCCGATCGCCAGGGTGCATACGGCGACGGCCGCCGCCGCACGGGAGGCCGCGCAGGCCGTCGCGCGTGCCTATACCATCGGCGAGGTGGCGCCGCCGGCGCCGGTTCTGGTGGAGCGCATCGCATGAGCACACCACACATCGGGGCAGCCGCGGGGGCTTTCGCGGAACTCGTGCTGCTGCCCGGCGATCCGCTGCGCGCGCGCCATGTCGCAACCACGGTGCTGAAGGACGCCGTGGAGGTCACGGGCGTCCGCAACATGCTGGGCTACACGGGGCAGTGGAAGGGTGCGCGCGTCTCGGTGATGGGCGCCGGCATGGGCGTCCCGTCAACGGTGCTCTATGCCACCGAGCTCATCCGCGAATACGGCGTGCGCCGGCTGGTGCGGATCGGCACCTGCGGCGCCCTGCTGGACCACGTGCAACTCGGCGACCTGGTGCTGGCGGCGGGTGCCGCGACCGATTCCGCGGTGAATCGCATCCGCTTCCGCGGCTACGACTTGGGTGCCACCGCGAGCTGGGGGCTGCTGTCGCGGGTCGCGGCCTCCGCGACTGCGATGCACGTCGGGCGTATCTTCACGACCGACTTCTTCTATCACCCGGATGCGGAACTCGTCTCCCTGCTGCGCCGCTTCGGATTCCTGGCGCTCGACATGGAAACGGCGGGGCTCTACGGCGTCGCGGCGGAAGAGGGCGTGGAGGCGCTGTCGGTCCTGACCGTCAGCGACCACCTCGTCGACGGGGGCCATATGAGCGCGGCGCAGCGCGAGACGGGCGTCGATTCGATGGTCCGGCTGGTGCTCGACTCGCTGCTGCCGTAGCGGGCCGTACCGGCGTGGCGAGGACGGCGCTGCGCGTGAACGCCGGCGTCGGCGCGAACGGGACGGCCTGGCGCATGGTCCGCTCGATGTCCCGCAAGAGCGGCGCCTCTTCCTCGCACACGAGCGAGACGGCATGGCCGTCCTGGCCCGCGCGCGCCGTACGCCCGATGCGGTGGACGTAATCCTCCGGGACGTGCGGCAGGTCGAAGTTGACCACCTGCGGCAATTCCCGGATGTCGAGTCCGCGCGAGGCCACTTCGGTCGCGACCAGCGCCGTCAGCTTGCCGGCCTTGAAGTCGGCGAGCGCGCGGATGCGCGCGGACTGGCTCTTGTTGCCGTGGATCGCGGCCGAGCGGATCCCGGCGCGCTCGAGCTGCTCGGAAAGCCGGTTGGCGCCGTGCTTGGTGCGCGTGAACACCAGCGCCTGCGTCCAGGGACCCTCGCCATTCGCCCCGTTCTCGAACAGGTGCACGAGCAGGTGGCGCTTGTCGTCCCGGGCGACCCGGAATGCGCGCTGCACGACGCGCTCGACGGCGCTGTTCGACGGCGTCACCTCGACCCGGACCGGGTTGACGAGGATGCGCGCCGCAAGGGCCCGGATGTCCGGCGTGTAGGTCGCCGAGAAGAGCAGGTTCTGGCGCCCGGCGGGCAGCACCCGGAGGATCCGGCGGATGTCGTGGATGAAGCCCATGTCCAGCATGCGGTCGGCCTCGTCCAGGACCAGGTGACGGATGCCGGAGAGGTCCGCGAGGCGGCGTTCCGCAAGATCAAGCAGGCGGCCGGGCGTTGCGACCAGCAGGTCGCAGCCGCTGCGCAGGGAATCGATCTGGGGCTGCTCGCCGACGCCGCCGAACACGACGCGCGCTCGCAACTGCGTGTTGGCGCCGTAGACACGGATGCTTTCCAGGATCTGCGCCGCGAGTTCGCGCGTCGGCGCGAGTATCAGCACGCGCGGCGCGCGCCCCGCGGGGCCGGCGAGCAGCTGCAGCAACGGCAGCACGAAGGCCGCGGTCTTGCCCGTGCCCGTCTGGGCGCCGGCCAGCAGGTCGCGGCCGGCGAGCACCGGCGGAATGGCCTCGGCCTGGATCGGCGTCGGCTGCGTGTAGCCGTGGGCGGCAACGGCCAGGACCAGCTCGGGCTTGAGCCCGAGGTCATTGAATTTCATGGTAATAATGCAGGCTCAGGGAGGGGGAAGGCGCGCGGACTATACAGGAAACCACCCCGCGGAGACATACAATGTTCGCGCGATGGAAACGATGAGCAGAGTGGCGAGCCCGGTTGCACCGCGAGTGCCGGCACTCGAGAGCGTGCCGCGCGTGGACGAGGTCGGCGTGCTCGAGCGCGTCGCGCGCTTCTGCAGCCGCAGCATCAAGAAGGAATCGAAGCTCCAGGGCCTCAAGCTCGCGCTCAGCATGATCGACCTGACCACGCTCGAGGGCCAGGACACGCGCGGCAAGGTCACCCAGCTCTGCCAGAAGGCGATCCACCTGCGCGATTCGCTGCCCGGGCTTCCGCACGTCGCTGCCGTGTGCGTCTACCCGACGATGGTCGGCGTGGCGCGGCGCGCGCTCGCCGGACATGGCATCAAGGTCGCCTCGGTCGCGACCGCGTTCCCGAGCGGCATGGCGCCACTTTCCGTCAAGCTCGAGGAGACGCGGATGGCCGTGCAGGAGGGCGCCGACGAGGTCGACATGGTGATCTCGCGCGGCGCGTTCCTCGAGGGCCACTTCCAGTACGTGTTCGACGAGATCGTCGCGATCAAGGAAGCCTGCGGCCCGGCGCACCTGAAGGTGATCCTCGAGACCGGCGAGCTCGGCACGCTCGACCGCGTGCGCCGCGCGAGCGCGCTCGCCATGCACGCGGGCGCCGACTTCATCAAGACCTCGACCGGCAAGGTGCAGCCGGCCGCGACGCTGCCGGTGACGCTCGTCATGCTGCAGGCGATCCGCGACCACTATCACGCGACGGGACGGCGCATCGGCATGAAGCCGGCCGGCGGCATCGCCAAGGCGAAGCTCGCGCTGCAGTACCTCGTCATGCTGCGCGAGACGCTCGGCCAGGACTGGCTCACGCCGGACCTGTTCCGCTTCGGCGCCAGCAGCCTCGCGAACGACATCCTGATGCAGATCGAGAAGCAGCTGACCGGCGCGTACCAGTCGCCGGATTACTTCTCCAGGGACTGACCATGGCCATCCCGGAACCGAGACTTCGCTTCGACACGGACTGGAAGTACGCTCCGGCGCCGGAGAGCGCCGACCACGCCCGGATCGATGCGCAATACGGGCTCTTCATCGGCGGAGAGTTCGTCGCACCGCGCGCGCGGCGGTACTTCGAGACCATCAACCCGGCCAGCGAGAAGGCGCTCGCCAGGGTTGCACGCGCCGACGCCAGCGACGTGGACCGCGCGGTCGCGGCGGCGCGCCGGGCCTACGGGCGCGTGTGGTCGAAGCTCAAACCCTCGGAGCGCGGCAAGTATCTCTACCGCATCGCGCGCATGCTGCAGGAGCGCGCGCGCGAGTTCGCCGTGATCGAGTCGCTCGACGGCGGCAAGCCGATCCGCGAGTCGCGCGACGTGGACGTGCCGCTCGCCGCCGCGCACTTCTTCTACTACGCCGGCTGGGCGGACAAGCTCGAGTACGCCTTCCCGGGCAGGCAGGCCGCGCCGCTCGGCGTGGCCGGGCAGATCATCCCGTGGAATTTCCCGCTGCTCATGGCGGCGTGGAAGATCGCGCCGGCGCTCGCCTGCGGCAACACGGTCGTGCTGAAGCCCGCGGAGACGACGCCACTGACGGCGCTCAAGCTCGCCGAGCTCTGCCGCGACGTGGACCTGCCGCCGGGCGTCGTCAATGTCGTCACCGGCGCGGGCGACACGGGCGCCGCGCTCGTCGAGCACGGGGGCGTCGACAAGATCGCGTTCACGGGCTCGACGGAGATCGGCCGGCTGATCATGCGCAGGCTCGCCGGCACCGGCAGGCACTACACGCTCGAGCTGGGAGGCAAGGCCGCGAACGTCATCTTCGCCGACGCCGCCATCGACCAGGCGGTGGAAGGCATCGTCAACGCGATCTTCTTCAACCAGGGCCACGTCTGCTGCGCCGGCTCGCGCCTGCTGGTGCAGGAATCGGTGGCGGACGAGGTGATCGGGAAGCTCAAGGAGCGGATGGAGACGCTGATCGTGGGCGACCCGCTCGACAAGAACACCGACATCGGCGCGATCAACTCCGCCGCGCAGCTCGAGAAGATCGAGTCATATCTGAAGATCGGCCAGGCGGAAGGCGGGGAGATGTACCAGAGTTCCTGCCCGCTGCCCGGCACCGGCTACTGGTGCCGGCCCACGCTCTTCACCGGCGTCGCGCAGTCGAACCGCGTGGTGCAGGAGGAGATTTTCGGGCCCGTGCTCGCGATCCAGACGTTCCGCAGCTTCGAGGAGGCGCTCGACAAGGCCAACAACACGCCCTACGGCCTGTCGGGCGGCGTGTGGACCGACAAGGGCGCCAAGATCTTCAAAATGACGCGCGCGATCCGGGCCGGCGTCGTGTGGGCGAACACGTTCAACAAGTTCGACCCCAGCTCGCCGTTCGGCGGCTACAAGGAAAGCGGCGTCGGGCGCGAAGGCGGGCTGCACGGCCTCGCGGCGTACCTGGAGCTGTGCTGATGGCCCGCCGCAAGAGGCCCTCGGGGACGGGACCGGCCGCGGCGCGCGCGGGCGCCCGCGTGCCGGTGGCGAAGACCTACAAGCTCTACATCGATGGCAAGTTCCCGCGCAGCGAGTCCGGGCGCTACTACGCGCTCGCGCAGGGCGACGGCCCGGTCATCGCCAATGTCTGCCGCGCGAGCCGCAAGGACGTCCGGGACGCCGTGGTGGCGGCGCGCAACGCCCAGGGCGGCTGGTCGCGCGCGAGCGCCTACCTGCGGGGCCAGGTGCTGTACCGCGCGGCGGAGATGCTCGAGGGCCGCGCCGCGCAGTTCGCGGCGGAACTCGTGCTGCAGGGCGCGGGCAGGCGCGAGGCCCGGGCCGAGGTGACCGCGGCGATCGACCGGCTCGTGTACTACGCCGGCTGGGCGGACAAGTACCAGCAGGTGTTCAGCACCGTGAATCCCGTCGCGACGTCGCACTTCAACTTCTCGGTGCTGGAGCCCACGGGAGTCGTCGCGATCATCGCGCCGGAAAAGAGCGGCCTGCTCGGCCTCGTGTCGAACGTGGCTCCCGCGGTCGCCGGCGGCAACACCTGCGTGGCGCTCGCCTCGCGGTCGCTGCCGCTGTCGGCGGTCAGCTTCGCGGAGGTGCTGCACGCCTCCGACTTCCCGGCGGGCGTCATCAACGTGCTCACCGGGTTCCGGGAGGAGCTGATCGAGCCGTTCGCCTCCCACATGGACGTGAACGCGATCGTGTGTGCAGATTTCGACGCGCGGGGCGCCCGCAGGGTCCAGGAGCTGGCGGCCGACAACATCAAACGCATCGTGCTGCGCGGCGGCACCGACTGGAGCTCCGCGTCGGCCCAGGGCCCTTACGCCATCGGCGACACGCAGGAAACGAAGACGACCTGGCACCCGATCGGGGTCTGATCTAGTCCTTCGACTACTCGATGACCGACCGGAGCTCCGGCTTGCCGGCGGCGATCTCCTCGCGCGTGAGCCCCACGAGCTCGTGCGGGAACACGATCCAGCGGTCGGTCTCGTGCAGGTAGTAGTCCGGCACGAGCGAGGTCTGGTTGTTGGCCGGCTTGTACCAGGGCGTCGCGATGCGGACCCGGCCGGGCATGTTCTTCCGCATCTTGGCCGTCAGCTCCCGGAGCAGCGCCTCGATGCTGTGGCCGGAGTCGAACACGTCGTCCACGACGAGCAGGGAGTCGTCCGCGTCGGCCTCCTCGATGAGGTAGTGCAGGCCATGGACCCGGATCGTCTTGGCGCGCTGACCGATGCCGACATAGGCAGACGTGCGCACCGCGATGTGGTCGGTCTCGACGCCGACGTACTCGAAGTACTCCTGGATGGCGATGCCGACCGGCGCGCCGCCGCGCCAGATGCCGACGATGAAGTCCGGCACGAATCCGCTGCGATGGATCTTCGCCGCCAGCCGGAAGGAATCCTGCAGCAGGTCGGTCGCCGAGATGAACAGCTTGTCCATGGGATTCTCAGGCCAGCGTGTGGTAGACCTTCTGCACGTCATCGTCCTGCTCGAGCCGGTCGATGAGCTCGAGCGCCTCGTTTGCCTCGGACTCCGGCAGCTCGACCGGCGTCGTGCAGACGTATTCCTGCTCCGCCGACAGCGGCACGATGCGCCGCTCCTCGAGTCGCTTCTGCAGCTGCCCGAAATTCTCGAAATCGCAGCGCACGACCAGCTGCGGCTCGCCTTTCTCGCCGGTGCTCTCGCCCATGTCCTCGAGGCCGTGGTCGATCAGGTCGAGCTCGAGCTCGTCGGGGTCAATGCCGGACGGGTCCAGGCGGAACACGCCCATGCGCCGGAACAGGAAGCTGACGCTGCCATTGGCCGCGAGGTTGCCGCCGTGCTTGGAGAAGATGTTGCGCACGCTCGCGACCGTGCGGGTCGGGTTGTCGGTCGCCGCCTCGACGATCACGGCCACGCCGTGCGGAGCGTAGCCCTCGTACAGCACCTGCTGGTAGTCCGCGGCGCCCTGGCCGGAGGCGCGCCTGATCGCGGCCTCGACCTTGTCCTTCGGCATGTTGATGGCGCGCGCATTCTGGATCACGCGGCGCAGGGCCGGGTTGTTGTTCGGGTCGGATCCTCCCGCCTTGACCGCGATCGTGATGTCCTTGCCGATGCGCGCGAACTGTTTCGCCATGCGGTTCCAGCGCGCGAACATCGCATGCTTGCGGACTTCGAAGATCCTTCCCATCGGCGAATTATCGCATCCGGCGCGCGGCTGCGGGTAGGATGCCGGCATGCGCGAGGCGCTGGAACGCTGGGCCGTCAAGCGCGTGCTGAACGTGGCGCGCGCCGCGCTCGACCGCGGGCCGACGCCGGAGCGCGTGCGCGGGCTCATCGCCCGCACCGGGGGGCTGCTCGCGCGCCGCGAGCACTTTGCCGCTTCCGCGCCATTCGCGGTCGGGGAGGCGTCCGCGCGATGGGTGCAGCCCGCGGGCGGGGCGTCGGGCGCCGTCGTCCTCTACCTGCACGGCGGCGGATTCATCGCCGAGTCGCCTGCGATCCACGACCCGTTCCTCGCCGCGCTGTGCCGCGAGGCGGGCGGGCGCGGACTCACGGTGGATTACCGGCTGGCACCCGAGCATCCCTTCCCGGCGGCGCTCGAGGACTGCTTTGCGGCCTGGGAGTTCCTGCTGGCCATGGGCGTGGACCCCGGCCGCATCGTCATCGCCGGCGACTCGGCGGGCGGCAACCTGGTCGTCAACACCGCGCTGCGGGCGCGCGACGACGGCCTGCCGCAGCCGGCGGCGCTCCTCCTGATCTCGCCGCTGCTCGACCTTTCGTTCAGCGGCGGATCCATGCGCCGCAACGACGGGCTGGACCCCATGTTCCGCGCGACGAGCGTCCGCGCCCTGAGGGAGTACTACGGCACCGGCATGGATCCCGAGGACCCGCGGCTGTCACCGCTCTTCGGCCGGCTGTCGGGCCTGCCGGCATCGCTCGTGCTGGTCGGGAGCTCGGAGCTCCTGCTGGACGACGCGCTGCGATTCGGTGCGCGGGTGCCCGGTGCGAGGGTGGATGTCTGGCACGACCTGCCGCACGTGTTCCCGGTGTACCGCGGCCTGTCGGCCGGCGACCGCGCGATCCGCGAAATGGCGGCCTTCATCCGCGAGAAGACCGCGCCCGCGACGACGGGCGCCGGCTGAGCCGGCGCCCGCCGGGGGCCTTCGGTCACCAACGCGCCGGGCGGGACTGCGCGTCGTGCTTCTGGCGATAGATGCGCGCGCTCATGCGGTCGGCATGGCGGTCGAGCGAGACGCGCTCGCGGCGCGTCACGACGCCGTCGCTCTTCGCGGCGCGCTCGTGCCGGTGCAGCCGCACCTCGCCGCGCACCAGGCGGCGCGTCTCGGGCGCCGTCAGCTCGCCCGAGCGGACGCCCTGCGCGATGCGCTCGCGCTGGTTCTGCTGCCTCGCGTCGAGCACGGGCGTGCCCGCGAGCGCCGGAACCGAAACCGCGGCCAGCACGGCCGCCATGGCGAATGTCCTGAGCATGTTGAGTCTCCCGTGCGAATCGCTCACGATTTGTGGCGTTCGAGGGGAAGAACGGCCCGCGGCCGCGGGCGTTGACGGGGAAGCCATGCATCCGCTCGCGCAACTGGTCGTCGACGTTCCCGACTTTCCGCAGCCGGGCATATTGTTCCGTGACATAACGCCACTGCTGCGCTCGCACTTCGGGGCCGCGATCGACGCCCTCGACGCGCTCTGGAGCGAGGCAGAGTGGGCCGCGACGGACGCGGTCGCGGGCGTCGAATCGCGCGGCTTCATCCTCGCGGCCGGGCTCGCCGGGCGTCGCGGCAAGGGCTTCGTGCCGATCCGCAAGAAGGGCAAGCTGCCGCCGCCGGTCGTGGACCGGGAGTACGCCCTCGAATACGGCTCGGGTGTCCTCGAGATGCAGCGCGGCCGGGGGACACTCCTCGTCGTGGACGACGTGCTCGCGACCGGCGGCACGCTCGGCGCCGCAGCAGGGCTCGCGGTGGACGCGGGCTTCCGCGTCCCGCAACTGGGTGTGCTGATCGACCTCGGCATCGCCCGCGACGATCATCGCGACCTCGCCGCCGCCATCGGCCGCGCGCAGGAGGCGCAGGCCGACGTGCTGGTGACGCTCGGCGGCGCCCCGGTCGCTGCCCAGGCCTATCCCACCGGTGCGCCTGCACTGCAGCCGTCCGCGACCGCCGCGGGCCGCAGCATCACCGGCGTCGATTT
>Ga0114938_1000635_pt1 | contig 25559 bp, 21 predicted proteins | sample AshMeaBigSpring_FD_88675 | JGI IMG/M metagenome (GOLD analysis project Ga0114938, IMG submission 88675) | Groundwater microbial communities from Big Spring, Nevada to study Microbial Dark Matter (Phase II) - Ash Meadows Big Spring | ecosystem: Environmental > Aquatic > Deep subsurface >... | reverse complement strand
CAGTTGAAGTAAACCTATGATTCTTAGTCTTACTTTTATGTCTTTCTGAGCACTTTCTAATAGCTAAATTAGCACTGTAAGTAGAACTTCGCAGATCACAGTTGCGCTTTACTTCACGGCTTACAACTGATTTATCTTTGCCTATTTTGTCGGCAATTTGGCTATAATTATAGCCTAATTCAATTAAGGATTGAATTGTGTACCTTTGCTCATCGGTTAGGTGACTCATATTTGAACTTTTTTGACCGGGAGCCAAATTAAGAAACCTATTCCATTCAGGCAGGGGGAGGGAATTTTTGCCTCTCTCTTCTGAAAAAAAAGTTCTGTAATCGGCAACCCCTAAAAGTTGCATTTATTACTTGAATTCAAGTAATTGTATTTTCGCTAGTCGCAAAATTAACCTCTATTAACGCAAAAAACTTAGAAAAATGGGCTAATGAATGCTTACCAATAAGAGAAATCTAGCCATAAATGCGTCGAGAATTCTCCCGGTGATGTGGTAAGCAAAGCCATCCATAACCAGAAAATCTAAAAAAATGTCCAAATCTTATCTGGCTAATCTGGCCATTCTACAGTTTTTAAGAGCGGATCTTTATACTCGCTAAGCCGCAGAAATAGATATAAATTAGTAGTAATGGAATAAATCCTATAGATTCAGCCACCGCTTGAGAATATAATCTTTGAGCAGATCTATGGCTACATGATTATCACCTCCCTGGGGGATTATAATATCGGCATATCGCTTAGAAGGCTCAATAAACTGAAGATGCATAGGTTTTACCATCGTATGATATCGCCAGAGAACCTCTTCTACGGTACGGCCACGCTCGGTTATATCTCTTTTAAGTCTTCGGCCTAAACGATCATCGGCATCGGTATCTACAAATATGCGAAGATCTAGTAAGTCTCGTAATTCTGGATTTACTAATACCATGATTCCTTCTACGATTACCACTTTTTTGGGCTCCAGAGATATAGTATCTCCTAACCGTGAATGAGTCGCAAACGAATAATTGGGAATATGAATAGGTTCATTATGGCGGATGCGGCGTATATGAGCTATTAATAGTTCGAACTCAATAGCGTCCGGATGATCAAAATTCAACTGATTTCTGGCCTCCAGTCCCAAATGACCCATATCGCGATAATAATTGTCCTGAGGTATAAGTGCCACAGAATCGGATGGCAAAAAATCTATCAAATTTTTTACTACGGTGCTTTTGCCGGAGCCTGTTCCGCCAGCTATACCAATGATAATCATATCTAGTATTGTGCGTGTAAAGCTATAAATTAATTATAAACAACCGGATTTTATTTCTGATGGGGATCCAGATTAAATGTTATCTATGTATTTCGAAAGGCAGGCTTTTAAAATAGGCGCCTGATCTAATGCTTAGATAATATAGCCCCATAGGAGCAGAAGATAATTCTAGGGGAATCTGATAGTGACTTCTTTGATGAAGGCGCACAGCCGGAAGTACAGACTGCCCTAAGGCATTCCAAATTTGATATTCTACATAAGGACCGTTATTAAAATCAAAGCTCAAATTTATAAGCCCAGTAGAAGGGATAGGCGAAAGGACAATCTGGCTCACCGGCGATGTGGTAGCCGGTACAGAGATACTGGAAGGCAAATCTGCATCGCGGGTGATATAAACCTTATAGACCTTATCAGATGCATAACTCTCCCCGCCACCCACTATCTGAAAAATATTCTTTTCTTCGGCTATAATGCCCCCGTGTATATAGCCCACCAGAGATTTTATACCATCGGGCAATACATTGAGATGAATAATGTCCTTGCTGTAAACAGGGATAGTGGGTTCATAAAAAAAATGAGCATTGCTACCTTCATAACCCGGCATTTCTATAGGCATTCTATGTTCGCTCATAGAACCATCCGGATGCCTCAGCGTTTTAGAAATGGTTTTTATAAAGGGTATTAAAGAATCTATAACCATAGAATCTGCTTCGTAATATGAAAAGCCCATTCCTCCGAAAAACAAGGTGTGCATATAATTATGGGTAGAATCATACAAGGGAAGTACGGGGCAGTGGTATTGGGTGAGCAGCTGTTCAAATCCTTCCTGCAGATAAGTACCATCTTCGGTGATACCTACACAACTAGTCCAAGGCAGATCGGCTAGGTATTGAAAAACTCCCGAGTAGGCCATTAGGGATAAGCTACCGTCCACACCTATTTGCGGCACGAGATTATAATCTCTTTTATGAAATAGAATAGTATCACGTAGGGCTGCATAATCGGTAAGTTCTATAACCCTACCCTGCTTATTATATGAAAAAGAAAATCGTCTTATTTCATTAGAATATACCTGATCAAAAGCAAATTTATCGAAGCTATTATAATCTCTACTAAAATTATGACCCATCACGAGATAATATTGATCTCCTAACTTAGATAAATTACCGCCGGTAATGGCCCATCTTTCATCATATAACTGATGAAGATGAGGTGCTATACTATCTCCATTCTGTATAGCATCTATAAGTCCTAAAAGATGGACTTGAATGAGATATGGGAAAGTAATTTTTTTATTTTCATTATATGACCAGCCGTATCCACCTATTATAAAGAGCTGATCGCCATCCTGAAAATATTCAAAATTAGCAGCACTTAGCTGATCTCTAAGCATACTATCCAATGTAGCTACTGAGGCAGACCAGCGCATATCCTCCATAATATCATATACATAAATACTATCATTGCGCTCACTCAGATTAAATGAGGTGGCAGGAAACTGTCCGTGAAGACCATCCCGTCTTCCGCCTAAAAGTATCCATTTATTGCCTATCTGGCCGGCAGCATAGGAGTGCAGCGCTGGAGCCTGAGAGGCACTTACTTCTTCTATCTCTAATATAATTTCATCTGCTAGTGTTTCCTGTGCCCATAGCGAAGGTACGCCAAGGAATGAAAGCATAATCAGTGTTATTACTTTAATATCTGTGAAGGTACTCATAAGGTCTTTAAATGATAAATTTATTAATCCCATTATGTATAACGTGTGGGGCTTACACATTCGGTTCGGCCATTCGCTTCAGGACTTCTTCCATCGGAAAATCTTCGCGATTTATAGCGAGCTGGGCTTCCGAATAGATGGGTTTTCGCTCACGGTATAATCGCTCAAGGGTAGATCGCAAATCGGTACCGATATTTTTTTGTAGAAGAGGTCGGTGATTAGACTTTTCATTATCTAGCCGGTGCAGAATGGTATCTAGGGAAGGATTTATAAAAATACAAAATCCATTTGTTTTCATCCATTGCATATTATTATGAAAACAAGGAGTACCCCCACCCGTAGCGATTACCACTTCACGCAGGGAATCCATAGAGTGCAGTGCTTTTTGCTCCACCAGTCGGAAATAGTCTTCCCCTTTTTTCTTAAATATAGCATCTATCTTTTCTCCAGATTGCTGCTCTATAAGCCGGTCTAGGTCTATAAAATAATATCCTATTCGCTGCGCAAGCCTTTTTCCCACCAGCGATTTGCCGGCGGCAGGCATACCTATTAGAAATACTCTTTCCGGAAATGATTCTCCTGATTTATTAAGCTCCATAACAAAATGTGTGGAAATGATAAATATGATCTGAAGAATAAAAGAAAAGCTTGTGATACATCTACTATTGTTATTGGAAATAATATTTACAAATATAGAAAAAATAAAAACGATTATGCTATGGCTAATGATAGGTAATGCGCGGATCCAGCCAGCCATACATTATATCTACCAAAATATTTATTAACACAAATACCGTAGCTGTAAATAATACACAACCCATAGCCACTGGGAAATCTAAATTATTCAATGCTTTGATGGTTTCGTAGCCTAATCCTTTAAAATCAAAAATGATCTCTATAAAAAAAGCACCGGAAAGGATGGCCGCAAACCAGCCAGAAATAACCGTGATAACGGGATTGAGCGCATTTCGCAGGGCGTGCTTAAAGAGAATGGCGGAAAAATTTAATCCCTTTGCATAGGCTGTGCGAATATAATCCTGAGATAGCACATCTAGCATAGCACTGCGGGTGAGTTGCATGATGATGGCTACGGGACGGATACCCAAAGCCAGCGCAGGCAAAATAAGATTTTTCCAGATAATTATCTCATTGCCATAATCATCGAGGGCAAATAGACCACCACTGCTATTTAGACCAGTGAGTGGAGCCAGATAGTAACCAAAGACTAAGGCTAAAATAACCCCTGAAAAATAGGGTGGCTGCGAATATCCTAAGATAGCAAATACCTGTATAAATTGATCCCAAAAGCGATGCTGTTTTACTGCTGCAACACAGCCAAATAGGATACCTAGAATACTGGCCAGTGTGATAGCAGTGAAGCCTAGTATTACTGTAGTAGGGAGGGCCTGTGAGATAATCTCACTCACCAGCCGTTTATTTTGGTAAGAACGACGCAGGTAGGGTTTTTTTATTACCCATACCCTATTATCGCCTAGAGAAAAAAGCGGTATATAATTATATTTTTGACGCGATTCTGGCGTGTTTTCGTGCACGGAAAAAGGCGAAATGTCTCGCAGATAATATTGAAACTGTTTTAGCAGCAGCTCATCCAAGTATTCTTCTTTGCGTATGGCTTCTATAGAAGATATATCTGCTCGCTGCCCCATAGTCATACGTGCCGGATCGGGCATAAATTTAAATAAAAAGAAAACGATAAGCACCACGCCCAGCAGCACAAGAAAACCATAGACCGTTTTTTTTAAAATATATTTTATCACCGATGGCTTATTGCATTAAGTTTTTCAATTCTTCTGCCGAAGGTAAGTGATTATGATGAAACAGGCCTTTTATGTGGCCATCCCTTATGAGCAGAAGGCCAGGATTAGATCTCATCATCGTTTTTATAGGCGTAGCATCTAAATTATTAAAGCCATAGAGCCCACCGGTATGTCCATTCGCCTTCTCCACATCAGCATTGCTGAGACCTAATACTAAGGTGGCAGGAGACTGTACCTCCTTAATCAGATTATTTATGCGTGTAAATCCCTCTTTATTTGCTGTTTCTAATTTATAACTGGTTACCCATAGCGAATAACCTTTATAATTCAGCAGAGAATCTCGTAGCTCTTCACCATCTTTTGAATACACGTGAAAGTCCTTACAAGGAGGCTCCTGGGCTTCACGAATTACCTGTTCTGTAGTTTGGCCCGGCAGTACTTCCCATTCATTATAGAGTTTCTGGCTCATATATTCTTTATCTGTAGCTGTTTTAGTGCTGCCATTGAGCTTGTTTTTGAGGGTATATGTTTTGATGGTTTCACCAGCATCTAGGCCTTCCTCATTCGTACATTTGCGCAGATCTTGCCCTATTTTATAGTGGCGAAAATTTACCCAAGGCAGGTTTGTAGTATTGCGAAAAGTAAACCAAGCTGCCAGCACTGACCCCGCCAAAAAAGGCAGCCAAGTGGCAATTCCTCTCAAGCCTCTGTACTGGTAATATCCATAAATTATTGCACTGAAAAGACCCACTAAAACAGTATTTATGTTTCCCTGCATACCGAATTTTCTCAGGAGGGTAACGAAGAAAAAACCTATCACCGCATAAAGTACAAACCTTGCATACTCGCTACCGGTAAATGCGGTGAGCCGTTTTCGGAAAATCAATACAAAAAGAATCATTAACGAGAGGATGATATCTTTGCCGAAGGTCTCTATAGGTTTTAATTTTATAAAGTCGCCAAAACAACCACAATCTGTAACCTTACCGGTAACAAGGGTAAATCCGGTAAGAACCGTAAAAAAAAGAAGCATAGCGATGAGAAGACCACTGGTGAGAGAAAACCAATTCCCAAATAGAAAGGCGATGCCCAACACAACTTCCAGTATGACCATAAACATAGAGAATCCGAGAGACCAGTCTATCATAAGATCCCAAAGACTGCCCAGGGCGGGAAGATATTCATCAAATACAGTGAAGTATTCTTCCATCTTAAAGGCGGTTCCCATAGGATCTACTGCCTTCACCAGCCCCGAGAATATAAAAAGCACACCCACCATTAAACGCAATATATGTGCAAGGTTTTTTATCATAACGATTCTTTTTTATTTATAAGCACCCTATTTTCTTCTTTTAACGGACCGGATACTACTGTGCCGTGCCCTGGGATGGAGGGCAAAGATGATGAAAAAAAGGCAATCATAAAATCCCTTTTTCTTTATTATAAATGCTTACGCTACTAAAGGGGGATAAGTGCCATAAAACCAACTTATTTTTACCCGCTATTAATTCATTGCAATATTAACTAAATAATTAGTTATGAAACCATACCTCGGGGGAGAATCCGAAGATTTTTCACAAGCTTTAACACTAAGAGTGGGCTCAAAAATATTATCGCTAGATCGGCCCCTACTTATGGGTACATTAAATATAACTCCGGACTCTTTCTATGCCGCCAGCCGTATTTCTATCCCGGATGAGATTCTAAACCGCGTACGGACGATGCGGGAGGAAGGGATGGATATACTGGACCTAGGGGCTATGTCTTCACGACCCGGAGCTGAGATGATCTGCGAAGCAGAGGAAACAGACCGGCTGCTGCCCGTACTGGAAGCTATCCGAAAAAATAATCCGGATCTGATTATAAGTATAGACAGTTTTCGCTCTAATGTGATAAAACAGGCTGCTAGGGTGGGTATAGAAATCGCCAATGATATAAGTGCCGGTATGCTGGATCCTATGATGCCGCCCACTGTAAAAGCCCTAAACCTCACCTATATTCTTATGCACATGCCCGGCAATCCGCTCACTATGCAAAAGCATACCCATTATCATCATCTCCGGCAGGATATCCTGCAATATCTGCAGCAAAAAGTAGCAGAAATGCGCAGCCTATGCATCACAGACCTCATCATAGATCCCGGAATAGGATTCGGTAAAACCACCGCCCAAAACTTTGAACTCATAAAACATCTGAGCGATTTTAAATTGATGGGAGTACCCCTGCTGATAGGTATAAGTAGAAAAAGTTTTATATGGAAAACCCTCAAAGGCAATAGTGAAAGTGCATTAAATGGTACCAGTTTTATGCACGCCTATTGTCTCCAAAACGGCGCAAATATACTAAGGGTACACGATGTGCACTCAGCTATGGAATGCATAAAACTTCACCAAGAGATAAAAAAATATTAGATTTATGACCAGATGAGTATCCTTCTTTTTCATATAGGTTTTATAGAGCTGAAAATAGTAGATGTATTAGACATTTTTTTAATGGCATTGTTATTATACCAGGTATTCAGATTTCTGCGAGGAAGTCTGGCATTTAATATTCTCATAGGGTACGGCAGTCTAGTTTTAATCTACCTACTGGTAAAAGCACTAGAACTGCAGTTATTATCTCAAGTGTTGGGCAGCATAGCCGGGGCAGGTATTATGGGTATGTTTATATTATTTCAGCCGGAACTGAGGCGTTTTATGCTCTTTTTAGGAAAGGGGAGCGGTATCGGTCAAAAACGTTTTTGGCAGCGGGCCAGTTATGAAAAGATAGCCAGCGGGCAAGTACAGGATGAAGACGAAGCTGCTATTTCTAGGGCCATTAATAATATGTCCCAAGCCCGCTTAGGGGCACTCATCGTATTTACCGGAGCGGCAGAAAAAATGTACCTAGAAAATACCGGTGTGAAACTGAATGCACTTATCAGTGCTAAGCTTATAGAAAGTTTATTTCAAAAATCTAGCCCGCTACACGATGGGGCTATGATAATCTCTAATCGCCAAATTTATGCCGCCGGTGCCGTACTGCCAGTGAGTGAAAATCCGGAATTGCCTTCCAGGGTGGGAATGCGCCACAAGGCCGGAGTGGGTATAAGCGAACAGCTGGATGCTATCGTAGTAATCATATCTGAAGATAGCGGTCAAATATCTATCGCAAACCGCGGAAGACTTAGACAAAATGTACCTGCCGAAACCCTCAAAGATTTTATTCTGAAGGGTCTGGAAGGATATTTCTAATCCTACCTTAGAGCTTGCTCCATAACTATATTATTTGCGATGATGGCGATGCCTGCCCTTCGTCACCTTCTAACTCCGCTCAGCATTCAATGGACGGCCACTGAGCGTAGTCTAAGGGGCGGCCACTGGGCGTAGTCTAAGGGCAGGCCCGGGCTATCCGCTACTATCTTTTAGGGTGTTTCCATTGTATATTCGTATTACAAGGCATCCTGTTTACTCCTCTTTATTCCTTATCTCTCCTTTTCTTCCTCACACCCTAAAAGGATATTCGCTCCTATCCCTATCGCTAGTAAATCATTGCTTGCAGATCTAATACTAACCTACATCCATTTAGCAGGGCAATTAAGTTTTGCTCAAAACCTAAAAACAGTGTTTATTTTGCATATTTTATTATGTAGTAGGCAAGCTATTTTACATTTACACGCATTTTTAGGTACCGTACTTTGTCGAAGAAAACGGTTAATGACGGCTCTATCAATGGCTTTATTAGTTATTGAGCGAGCCCTACCTTACCAGAGCTCTGCTGCACCCAGAAAGCCCTGCATACAAACCGAAAATATAATGCGATAGGGGGTGAAGCGGTACCCCGCAACTGAGGGCTACCGGCCCGAAGGAGGAGTACAAGCGCAACACCCGGACCGGTAGCTGTAATGAAATGAAAGCTACCGGTATCGCCCAAATAATGACCATATAATGACTGCTCATAGGGGTATAAACCTTTCTTCATTCGTGCTTAACTACGATTGGGCTCGATGAAAAGGGAGGTGTACTGGCGCAGGATTTTACATAATAGGGAGAAAACGACTAGGATGCCGAGGGCCAGAAGCAGCGGATAGCTGAAAAGCTTATTCCTAAAATAATATAATCCCAGTTCCAATAATAACATACAAGCACACAAAGAAAACCAACCAATATATTCCCGCCGCAATACACTGCGAAGAGAGAAAGGAGTGCCCGAAGGCTGCAGCGGTCTTATAGCCGGAAAAAAACGAGGAGTACGGGCTTGCCACTGGTGATAAGCTTCGCCAAATTTTACCTATAAAAAATCTTCTTCGGCTGCAATAATATGATCATAGAGCACATAAAAAAAAAGACATCCACCTACTAGGAGCCATAGATTTCCCGTATATATGAGAAGCGATGTCCAAATAAGAAAATTGCCCAAATAAAGCGGATGGCGCAGGTGATGATAGATACCGGTGGTATTAAGGGTTTCGGCGATCTGGGTGGCGGTATTGCGGCCGGAGGTATGACGCGGAGTAGTGCCTACTGCTATGGCTCTTATACTCACCCCGGCTATAAAAACCAATAAGCAGCCCACTAGCCTCATAAAAGGACTTAGATATTGCAGATAGGAAGATGGAAAGAATAGAAAAAAAATAAGGGCTAAGCCGGGGAGAAGTAGCGGTATATAGCTGCGATATTTAAAAAATAATCCGCCAAGCCAGACTTTTTAATAGGATGCCATTCTCATAGGTCTGCCGGATTTATGAGAGAATAGCGATAATGCCCCTGCCAGCTACCATCTATCTTAAGATAGCTTTCTGTGTATCCATCGCGCTGAAAACCGAGTGAAAGAATAAGACGCAGCGATCGCTTATTAGCCGGCATAATATTAGCTTCTATCCGGTGCAGATGCAGAGTATTAAACCCAAAGTTGATGATGGCCTCTAAGGATTCCCGCATATAACCTTTCCCCTCAAAACTGCTATCCAGCTTATAGCCCAGAAATGCTGCCTGCAGAGGACCGCGCACAATATTGCTAAGTGAAACATCGCCTATGATCTGATCGCCTTCATCTCGAAGAAAAATCCAGAACTTAAATAATCTTTGTTCTTTCATCTCTTTTTTTTGTTGGTAGAGGGTTTTATAATGAAATCGCTCAGTGAAAAATCCGCGACTATAAGCTGGCATCGTCTTCCGAAAATGTTCTAGATTTCTTTTATAGTAGCTCAGCACCAGTGCTGCATCCGACTCCTCCAGCGTGCAGAGCCAGAGCCTTCTAGTGGTGATGATGAGTGCCATAGACCTTTTGTCTATCATCCAAGGGTATGTGCTATTACCGCCATGGTGATTCTACTTATACAGATGAGGTCTTCTTTTTCATTATAGATCTTAATCTCCCATACCTGTGTGCGCCTGCCTAGATGGGCTGGCCTAGCCACCGCTTTTACAATACCACCCTTTACCGCCTTCAGATGATTAGCATTTATTTCTAAGCCTACACACCGTTCTGAACTAGGGTCGGCGCAAAGGATGGCAGCATAAGAACCGAGGGTCTCGGCTAATACTAATGATGCCCCGCCATGTAAGATGCCATAAGCCTGACGGGTTTTTTCGTTTACCGGCATAGTAGCTACGAGATAATCCTCCCCTATTTCTGTAACCTGTATCCCCACATTTTCTATCATACTCCCTTTTCCAAACTCATTAAGTCGCTGCAAATCTATATCTACTTTCCAAATGGCCATCGTTTCATTTCTTATGTGGTTATGTTATAAAAGAGTATTACGGGTGTAATAGGTATGGAGGAGGTGATTATTTTTCTTTGCTCTTACTATCTTCTTCGGTAGCGGCATTTTTTCCTCTACCACCTACCCATTCGTCCATTTTTTCTACTATCTTTATTTTTTCTGATCCCACCTCTTTCATACAGGTATTAATACGGGTAGTAGATCTATCAGCCGCCTTTAAGGTAGCTCTGCGAAGGCGAGCTTTATCATTCTTAAGTTCTTCCATTTCTGATTTTGAATGTGTATCGTATAATTCTTCATAGATGGGTGTGACGATACACTGGCATACGGGCTTATCAAAACGATCTTTATCACAGTACTTGTCGTGCAGTTCAAAGATCGTTTTATTATCGAAGACGGCATCTACACTAGGTCTTAAAAGTTTTCCTGCAGATTTGCCGGTATAGAGGATATAGCCGATAGAGAGAATGAATACAAGTGCCGCACCACGAAGAAGTACTCTTCCGGAGTTTCTAAACATAAAGAATAAGACGAGAGCTATGACTGCTATGGTGAGAAGAGTAGATGGTTCCATACCAATATTTTTTTGGGTCAAAGGTAGAAAATAATCCATAAAAAAAATCGCCCGGAGGCGATTTTTTGTTTTTACTTACCATTAATAGCTTTCGTATCCATGAGTAGAAAATGATGTATGGCACGCTCTGCTGCACGAGCAGGATCTCGGAATTTTATCTTCTCTTTGGCTGGATACCTTTTTTTATAGGAATTATCCATTTCGGAAGGTTCCGCTATTAGCGGCAAAAGGTCGCCTTTAAGTTTTGCTATATCTTCAGGATACTTAGCTGCTATGGCATTGGTTTTGGCTATCCATTCCTGATGTTTAGCTTGGAGTAATTTTTTTGTTTCCTCACTTTTAGAACGTGGGCTATCACCTTCTTTATGCATAGATTTTACCTTTTCCCGCACCTCTTTTTTTTCTGCCCGCAAGGCGATGAGCTGGTTTTTATCCTGCACACTTAATACCTCATCAAAAGATTTTCTTTTTTCCAGCAGCAATGCCTTTTTTTCCGGACTTAGATGAGGCCTTCTAGGTCCTTGTGCTTTGTGCATACGATCCTGGCGATGCTCCACCATTTTATGAAATGTTGCTTTTTGAGCTGGATTTAGGACAGTGCCTATCTTTTGTCGCTGCTGCTTCCAAATATCTTTTGCGGCCGATTTTTTCTCATTATCCGGAATCCCTTTTTCTTTCAGCGATTTCATTTTTTCTTTACTCTCTGCAATGATATTTTTAATCTGCTGTGACTGACTTTCGCTGAGATGGAGGGCGGTCTGGAGTTTATTAAAATCCGGACGGTGCGCTTTGTCTCCGAAAAGTCCCGGCTGGGCACTCACTAAAAAACTTGTAAACAAAGACAAGATAAATCCTGATAAAAGAAAACCTTTCATATTATTTATTTTAATGGTTATCTAAACTTTAAAAAACCTGAAGCTAATCTTTTTTCCGTATCTTCAAAAAAACCGTAGTCTGGGTAAATATAGAATTAGTCCTGCAAAACAGAAGCAGCTTAATAAAGTCATAACGAATATAAAACGGTTAAATTATATCTTGCCTAAAAAAAATGTCCGGTTATAACAGATTGGCACAGCCATATTTAGATTAGAATAGGAATAGCAGTATGCAATTACAACCGAGCCGGTATATCTATTAAAAAAAAAAAATTACCTGAAAAGTATGGAAATACTTTCCCTATGAGCGGTGACATCCAGATGATTTAATAGCCACCCCTATCCGGCTAAGCAGGCTGATAATACTATGAAGGGATACATACCTCTTCTCTGCCCTACCCCATTGACTGCTAATCGCAGCGGCTATGGGAGATTAAAGAGAGATACCTTCCACTTTTTCAAATCGTACATGGGTATGGAGCAATACCATAAACGATCGATCAAGCCCCTTCGCCCTATCTGCTTCTCCATGAATAGCTCCCTCCGGAAAACCTGTGTCGCCAGAAAAAATAATTGCCTATTTTATCTATTACGGTACCTCGCCTCTTTTGCAAAATGGCAAATCGAAAACCGAGGTATAATAGGGGAATTTTTAGGTTAAAATTTCTAAAAGGGAGATCCCCTTTCCGCTAAAAATTGCCATATCGAATAAAAATTCCTATAACTTTGCGTTTTTACGTTTAAAAAATAGTATAGCCTTATAAATGAAAATAAGAAACATTTATGCGGGGATGATCTTGTTAAGCACGATGCTTGCCTTTAGACCGGATACGGATATCTGTACCATCAATGGAAATCTGCAGGAGGAAAGCAGCGGGCCCATTAAACTTAGGTACGATACCTATTACCTCGGTGAAGATTTGACTGAATTGTCCGCAGAGCTAAAGGGGAAAAAATTTACTATCCTAGCAAAGATTTCGAAGCCACTTATGGCCGAGCTCATTTACCATTGCAGACCGCATAAGATTTATATAGAACCGGGAGGCGACTTGCAGATAGATATCGCTCCTGAAGACAGTATGCAGATAAACAATACGCGGTATAGCGGATCATTAGGGGATGAAAACACCTATTTAGCCCAGTTTCACCAGCGCTTTGAAGACAAAAAAACCCTTGCCGAGCTGGCTGAATTAGATGCCGGTAGCAGTATAGATAAACTGGAGATACTACTATATGACCGGAGAGCTAAGGAAATTCAGTTTTTAAATGGATATAGTGGCAAAAAAGATTTTAGCAAGCCTTTTAATAAATATGCAGAATGGGCCGCTAAATATGAATATATAAATCGTCTATTGGCCTTTTCTGTTGAAAAAGCTAAACTTAGCACCGCTAAGAATATAACCCCGCTTCCCAGAATCATTCTCGAAGAAATTAATGAATCCTATTTGAATAACAATGATCAGTTATTTAATCCTTTATACCGAGAATTTATAAACCTCTATATATATTATAAATCGCTGGAGGATAATAAGTTTATAAAATTTGACGACATGACTAAAAGCTGCGAAGCTAAATATGTGGCCAGTAGTCGCGAGCTAAGTAGAGAGGCGCATAATTTTTTTATGGCCTCTTTTCTATATGATAACTGTGAAAAGATAAGCCCACCTGTAATCATCCGCTATCAAAAATTGCTGAAGCTTCAAGCAGATGCTTACTATGCCGCACTCATAGAGAAACATTGTGGTGAGCGTATAGCGCAGTATGATCCGGTGGCAGAGGCAGAAGAAACCAAAAAGAAAGATGCCAAAAAGAAAGAAGCCTCCCAGCCCTTTGAACTGGTAGATGAGAAAGGCGATAAAGTATATTTAAGCGATTTTAAAGGGAAAGTAGTTTATCTGGATTTTTGGGCTAGCTGGTGTGGTCCCTGCCGTAGCCAGATGAAAGCCGTGCCTGATCTAAAAACAAAAATGGGCAAAGACTTGCTAGATAAAATTGTTTTTCTCTATATATCCATAGATAATGGACCCGCCGAATGGAAAAAGGGCATAGAACAAAATCAAGTACACGGTATAAATGTATTATCGCCCGGTGGATGGAGCTCACAGGTAGTAAAACATTTTAATCTTAGTAGCATACCCCGTTATATGATTATGAATAAAAAAGGAGAATTTGTAAATACCAATGCTAAAAGACCTTCCGATGCAGAACTATTGATAGAAGAGCTAAAAAAGTATGCTACCGAATAGCCGATGCTAAATAGTAACGACTACAAGGTGATAGAACAATCTGCATTTGGCACAGCTCATACCATCCGCCACTATAATACAATCAAGGATATACAATGGATAGAGAATCAGTTTTTATAAGTCAAATAATAACGCAGATGCAGGCACAAAAAAGCCTAGGTGATAAAGCCATCCTGCGCATACCGGCTGAAAAGATAAACTGGCGATTTAATCCGGAATCTAATTCTATGGCTGTGCTTATATGCCACCTGTCCGGCAATATGCTGTCTAGATGGACTCATTTTCTTACCACAGATGGAGAAAAAGATGGGAGAAACCGCGATCATGAATTTGAAGAACAGTATTATAACAAGACAGAATGGATACAAATATGGGAAAAGGGATGGACCTGTCTTTTCACCGCTTTGGGCGAACTTAAGCCGGAGGATCTCACTAAAACTGTCTATATAAGAAAAGAGCCTATGACTGTAACAGTAGCTATCATACGCCAACTGGCTCATTACTCCTATCATATAGGACAGATGGTATTCCTGACCAAAATGATCTGTGGGGAAGACTGGGTATCTCTTTCTATACCCCGAGGAGAATCCGAATCCTATAACCTTACCAAAGAAGAAGAGGCCAGATCAAAGCATATCTAAAATAACAGAAAATACTTCTGTATAGCTTATTAAGCAGAATTTTAGGCTTCCCACAGGTCTTTTTTAGATAAAAAATAATTGCCGGCTTTAAGTATATGGCTGCCATACCAGCTATACATCTCGCCATCGGTGAGACGCACATTAGCTGCCGGCAGTACAGACCGGATTTCCTCGATATGTTTTATTTTGAATGGGTAAGGCTCCGACGAAAGCAGTACACATTCAGGATTTAGCTGTATTATTTCTTCCAGGGTAAGGCAGGGGTAGCGCACTCGGTGAAGGCATACATTAGTATATCCTAAATGGGTGAGAACAGAGTGAATAAAAGTATCGGACCCTATACTCATATAGGGCTTTCTCCAAATAAGATAAAGACAGCATCCATGGCGAATACCCTCTAGGGCAGCCCAGGATCGGCGAAGATGGTCACCCATTTGTATAGCCTTCGCCCTTATGTTTGGAAATAATATAGCCATATCCTCCAGCCATATTATTACATCGGCAAGGCAGCTTATATCAGTAAGGAATACCGGAAATTTAGCAGCTAATTCTTCTATGGGTAATGGCAAGTTTTCTTCTTTATTGGCAATAATGATAGCTGGTTTTAACTGAGAAATAGCATCCAGATCAATATCTTTAGTGCCTCCTATACGCTTTATGTTTTTTACCAAAGCTGCGGGATGAATGCAGTATCGAGTGATTCCTATAACGCATTCACCCAAGCCCAAGTCGAATAGGGTTTCGGTGAGGGAGGGTACAAGAGAAACAATTCTGGCGGAAAGAGCAAAAGGAGCAAGGGCGGAATGGTTTCGTATCTCGGTGCTTGAAAAAATCATCCTCGGCGATGAATATTAAGCCAGGGCTTCTATAAGATCATACTCAGTGATAATATGATACCGACCGCTCACATCTTTTACTAATACAGCGGTATTGTCTTTGTTTATAAGCTTAGATACAATAGATATACCATCATTCCATTCCACTAGGGGAAAAGGAGGTCCCATCACTTCCCCCACCGCTTCGGTGCTCACTTTGCCGCCTATGAGGGCATCCAGCAGCATTTGTTCGGAGATGCTGCCCACTACGGAATTATGATGAGTAACAGGGAGCTGAGACAAGCCTCTTTCCTTCATCTTTTGAAAAGCTTCTTTAATGGTATCAGTGGCCGACGAGGTAATAAACTCTTTCATTTTTTTAGCCTCTATGAGAGCGCGGACCGTGGCGGGTTTTTCGTCTAAAAATTTGCGGTCACGCATCCAGTCGTCATTGTATAACTTGCCTACATACCGGCTGCCGTGATCGTGAAAGATTACTACCACCATATCTCCGGCTTTAAAACGGTCTTTCATCTGCCGTACTCCGGCAATAGCGGATCCGGCAGAATAGCCGGAAAATATGCCTTCTTCTTTTGCCAGCCTACGCGTCATGATAGCTCCATCTTTATCGGTCACTTTTTCGAAATGGTCTATTATTTTAAAATCTATATTGAGAGGAATGATATCCTCACCTATGCCCTCAGTAATGTAGGAATGAATTTCTTTTTCATCGAATATTCCGGTTTCATGATATTTTTTTAGTACCGATCCATAGGTATCTATACCTAATACCTGGATAGCGGGATTTTGATCTTTAAGAAAACGACCGGTACCCGATACGGTTCCTCCTGTGCCTACGCCCACCACGAAATGGGTAATTTTTCCCTCCGTTTGTTGCCATATTTCTGGTCCTGTAGATTCATAATGAGCTTGCCTATTGGCCAGATTATCATATTGGTTTATATACACACTATTAGGGGTTTCTTCGGAGATGCGGCGGGCAGTACTATAATAGGAGCGCGGATCATCCGGTTCTACATCTGTGGGACAAACGATCACCTCGGCACCTACTGCACGGAGGATATCTACTTTTTCTTTGGACTGCTTATCTGTGGTAGTAAAGATACATTTATACCCTTTTACGATAGCGGCTAATGCCAGTCCCATACCGGTATTGCCGGATGTGCCTTCTACTATTGTACCACCGGGTTTTAATCGGCCGGATTTTTCCGCTTCTTCCACCATCTTTATAGCCATCCTGTCTTTTATGGAGTTTCCAGGATTTACGGATTCTATTTTGACATATACATCGCAAGGAAGATCTTTGGTGATCTTATTTAATTTTACTATCGGAGTATCACCGATGGTTTCCAGGATATTATTATATAATTTTCTCATATCTGCTCAATCTTTGGCATACCAGGTACATTCTAAAGGAAACCTTTTGCCGCGCAAATTTAACTTTTTTACCACTCCTGAGGTAACTTTCATTTCCACGTTGCTATTTTCTGCTATGGAGGGAAGCCGGCCTATCACTTTAGCATAACATATTTTCATATTGGCCACATTTCTGAGCTTAACTATGCTCTGTACCGGAGCAGATTTATGAAGGATAAAAAGGTTCTGATCGTGGGAGATGTCACCGAGCATCCAGGTGGCTGGTCCGGTGGCTTTCATCATTTCGTATCCTCTAGGCGATCCACCTTTCTGAAGATACTGATCTTTAAAAAAGCGGTTTTGATCTTCTACTATTTTTTCTATGTGGGTCATCTCTATATTTACCTTTGGCGCAGATGGCTGAGGCGGAATAGTAGCCGATACCGGATTTTCTTTAGCCGAAACACCGTGTCCAAAACCCACTATCAGTAATTGATCCACCTTTACTTTTTCGGTATCTAACTTATTCCATTTTTTAAGATCGGCTACTGAAACTTTAAACTTTCTGGCTATCCTGAAGAGGTTATCTTCTTTTTGTATTCGATATTCGATGGGCGCAGGATCGCTGCTGAGTTCTGGCGAAGAAAGATCTGCAAAGGGATCTCCTTTTCCAGACACTTTTTCTGTAGCCGAGGGGGGACCCGGAATGGTGGGCAATGGGGTATTGGCCGGTGTAGAAGTTTTGGGATTAGGAAGCGGCGATACAGGTTTTGTTTTTTCCGAGCTGATATTGGAAGAAGGTATATCTTCTTTTTTTATACCAGTGGTAATAGTTTCTGTTTCTCTCGCGATAACCTGACGGGCGGGAAACGCATTTTCATTTACATTTTTGAGAAAAATAATTTGTCCCAGCTGGATCTCGCCATCTTTCGTACCATTCCATTTTTTTAGCGAATCTATCGGAAATTTATACTTTTGACTAATGGAAAAAAGAGTTTCCCCCTTTTTTACAAGATGGGTAAATGGCTGGGTATCTATCTTTCCCATAGTGGGCTTATCTGTTTGAATAGAAACCCGTGGTTTTTTAATTTTTATGATGTGTATTAATGACTTATCTATTTCATCCGGATCTATGGCTATAAGCTGCCCTATCTCTATCCGGTCGTTGGTAATTTCTGGATTAGCAGCTTTTATTTTTTCCACACTCGTACCATAGCAAGTACTTATTCCATAAAGGGTTTCTCCGGTGGCTACTTCGTGCAGTACAAAGCCTCTTTCATCTTCAAAGAGCTTTACTTCCTTACATTCACGTACTTTATTCTGCGCCCGGATGAAGGGAGGTATAATAAAACCTGCCATAAGAAAAAAAGCAAAAATCATGGTGTATTTCATAAGCCGGGTATTTTTATTGTTATGAATGGCAAAAGTATATCATCGAAGGCAAATATCCTGAAAGGCTTTTTAACCCAGAATAAGCATTAGAAATTTATGGTATGAAAATTCTACTTCCTATCTTTTTTTGTACTCTTTTTTCTGTCCTCTATGCAGTTTTTACTACCTCTGTAGGAGAAAAATTCTGTGCCTCCTAGCTATATTGTATAATTTCCTCTCATCACAAAGTATCACATTAATTCCGTGTATAAAAAATGCCTATTAATTTTGTAGATAAATGAATAGTGTACTCGGTATTATTCCAGCCAGAATGGCATCGCAGCGATTACCCCAAAAAGCATTAGCGGATATAGCCGGAAAAAGCCTGCTACAAAGAGTTTATGAAAATGCGCTTAATTGTACAGAAATCAGCGATTTAGTGATAGCTACTGACCATAGAGAAATTGTGCAAAAGGCTATTCGTTTTGGCGGGAGAGTGATGATAACCTCTCCACTGCACCAGAGCGGTACTGAGCGATGCGCCGAGGTAGCCGAGGCACTGGCTGGGCACTATGAACTCATTCTAAATATTCAGGGCGACGAGCCTTTTATTCCGATACATTATTTTTTTGACCTCATACAACTTATGCAAGATAATACACAGATTCCTATAGCCACCTTAATAGCTCCCATCGTAGATGATCATATCTTAAGGGAATCTTCTACCGTAAAAGTGGTGCGGGCTATAAATGGCAAGGCCCTCTATTTTAGCCGGGCTAGTATTCCCTTTGCCCGTGATGGAAAATCCATAGCCTCGCTATTTCAACACCTCGGCGTATATATTTATCGCCCCGAGGTGTTGACTAGAATGGCAGCTCTGCCGCCAACTCCCCTAGAACAGACCGAAAAGTTAGAACAACTGCGATGGATAGAAAATGGGGAAGACATTTACACACTAGAAGTACCCCACCCCACCTTAGGCATAGATACCCCAGAAGATTTGCAAAAAGCATGGGCAATAGCAGAAAGAAACAAGCTATAAGACAGGCTCATTTATGAGATTTTTCAATAGGAGAAATGATAAACAATCAGCGTGAAGAATGAATAGAACTGCGATTATTAAATTTTGAATTTCTATAATGAATAAATTCCACTTACCTTTGCATTCCATAGCGTAAATGCTATTTTCGTTATGGCAAAATATATATTCGTTACCGGCGGGGTTACCTCTTCTTTAGGCAAAGGCATTATCGCATCGTCTCTCGCTATGATACTCCAATCCAGGGGATTACGCGTCACCATTCAAAAATTTGATCCCTATATAAATGTGGATCCGGGCACGCTCAATCCCTATGAACACGGCGAATGTTTTGTCACTGAGGACGGAGCTGAAACCGACCTCGATCTAGGTCATTATGAACGCTTTCTGGACGTAAGTACCTCCCAGGCCAATAATGTGACTACCGGACGTATCTATCTTACTGTAATAGAAAAAGAGAGAAAAGGCGACTATCTGGGCAAAACGGTCCAAATCGTTCCGCATATCACGGATGAGATAAAGCGGCGTATGCTCATCTTAGGAAATAGCACTAATTATGATATTGTCATCACCGAATTAGGGGGTACCGTAGGCGATATAGAATCCCTGCCCTATATAGAAGCTGTACGTCAATTGCGGTGGGAAATAGGATCCCAAAACTGTATTATTATTCATCTCACCCTCGTGCCCTATCTAAAGGCTGCCAAAGAATTAAAAACAAAACCTACCCAACATTCCGTAAAAGAAATGAGCTCCCATGGGATTCAGCCAGATGTTCTCATCTGCCGTACAGAATGGCCACTAAACCGTGAAGTGCGCAAAAAACTGGCTCTTTTCTGCAATGTAGATTTAAATGCGGTCGTAGAAGCCCGCGATGCCGATACGATTTATGATGTGCCCCTGCACCTCATAAAAGAACGCCTAGATGAAACGGTGCTGGAAAAGCTGCGCATCACGAATAACAATGAACCCCGCATAGATGAATGGAAAAATTTTCTCAAAAAATTAAAAAACCCCGAGGCAGAAATAAAAATAGCCCTAGTGGGAAAATATGTTGAGCTACAAGATGCCTATAAATCCATCCACGAATCACTTATACACGCCGCAGCGCATAACCAGGTCAAAATTAATCTTGTAAGCATACAATCAGAAAAAATATCTTCCGAAAATGTGGGACAATTGTTGACCGATGTCGCCGGCATCTTAGTAGCTCCTGGGTTTGGTACCCGTGGTGTTAAAGGTAAAATAGCAGCCATACGGTATGCTAGAGAAATGCAAATTCCTTTCTTTGGAATTTGCCTGGGGATGCAATGTGCAGTGGTAGAATTTGCCCGAAACGTATTGCATCTAGAGGATGCTAATAGCACAGAGATGGACGTGCATACCCCTCACCCGGTTATTCATTTAATGGAAGAGCAAAAAAAAGTTTCTAAAAAAGGAGGCACTATGCGTTTAGGTGCGTATGACTGTGATCTTATACCGGGCAGCGATATCGCCGACATCTATGGGCAGCTGCGCATAAGCGAAAGGCACCGCCACCGCTATGAATTTAATAACCATTACCTCGATGACTTTATTAATGCCGGTATGATAGCTTGTGGTATCAATCCCCCATCGAGATTAGTAGAAATATTTCAATATAAACATCATCCCTGGTTCTTCGGTGTGCAGTTTCATCCGGAGCTTAAAAGCAGGGTCACTCGCCCACATCCACTATTTAAGCATTTTATAAAGGCTGCAATCATAAAACAACACCAACTTAATCGCCTGAAAGATTCTTTAACACCGATGATATAATCGGTGCCTGCCATTTATCATTTTATATAACAATAACTCTTTCTTCCAAAGCGGCGAATCTATAGATAATATCGGCACTGTCTTTACAGCGATGAGAAAATGTGCCCCTTACTTAACCGAAAATATCCCTGCTATGGGCTTTTTTATTACTTTTGCAGACTTTTTAATAATCTAGCCAAAAATGGATAAAAATAACCTGATAGGGTTTCTTTTAATAGCGTTAGTAGTTTTGCTTTTGCAATATTTTAACACCCCGCCACCAAAGGAAATAACCCAAACAGCTCCAAATACCGAAAGCTCTACCGGCACCAGTACCCCTGTGCCCTCAGAAAATAATGTCCTTCTGTCTGGTACCGCATTCACGGCACTGGGACTGGATAGTACCGCTGCCAACAAAAAGGAAGAGCGGTATTTTCTGGAAAATGATTTTCTAAAAATAGAATTTAGCAATAAAGGAGCTAAACCGGTGAAGGTAGAACTCAAAGAATTTAATACCTCCTCTAAGAAGCCAGTAATGCTGTTGGATGGAGTGGATAACCGCTTTAATTTTCAGATACCCGTAGCCGGTCAGTTGCTCAATACCTCTGACCTAATTTTTGATGCAAGCCAGGACGCCGATGCCCTGCGTTTTACGCTGAAAAGAAAAGATGGATCGGTGATAGAACATACCTACAAATTAGACCCAGGAAAATATGTGATGGATATGGATTTCCGGTTGATAGGTTTTGGCAATGTGCTGCCGGCAGATACCCGTATCCTGCTCGATTGGAAAACGAGCCTCATCTCCCAAGAACATAATCTGGACAATGAGCGTAATGTAAGTACTATTTATTATAAATCTGGAGAGGATGTAGAAAGACTTTCCGAAACCAGTAGTGATATTCTTGAAGAATTCGAGGCTCCACTAGATTGGGTAGGTTTTAAACAACAATTTTTTACCTCCACCCTCATTGCCCAAAACAAATTTACTGCTACCAGGCTGTCTTCAGAGACAAGCTCTAACCCCGCCGACAGCACCATCAAAAATATGGAGGCAAAACTTTCTTTTAATTACAAAAGCGGCAGCAGTTTTAACTTCCCTATGCAGATGTATCTGGGACCCCTTCGATTTCAGACTTTGCAATCCCACAATCTGGGATTAGAAAAACAGGTAAAATTAGGGATGGGTCTATTTAGATGGATAAACCAATATGCCATCCTTCCCATCTTTAATTTTCTGGAAAAATATATAAGCAGCTATGGTATCATTATTCTCATCCTTACCTTACTGGTAAAAACACTGGTATTCCCACTCACGCGCAAAGCACTGGTATCGGCAGCAAAGATGCAAGCATTAAAGCCGGAGCTCGAAGAAATTCAAAAACTTCACCAAGGAGATGCTATGAAAATACAGCAGGAAACGATGAAAATTTATTCGGCCTCCGGTGTAAGTCCCTTTGGTGGATGCCTGCCCTCCTTATTGCAATTGCCACTCTTCTTTGCTATGAATGTCTTCTTCCCGGCAGCTATAGAACTGAGACAGGAAAAATTTCTCTGGGCTAAAGACCTCAGCTCATTTGATGATATCATAAAACTCCCCTTTTCTATACCCCTATTGGGTGATCATCTAAGCATATTTGCTATCCTCTTTTCCATTACTACCTACCTTTCCATAAAAGTAATGGCCAATATGACTCCCAGTGCAGCAGGAAATAATGACCAGATGAAAATGATAATGACTATTCAGAAAATAATGCCATTCGCCCTTTTCTTTCTCTTCAACCGATTGCCCAGTGGTCTTACCTATTATTTTGTAATCTCAAACATCATAACCCTAATACTTCAATGGATTATTAAAAAATTCTTTATAAATGAAGCAGCGATTCACACTGAAATAGCCGCTAATAAGCTGAAGGGGCCTAAACAAGGTGGTTTTGCTAGTCGCCTAGAGGAAATGATGAAAGCACAGCAGGTTGCGCTAGAGGAGCAAAAGCGCAAAAGTGGAAAATAATTCAATTTAGGAATCCTTTATATCGCATACCTCACATTACTTTTTTGTAATGAATAATAATAATTTAAGACCCCTAATGATTGCCCTAAGGCAGTAGTAGAATCGCTGGCTAGGCTAAGCTAAAACCGGCAAGAAAAAATATATATGTCATTAAGAGAAGAAATAGAAAAAAGGCGCACCTTTGGCATTATTAGCCATCCGGATGCCGGTAAAACCACCCTTACGGAGAAGCTCCTTCTCTATGGTGGAGCCATACAGATAGCCGGTGCTGTAAAGTCTAATAAGATTAAAAAATCTGCTACCTCAGACTTTATGGAGATAGAAAAACAAAGAGGTATCTCAGTAGCCACTTCCGTTATGTCTTTCGAATATCGAAACCGTCTCATTAATATTCTCGATACCCCTGGCCACAAAGATTTTGCCGAAGACACCTATCGCACCCTCACTGCAGTCGATAGTGTGATAATGGTCATAGACTGCGTAAAAGGAGTTGAAACCCAGACCGAACGGTTAATGGAAGTATGCCGTATGCGGGATACCCCGGTTATTACTTTTATTAATAAGCTCGATAGAGAAGGACAGGATCCCTTCGACCTCTTGGATGAGATAGAACGCAAACTGAAAATAAAGGTAAGACCTCTGTCCTGGCCTATAGGGATGGGAGCCAGATTTAAAGGCGTATATCTACTGCATAATCATTCGCTCAATATCTTTCGCGCTGGCTCACAGCGAATAGAGGATGAATTTATACATATTACTGATCTCAATGATCCGCTGCTCATACACGAAATAGGTAATAAAGACCGAGATACCCTCGAAGAAGAATTAAATGTAGTGGATACCATCTATGACCCTTTTGACAGAGTATCTTATCTTTCTGGCAAACAAAGTCCTGTGTTCTTTGGTAGTGCATTAAATAATTTTGGTGTACGAGAATTACTGGATACCTTTATTGATATATCGCCCTTTCCTAAGCCGCGCCCAGCAGATAAACGGATGGTAGAGCCAGAAGAAAATAAATTTACCGGATTTATTTTTAAGATACACACTAATATAGATCCTAAACATCGAGATAGGATTGCCTTTTTGCGCGTATGCACCGGCATTTTTGAAAGAAATAAATTTTACTATCATAATAGGCTGGATAAAAACATAAGATTTAGCAATCCCACCAGCTTTATGGCTTCTACCAAAACCGTGATAGATGAAGCCTTTCCGGGTGATGTAGTGGGATTATATGATGCCGGAAATTTTAAAATAGGAGATACCCTTACCGAAGGCGAAAAATTACAGTTTCAGGGAATACCCAGTTTCTCCCCCGAAATATTTAAAGAACTGCAAAATTTGGATCCTATGAAATCTAAACAATTAGAGAAAGGTATAGATCAGCTCACCGATGAAGGAGTGGCGCAACTCTTTATTCAAAATATGGGTCAAAAAAAAATTGTGGGCACTGTAGGCGAATTACAGTTTGATGTGATACAGCACCGCCTAGAACACGAGTATGGTGCCAAATGTCGTTTTATTCCGTTAAAATTTTACAAAGCACTTTGGCTCACCACTTCTGATGCCCCTATGCTCAAAGATTTTCTTTTGCGCAAAGCGCCTTATATCGTTTATGATAAAGATAGCAATCCCGTATTTTTATCCCATAGCGAGTGGATTCTTAATCAAGCCAAATCAGATTTTCCTAAGCTCATTTTTCACGAAAATTCTGAATTTAAAACAATGGGTTAATGAGGGCTTGCTCTATAACTTATAATGCTGCTGGTAGAGCCAGTATTTATAATTTTCTCTGTCTATAACTTACCCCTAAAACTGCCTTTAAATGCGAAAGAGCCTGCTTCTGATATTTTTTATTGAGGATAATGTACATGGCCATTAGATTCAAATTAATATTTATTTACATTGGCAATTAATATGCGATCCTTTATACAAATAAAGTATTAATTCATTCATAAATTACTACAATGAATAACTCCCTAAAGACTTTCCCGGGTACTTTGTATGGGATGATCGTAGTAATAAGGTCTCTATAGAAATTTTCTATTTAGCACTTTGATCCATATATTTCCAGTAGCAAACCGGCCATTTCATCCAGCTCTGTATCATTCGTATAAAGATAGGTTTGATGTGGTCTTAATGAATAGGTAGCTATAGAGGCAGAATGCTGATAGGTAAAAGAAGTGGTCTTATCAGAGAGATTAGCTACGGAATGGAAGGGTACCTTGTGCCAGATAAAATCTATCACTATTAACCGACAAAAATAAAAAATAGCCGAAAATATATCCAAAAGCCTTTATAGTAAAGCTTTTTGATTTTTACTTGAAATAGTTACCCCCCCCCCCTTAGAATATTGTCATCTGTATAT